>JADEYI010000391.1_pt1 | contig 64117 bp, 58 predicted proteins | sample 8542331 | NCBI WGS metagenome assembly JADEYI01 (sample SAMN16510988, study PRJNA670497) | mine drainage metagenome | isolation source: biofilm near Copperflume 1 | place: Germany: Marsberg coppermine Kilianstollen | collected 2018-02 | reverse complement strand
GCTACCGGCGCGACCCGATCCTCCGCCCGCTCGACCACATCGAGACCCGCGACGCGCTGCTCGACCTCACGGACCCGACCCATCCCCGCGAGGCGGAATGGCCGGCCGCCGAGTTCATCGTCGGCAACCCGCCATTCCTAGGCGCGAAGCTCCTCCGTCGCGGTCTCGGCAACGACTACGTCGAGGCGCTGTACTCGGTCTTCGGCGATCGACTCCCCGGCATGAGCGACCTCTCCTCGTATTGGCACGAAAAGGCCCGAGCGCAGATCACCGCCGGGCCAACAAAACGCGCGGGCTTGCTGGCGACCCAGTCGATTCGAGGAGGTGCCAACCGCCGGGTCCTTGAGCGCATCAAGGAGACCGGCGACGTCTTCTTCGCGCGATCCGATGAGCCGTGGGTACTGTCAGGTGCCAACGTTCACATCAGCTTCGTCGGTCAGGACGACGGCACCGAGAACGAACGGGAACTCGATGGCCGAGGCGTGGGCGGCATCAACGCCAACCTGACGAGCGGTGTTGATCTGACGGTGGCGCGGCGACTGCCGGAGAACGTTGGCATCGCCTTCATCGGCGATCAGAAGAGCGGGTCATTCGAGATACCCGCCGCCCAAGCCGCCGACATGGTCCGGTCGCCGAACCCGGACGGCCGATCCAACGCCGCTGTCGTCCGGCCGTGGGTCAACGGCATGGACATCACACGGCGGCCCAGCGACACCTGGATCGTCGACTTCGGCGTTGACATGCGCGAAGCGGAGGCCGCCCTGTACGAGGCGCCATTTGAGTACGTTCAGCGCACCGTCCGCCCCGAGCGCACCAAAGCCGGCATCGGAGCCGATACCTGGTGGCTCCACTGGCGCGCGCGAGGCGAAATGCGGGCCGCCATCGCGCCGTTCGCTCGCTACATCGGCACACCGATCCTGACCAAGTACCGGCTGTTCGTCTGGCTCGACCGCAAGATCCTTCCGGACCACCAGCTCGTCGCGATCGCCCGCGACGACGATTGCACGTTCGGCGTCCTCCACTCCCGAATCCACGAGCTGTGGGCGCTCGCGCAGGGGACCCAGCTCGAAACGCGTCCCCGCTACACCCCGACGACGACGTTCGAGACCTTCCCGTTCCCTCGCCCGACCGACGAGCAGCGCGAGGCGATCGCGGTCGCCGCCCGGCGGCTCGTCGAGCTCCGCGACGGCTGGCTCGACCCGCCCGGCCTCGCCGCCGAGGAACTCGCCCGCCGGACCCTCACGAACCTCTACAACGAGCGCCCGACGTGGCTCGCCAACACCCACGCCGACGTCGATCGAGCGGTATTGGCCGCGTACGGTTGGCCGGCCGACATCGCCGCCGAGGCGATCCTCGGCCGTCTGCTCACTCTCAACCTCGAGCGGGAGCCGGCGTAATGGGGCCAATCGCAGTCATGGCCACCACGAAGGTTCCTCCCACACGATGGGAGCCTCGTGTGGAGCGTGGCCCCGGGTAGGGGTCTCCGAAAGGAAGCTCAGGCGCTCCTCCGGCGAGCGCAGGGCTACTATGAGGCGATGGACGCTCTCGATCGCTTGCTCGACGATCTGGCCCGAGCTCAGATCGGAACGACGTTCAATCCGTATCGCGACGCCGACCCAGCCCTCGACCGACCAGGTGCGCCAGCGATCCGGCTCGCGAATCTGGCAGGTCACCTTCGAGCTCGCCCGCACCCGGCGCTCCTGCTGGTCGGGGAGGCAGCCGGATACGCGGGCTGTCGCTTCTCTGGGGTGGCCTTCACGTCCGAACGATCGCTCCCGCAGGAGCGCTGGTCGAGCCTTGATCGACGTGGCCACGTCGAGCACTCGGCGTCGATCGTCCATCGCATCCTCGCCGAGCTCGACCTCGAGGACGAGACCATCCTGTGGAACGTGTGCCCGACGCATCCCGTCGGATCGACTCCCTTGTCGAACCGGACCCCGACGAGGGACGAGCTCGCGGCCGGGCGACCCTTCCTTGTCCGCCTCATGTCGATCCTTCAGCCGGCTCTGGTCGTCGCTGTCGGTCGTCATGCTGCCCAGGCCCTACCGCGTCTCGCCGCCGTCCGCCACCCTGCGAACGGTGGTGCGGCGGCCTTTCGTGCCGGGCTCGCTGCCGTCGCACCTGCCTCGAACAAACCTGACCGTCGATGACGGCCAGCGGCACAATCGACCCCGGCTCCACGCGGAGCATGGCGGCGCACGGCCCGAGCACGATGAGCAGATCGTGAACGGTCAGCCGGGGTCTGGTCCGGGCTGCCGGTGATCTCGACGGGGCGAGGACTGCGCTTGAACTGGCTGTACTCATGAACCCCACGGAACGCAGGTGAGGATGCGCGTCGTCGTCTTGTCTTGATCGTCGCACCGTTGGATCGCCACCCGGACCGGGGTGCCAGCGATCCCCAACGTCGCCAGCGGTCATGAGCTCCAGTCGACGGCAGGGAAGGCACCCGCGGCCGCCTCGACCCGGGCGATGAAGGCGAGGGCGGTCGCGATGGTGGTCGCATCGCCGGCCTCTGGCATCACTCGCGTTTCCGGCTTTCAGATGGCCACGCGCGGCGGGGCTCAACCGCGGACGACCAGCCCGCATTGCGAGGTTCGTCCCGCTGACGGGGCGGCGGATGGGAGGCGCGGCGAACCTCCTGATCGCCCCGAGGATCCTTCAACGCGCCCGCAGCACGACGCGCGCGGGCGCGCCGTCGCGACTCGCCATGGGCAGCGGCAGGCAGAGAAGCTCGTACGAACCCGCGTCGACCGCGCGGAGATCCAGGCCCTCCACGATGACCACGCCCGCCGCCAGCAGGACGAGGTGCGTCGCCGGCTCTGCTACGCCGAACGGCTCGACCGACAGGTAGTCGATGCCCACCAGCCGGGTGCCCCGCGCGACCAGCCAGCGCGCACCGTCGACGGCGAGCGCAGCGAAATCCGGGGTGAACGCAGGCCGCTCCCAGCAGGCGGGACGCGACCGACTGTTGCGGGTGCGCAGAAGGATCCGCTCCGGCCGCTCCTCGCCGAGCGCGGAGGCCAGGTCAGCCGCCCCGACGTGCGGGTCGGCGTCGACGTCGACGACGCGGCAGGGTCCCACGAGGACATCGAGCGGCAGGGCGTCCACGCCCGCGGCACCGATCAGGAAGTGGTTGGGCGCGTCGACGTGCGTGCCGCTGTGGAGCGCCATCTCGACGCCACTCACATCGGCGATGTCGCCGCGGGCGAGGGACTTGAGGAGGTGGAAGCGGGGTGCCGCCTCCCCCGGGTAGGCCGGCATCCCGACTCGGAGTGGCACGGTCACGTCGATCAGGCGCACGCTCAGCCCTTGAGCGATCCGGCCAGCAGGCCGCGGATGAAGTAGCGGCTGAGCAGCACGTAGACCGCCAGGGTCGGCAGGGCGCTCATGATGGCGCCCGCCATCTGGACGTTGTAGAGGGCGGCGAAGCTGCCGGCCAGGTTCTGAAGGGCGACGGTGACAGGTTGGCTGGCCGGTGAACTGGTGAGGGTCACGGCGAAGAGGAACTCATTCCAGATGTTGGTGAACTGCCAGATCCCCACCACGACGAAGCCCGGTACCGAGAGCGGCAGGATGATCCTCCGGTAGATGCTCACGATGCCCGCGCCGTCGACCTTGGCAGCCTCGACGAGATCACCGGGAATGCTCGCGTAGTAGTTGCGGAAGATCAGGGTGGTGATCGGGATGCCGTAGACGATGTGGGTGATGGCCAGGCCGGCGAGCGAGTCGTAGAGGTGCAGCTGCTGGAGCAGGTTCACCAGGGGGATGAGGATCGCCTGGTACGGGATGAACATCCCGAAGAGCAGGACGGCGAACAACGTGTCGGCGCCACGGAACCGCCACTTGCTGAGCACGAAGCCGTTGATGGAGCCCCAGGCGGACGACAGGACGACGGCAGGGATCGTCATCACGAGGCTGTTGTAGAGGCCGGCCCCGATCCCGCCCGAGTTGATGAGGGGCGGTCGGAGCGCATCGACCCAGGCCTGGAGATCGAAGCTCGCGGGCAGGCTCCAGATGCTGGTGGTGTTCACCTCGCGGAGCGACTTGAGGCTCCCGACGACCGCGACGTAGGCGGGCAGGAGGAAGAGGACGGCGAAAGCACCGAGCACCACGTACAGGAGGACGCGCCGGGGGTTCGGGCGCCGCCGCGCGGGACGGCCGGTGGAAGCCGAGACGCCAGGGGCGGTCATCCCCTTGCCTCTGCGCGCAGCTGCGAGCGGAGGTATGGCAGCACCACGACCGCCGAGGCGATGAGCATGACCACGGCCACGGCAGCGCCGCGCGCCCAGAGATTGCCTCCGAACGCACTGTCGAACAGGAAGATCGATGGGAAGTCGGTCGACACGCCGGGTCCGCCTCGGGTCATGACGAAGACGAGGTCGAAGATCTTGAGCGCGACATACGCGAGCAGGACGACGATGCTCACCACGACCGGCCGCAGCAACGGGATGAGCACCCGCCGGTAGATCTGCCACTCGGAGGCGCCGTCCACCCGGGCCGCTTCTCTGACTTCCTCGGGGATGCCGCGCAGGCCCGCCAGGAACATGGCCATCGCAAAGCCCGACATCTGCCAGACCGCCGCGATGGCCACACCGCCAAGAGCGGCCCGCGGGTCTGCCGTGAGGCCGGGTCGGACGATGTTGATGTGGAGCGCGTCGAGGGCGCCCCAGAGCGGCTGCAGGAACCCGACGCCCAGCAACGCCCGTCGCGCGACATCCGCGCCGAGCGGATCCACGAGCTGGTTGATCCCCGTCTGAGGGTTCAGGATCCACGACCAGATCGTGCCGGTGACCACGAAGGAGAGCGCCATCGGCAGGAGGAAGATGTTGCGGAAGAGCGCCTCGCCACGCACCCGCTGATCGAGGAGGATCGCGAGCAGCAGGCCGACGGCGAGGCACGCGGTGACGAACACGACGGTGAAGACCGCCGTGTTGACGATGTCGTTGGGCCAGAAGCGAGGCGTCGCAAAGAGCGAGCGGTAGTTGTCCAGGCCGACCAGCGGGAAGTCTGGCAGGAAGTTCCGCAGTGGCCTGATCTGATTCCAGCCGGTCAGGGAGGCGAACCCGGTCCAGGCGATGAAGACATAGACGAAGAGGAGGCTGGCGAGCGTCGCGGGCGCGACCAACGCGACCGCCACGACCCGATCCCGCATTTCTCAACTCCCCGGAGTGTCGTGGTCCGGCAGGACGCTGCGCACGAACTCGTCGAGTCCGGCCGCCGAACCGACCATCCGCAGCGCCCGCGCGGCGGTCGTGTCGAGACTCCGATCGAAGTCCAGACCATACGTCTCGCTGGCCACCCGCAGATGAGCATGGATCGCCGCCCGGGCGGCCGCGGCGTCGCGCCGCCGGACCGCCTCGAAGGCGATGCGGTGGAAGGGCTCGCTCCGGCGCACGACCTCGGGATCGCCGACGCTGCGCACCATCAGCTCGACCGCGAGGCTCGCGATGGAGGCGAACATCGCCTCGATGACGGGGTTGTGGCTCGCAGCGACGAGGGCCAGATGGAATCCCAGGTCGTAGCGCACCCGGTCCAGCGGGGTCCGACTGTGCTCGACGCGCTCAAGGGCGCCTTCAAGCCGGGCGATATCGGCCGCATCGGCGCGCTCGGCAGCGAGCGCAACCGCCTCCTGCTCCAGCATGGACCGGGCCTCGGAGAGCTGACGCGCGGTCGTCCCGCGGCGCCGGTAGTGGAGATCGAGCGGGCGGAGCTGCGACATGTCCGGATCACTTCGGACGAACGTTCCGCGCGCCGCCACCACCTCGACAAGACCACGCTCGACGAGGGTCCGGAGCGCCTCGCGCACGATCGGACGGCTCGCCTCGTAGTGGAGCGCCAGTTGGCGCTCGGACGAGAGCTTCTCGCCCGCACCCAGCCGTCCGGACAGGATCTCGTCGGCGAGATCGTCCGCGATGAGGTCAGGGGAGCGACCGGACGACTGACTCATGGGACGGACGATACCGACGCGACGCGGCCTCCGCCGACCGGCCGTGCATGGCGCGACCACGCCCCCCGCCTGGAGGCCAACCGAAGCGGGGCCGAGGATTGACACTGACATGGGTGCGGCTTACGGTACCACTGGTCAGACCGGATTGACCAGTAGGAGGAGCCATGCGCGTCGAGTATCGATCCCGGGCCCGATTGGCCAGCTTGTTCACGGCCGGGGCCCTGTTGCTCAGTGCCTGCTCGGGAGGCAGCGCATCGCCGGCCGCCTCGGCGAGCGGGGGGGCGCCCGGAGCATCGGGCGCAGCTTCGGGCAATCTCGAGATCTTCACCTATTGGACCGCCGGCGGCGAGGCCGAGGGCCTGGCGGCGCTCGAACAGATCTTCAGCAAGAACTACCCGGGGATCAAGATCACCAATGCCGTCGTAGCCGGGGGTGCCGGGTCGAATGCGACGGCGGTCCTGGCCACGCGCATGAGCGGTGGTAACCCACCGGATACCTTCCAGATCCACGGCGGGGCCGAGCTCATCGACACGTGGGTCAAGACGAACTACATGCAGCCGCTCACCCAGTTCTACAAGGACAACGGCTGGATGGACAAGTTCCCCAAGCAGCTCCTTGACCTGGTGAGCTCCAACGGCGACATCTACTCCGTGCCGGTCAACGTCCACCGCAACGGCGTCCTCTGGTACAACAAGAAGATCTTCACCGACAACAACCTGCAGCCGCCGACGACGTGGGACCAGTTCTTCCAGGTCGCCGACGCCCTGAAGGCCAAGGGGATCACACCACTTGCGCTGGGCGACAAGGACAAGTGGGAGGCACTCCAGCTGTTCGAGGACATCCTCCTGTCCAAGCTCGGGCCCGCTGACTATCGGAAGCTGTGGGCCGGAGCGGTTCCCTGGACGGACGCTCGGGTGACCGACGCCCTGACCACCATGGCCCGGGTCCTCAAGTACGTCAACCCTGATCACGCCACGCTCACCTGGGATCAGGCCGCCGGTCTCGTCCTCAAGGGAACCGCGGCGATGAACATCATGGGTGACTGGGAGAAGGGTTACTACACCGCCAATGGCTGGAAGCCGAACCAGGACTTCGGATGGGCGCCCGCGCCAGGGACGAGCGGCAGCTTCATCGTCGTGACCGACACCTTTGGTCTGCCGAAGAACATCAAGGACCAGCAGGCCGCCCTGGACTGGCTCAAGACCCTTGGCTCGGTGGAGGGCCAGGACGCGTTCAACCCGCACAAGGGATCGATCCCTGCCCGGGTCGACGCCAACAAGAGCATCTACGACGCGTACTCGCAGAGCGCGATCTCGGACTTCGCCACCAACCAGTTGGTGCCCAGCGAGGCCAACGGCCCGGCGACGATCCCGGCCTTCCTGACGCCGATCACGGACGCGATCAGCGTCTTCGTGACCGACTCCAACGTCCAGAACGCACAATCGACCATCGCGGCCGCGTGCAAGAGCAGCGGGGCCTGCCAGTAGCGACGGGCACCGCTGTGCCCGCCGCGGATGGCGAGATCCTCCCGGTGCCGCGATCCCTCGGTGGGTCGCGGCACCGACGTACCGGGGGCGCGGGCGGTCCGGCCCGGCAGCACGCCCCGGCCACGAGCGCCGGCCGGCCGCTCGTGGTGGCGCTCGATATCGGTAGCTCGTCGGTGCGAGCCGGCCTCTTCGCCGCCGACGGCCGGCCGGTCGACGGCTGTCACGTCCAGCTGGGCTACGCCTGGGAGACCGGTCGCGACGGCGGGGTGACCATCGCCGCGGAACGGCTCCTGGACCTCACGGCGAGCGTCCTGGACGGACTCGTAGCGCGGGCTGGCGACCTTCTCGCCGACGCCGTCGCGGGCGGTATCTCCTGCTTCTTCCACAGCCTCATCGGACTTGACGGCCAGGGCCGTCCGCTGACGCCGCTCCATTCGTGGGCCGACACGAGCGCCGCCGCCGAGGCGGCTCTCCTGGCGCGGGCCGTCGATCCTCCCACGCTCCTTCAGCTGACGGGCGCCCCGCTGCACGCCGGCTACTGGCCGGCGAGGATCCGTCGCCTGCGTGCCGCGAACCCGGCCGTCCGCTCCTGGGCCGGCTTCCCCGAGCTGCTCCTGGAGCGCCTCACGGGGGAGGCCCCGATCGGCATGACGATGGCCTCCGGGACCGGACTGTTCGATCGGCGGACCGACCGCTGGGCGATCGACCTCCTCGACCTCCTCGGGCTCGACGAACGGGAGCTGCCCGCCATCGTCGACGACGACCGGCCGATCGGTCACCTGCGCGCCGCCGCCGCGCTCCGGTGGCCGGCGCTGGCCCACGTCGCCTGGTTCCCGGCCTGGGGGGACGGCGCTTGCGGCAACGTTGGGCTCGGCTGCACGGCGCCCGACCGGGCGGCGCTGATGATCGGAACGTCCGGCGCCTTGCGGGTCCTCCTGCCCGAGCCGGCGGCCCCCATCCCCGCCGGCCTGTTCGGGTACCGGCTGGGGCGTGACCGGTCGCTGCTGGGCGGGCAGCTGAGTGAAGGTGGCGGGGTCGTGGCGGCGCTCGCCAAGCTCCTCCGGCGCTCCCCGGCTGCACTCCAGCGGGAGGCGGCGCTGCTCGAACCGGCCGCCGGCGAGCTTTCCGTCCTGCCTTTCCTGGCTGGAGAACGCGGCGTCGGCTACCACGACACCGCGCGCGGGGCGCTTGCCGGCCTCCGTCTCGACACGAGCGCCGCCGAGATCTACCGCGGTTTCCTCGAGGCGATCGCCTTCCGCTTCGCCGAGGTCGACGAGCGGCTCACGCGGGCCCTGTCCCGACCGGCTCACGTGACGGCCGCGGGCGGCGCCCTGCGGCGCTCCCCACTGTGGGTCGGCATCATCGCCGACGTCCTGGGCCGTCCCGTCGAGATGTCCCTCGTCTGGGAGGCCTCGAGCCGGGGAGCCGCCCTGCTGGCGCTGGCGGGGTGCGGCGCGATCACGGACGTTGCGTCGGTGGCCCCACCACCGTCACGGCAAGTGCAGGCGGACCCTGCTCGGCACGCCCGGTACCTGGAGGCGCGCGGTCGGCAGGCCGAGCTCTATCGCCGGCTCATCGACGCGCCCGGGCCCTCGCGCGGTCGGGGCGCGGCTCGTTGACGGGCGTCGACGGTCGCCCGCCGCGCAGGACGGCCACCGCATTCTCGAGGCAGAGGCGCATCATCGCCTCGCGGGTGCGCCGCGTCGCGCTCCCCAGGTGCGGCAGGAGGAAGGCGCCGGGGTGCTCGCGCAGGGCGCGCGGGACCCGCGGCTCCCGCGCGAAGACGTCGAGCCCCACGCCCGCGACATGGCCCGATCCGAGGGCCTCGATGAGCGCGGCCTCGTCCACAAGCGCGCCGCGGGCGGTGTTGATGATGAACACGCCGCGCCGCATGCGAGCCAGCTGCGGCCGCCCGATCAGACCGCGTGTCTCGGCCGAGAGCGGCACGTGCAGGCTCACCACGTCGGCGCGTTCGAGGAGCTCGTCGAGGGGCACCCAGGTGGCGGCCAGCTCCGCCTCGCGCTCCGCCGCGAGACGGGTTCGGTTGTGGTAGATGGTGCGCATGCCGAGTGGCGCCACCCGCGCGGCGAGCGCTTGGCCGATGCGACCCATGCCCAGGATTCCAAGCGTGAGCCCGCCCGGATCCACGCCCCAGAAGGCGCCCGGGTCGCTCGCTTTCCAGCGGCCGTGGCGGACATGCTCGAAGCCCTCGCCAGCTCGGCGCAGCGTCCCGAGCAGGAGGAGCAGTGCGACGTCGGCCGTGCTCTCAGTCAGCACGTCCGGGGTGTTCGCGACCCACACGCCACGGTCGGCCGCCGCGACTACGTCGACACCGTCATAGCCGACCCCGAAGTTGGCCACGACCAAGAGCTCCGGAGCGGCATCGAGCAACTCTGCGTCGATCCGATCGGCGCCCGTCGAGCAGAGGGCCCGGGCTCTTCCGACCCTGGCCAGCAGCTCCGCCCTCGCCGTGTCGACGTCGGGTTGCACCTGCTCGAACGTGAACCCCGCGGCCAGGCGTTCCACGAGGGGCGTCGGGAACGCGGGGGTGATGAGCAGGTCGACCAGGGCGGCTGGACGCGAGGTTCGGCCGGTGGGGGTCATATGCGGTCGCCACTATCCGACCCTGGCCAGGCGGCGTCAACGACCCGCCTGCAGAATGCCCGAGCGCGTCGCTCGCTGTGACGATCGAGTCGGACGAACGGCCTGATGCCGCCCAGCGTGTTCGATTGCGTCGGCGCCACGGCGCGTCCATCACGATGTTGCCATAGTGAGACGAAGCGCATCGGCCGCTGAGCACGCACGTCAACCTCCCGCTGGCCGGTCACAACGCCGCCGGGCCGGCCTCCTCCCCGCCGTCCCGGCGCTGTCTCAGGTACGATCGCCGGGCCATGGACGTGCGAGACCCGGGAGGCGTGGTGTGAGCGGGCTCGGAGCCGGGCCCCGCCGCGGGGAGCACAAGCGGAAGGATCAGACGGCCCCGAGCGCGATCGCGGGAGCGGCATCGACGCCGGGCGAGCCGAGACCTGCGGCGCCATGAATCGGGTCGATCGCGAGCGTGCCTTCGTCGTCCTCCGCTCGGCCCAGCGCGCCCTGCTGCGGGCCGAGGACGAGGCGGAGCTGCTCGACTCGATCTGCCGGATCGCGGTCGACGAGGCTGGCTATCGACTCGCCTGGGTCGGGCTCGCCGAGGATGATCCGGAGCGGACCGTCCGCCCGGTCGCCCAGGCCGGAGCCGAGGCCGGGTACCTCGGATCGATCACGATCACCTGGGCAGACACCCCGCTCGGCCATGGACCAACCGGGTCGGCGATCCGCACCGGCCGCCCCGTCATCGGCCGGAACTTCCTCACCGATCCCGAGCTCGCCCCGTGGAGGGAGCAGGCGATCAGCCACGGCTTCGCCTCCTCCCTCGCGCTGCCCCTGCGAGCCGATGACGGTCCGTTCGGAGTGCTCACGATCTACGCGACCACGCTGAATGCGTTCACCGCCGATGACGTGGAGCTGCTCAGCGGTCTCGCCGACGACCTCGCGTTCGGGATCACGATGCTGCGGACCCGCGCGGCTCGTGGGGCGGCCGAAGAGGGACTCCGCCGCAGCGAGCGCAGCCTCGCCGAGGCCCAGCGGATCGCTCACATCGGGAGCTGGGAGTGGGACTTTGCGTCGGATGCAGTCCGCTGGTCCGATGAGCATTGCCGGATCTATGGCCTCGAGCCGGGCACGTTCGGCGGGACGAACGAGGCGCTGCACGCGTTCGTCCACCCGGAGGACCGAGCCGGCATGGACGCGGCGGACCGTCGCTCGCGCGAGGACGGTCTCCCCTACTCCCTCACCCACCGGATCATCCGACCCGACGGTACCGTGCGGCTCGTGCACGAGGACGGCGAGGCGATCCGCGACTCGTCGGGTCGCCCGGTCCGGATGGTCGGCACGGTCCAGGACATCACCGAGCGAGTCCAGCTCGAGGCGCAGCAGACGCGGCTGGCCCGGCTGCTCGATGAGCTAGCCAGCGAGATCTATGTCTTCGACGCCGGGACCCTGCGCTTCACCGGAGCGAACGCCGGCGCCCTCCGGAACCTTGGCTACTCGCTCGACGAGCTCCGCGCGATGACGCCCCTCGAGCTCAAGACCGAGCTGACCCCGGCCTCGTTCGCCGATCTGCTGGCCCCGCTCAGGACCGGCGCGCGCGACCAGGTCGCCTTCGAGACGCTCCATTGCCGCAAGGACGGCTCCACGTACCCCGTCGAGGTGCGCGTCCATCTCCTCGCCACCGAGGTGCCGCCGGTCTTTGTCGCGGTCATCGAGGACATCACGGAACGGATCGCGGCGGGCGCAGAGCGAACGCGCCTGGTCTCGGCGATCGAGCAGACGGCCGACTCGATCTGGATGCACGACCTCGACAGCATCGTCACGTACGTCAACGGAGCGTTCAGCCGCGCCTATGGCTATGAGCCCGCCGAGATCGTCGGTCGCTATGCGGGGATCGTCGACAGCGGCCGCCATGAGCCCGCGTTCTGGTCGGAGCTCTGGGCCTCGGTCCGGGCGGGTCGGACCTGGTCCGGCTCGATCGTCAACCGTCGCAGAGACGGAACGCTCTTCGAGGTCGAGGCGGTCATCTCCGGCATCCGCGACGCCGCCGGGCAGCTCATCGGCTACATGCAGACCGACCGGGACGTGACCCGGGAGCGCGCCCTCGAGAGCGCTCTCGCGCGCGATGCCCGCGAGCGGCAGATGATCGAATCCGCCCTCGGCCGGATCGATCCGGCCGATGCGCCCGAGGCGATCGCCGCCGCCGCCTGCGCCGAGATCGTCGGGCTTCCGGAGATCGACTCGGCCTTGGTGATCGGGCTCGGGGGCGACCACGGGCGGATCCTCGCCGTGACGGGGCGGATGGGACTCGTGCTCACCGCCGGGACCGCGATCCCCGACGCCCGGGCGGGCTACCTTCGCGAGCGGGCCGCAACCGGGCCGTGGGTCGAAGCCTGGCAGGCCCGGCCCGAGGACGGCGCCTACGGCGTGACGATCACGGCGACTGGCGTCCACACCGCCGGGTATGCTCCGCTCAAGGGTCCCCACGGTGTCGTCGGCGTAATCGGCGTCGGCGTCCACGAGGCGCACAACGCGGAGCGGATCATCGAGCGCCTGCCGGCTCTCGCGACGTTCGGTGCGATCGTCGGGGCGCTCGTCGCTCCCGGGCTCGCGGCCCGCCATCGCGAGGACGGCGCCCGGGCCGCCGTCCAGGCGATCCTCGACGCGGCGGCCTTCAGCCCGTTCTTCCAGCCGATCGTCGAGTTCCACAGCGGGGCGGTCGTCGGCTACGAGGCCCTCAGCCGCTTTGACAACGGCACCCCGCCCGAGGCCGTCTTCGCCCTCGCCGCCCGGGCGGGGCTCGGGATCGAGCTCGAGACGGCCACACTCGGCGCCGCCCTCGAGGTGGCGGCGGTCCTCCCGCCCGGGGCGTACCTCAGCCTCAACGCCTCGCCGGCGCTCATCGGATCGGAGGCGCTCCGGGCGCTCCTCGCGGGGAGCGAGCGAGGGATCGTCCTCGAGGTCACCGAGCACGTCGGGATCGACGACTACGGGGCGCTCCGCCACGAGCTCGCGGCGCTCGGGCCGTCCGTCCGCCTCGCGGTCGACGATGCCGGCGCCGGGTATGCCAGCCTCCGCCACATCCTCGAGCTCGCGCCCGACTTCGTGAAGCTCGACATCGGGCTCATCCGCGGGATCGACGCCGATCCCGCCCGCCAGGCGCTCATCGCCGGGATCGGCTACTTCGCGGTGAAGGGCAAGGTCCACCTCATCGCCGAGGGGATCGAGACCACGGCCGAGCTCAGGGCGCTGCGGGGACTCGCGATCGGATATGGCCAGGGCTACCTCCTCGGCCGTCCCCAGGATGGTCGGGCGCCGGGACCGTGGCCGACTCGGATCGACCTGCCGAGCCTCGCGATTTGACCGCTGCCTGGTGGCACTGCAGTCCTGGTGCAGCCACCATCTCGCCATCGTGCGGCTATGGGAATGACGAAGCCACACCTGCCTATCGGGTGAACTCCAAGAGGCGGGACTCACGGCAGTGCCAGCGCGACGGCCTCGATGAGCAGCAACGCTTCGCGCGCCCCACTCGCGTCCCCCTTCTCGAAGTCGCGCTCCGCTTGGCCCATCCGGTTCGTGATGTGCGCAAAGCAGACGACCGAACGCCCACGCGCACGGGCAAAGGCATAGAGGGCGGCCGCCTCCATCTCGACCGCGAGGACGCCCTCGCTCCGCCGTTCGGCGATCTCGGTCGCGGTTTCGCGAAACGGGGCATCGGTCGTCCATGTGCTGCCGCGCTCGATGACGACGTCGACGCCGCGCAGGGCCGTCCCGACGAGATCGATCAGGGTGGAGTCGGCCTCGACGTAGCGCGCTGGCGGCAGGTAGTGGTAGCTCGTGCCTTCATCGCGGAGGGCCCGCTCGATGAGGACGAAGTAGGGCGGCGCCCGAAGCTCGAGGATCTGGCCGGCAGAGGTCACGCTCACGAGGAACTGGCAACCGGATGCGAACAGCTCTTCGGCGACGAGGACCGCGAACGAGGCGCCCACCGCTCCACCGATGATCCCGTATCGGAGGCCGTCGGCATCGACCAGGTGGAGCAGCGTGTGGTAACAGGCCCAGTCGGGATCCTGGCGGGCACGACCCGACCCGATGAGGTCGCGGACGATGTCCCCGTCGGGATCGAGGACGCACACTCGCGGAACATCCGAGGCGGGGAGCCCCTTCTGCCGGCGCGCCTCACGGAGCAGGCTCTCGGGCGTGAATGCGGACGGTTCGGCGAGGTCGCTGCGCTCGACGATCGGCGCGCTCGGCCGTGCCTCGTCCGCGTCCGGTGCCGCCACGGTTTCGCTGGGCCTGTCACGATGCGCTGCGTGCATGAAGCCTCGGAGATGTGGAGTCGACCGGGACGACCGGGCGCGGCGGAGACGCCTACGGCGGAGGCCGTCCCATCCCGGGTAGTGATTGTCGTCGACGATGCCCTGCCACGCTGGCAGGTCGCCAACATCGCGGTCGTGCTCGGCGCGACCCTCGGCGCTCGGGGCATCGTTTCACTGGGCCATGACCTGACCGATCCCGAGGGCGAGCTGCATCCCGCCATCGTGGAGGCCACCGTGCCCGTGCTCGCCGCCCCCGCCGCGGAGCTTGCCGGCCTTCGGCGTGGCGCGCTGGCTCGCGGGCTGCTGGTCCTCGACTTCAACTCCGCCGCCCGCGACAGCTCGACGTACGAGGAATATGCCGGGCGCGTGGAGGCCGCCGTGCCGGTCCTCCTCGGGCTCGCGCTGCACGGCCCGCGGCGCGTCGTCACGAGCATCGTCGGCAACCTGCGGAGCCTGCACTGACGAGGTTGGCCGACCCGGGCGATCGGGACCTCGAAGGCCCGGACCTGAGCGCCCCGCAGCGTGATGAACAGTGAGGCCACGGGGTGGCGACGTTCAGCCCCCGCAATGGTCGACAGGTCGGAGCCACACGACGTTGCCATGGTGTGGCGAGCGGCTTCATAGAGAAGCCATCGTGCCGTGACCGGCCGCTCAGCACGTGACGTGGAGGATCGCGTACACGTCCCTCGGCGTGAGATCAGCGAGCAGGCGGCAGGCGTCGCCGGTCGGGAGGGCATCGATCGCGATCCCCCGTCGCTGCGCTTCCTCGCCGACCTCCGGGGTGATGGGGAGCGCGCCATCGGCGCCCGTTCCGACGATGAGCCGCTGGCCACCCCAGGGGATGTCTTCGGCGACCGACAGCGGCGTGTGCCCGAACTGGTCGCGCAGCGGCTTCGAGGGGCCTTTCCGCCGTCGGCGGACCCGTCCGCCCTCGATCACCACGTCGGAGGTGTACCGCTCGCCCTCGATCCGGAGATCTCCGAACGCGACCAGCTTCGCCTTCACCCGTCCATTCTCCCACCCCGCGGCGGTGCCCTCCGTCGTGGCGCCGCCGCCCGGGTGCCACACGCGCAATGGAGCAGGCCGCGCAGGGTGTAGTGACGGAAGGGTCGGCCAGCGGCGCCTGTCGAGGAAGCCCTCGCGCTCGCCTCCTCGCGGTCGGATCGCCGAAGTGGGCCGCTCAGCCCACCTCGAACCTGATGTCGGGCGATGGGCGCTCGGTTCGGATCCGGACGTGGCGCCCGAGGATCATCGCGACGACCTGGGCGAACATCCCCACCCGCGTCACCCTGGGTACGGTCCGTCCGATCGCGTCGATCTGCTCGGCGGTCAGCGGCTCAGCGGTGACGACGTGGAAGCGAAGACCGCGCCAAGCGAACGTCTCGACGCATTCGCGAGGGTCGGCGGGGCGGATCGGGGCAGCGCTGGTAATGATGGCTTCGCTCCTGGTGGGGCGACCGTACGACGCCGACCTTGCAGGGGACATTGCCGACGCTGACGGTCGGAGCGTCTGGCGGATCTCCGCCTCGTTCACGTCGACCCGGAGCGGCGGGGTCGAACTCGAGCACGCGATCGTCCGCGCCGGCCGCGGCTGAGGCAGCGAAGGGCTGGCCAGTCCGCCTGGCGCAAGAGCCGGACGCTCGCCGCCGTTGTGACCACGGCGGTCCGGGACTACAGTCCGTCGCAGGACGAGGGCATGCCCGCTTCCACGGCACCCTCGGTCGGATCGGTGGACCCGGGTGACGCGCATGGCGTGGCGACCGCAGCGGCGACGGGGTGGGGCGGCGCGCGCGCCGATCGTCGGCGGCCCGATCGAACCTCGGCGCACGTTCCGCTTCGTCGATCTCGAGCGGGGCTGGCTCGTGTCCGACAGCGAGGACGTCCGGCTCGGAACGATCGCCGAGGTCGGCGAGGCGACGCTCGTCGTCGCTCGGGGCCTCTTGCAGGCGAGGCTCTACGTGCCGGCCTCGGCGGTCGGCGACGTGCACGAAGGGCGGGTCCGCTTGAACGTGTCCGGGCCATGGATCGTGGCCCAGGGCTGGGACCGACCCGGTGGTCGCCCACAGCGCTGATCTGGTTCGACGGGACCCCTCTTCGGGCCGCTCCGGTGCCCGCGAGCGACTGGGCGCCAGACCACGGCGGTTCGAGGAGATCTCCGGTCGTTCGTCTGGGCAAATGATCCGAGTCCGATGGGTCGTCCACCCCGGGAGCTTCTCGCTGCGTTCGCTCGCCGGCGTCGCGAGACCGTCGGCACGCTCGGAACAAGTGGTTCACAGTCTCTGAGCCCGCAGCGCGGCGATCCGACGCTCAGACGGAGACGCCGTGCCAGGTCCGGCTCTGGATCCCTGCCGCTCGGGCCAGTGCCGCCTCCGCCTCCGGCGCAACAAGCGTCGCGGGCGGAGTAGCCCCGTACCATGATCGGTATGGGTCCTCCACCCCACTCCGCCAGCCGGCGAGTTCCTCGATGATCGACCATGTGCAGACGGGCGCATAGCCGCCGTACCCGCCCTCGAGCACTATGGCCACGCGGCCGCCAGCCACGTCGGTGGCGGTGTCCAGGACGCGGCGGGCGATCGTCCGGAAGCCGTCCGAGCTGACGGCCATCCGGCCCATCGGATCGTAGGCATTCGGGTCCTGGCCGGCCGACACGAGGACGAGGTCGGGTCGGAACTCGCGCAGGATCGGCGCGACGAGGCGCTCGTATGCGCGCGCGTAGGTCGCATCCCCGCTCCCCGGGGGGAGCGGGATATTCACGTTGAAGCCCATTCCGGCACCCTTGCCCACGACCTCCGCCTGACCAGTGTCGGCCGGATACCAGGCATCCTGGTGGGTTGAGATGTACAGAACGGACGGATCATCGAGGAAGATGGACTCGGTCCCGTTGCCATGATGAACGTCCCAGTCCACGATCGCGATCCGTTCGACACCACGCTGGCGGGCGTGACGGGCGGCGATGGCCACGTTGTTGTAGAGGCAGTACCCCATAGCGGCGTCGGCCGGAGCGTGATGGCCGGGTGGTCGGACCAGAGCGAAGGCGTTCGAGAGGGTGCCGTCAAGGACCGCGTCCACGGTCGCGATCGTGGCTCCGACGGCGAGGCGGGCGATTTCCTCGGATGCGGTGCAAATCGGGACGTAGGACCCCGCCTCGGATGCTCCAGTCGCGCAGGCCATCTTGAGGTGCTCGATGTAGCCGTCGGTGTGGACAAGCGCCAGGACGTCGTCGTCGACGATCTCGAACGCGACTGGAGTGAGCCGCTCGAGCAACCCTGTCATCTCGAGCGTGCGGTGAACCGCCTGCACACGATACGGGCCCTCAGGGTGCGGCGTCACCTGAAACGGTCCATCGACCGGCACCGGGGCACTGACGAGGGCTAGACCCGTGTCGTGGGCAAGGAATCGCGGGTGGTAGGCAAGCCCCGTCCGCAGTAGCTCCATCGTCATCTCGCGCTCCCCGTCGCTGCTCGTCGGTGCCGGAACCGTCGGCCGTTCGTTGGCCGTTCGTCGGCCGTTCGTTGGCCGTGACCGTAGCGCCCTGGGGACGGCTCGGCCATCGGCCATTCGACGGATGCTGGATGGGTGCGGCCTGAACTCCGGGATGTCTACGGCCACCTGGGTGGGACTCGGGATCGATGGCGCAGCATGGTATACATGGCGCCTCATCCGCTCGGCCGTGGAGCGCCAGCGGAGACTGCGAGGCGCCCGCGGTGGAGGCCACGACCGGATCGGGGGCAAGCGGAACCGTCGCCCGCGAGATCGCGGTACTGGCGCGCGTCGCCAGGGGGCTTGCCGAGCCGAGGCCGCCCGACGAACTCGCGGCGCGCATCCTGGAGGCCGTCGCCGATCTCGTCCCATTCGCCGCCGCCGCCTTCTCGATCTGGGACCCGATCGGTCGGACCCACCGGACGCTGGCGAACGAGGGATACGCCGACTCGACGCTCGCGTACCTGAACGCCGCCGGTGATATCGGCTTTCGTCGCGCTCACAAGATCCGCCGGCCGCTGCGGTGGGGCTCTGCGCCGTTCGACTACCGGGCTACCTATGCGCCTCGTCACGTCTTCAGCCCGGCCGGCTACGACGAGGGGATGACGGCCTGCCTGTTCACCGAGGACGGGCGCTACACCGGTGTGCTGAACCTGAACACGACGACGAGCACGACGCCGACCGACGATACGCTAGCGCTCTTTGACGAACTCGGGAGCCTGCTCGCCCTCGTGACGGATGCGACCCGCTCGGCTGGTTGGCTCGCGTCGCTGGCGGAGGCGGGTGCCTCTGCCGCCGCGGTCACCCAGTCCGGAGAGCTCGTGGAGCTCAAGGGCCGGAGCGTAGGCCCTGTGCTCGGCTCGACACCGCCACTAGTCGACCTCGCTCGCCAGCTGCTGGCGCGCCAGCAGGCTCGCCGGCGCTTCCTCTGGCTCGACCCAGCGCACGGCTGGCAGCGCGTTGAGATCTTCCGGGTCCGAGCCAATCCGTCTGGCCTCGAAGACGTCGCCCTCCTGACCGCCTCGGCCACAGTGCTTCCGTACGCGCTGACCGCTCGCGAGCTCGACGTCCTGACGCTCGTGGCGTGTGGCCTCTCGAACGGGGAGATCGCCCTTCACTTCGGACTGAGTCCGAGGACCGTGGCGACGCACCTGGAGCGCGTTTTCCAGAAGTTGGGCCTGCCGAGCCGGGCCGGCGCGGCTGCGTTCGCGGTCGAGCAGGGGCTCCTCCGGGTCCGATCCAGCGATGCGGAGCTCGGCGGCCAGGCCGGCGGCTGACTGAACAGGTTCGCCAACCGTCCGGCCGGACCCAAGGATGAGCGCCTACATCCGTCATTCGACGGATTGCCGTCGTGCTGACGGCCGCCAGACTTCGATGGCATCGGGGAAGATCGGACCCCGTGCGCCCCGCGCGACCAGGATTCGGCGCGGGGCCATGGAGGAGGTTGCGATTGCAGGGCTCGATCCGGATCAGCCGCCCTGGTTTCTGGTCCAAGTGGCGAGCGTCGGGGTCTCGGCCCTACTGCAATGAGATCAGCCAAACGGCGGGATGGCAGGCGCAATGCTCCACCAAGCGCTCAACGACCACCAGGCGCAGGTCCAGCGCGCAGGCGGCCGACCTGGCGACACGCTCAAGATGATGGGCGAACCCACATGAGGCCATCGCGTCCGTGAGCCCAACTCTGGTCCGGGTGATCTTCGACACGCTCAGCGTGACGTCGATTCTCCTCCTGCTCGTGCTCGGCATGGCCGTAATCGTCGGGATGATGCGGATCTTCAACCTCTGCCAGGGCGAATTCGTGCTGCTGGGAGCCGTGACCGCGTTCCTGACCTACACGTGGTTCGGGAGCGTCCTCCTGGGCATCCTCCTGGCACCCATCGTCGTCGGGGCGTTCGGGCTGCTCCTGGAGCGGCTGGTCATCCGGCGCTTCTACGCCAGCCCGGCGGGAGCGCTGCTGGCCACGTTCGCCGTCGGCTTCGTCATCCGGGAGGTGGTCCGGGCGATGATGACCTCCCAGGGTGCCCCGGTCCCAGCCCCGCTTCACGGGAGCTTCGACCTCCTCGGGGCGAGCCTCCCGGCATGGCGACTCGTCATCATCGGCGTGACGATCGTCGTGGTGGTGGCCGCCTACATCGCCCTGGGCCGCAGCTCGCTCGGGCTCCGCGTCCGAGCGACCTTGGACAACCGGGAGCTGGCCGAGGCGACGGGAATCTCCACGAGCCGGATGTACGCGGGGACCTACGCGGTCGGCGCCGGCCTGGCCGGGTTCGCCGGGGCGCTCATCGTCCCCAACCTGACGCTCTATCCCGACCTCGGGCTCGACAACCTCGTCCCGATGTTCATCGCGGTCATGGTCGGCGGGCTCGGCTCCTTGGAGGGGCCGCTTCTCGGCGCCATCGCGATCGGGATCCCGGCCGGCCTCGTGCCGGCCCTGATCGGCCCGGTCGCCGCCCAGGTCGTCGTGATCCTCGGGGCGATTGTGTTCATGCGGCTGCGGCCGACGGGATTGGTCAGCAGATAACGGAACCACAGACACAAAGGGAGAGGTGCGATGAGCAACGATCGGATGACCCGGGACCTGTCGCGGCGCCAGGTGCTGAAGGGATTGGCTCTGGGTGGCGCGGCGCTCGGTCTCGGCGGGTCGCTCAGCAGCGTATTGGCGGCCTGTTCGCCCGGCGCGGGATCGTCCGGCCCGATCAAGGTGGGCGTCCTCACCGACATCACCGGCGCCTTCGGCGTCGTCGGCAAGTCTAACCAGCAGGTCGCCCAGTTCACCATCGACGAGATCAACGCGGCGGGCGGCGTGCTCGGCCGCCAGCTCCAGATGGTCCTCGTTGACAGCGCGACCGACCCGGCGGTCGGGGCGACGGTCGCCCGGCAGCTGGTCGAGAAGGACAAGGTCGACGTCGTCATCGGCGGTGTCGCGAGCAACATGCGCGAGGCGATCAAGGGGATCATCGCCACGACGGGAAAGACCATCTACATCTGGCCGGCCTCCTACGAGGGCGGCGAGTGCACCCCGAATGTCTGGAGTGACGGCGCCGTGCCCAACCAGCAGGTCGACCCGACGGTCGCCTACGCGATGTCCAAGGGCGCCAAGTCCTTCTATCTCTGCGGGGCGGACTATCTCTACCCGCGGAACATGCTGAAAGAGGTCCGGGCGAAGGTCGAGGCCGCTGGCGGCACGATCGTTGGCGAGGACTACCTCCCGCTCAACGCGACCGACGCGTCGCCGCTCGTCACCAAGGCCCTCGCCGCCAAGGCGGACGCCATCTTCGACGTGACCGTGCTGCCGACGTCGGTCCAGTTCGTGAAGGGCGTCGTCGGTGGTGGGTACACGGGACTACACCTCGCCTCTCTCTACGACGAGGGCGTCAACGCGCTCTTCGGCCCCGATGTGGCCGGCATCCTCTGCGCGCAGGACTATTTCGCCAGCGGCGGCAACGATGACTTCACCGTGAAGAAGGTAGCCGAGTTCAAGGCGAAGTATCCGGACGGCGTCTTCGCCGCGACGTTCAACAGCCCGGCCTGGTACCGTGGCCTGCATCTCTGGAAGGTCGCGGTGGAGAAGGCCGGCTCGCTCGACCTCGCCAAGGTGAATGCCGCTATGGATTCGGCGTCGCTGACCGAGTGCGTCGGCGGCCCCGCGGCCTTCAAGCCTGCCACCCGCCACTGCACGCTCAAGATGCGGCTTGGCCAGATGCAGGCGGACGCCTCGGTCAAGATCCTCCAGGATCTCGGCGCTATCGATCCCACGGGTCAGTGCGGCTGAGACCGCGCACCTGGTTGGCAGGTCGGCACGGAGGCGTCGTCGTCGTTCTCCTCGTCGGCCTGCTGGCCATCGTCCCGCCGGTCTTTGCCCTGGTGGGGCTCGACTACTACGTCATTGTCCTCACCCAAGCGCTGATCCTGGGCATCCTCGCCCTCAGCGCGGACCTCGCCTGGGGGTCCACGGGGATCTTCACGCTCGGGCAGGCGGTGTTCTTCGGCACGGGCGCCTACGCCGTCGGGATGCTGGCAGTCCACGCCGGCATGACCGACCTGGTCCTGGCGTCCGTCGTCGGGTTGGCTGCCGGCGCTCTTGCCGGCGTCCTCGTGGGGCTGTTCCTGTTCGTCGGCTCGAGGGTCGGCGAGCTGTACGTGGCCCTCGTGACCCTCGCCCTTGGCTACGCTGCCGAGCAGCTCGCCTCCGGCTGGGACGTGCTCGGCAGCGCGAATGGGATTCCGGGCGTCCCGGCCCCGACGCTGGGTCCACTGGACCTCTCCAACGGCCCGTCCATGTACTACGCGATTCTGGTGCTGTTCGCGCTGGCTCTTGCCGCCGGCCACCTGCTCAACCGTTCTCAGTTCGGGCTCGTCATGCGCGCCGTCCGCGACGACGGTGAACGGGCCGAGTTCCTGGGCTACCGGCGGACGTCGGTCCAGATCCTTGTGTTCACGCTGACATCCGGCCTGGCAGGGATGGCCGGCGGGATCTACGCTCTGGAGGAGGGGTTCGTCTCCCCGGGCTTCCTGGGCGTGGCCCTGTCAACGCAGGTGCTGCTGTGGGTCGTCCTCGGTGGGCGCGGGACGCTGATCGGGCCGCTGCTCGGGATGGGCGTGGTTAAGGTCTTCGGGGGACGCGTGCAGGAGGTTCTCCCGCAACTCTGGCCCGTGGTCCTCGGCGCGCTGCTCCTCGGCACGATCCTGTATCTGCCCGGTGGCCTGCTCGGCCGTCGCGCGCCGCGTCGCGTCCGGCGGGCTGCATCGGCCGGTACGCGCGGCTCCGCGCCGGGAGGCGGCGGTGCCTGATGAGCACGCGGCCGCGCTCGAGGTTCGCGCCATCCGCAAGACCTTCGGTGCCCTCGTCGCCCTGGAGAGCGCCGACCTTGACGTGAATGTCGGTGAGGTCGTCGGCCTCATCGGACCGAACGGCTCCGGCAAGAGCACGCTGCTCCACGTCATCTCGGGTCGGACCGCCGCCACGTCCGGGTCTGTGCGACTGGAGGGTCGCGACGTGACGCACGCCAAGCCATCGACCCGGGTGCGGGCGGGGATCTCGATCAAGTTCCAGCTCGCCCGCGTCTACCTGGACCAGACGGTCGTCGACAACCTGCTGCTCGCGGTCCAGTCCACGACGCCGCTCCGATCCCTGCTGCTGTCCCGAACGCGGGCTCAATGCGCCGAGAGGATCGACCACCTGCTCGAGGCTTTCCATCTCACCGAAGCTCGGAGCCAGCTTGCCCGCGAGCTGTCGCACGGACAGCGGCAGTGGCTGGAGATCGCGATGGCGATGGCTCTGCGCCCCACCGTCCTGCTCCTCGACGAGCCTACCGCGGGCATGAGTCACGAGGAGCGCCTGACAACCGGAGCGCGGATCCGGGCGGCGCGGGAGAGCTGCGGCATTCTCATCGTGGAGCACGACCTGGACTTCATCCGCGGTCTCTGCGACCGGATCAGCGTGCTCCACCAGGGCCGGGTCATCGCCACGGGTACGCCGGCCGAGATCGAAGCCGACGCGCACGTGCAGGAGGTCTACCTCACCCGTGCCTGACCTCTTCGCATCTTCTGTGTCGGCCGTTGTGCCCGCCGTCGGCGAGTCACCGGCGGTGCTCCGTGCCGAGGGCATATCCGGTGGGTATCGAGGTAGCCAGGTGCTGTTCGGGGTCGACGTCTCGGTGCCGCGAGTCGGGACCATCGCGATCGTTGGACGCAACGGCGCCGGCAAGACCACGCTGCTCCGGACGTTGATGGGCTACAACCGACCCACCGCGGGCCGTGTGACCCTGGACGGGACGGACGTTGCCGGACATCCGCCGGCGAGCCTCGTCCGTCGAGGCGTGGGCTACGTCCCCCAGGAGCAGGGCGTGTTCGCGAGTCTCACCGTGAGGGAGAACCTGCTGCTCGGCCTTCGCGCCGGTCCGAAGGGCAGCGCGGCCAGGATCGAGGAGGCGTTCGAGCTGTTTCCGAAGCTCGCCAGCCGCGTCGGCCAGCAGGCCGGGACCATGAGTGGCGGCGAGCGCAAGATGCTGGCCATCGCACGAGCTCTGCTCGCCCGGCCGCGGATCCTGATCATGGACGAGCCGACCGAGGGCGTCTGGCACGGCGTGGTCGACGAGATTCTGGCGGCGCTCAGCGGATATGCGCAGGGCGCAGCCCTGCTGCTGGTCGAGCAGCACCTGCAGTTCGCCCTGGATCTCGCCGACGGCGTGATGGTGCTGGACCGGGGTCGCGTGGTCCTCGCCGGGCCCCGCGGGGTCATCGCGCGCGACGAGCTCGCTCACCGCCTCGCGCCCTGACGGCGAGCCGGACCGAAGCGTCTCCCAGTGCAGTCAGGCACTCCAGGACAGTGGGCAGAGCGGATCAGGGGGAGTCTCCAGGCGTCCGCCTGACGACGCGGGCCTGATGAAGGTGAGCGGCGTCCCGATCGGCCTCCACCGGGGTTGTGCTGGCCGTACCATCGGACGGTGAACTCCAGCGAGCGGCGATCGGCGTGGGCTTCCCGGCACGCGAGTGGTCGCGGGCGGCTCTCCGATCGCGTCGCCGTCCTGCTGGCGGCCGTCGCCCTGATTGTGGTCGCCTGCGGGAGCGCGGCCCCGACAGCACTGCTCCGGAGTGCGGCGGCTTCCTCCGTACCATCCCGTGTGCCAGGCGCAACGTCGCCCAGTCCGGGCACGACAGCCGGCCTCGGCGCGCCCACGCCCGAGCCGGCCCACACGGCACGCATCCCCGAGGTGCCCTGCCCGACGAGCTTCGGGCTGCCCGGCGAGACGATGCCCCCGGTCCCTACGACGATGACGGCGACCGTGACGCACGACGTGGCCGCGCAGGTCACCTACTACGGCAACGGAACCCTCACCCTCCTCGGCCCGAAGGACTGGCACTGCGAGGCCGCCGTCGGCGTCGACGGCTCGGCCCGCATGGCGATCACGCCGCCAGGACAACTCTCCCCGTCGGCGAGCCCGTCGCTCGACGAGCAGGCGGTCACCGTCTCCTCCGGTGGCGCGTGCGTCGGCTGTGTCGCGTCGATGGCGTGCGGCCTGTTTCCCGAGGCGTGGAACCTGTTCGCCCAACCGGGGCTCTCGTGCCCGACGAGACCGCCGATCGGGGAGCAGGTCACCCGACCCAGGCCCCGCTCCGCGGTCTTCGCCGACCCGCCGGGCGTGGCCGGGACGGGCGAGCCGTCGGGTGGCCGGTATCGGGCGTTCGGGTTCCTCGTATTCGATCCGGGCACCGAGGCCGGCGGCAGCGGCCAGACTGCCCCGTCGGCGCTCAAGGTGACCTGCACCCTGCCGGCAACGATGGCCCAGATCTGCGACGAGCTTGTCGAGGGCATCGGACAGGGGCAGCCACCCTCGGGCGGCTGACGGCTGGCTGGGCCGACGGCGGCCGCGACCGGAGCGGCTGCTAGGATCGGCGCGATGGACTGCTGCTCACCCGGCGACTCCCCGTTCGATCGCCAGTTCAACGACCGCCACGCGGCCCAGGATCTTCGGGCCTACCGACAGAAGGGCTCGGTGGGTTTGACTCGCGCCCTGATCGAGGCGCTCGCAGCGGGGGGCATCGACGGGCAGACCGTCCTCGAAATCGGTGGCGGCGTGGGCGCGGTCCACCACGAGCTCCTGCGCTCCGGGGCGGCCGCCGCAGTCGACGTTGACGCATCTCGCGCCTACATCTCGGTCGCGAGGGAGGAGGCCGATCGGCAGGGCCATGGCGACCGCGTCCGCTACCTCGTCGGCGACTTCGTCGCGCTCGCAGATGCGGTCCAGCCCGCGGACCTTGTCGCCCTTGACCGGGTCATCTGCTGCTACGAGGACATGGTCGCTCTCGTCGGTCGATCGGCGAACCTGGCGCGTCGTCGGTATGGCCTCATCTTCCCGCGCGACTCATGGCTCGGGCGGGTGGGCACCGCAATCCTGAACGCCCAGCTGCGGCTCTCGCGGTCGCCATTTCGCGTGTATGTCCATCGCGCCGTTGACGTCGACGCGATTCTTGCCGCCCATGGCCTCGTCAAGCGACTCCACCGCACCACGCTCATCTGGCAGCTCGTGCTGTACGAGCGGCCCGCTGCGTGACCCGCGGCTCGCCGGTGCCCGAAACCGGGCCATCCGCTGAGCGAGTCAACGACCGCGGGGCGCTTCAGCTGACCGCAATCGTGAGGCGGAACCCGATCCGGTAGAGCGGGGACACGCCGGCGGATGGACAGGGCGGCTCCCGATCGCGCTAAGGAGCGTGGAGCCGGTCGTCCGCGCCACGTAGATCCCTTTGGCCGGGCGATGACACCGGCGCCCCGGTGGGGACGGTCGGGACGCCCGGGGTCGCGACCTCAGTCGGTTGCGACAATCGGCAGCGCCCGCGGGATGATCTCCGGGATACGGTTGAGGAGTCCCCACAGGGTGTCGAGGAACGGTGAGCTGGGGCGGGATCCGAGCCGCTCGACCGCCACGATCTGCCGTCGGATCGTCACTGCGCCGACGAGCTCGATCTCCCGCAGCGAGCCTGCGGAGAGCGCGTCGGCGACCGCCGTCCCGGGGAGCAGCGCGACGCCGAGCCCGCGCTCGACCATTCGCTTTGCCGCCTCGATATTGTCGACCTCGGTGACCCCGCGTGGAACGACGCCGGCGATGCGGAACAGGGCGTTCGTGACCTCGTAGTAGCTTGACGTCCGGTCGAACAGGATGAGCTGAGCGTGGCTGATCTCCGCTACGTCGACCCTCCCCGCCCGGGCGAACGGATGGTCCGGCGGGACGACGAGGACGAGCTCGTCCTCGTAGAGCGGACGGCTGCGGACGCGCGCGTCCCTGAGCTGTCTGACGATCCCGAGCTCGACCTCGCCGCGAGCCACGAGCTCGACGATCTCCTCCGAATGGCCGGTCCGCACGAGCAGGCGAACGTCCGGATGTCGCTCGGTGAAGCGGACGAGGATCTCCGGCAGGACGTAGGCGCTGACCGCGGGAGCAACAGCGAGCGCGAGCTCGCCGATGACGCCGTGCTCGAGCTCGCGGACCAGTGAGCTGCCACTGCGGATCGCCTCGATCGCGCGATCGGCGTGGGGCAGGAAGGCCCGTCCTGCGGGCGTCAGGACCATGCCCGAGTGTGTTCGCCGAAAGAGCGCCGTGGCGAGCTCCTCCTCGAGCGCCTGGAGCCGTGCGGTGAGCGCCGGCTGGCTGATCGAGAGGGCGAAGGCGGCGCGTCGCATGTTGCCCTGGCGGGCGATCTCGATGAACCCTTCGATCTGGGCGAGGAGCATGGTGGCGCCTCCGGGTGATGATCAACAATGCTGATCACCAACGATAGTAGATTCGATTGGACGGATGATCGAGCACATCGTACGGTTGCCGCTCCAGCCCGCGATGAAGGATCCGCCATGGAACGCAGGATCGATCTACAGCAGCCGATCGGGCAGACGGTCGGCGCTCAGGAACCCGCCCAGCGGTGGCTCCGAGGGTTCGCCCTCGAGAGCGAGGGCTCGCTCGGCGAGCCCGCACGGCGACCGTACAGCTATCTGGCGGCGTGCGAGTGCCCGTACGACTGCCCGCGCGACCACGAGAACGAGTGACGAGCGGACGATGAACGCCTTGTCCATGCCCGCGATGAACTCGTTCGAGACACAGGTCGCGGCCGCCCGCGAGTGGTTCGCACTGTCCCGCTTCGAAGGCATCGTCCGCCTCCATACCCCGCGCGAGGTCGCCGCCCAGCAGGGCACGATCGCGGCGGACTACACGGTCGCCCGAATGGCCGCCGAGGGCTTCTATGCCCGACTTCGCGAGTTGTTCGCGCAGGGCCGCCAGATCACGACGTTCGGTCCCTACTCACCCGGTCAGGCCGTGGTGATGAAGCGGCTGGGGATCGAAGCCATCTACCTCGGCGGTTGGGCCACCTCGGCGAAGGGGTCGCCTACCGAGGACCCGGGCCCGGACCTTGCGAGCTATCCGCTGAGCCAGGTTCCCGACGAAGCGGCGGGCTTGGTGCGCGCCCTCCTCAGCGCCGACAAGAACCAGCATTTTGCCCGTGCCCAGCTGGACGAGGCGGAGCGCCAAGCCACGCCGGAAGTCGACTTCCGGCCGTTCATCATCGCCGACGCGGATACGGGCCATGGCGGCGACGCGCACGTGCGCAACCTCGTCCGGCGCTTCGTCGAGGCCGGGGTGCCGGGCTATCACATCGAGGACCAGAAGCCGGGCGCCAAGAAATGCGGCCACCAGAGCGGCAAGGTGCTCGTCGCCCAGGACGAGCAGAACAAGCGGCTCAATGCCGCGCGCCTGCAGCTCGACATCATGCGGGTGCCGGGCATCGTCGTCGCTCGCACCGATGCCGAGGCCGCGACGTTCCTCGACAACCGCAGCGACGAACGAGACCAGCCGTTCATCCTCGGGGCGACGAACCTCGAGCTGCCGAGCTACCGGGTCGGCTTCCTCGCGATCCAAGAGACGCTCCACGGCCTCGGGCTCGACGAGATCCGCGGTCACCTGTTGTTCGCGGTACCCGACGAGGAGTTGCGCAAGGCCAGGGCCTGGCTCGAGCGGGTCGGGCTCATGGCGCTGATCGAGCGGAACGCCCAGATCGCCCGCGAGGCCGGCGGCGGAACCGCCCTCGAGAACCTGCTCGACGCCATCGACACCGGATACGCCGAGATCTGGCAGGCCGAAGCGGGTCTCAAGACGTACGGTGAGGCGGTTGGCGAGGTCCTCGGCCGACGGATCGGCGAGGGCGAGCGGTTCGCTATGACCCTCGAGGAGTGGGGCGCCTTCGCCAGCCGGGCGTCCTTCTCCGAGGTCCGCGAGAAGGCCGACTCGCTCGGCATCCGGATCGCCTGGGATCCCGAGCTGCCCAAGACCCCCGATGGCTACTACCAGGTCAGGGGCGGGATCGACTATGCGATCGCCAAGTCGCTCGCGGCCGCGCCGTTCGCCGACCTGCTGTGGATGGAGACGAAGACCGCGGACCTCGCCGATGCCGCCAGATTCGCGGCGGCGATCCATGCCGCCTATCCCGACAAGATGCTCGCGTACAACCTGTCGCCGTCGTTCAACTGGGACACCACCGGCCTGAGCGACGACGCGATGCGGCGCTTTCCCGAGGAGCTCGGGAAGCTCGGCTTCGTGTTCAACTTCATCACCTACGGGGGCCATCAGATCGATGGCCTCGCCGCCGAGGAGTTCGCCACGGCGCTGCGCGAGGACGGGATGCTCGCCCTCGCCCGCCTCCAGCGGAAGTTCCGACTGCTCGAGTCCCCGTACCGCACCCCACAATCCCTCGTTGGCGGAGACCGGCTCGACGCGGCACTCATGGCCGCCTCCGGGCGAACCGCCGCGACGAAGGCGATGGGCAAGGGCTCGACGCAACACCAGCATCTCGTCCAGACCGAAGTGCCGACGGGGCTGCTCGAGGAATGGCTTGCGACGTGGGCGAACCACTGGGAGCGGCCGGGGCGGATCCGCGTCGAGCTGCGGCCGCATACCGCAGGATCAGACCTCCTCGAGCTGCGGGTGCTCGATGACCCGGGCGAGGTGCTCGCCACCGTGATCTTCGCCAGCATCGTGGATCGCCGTGGCCGCAGCATCCTCTCGATCCGTGACCAGCACACCGCACCGTCGATCCGCCGGCGGCGGCTGATGACGCTCGTCCAGCTCTTCCTCATTCATCGCTATCGCGCCGGTTCGCTGCACTATCTCACCCCGACGCAGGACAACCACGCGCAGTCGGAGCGGATGCGCGACCTCGGCATCTTCACGGTCGTGCGGTCCGAGATCGGGCAGATCATCGTCGCGGACGTCGACCGCGAGCGCGTCGGCGAGCTCGTCCGACCCGACGGGGAGAAGCTCGCGGAGTTGATCCGGAAGCCGACGCCGCAGCTGGCATAGCGACCGGGCGACGGTTGTGTCTCGATGCCTGTCGAAATGCGACCCGCTGCGAGCACGCCCACCACGTCCGACGCCGGCTATTGACAGTAGTTTGGCGGCCCGTTCCATCCTGCGCACTCGCCCACATCGGCGGCCCGCAGCCAGAGGCGCGCTCCTGGTCAGCAGCCAGGTTCGAGCCGGCCAAGGCCAGGGCGGTCGAGAAGCCCAGGTACGGCCTCGTCGTGCGAATCGGTAAGCTTCCACGAGCGATCGAGCTGGCACACCTCGCGGCAGCCGATCGTCGGGAGGAGCCGATCCGTCGATGAGCAGCACCGGCAGGTACGGCGGGCGCCGGCTGGCACAGGCGCTTGGGCCGATCGGGGTGTGGAGCTGGGCTCTCCAGCGCCTGTCAGGGGCAGACGCGGGAGCGGCGGCGCGCGAGCTCGAGTCGCTCGGGTACCCGGTCGTCTGGATCCCGGAGACCCTCGGCAACAAGGAGATCTTCAGCCACGCGGCGATCCTCCTCGTCGCGACCACGCGACTCGCCGTCGCATCGGGCATCGCCAACATCCACGCCCGCGATCCGATGGCCATGGCCACCGGTGCCAAGGCGCTCGGCGAGGCATACCCCGGCCGCTTTGTCCTGGGCGTCGGGGTGAGCCATGCACCCTCGGTCGCCACCCGCGGCGGGACCTATGGTCGGCCGGTCGAGACGATGCGCGCCTACCTCGACGCGATGGCCGCGACGCAGTACGGCGCGCCGGAGCCCGACCCACCCGTCCCGCTCGTCCTCGCCGCGCTCGGGCCGCGCATGCTCGAGCTCGCCGCCGAGCGGGCCGACGGCGCGCACCCCTACTTCGTCCCCGTCGAGCACACCCCCTTCGCCCGTCGGCATCTCGGCCCCGAGCCGTGCCTCGTCGTCGAGCAGACGGCCGTGCTCACGACCGACCCGGCCGAGGGGCGCCGGATCGGGCGGGCCTTTGCGAAGAGCTACCTCGCGCTGCCCAACTACGCGAACAACCTGCGGCGCCTGGGCTGGGGCGATGCGGACCTCGCGGGTGACGGCAGCGACCGCCTCATCGACGCGGTCATCGCCTGGGGCGACGTCGACGCGATCGTCAGGCGCATCCGCGCCCACCTCGACGCTGGCGCAGACCAGGTCTGCATCCAGGTGCGGGCCGATCCGTCGTCCGACCCGGCACTGGGAGCCTTCCGGGAGCTCGCCGCCGCTCTTCTCCCGGCAGGCGGCCCGCCCCGACAATTCTGAAGACGGGCCGTTGACGCCGCCCCGGAGCTGTGGATCGACCGCGACGAGATCGCCTTCATGGGCGAGCCGACCGTGGCGCCCTGGGCCCGGCGCGAGGAATCGCTCCTCGTCCGCCCCCGGCGGGGTCAGAACAGGCCCGGCGGGAGTGGCTGGTGGCCGTCGGGGTTGTTGAGGTATCCCGGCGCCGTCCCCGGACGATCCGTCTGGCCGTACTGCCAGACGATCCGCAGGGTCCGTGGATCGATCACCACGATCCGGTGGCGGAAGTCGTCGTTGATCGAGACGAGTCCGTTCGGCAGCGGTGTGGCGAGGCTCGGGTGGTTGAGTCGGCCGGGGCCGCTCGTCGGGGCATAGCGCCAGAGGAGCTGGCCCTGCGGGGTGATGGAGATGACCGCGCCGGGGTTGTGGTAGTCGACGACGATGATGTTCCCCCGCGCGTCGAGCTGCGCGTCGGAGGGGTAGTAGAGCGGGACGTGAAGGTCGAAGATGACCTTGCCGGCGGCGTTGAGCCGGGTGACCCGCGAGCCCCGGATCTGGGTGATGAGGACGCCGCCGTCGGGGAGCGGCGTGTCGCCGTTCGGTGCGCCGTAGGTGTACGGGGCGTTCGGGACGCAGACGCCGGTCCGCCCCCACATCCGGCGGATCGTCTTGTCCGGGGCGATCTGGAGGATCCGGCAGTTCACGATGTCGGCCACCCTGATGTCGCCGTTGGCGAGGGGAAAGGCGTTGTCCGGCGTGTGGAGCTGGCCCTTCCCCGAGCCGGGCCGATCGTACGTGCCGTACTGCCAGATCACCTTCCGGGTGGCGATGTCGATCCGGTCGATCACCTGGTGGATTCCGTCGTTGGCGACGATCGTCTTGCCATCCGGCGAGATCACGGCGTCGTCCGCCGCGAACGACTGGCCCTTGGGCAGGCTCCCGGCAACCGGGAACTTCCAGAGGATCCGGCCGCTGTTCGAGATGACGAGGAGGCGGCCGTTGCCAGGATCGGCGATGAGGAGCGTGCCGGCGAACGGCGCGGCGACGCTGTTGCTGCCGGCCGGGATCGGCGTGACCGTGACGCTGTTGCTGCCGGCCGGGAACGGCGTGACGGTGACGCTCGGGATGGGCGTCGCGTTCCCGCCGCCAGGGGATGTGGCCGGGCTCGACGCCGGGTTCGAAGCCGCGGCCCCCGGCGTGGCGGTCCCGGCAGCGGGCGAGCCGCACGCGGCGACTGCCACAACCACCGCGACGAGCGGTCCGGCCATCCGGAGCGCGGTGCCCTTCACCTGGTGGTGATCGTCCCGGTCATGGTGGGGTGCACTTCGCAGTAGAAGAAGTAGCTGCCGGGCTTCAGGGCCGGTACCCGGTAGTCGACGGTCCGCGGCCCGGCGAAGATCTCGCCCCGGAAGAGCTGCGTGCCCGAGGCGTCGGCGCCCCGGAAGATGGCCACGTTGTGAGGCACGGGGTCCTGATTCTCGAACCGGATGGTGAAGGGTTTCCCGGCCGGCACGTTCACCTGCGTCGGCACGAACGCAACATCCTTCGCCGTGATGATGACGACACCGCTCCCGTCGGCGCCTGCCGAGGCGCTGGGGGAACCGGGCGAGAGGGTGGCGTCGGCCGAGACCTGGGGTGTGGCCGACCCTCCGCCGGCTCCGGAGAGGCTGGGGGCGGAGGTCGCCGCGATGGTCGGATCGGTCATCGTCGCCGACCCGCCCGCTCCGGAGCACCCGCCGATCAGCACGATCGCGCTGGCGAAGATCGCTGCCAGGCGTCCGAGGGATGCTCGTCCATCGCGCATTGAGGCTCCTGGTGACCAAACCGATCGGGCAACGGCCAAGCTAGCCCACGGCGGGCCGTGACTACTCCCTCGTTCGGCCCCAAGAGACCCTGCCGAATGGCTCCATCGCCACGACCGGCGTCTTCTGTCCGGCTGGCCATGCAGCTGGTGGAGCGAGCAGCGTCCGGCGACGATCGCGCCCGGTCGCGCCGTGGTCACCAGAGATTCACGGTCCGCTCATGGACCCGTGGGACGATCGTGACCATCCGGTCGTCAGCGGTGGCGGCCACGGCCATTCACTGCGCCTCGCGGCGCTTCTCATCCCGTAGAGGTATCGCCATGAACCTTCCACTTGGACGGCGCCTCGTCGGTGCCCTTGCCGGCGCGGCGCTCCTCGCGTCGCTGCTCCCGGCGGCGGCCGGTGCGGTCGTCGTTGGCCCGGTTGCCCGACTCGCCTTCGGTGTGCAACCCACGAGCACGGCGGCCGGCGCACCGATCAGCCCGCCGGTCACGGTCAGGATCGAGGATGCGGGCGGCAACGTCGCCACCGCGAGCTCGGCGAGCGTGACCCTCGCGATCGGGACGAACCCGGGCGGCGGGACGCTGTCGGGCAGGCTCACCGTCGCTGCCGTCCACGGCATCGCCACGTTCAGCAACCTCTCGATCAACCACCCGGGCAGCGGTTACACCCTCATCGCCACGAGCCGCGGCCTGACCGCCGCCACGAGCGGCACCTTCCCGATCGGCAGCGGCGCGAAGGCTGCGCTCGCCATCGCCAGCGACACAGCCGTCGGCCGTACCCAGACAGGCTTCGCGGCGTCGACCAAGGTGGTCAAGGGTGGCGCCTGGGTGACCATCCGGTTCCAGACGCGGCCGGCGCTCGCCGGCAAGACGCTCGGCATCTGGCTCTCCCGCAAGATCAACGGGCGGTGGACGACGTTCTCGCCGCACACGAGCGTGAAGACGAACGCCCAAGGCGTCGCCTATTACTCGTACCGGGCCGGATCCAAGGTCTGGGAATCGTTCGTCGCCCGGTACGCCGGCGATGCCACTACGGCCCCGAGCTCGTCATCGGGGACGCAGGCCCGCTGGTTGTGACCGGCCACCGAAGCCGCGCCTGATCCGCCCGCGCGGGCTCCCCGGCGACCGGGGGGTTCGCAGCCGATCGTCGGGCGGTCGCCCACCGGCGGAGAGGGGCCATTTGGCACTCGCCAAACCCTTCACGGTGGCGTTCGATCGTTGGCAACCATGCCGCAGTCGTCGTTGTCGCCCGAGCCCCCCGGGACCGCAGCCGGGCGGCGGCTGCCGATCCCCGGCGAGCCGGAGCGTGCCGGCGAGGCCGGCGAACCGGGCATCATCATGGGCCGGCCCGTGGAGGACCGGATCTTCGAGGCCGTGGAGACGGGCCTCGGCATGGCAGCCGGACTCGCCATCGGTACGGCCGTCGCGGGACCGATCGGCGCGGCCGTCGGCGGCCTGGCGGGAACAGCGGTCGGCCTCCTCGCAGGTGAGGCGATCGAGCGAGCCGCCGGACTCGCCGCCACGACGACGGATTGCGGGCCTCCCCTGGAATCGTCGATCGCGGACGCGGCTGGCGCATCCTCGGCGAGTCCGGTCGGCGCGGTCCGCGCGGGACCGTCGCGCGGAGCGGGATCCATCACCTACCCGACGAACTACCTCCTCGCCATCGCCGACACGAAGACCGAGGTCGCGGCGGGGGTTGCGGCGCTGGCGGGCGCTGGCCTCCCCGCCTCCGGGGTGGTCGTGATCGGCGGACCCGGGGGCGAGCAATTCGAGCGACTCGGGGCGAGGCCGGGTCCGCTGTCCCGGCTCGTCCGGATGATCCAGTTCACGACGATGGATCAGACGCCCGACTTTCGGGCGTACGAGGCGGCGCTGCTCGATGGGCGCACCGTCGTCGGTGTTCGGATCGACGCCGACCACCTGCCGGTCGCGCGCGACGTGCTCCTCGCGAGCGGGCTCCACTTCCTGAACTTCTATGGGCGCTGGTCCACCACCGAGGTCTCCCCGTGGCGTGGCCCAGAGCTCGCCCTGCCGGGCTACCTCCGCCGATAGCGGGTCCCCGCGGCCCCTTGGGACCACCACCCGGACGTTTGGTACGCTACGCCCGATGGAGCTGATGGGTGTCTCGATCCGGACGATCGTCACGGACACCGTCGCGCGGCGGTGCGACGGCTGTCGCGGGCTCATCGATGGCACGCCGTGGCGGATCAACCTCCTCGACATCGTCGCGACCGAGCGGCCCGCCGACTGGTCCGAGCGGCCGGCCCTCAATCCCGGCCCCTTCCAGTTTCATTCGAACGAGGCGTGTGTCCGCGCGTGGATGGGGCGGCGCGGCCACCTCTTCTGCCGGCGCGGGCGCGTTCGCGAGATCATGCGGCCGGTCCGGATCCCAGGGTCGGACGAACGATGGGGCCTGTGCGACGGTTTCCATCGGGACGCGCACGAGTTCGTGCCGGCCTGACGCCCGACGGGCCGAGGGTCGATCGTGAAGCTCACCATCCTGCTCCCGGCGATCACGGCGCTCGTGGCCGCCCTCTTCGCGCTTGCCCTCATCGATCAATGGCGTGAGCGGCGCAAGACGTTCCAGGCGGTCTGGGCCGTGGGGATGGTCTTCTTCGCGGTCGCGTCCGGCTGTGAGGCCATCGCCGGTGCGGCCGGGTGGAACGAGCTGCTCTACCGGCTCTGGTATCTCACCGGAGCGATCTGGGCGGCCGGCTGGCTCGGTCTCGGGACCGCCTTCCTCCTCGCCCGGACCCGGTTCTCCTACACGTACGCGGCATGTCTGCTCCTTGCCGGGGTCTTCACGATCCTCACCCAGGCCAAGTACGAGTACCCGGGGTCGGGCGTCGCGCCCGCCGTCTACCTCGTCGCCGGCCTCGGCCTTGCCGTGGCCGTGGCCTTCGAGTCCTATTTCAGCGATCGGGCCTGGCCGCGCATTGCCGCGATCGGCGTCGTGGGAGCGACGGTCCTCAGCGTCGGGCTCATGGCGGTGACGGCGCTCCCGGCTCCCGGCTACAGCCTGGACCCGCTGACGAACATCCCCACCGGGACCGCCCTTCCGGGTTCGATCCGACTGCTGACCCCGTTCCTCAACATCACCGGCGGCCTGGCGCTCATCCTCGGCGCCCTCTTCTCGGCGTATGTCTTCATGCCGAAGCGCCGTGTCCTCGCCTACTCGCTCGACCCGGGGCAGAAGGGAGACGAATTCCTCTTCAATCTCCTCATCGCGCCCGTGGCGATCGTCGTCAATTTCGTGGCGTCGCTCCCGGGCGCGATCGATGCGCTCCTCCATGGCCGGCTCCATTCGCGCGTGCCGGCGACGATCCTCATCGCGCTCGGCGCCCTCGTCGCGAGCAGCACGGACACCCTGAACCGGTTCGGGTCGACGGAGCTCTTCCAGGCGGGGAAGCTCGTCGCGGTGCTCCTCCTGCTTGCGGGATTCCTCGTCTCGATCGAGGTCTTCCGCGAGATCCGCGTCCCGTTCACGGGGCTGCGAATCGCGACGAGCCGGCAGGAGCGGAGCAATCCCGCGACGGAGGAATCGGCGACCTCGGAGCGCTGACACGCCGGCTCGGCTGCCGATCGGGGTCGTCCGACGACCCCCGGGTATACTTGCCGGCGACTCCGTCGACCCCACCTCCCGAGGTCCGATGCGCATCCGGAAAGCCGTCTTCCCCGCCGCGGGCTGGGGGACCAGGTTCCTGCCCGCGACGAAGGCGCAGCCGAAGGAGATGCTGCCGCTCGTCGACAAGCCGGTCATCCAGTACGCGGTCGAAGAGGCCGTCGCCGCCGGCATCGAGCAGGTCATCATCGTCACGTCGAGCCAGAAGCGGGCGATCGAGGACCATTTCGACCTCTCGTTCGAGCTCGAGCACCTCCTCGAGGAGCGCGGCGACGTCGAGATGCTCCGCCGGATCCGGCACATCACCGACCTCGCCCAGGTCGCGTATGTCCGCCAGAAGGAGCAGCTCGGACTCGGCCATGCCGTCCTGATGGCGAAGGAACTCGTCGGCCACGAGCCGTTCGCGGTGATCCTCTCGGACGACGTCGTGGTCGGCGACCGACCGTGCATCGGCCAGCTCATCCAGGCCTACAACGAGACCCATGCCTCGGTCATCGCGGTCATGGAGGTCCCGCCCGATCAGACGGATCGATACGGGGTCATCCGGCCCGAGCCGGCAGGCGACGAGCTCGACCATGGCCGGCTCCATCGGGTGGGCGCCGTCATCGAGAAACCGCCCCCCGGCGAGGCACCTTCGAACCTCGCGATCATCGGCCGCTACGTGCTCACGCCGAAGATCTTCGACAAGCTCGAGCAGACGCAGCGGGGTGCAGGCGGCGAGATCCAGCTCACCGACGCGATCGAGGCGCTCATGGCCGAGCAGCCGGTCTACGCCTACGAGTTCGAGGGGACGAGATACGACGCGGGGACCACGATGGGCTGGCTCAAGGCGTCCGTCGAGCTCGCCATGGCGCGACCGGATCTCGGTCCGGAGTTCCGCGACTACCTCCGAACCCTCGACCCCTGACCGAAGGCGCCGGGCGAGCGTCCGGATCGAAGTGGGATGCGCCTCGCCCGATCGCGGGTAGCCGCCGAACGCGTCACGGCGAGCGGCGCTCGTCCGTCGAGAGCGGGCCATCCGGTCGGACAGTGGCCGTACGGTACGATGCGGGCGCCACCTGAGCGCACGCCCACCACGGAGAGACGACCACTTGGCGGAGATCGGCAGCGTCCTCGGCGGACGATATCGGCTCATGGAGCTCCTGGGCCAAGGCGGGATGGCGACGATCTACCGCGCGCACGACTCCCAGCTCGACCGGGATGTCGCGGTGAAGGTCCTCCGGCCCGAGTACGGTCGCGACCCGGATTTCGGCGTTCGCTTCCGCCACGAGGCACAGGCGGCCGCGTCGCTCAACGATCCGAACATCGTGTCCGTCTACGACTTCGGCCAGGACGAGCACGGCCCGTACATCGTCATGGAGCTCGTCGACGGCGAGGATCTCGCGACGATCATCCGGCGCAACGGGCCGCTCGGCGTCCGGCAGGCGGCGCGTCTCACGGCCGAGGTCGCACGGGCCCTTTCCGCCGCCCATGCCCGGGGCATCGTCCACCGCGACGTGAAGCCCGGCAACATCCTCGTCGCGACGGACGGCCGGGTGAAGGTCACCGACTTCGGGATCGCCCGCGCGATCGCCGAGGCCCAGATGACGCTGCCCGGCCTGACCCTGGGCTCGGTCCACTACTTCAGTCCCGAGCAGGCGCGCGGCGAGCAGACGACCGCGGCGTCGGACATCTTCTCGCTCGGCATCGTCCTCTACGAAGCCCTCACCGGCCGTCGCCCATTCGAGGGCGACGGTGCGGCGGCGATCGCGGTGGCCCGACTCCAGGGCCCCACGCCGGATCCGTCGGCCGTCATGTCCGGCATCCCGGCGTCGATCGCCGCGCTGGACCGACGTGCGCTCGAACGTGATCCCGCGGACCGCTTCCCGTCCGCGGCGGCGATGGCCGACGCGCTCGAGGCCTTCCTCGCGGGATCGGCGGCGCCGATCGCCGCAGCCGCATCGGCGGTCACGTCGGACTCGCCGACGGTGGTCTTGCCGGTCGCGCTCGCCCGCCCGCTCGCCGGCCCGCTCGTGTCGCCTCCCGGTGCCACGGCGTCCCGGAGCCCGCGAGGTGGGCCGGCCGCGATCGTCGATGACGACCCGGACGATGACGATCGTCGTGGCGGGCCATGGCCGTGGGTCGCCGGGCTCCTCGGCCTCGCGGTCCTCGCGCTCGTGGCGTTCATCGTGTTCCGCGTCCTCAGTGCGACACCGGCGGTCACGACGTCGCAGGTGACCGTCCCCCAGTTCACCGGCGAGCTGTTCGACACCGCGAACGGCCAGGCGATCGCCCTCGGCCTGAGTCTCGTGAGGAACAGGACGGATTCGACGAGCAACCAGCCGCCGAACACGATCCTGTCCCAGGACATTCCGATCGGCACCGTCGTCGCGAAGGGCCAGGTCGTCAACGTGACGATCGCGGCGCCCGGCGCGACCGTCGCCGTCCCCGATCTTCGAGCCCAACCGGAATCCGCCGCCCTCCAGGCGATCGTCGCGGACAATCTCACCGTCGGGACGCGGTCGGTGGTATCGGACACCATCATCCCGGCCGGCTCGGTGGTCAGTCAGGACCCACGCGCGGGGATCCAGGTGTCGCGAGGGACGAGCGTCAACTACGTCGTCTCGACCGGGCCAGCGACGAGCCCAGCGCCGAGTCCGAGTGAATCGCCGACGCCGACGATCCCACCGTCACCCACACCGACGACGGCCCCCACGCCTCCGCCGACCGCCACCCCGCAGCCGACGCCCACCTTCGGGACGGTCGGGAACTACAGCTGCAAGACATTCGCGGAGGCGTCCGCGGCGATATCGGCGGACGGATACACGCTCGGTTCGTTCTCCGGACCTCCATCCGGCAAGGTCGTCGCCCAGACGCCGGCCGCGGGGTCGAGCGAGCCGCCCGGAATGTCCATCGGCCTCACTTTCGAGGATCCGCCGACGTCGATCAGCTGCCCCTGATCCCGATCATCGACCGGCAGGCCGTGGGGCCGCCCCTCAGAGATCCGGGTCCGCGAAGAGCCGGGCTTCGATCGGGATCGGGATCGGGAGACCGGCGCCGCTGGGGCCCGGCCACGGATCCGGGGCCTCGGGATCCTCGAGCGCGCCGGCGCGGAGCCCGGGTTCCCAGCACGCCCGGACCTCGTCTCCCCGGAGTGGCGTCCGGGCTCGATCGAGTCCGCAATAGCCGAGGTTGGCGGCGACGGCGTCCCGGAAATGGCGGCAGGTGGCGCAGCTGGTGCTGGATCGATGACACACCCAGCAGCGCGCCGTCTCTGCCTGTGGGGTCTCGCAGTGGGGGCAGCGCCACATCGGCATGCCGCGATGGTAGCTGCGACCCCCGCGGCTGTCCAACGCAACGGCACCGCAACGGTCCGCCGTCCCGTGGCGGAGCGGACCTCGCCTCGCCCGGCCCTACTGGGCCGTGTTGACGACGATCGTCTTCTGGATGTGCCCGAACGTCGTGTCGGCCGCGACCGTGATCGTGCCCTGCTTGCCGACTCCGAGATCGGCTGCGTGCGGCGCGACGGCCGAGACGACGCTGGCCGCGCCCTTGGCATCCGTCGTCCGGACCTGGATGTCCGGCGGGACGCCGGCGAGGGTGACCGTGAACGTCAGGGCCTGGGACGCGATCGGCGCGCCATCCGGATCCGTGAGGACGGCGGTGAAGGTGAGATTCGCGCCCTTCGCCGAGCTGAACGTGTAGAGCGTGGAGGTGAGGGACACGGTGAGCTTGCCGGAGCCGCGAACGAGCGTGAGGGACGCGGTCGTCACGTTCGACGCGGGATCCGTGACGGTCAGCGTCACGACGTTGTTGCCCGGCGTGATCGCCACGGTGACGGTGAAGTTCCCGGCTCCGTCCGCGGTCGTGGAGACGGAGGTGTGATTGTTCGCGTTCTGGGCAAGGACACTGCTGGCGGCCTGCGTCTTGCCGACGATCGCGACGGACGTGCCGTTGACCGTCGTGCCGTCCTGCGGGCTGACGATCGTCACCTTCGGCTTGGCGGTGTCGAGCACATACGTCACCGGACCGGACGCGGCGCTCTCCCCGCCCGGGCCGACGATCGTCGCGGTGAAGACATTGCTGCCCTTGGACAGGGTCACCCCGGCGATCGTGAACGTCGCCGTCGCCGGGATCGCGATCTGGTCGCGGACGAGTGCCGGCTTCTTGCCCTGGAGGGTGTCGTAGAGCGAGATGGTGTAGCCGCTCGAGCCGAGGATTCCCAGCGGGACGGTGCCGCTGACATTGACCGTCGGGGTGTTCGTGTAGGAGTTCGACGGGGCGACGAGTGTCGGAGCACCGGCGATCGGGCCGGCCGACGGCACCACCGACGGCGACGGACCGCTGCTCGCGAGGATGTTCGACATCGCCGAGCCGAGACCCCCCACGAGCTTGCCGATCTGGCCGGTCGCGCTGTAGAGGATGACGCCGCCGAGAGCGATGACCGCGACGGCCAGGAGGAGCCGGGCGACAAGGGGAAGTCCGGAACCGCGCTCGACGCGTTTGTGCGGGGATACGCGGTATGGCGATGAGCCACGGGGGACCACCTTCGGCGACGACGGTCGCCCGGTCGACGGCGGACGAGGCCGGACCTGGGAGGGGCGCGAGCTGCGACGGTCGCTCATCGGCGGCCATTGTCGCACCTCCCGAACGGGCCGGCCCGGACGGTCGATCTCTGGCCACCCTGGTGTCGGGCGGCACCGGACTTCTGTCGGATGGGACCGGCGCGATGTACTCTGCAGCCGTCGCGCGTGCCGTCTTCCACGCGCATTCGCACGAGGACGGGAGTGCAGGCACGCGAACCCAGGCCCGAACGGTCGTCTCGTCCGGTGGGTCGACCCGGCTTCGGCGTCGGGCCCATCGCCCGTGTCTCCGCCGGACCCACGTCGGCCACGCCCATGGACCCGATCGCACCGGACGGCGTCCCGGATGGCGCCGCTCGAGTGGCGCCCGGGCGCGCGGGCGCCCGATCGACCGACCGGGTCCGGCTGCCCGGGTACCCACCGCTCCCCGTGATGCCGCGCGGCGGGTTCGGGCTGCCGAACCTCCGACGGAACGTCTGCCCACATTTCTACATGACCGGATCGCGCGGCGCGATCCCGATCCAGGCACCGCATCTCCTCAAGGCGCTCATCCGGCAGGATGCGAACGTGTCGCGCTGCCAGCTCCGCGGCGGCGTCCACATGGAGCAGGGCTTCGTCAACGACGTGTGCCTCACGCCACGCTTCAACCAGTGTGTCTTCTACGAGGACGACCTCTCGGACGAGTGAGCGCCCCCCGGCGATGACGGTCCTCAGCTATGCGGAGGCCGTGCGCGCGCTCGGGGAGCGCGGACGCTTCGGGATCCACCTCGGACTCGGCCGGACGCGGGCCATCCTTCGCGAGCTCGACGATCCGCAGCGAGCGTTCCGCGGCGCGCTCGTCGCCGGCACGAACGGCAAGGGCAGCGTGCTTGCGCTCGCCGGCTCCGCCCTTCGCGCCGCCGGTCAGCGGGTGGGATCCACCCCGAAACCGCACCTCGTGAGCTATCGAGAACGACTCGAGATCGATGGCGTCCCGGTGGAGCCGGCGACATTCGCGCGCCTCATCGCCGAGGTCGACGCCGTCGCCGCCCGCGTCGCCCGCCGATATGGCGAACCGACGGAGTTCGAACTCCTCACCGCCGCGATCTTCCGATGGTTCGCGGAGGAGCGGGTGGACCTCGCTCTCGTCGAGGTGGGCCTCGGGGGGCGCCTCGACGCGACGCACGCCTGGGACGGCGGCGTGGCGGTCGTGACGAACGTCGACCTCGACCACATGGATCGGCTTGGGCCCACGATCCGTCACATCGCCCGCGAGAAGGCGGCGATCGTCGAGCGTGGTGACCGAGCGGTGACCGGCGCGGTCGGAGATGCACTGGAGGTCATCCGGCGCCGGGCCCGGCGGCTCGGCGTGCCACTCCACGAGGTGGCCCCCGCGCCGCTCATCGGATGGGACCGCGACGGGATCGTCGTCGAGCTCGTCGGGCTCGGCACGACGCGGATCGGGCTCCGCGGTCGTCACCAGGCGGCGAACGCGGCGGTCGCCGACGCGACGCTCGACGCCCTCGAGGCGGCCGGCATCGCGACGGTGCCGGAGGCCGCCCGGCGCGCCGGCTATGCGGCTGCGCGTTGGCCCGGTCGGCTCGAGATCGTCGAGGTGGAGGGCCGCGACGTCGTCCTCGACGGTGCGCACAATCCCGCGGGCGCCGCGGCTCTCGCGACGGCACTCGACGATCTCCGCCCGTTCCTCACCGGCGGCGACGAACCGCCCGATCGGCGGCCGCCGCTCGCGATCGTCATGGCGGCCATGGCGGACAAGGACGTCGCCGGGATCGCCGCCGCGCTCGCCCGGGCCGAGTCCATGCGCGACGCACGCGTCATCTGCACGACCCTCGAGGTTCCCCGGGCGATGGGAGCGGAGCGCCTGGCCGCGATCTGGGCGGCCGTGCCTGGCGATCGATCGATCGTCGTCGAGCCGGACGCGCGGTCTGCGCTCGACCGCGCCCTCGTCGCGGCGCGCGGTCCGGTCGTGGTCGCCGGCTCGCTCTATCTTGTCGGGGCGGTGCGCGCCAGACTGGTCGACGACCCGCAGCTCCACGACCCGCAGGAGAGCGCCGGATGACCCACCGATCGAGCGCCGCCTCCGGCATCACCGGACGGGCGGACCGGCCGCTTCCCTCCGTGACGATCGGCGGCCGCCGTTTCGACTGGGGCGAGCGGACGTACGTCATGGGCATCCTCAACGTCACGCCGGATTCGTTCTCCGGAGACGGGCTCCTCGCGGGGATGCCGACTCGCGCCCCGCGGCCGGACGAGGCGGCGGTCGTCGAGCGAGCGCTCGAGACGGTGCGGCGGATGGTCGCCGAAGGGGCGGACTTCCTCGACGTGGGCGGCGAGTCGACGCGGCCGGGCCATGCGATGGTCGACGAGGCCGAGGAACGTCGGCGGGTCGTCCCGGTCGTTGCCGCGATCCATGATGCGTTCCCGGACCTGCCGTTGAGCGTCGACACGACGAAGCCATCCGTCGCGGCCGCGGCGCTCGACGCCGGCGCCTCGCTCCTCAACGATGTCTGGGGCGTCGCGCCCGAGGGCGCGCTCGGGCGCCTCGCGGCCGAGCGCGGCGTGCCGATCGTGCTCATGCACAACCGAGCCGAGGCGCGCTACGCGAACCTCATCGTCGAGATCCTCGCCGAGCTCGAGGCCGCCGTCGAGCGGACCGTCGCGGCGGGCGTCCCGGTCGAGTCGATCCTCGTCGACCCGGGCTTCGGCTTCGGCAAGACACCGCACCACAACATCGCCCTCCTCGCCGATCTCGATCGGCTGTGCCTCCTCGGTCGGCCCGTCCTCCTCGGGACCTCGAGGAAGTCGACCCTCGGCAAGGTCCTCGATCTCCCGGTGGACGAACGGCTCGAGGCCACCCTCGCGACGACGGCCCTCGCGGTCCGGGCCGGCGTCGACATCGTCCGCGTCCACGACGTCGGGCCGAACGTCCGGGCAGCCCGGATGGCCGACGCGGTCGTCCGTGGCTGGCGGACGGCCGGCCCGGAGGATCGATGAGCGACCGGATCGTCCTCCACGACATGCGGTTCCTCGGCCGCCACGGCGTCCACGAACGGGAGCAGATCCAGGCGCAGCCGTTCGCCGTCGACGTCGAGCTCGTCGTCAACCTCCAGCCGGCTGGCGTCGAGGACGACCTTCGCCGGACGATCGACTACGGGGCTGTGTTCGAGGTCTGCCGTCAGATCGTCGAATCGACGAGCTTCCGCCTCATCGAGGCGCTCGCCGAGGCACTCGCCCACGAGATCCTCGCCGAGTTCCCGATCGGCGAGGTCGGGATCCGGGTCCGCAAGCTCGAGCCGCCGATCGAGGGCACGCTCGCCTGGGCCGGGGTGGAGATATGGCGACGGCGGTCCGGAAAGGACCGCCGTCCGAGCTGACCGCCGAGAGGCGGATCGGGAGCCCTCGACTCAGAGGTTCGCCGGTCGGGTCCCGAGCGTCACCTGGACCTTCATCGTCGTGCCGTTGCGGTAGACCTCGACCGTCACCGTGCGCCCGGGGGCGAACTGGGTGATGACGGCGTCGAGCGGGTGGAGGCTGTCGATCGCCTGGCCTTCGATGCTCGTGATGATGTCGCCGTCCCTGATGCCGGCCTTGTCCGCCGGGCTGCCGGCGACGACGCCCGGGGTCGTCTGACCGTTGGCGTCCTGGCCGCCGCTGACGAGCGCGCCGTGACCGATCGGGAGCTTGTTCGACTGGACGAGGGCCGGCGTTATCGGCTCGTACCGGATGCCGATCCACGGCCTGGCGAGCGCCTCACCGGCGAGCGCCTGCTGGAGGAGCGGCTTGGCGATGTTGATCGGGATCGCGAAGCCGATCCCCTGGGCGTTCGTGGCCTCCGCCGTGTCGATGCCGATGACGTTGCCGGCCGCATCGAGCAGCGGCCCGCCGCTGTTGCCGGGGTTGATCGCGGTGTCCGTCTGGATGAGATTGTTGAGCGTGCCGCTCTGGACGGTGATCGAGCGGCCGAGTGCCGACACGATGCCGCTCGTGACGGTGTTCGTGTACGTTCCGAGCGGGCTGCCGATGGCGATCGCGAGCTGGCCCACCTTGAGGGAGCTCGAGTCGCCCATCGTCGCGACGGGAAGCCCGGTCGCGTCGATCTTCACGATGGCGAGGTCCGTGAGCGTGTCGACGCCGTAGATCTTGCCAGGGAACGTCCGCCCGTCGGGGAGCGCCACGACGAGCTTGTCCGAGCCGGCGACGACATGGTGATTCGTGAGGATCCAGCCGTGCGAGTCGAAGATGATCCCTGAGCCGACGCCGGTCTGGGGGAGCGCGCCGAGTGTGTTCGGGTTGATGCCCGCGGTCGAGGTGATCTGGACGACCGCCGGCCCGGCCTTCGCGGCGGCAGCGACGATGGCCGACGAACCGTCGTAGCCTCCCGTCGGCGTCGTCGCTGCCGGTGTCGTGGTCGCGCCGGTGGTCTGCCCGGTGGCCGCGATGGTCGTCACCGGCCGGTCGAGGGCGCCGCTCGCATCGAGGGCGAGGTACGTGCCGCCGGACGCCAGGACGGCGGCCCCGATGGCCGCGGCGAGGACGACGCCGATCGATCCGCCGCCGTGGGCCGTGGACCTCGCCGGGACCGTGGCGATCGGCGCCGGGGCCGGTTCGAACCAGGAGCCGGGGGTGGGGCCCGGGATGGACGCGGCCCGGGCGGTCCGCTCCCAGTCCGTCGTGGGGTGTGGGGCCGGGGAGAAGCTCGTCGCGGGGTTCGGCACCCAGGCCGCGGCCGGGTTCGGTGCCGTCGCCGGGTTCGGCGTGGCCGGGTTCGGCGTGGCGGTCGTGGACTCGTCGCTCGCGGGCGACCATGCCGGGGACCAGGTGGGTGGTGCGGGCGCCGCCGGGTCGACCGGTGTGGACCCGGTCGGTGGAAGGTCGGGGTTGGGGGATCGTTGATCGGTCATGCGATGGTCGCCTCGATGATCCGCGGGTGACAGGGTGGACGGCAGTCCGTCATGTGGTCATCAGGGTGACGGCACAGGATTCAGGCCCGGTTCGGGCGCCGGTGAAGAATCCGCCACGTTCGAGTGCGGCGGCGCACCGTCAGCCGGTAGTGTGACCGTGAATGTGGTTCCGCGCCCGATCCGGCTGTCGACGGCGATCCGGCCGCCGTGCATGTCGACGATCGACTTGACGATCGCCAGGCCGAGGCCGCTGCCGCTGCTCCGCGCCTCGTTCTCGCGCGAGCCGCGATAGAAGCGCTCGAAGATCCGCGGCAGCTCGGACGCGTCGATCCCGACGCCGGTATCCGTCACCGCGATCCGGGCCGAGCCGTCGCTCTGGGCGCGGACGGACACCATGACCCGACCGCCCCGCGGGTTGAACTTGATCGCATTCCCGACGAGGTTCGTGACGACCTGGCCGACACGCTGCGGATCGTGCGGGACGAGGACCGGCTCGGCCGGCAGGTCCAGGGAGAGGCCGATGTTCCTTCGCCCGGCCGCCGGTTCGGCCTGCTCGACCGCGGATTCCACGCAAGCGCGGAGGTCCTCCGGGCGGACGTCGAGAAGCGCCAGGCCGGAGTCGAGCTTCGAGAGGTCGAGGAGGTTCTGCGCCAGCCAGTCGAGGCGCTCGAGCTGGGCGCGGCTCGACTCGAGGAACTCATCGCGGGCCGCCGGATCGTCGATGGCGCCCTCGCGGAGCAGCTCGATGAACGTCCGGATCGCCGCGATGGGCGTCCGCAGCTCGTGCGACACATCGGCGAGGAAGTCGCGGCTCCGATCGCGGTCACGACGGATGATGTCGACACTCTCCCCGAGCTGTGCCGCCATCGCGTTGAACTGGCGCGACAGCTCGGCGATCTCCGAGGCACCGGTGAGCGCGAGGGCGGCCGGGACGCGACTCGTGTAGTCGCCCGCGGCGATCGCCCGCGAGGCGTCCGTGAGCCGTCGGATCGGGGCGGTGAAGCGCTGCGCGGCGATCGAGGCGATGACGACGGCGAACCCGAGGGCGAGGAGACCGACGACCGCGAGGAGACCGACGACATTCGCCACGGCGCTCGCCCGGTAGGTGTACGGATCCGAGAGCGTCACCTGGAAGGCGTATTCGTGGATCGTGCCGGCGAGCTCGGGGACCGCCCGGGGCGTCGTGGTGATGGCGTCCGGCGCCTGTCCGGTGCGCGGTTTCGCCGAGCGGAGGATCTGGAAGGTGCCGCCGGTCGCGGGCACCACGTTGACGTGCCCGGCGCTGTCGCGGGTGACCTGGCCCACGGTGACGAGCACGTTCGCCTGGGCGATCCCGTCGGCGAGCAGCTGCTGGTTGCCGGTGTCCGTCAGCGCCCGGGCGACCGCCGGATTGACGACGTTCGTCGGCGACACGACGAGGTCGTCGACGCTCGCCTGGTTGATCGCCACCGCGACGAACGCCTGGACGGTGGCGACGCGGGACTCGAGGTCGACCTGCGTCTGCTGGAAGAAGTAGTCGTCCGTCCGATTGACGACGACGAGCCCGACGATCGTCAGGGTCAGGGCCACGACGGCGACCGCAGCGATCGTCAGTCGCGCCTGGAGCGACCGGGGCGCGATCCGCCGGACGAGCCGTCTAGCGCTCGGCGAAGGCGTAGCCCACACCTCGGACCGTGAGGACGAACGTCGGGACCGCCGGATCGTCCTCGATCTTCTCCCGCAGGTGGCTGATGTGGACGTTGATCGTCTTCTCGTCCTGGTCGAGCGCCTCGTAGTCGCGGAGGAGCTCGAGCAGCTCGGGACGGGTGTACACACGCCCCGGGCGGCTCGCCAGATGGCGGAGGATTTCGAACTCGGTCGGCGTCAGGGCGATGCGCCGCTGGCCGCGCTGGACGCGCCGCCGCTCGAGATCGATGAGCAGGTCGTGATGCCGGATGACGCGTCCGCCGGCGGCGTCGGCAAGGTCGCCGTACGCGCGGCGGAGGAGGGCCTTGATCCGGCTGAGGAGCTCGCGAAGGCCGTACGGTTTCGTGAGGTAGTCGTCCGCGCCGAGCTCGAGGCCGATGACCTTGTCCACCTCGTCGTCGCGGGCCGTGAGGACGAGGACCGGCGCCTTGGACCCGGAGGCCCTGAGCCGGCGCAGGACCTCGAGGCCGTCCATGCCCGGGAGGCGGATGTCGAGGACGACGAGGTCCGGCGCCTGGTTGATCGCGAGGTCGAGTCCCTCCTCGCCGGACCGGGCGAGGGCGACCTGATAGCCCTCCTGCTGGAGGGCGTACTGGATCCCTCGGGCGACGGCGAACTCATCCTCGACGACGAGGATCGTGGCGGACATGGCGGCGATGCTACACCGGCTCGCGGCGGGGGTCGCCCGGCGAGGCTCGGGAGCGGCTCGGGAGCGAGGTCGTCGGGACCGGGAGCGAGGCTGTGGTACCGTGTCCCGGCCACGGGCGCCCGGCGAGCCGCTCCTCGCCGTCGAGTCGCCGCCCATCCGCTCCCGCACCATACGAGGTCCAGCCGAGATGACCACCGCCCGCCCGACCCTCGCCGCGACGCATCGCGACGTCATCGGCAAGAAGGTCGCCCGCCTCCGACGTGCCGGCAGGCTGCCCGCGGTCCTCTACGGGCACGGCGTGGCCTCCGCATCCGTATCGATCGACGCTCACGAGTTCGAGCTCCTTCGGCGGCACGTGGGCGCGACGACGCTCATCGACGTCTCGATCGACGGCCGGAAGGCGCACCCGGCACTCGTCCAGGGCGTCCAGGTGGATCCGGTCCGCCAGCGCCCGCTGCACGTCGACCTGTTCCTCGTCCGGATGACCGAAGAGCTCACCGTGGACGTCCGGGTCACCGTCGTGGGTGAGTCCGAGGCGGTGACGAAGCTCGGCGGGACGCTGAGCCACCTCGATCACCTCCGCGTGCGCGCGCTGCCCGACCATCTGCCCGATCACATCGAGCTGCCGATCGCCGCCCTCGGCGATTTCGACGCGGCGATCCACGTCCGCGACCTCACGATCCCGGCGGATGTGACCCTCGTCACGGACCCGGACGAGGTCGCCGCGCGGGTCCTTCCGCCGCGACTCGAGGAGGAAGTGGCTCCGGTGGCCGAGACGGCCGCCGAAGGCGCGCCTGCGGAGCCCGAGGGCGACGCCGCCGAGGGCGCCACGACCGACTGAGCGCACGCAGCAGGCGCGCGGGACCCATCGCGCCGGGTCTGGCGCGGTTCCGGCGTGATGGAGCCGTTCGGACTGTGGCGAGGTGACGTCCCGCCGATGCCGCGGCGGCGCGATTCGACGACGCTTCGAGGTGGAGCGGACCACAAACCGGCCGCTCCTCATCGAGAGGAGTCCACGACCATGCGCAAGATCCTCGTTGCCTACGACGGTACGGAACCCGCTCGCACCGCGCTCGCGACCGCAGCCGACATGGCTCGCGCGTTCGGCGCCACGATGAGCGTCATCAGCGTCATTCCCGTCCACTCGGGGCGTGTCCCGGTGGACCCCTGGGATGACGCCTCCGTGCACGCACGGGAACTGCTCGAGGCGCGGAAGCTGCTCCGCGAGCAGGGGGTCGAGGCGGAGCTCATCGAGCCCGCCGGCGATCCGGCGCGGACGATCGAGCGGATCGCCGAGGAGGGCGCCTTCGACACGATCGTCGTCGGCAGCCGCGAGCTCGGTTCCCTCGACCGGATCCTTCTCGGGAGTGTGTCCGAGCACGTCGTGAACCACGCCCACGCGACGGTGGTCGTCGCTCGCTGACCCGGTCGCTCGACGGGACGATGGTGGAGGTTGCGGCGCCGACCGCGCCCAGCGAGCGCGTGACGCACGGGCGAGCCGGCGGCGGCGCATATCTCCTCCGGCAGACCCTTACGGAGGAAACTCCCGGTCGGTGCCGTGCCCGAGCGCTGCGCTCGGTGGACCATCGCGGCCCGGATGGTCGGATCGGGCGCATACGTTCATCTCGGATCGATCTGCGCTGAATCCCGCCAGGCGCCGCCCCAGCGACATAGGCGGCCGCTCCGGCTCCGGGGATGATCGTCGCGTAACGGTCCGTCGGGATCGATTGGCGCCGCGGGCTGATGAGATCGGGGGTCCCCGCGGCCCGGCGCTCAGCGCGCGCCCCGACCTCCATGGGGCATGACCCCGATCTCGTGCCGGTCGCTCGAAGGGCGAGGCCCGCTATGCTCCCTGCGTGGCGCCAACCGTGCCGAGGGTCGCGCTCTCCCGCCTGCCGTTCCAGCCACCGCTGGAGCCGATGCTCGCCAAGCCGGCGGGCGCGCTGCCGGTCGACGAGGGCTGGCTCTTCGAGCCGAAATGGGACGGTTTCCGGGCGATCGTGTTCCGCGACGGCGACGACGTGCTCATCCAGAGCCGCGACCTCAAGCCGCTCGACCGCTACTTTCCGGAGCTCGCCGCTCCGCTCCGCGCGGAGCTGCCGGACCGAGCCGTCCTCGACGGAGAGGTCGTGATCGCCGGACCGAACGGCCTCGACTTCGAGGCGCTCCTCCTCCGGATCCACCCGGCCGCCTCGCGGGTCGCCCGGCTCGCGGCGGAGACGCCGGCGAGCTTCGTCGCCTGGGATCTCCTCGCTCTCGACGGTGACGACATGCGTTCGCTACCCCAGGGGGAACGCCGAGGCCGGCTCGACGAAGCGCTGCGCGATGCGGTCGCCCCGATCCATCTGACCCCTGCCACGCGTGACCGGGGGATCGCCACCGACTGGTTCGACCGCTTCGAGGGGGCCGGTCTGGACGGTGTCATCGCGAAACGGCTCGATGCCCCGTATCAGGCCGGACGTCGCGCGATGCTCAAGCTCAAGCATGCACGCACCGCGGACTGCGTCGTCGGCGGCTTCCGGTGGCACGCCAACGGCCCCGGCACGCTCATCGGATCATTGCTCCTCGGACTATTCGACGCCGCGGGAACGCTTCATCACGTCGGCGTCACGTCGTCGTTCACAATGGAGCGACGCGCCGATCTCGTCGAGTTTCTCCACCCGTACCGCACCGACGCGCTCACCGGACATCCGTGGGCCGGTTGGGCCGAATGGGCGGAGGCAGCGGCCGAGAGCGGACAGCGCATCCCCGGTGCGACGAGCCGCTGGAACCGCGGCAAGGACCTGTCCTGGGAGGCGCTCCGCCCGGAGCTCGTCTGTGAGGTCGCCTTCGACCATCTCCAGGGAGACCGGTTCCGCCACGGGGCGACCTTCCGCCGCTGGCGCCCGGATCGCGACCCGGCGTCCTGCCGCTACGATCAGCTCGCCGAGACGCCGGCATTCGAGCTCGCCCGGATCTTTGGATCGGCGACCGGGATCTGACACCGGCCTTCCGGATGGGCTCCAAACGTCTTCCCGTGGCGACTACACTCGCGTCGACCAGGCCTGCGACGGGAGGACGATGCGTGGACGACCAGCCCTCGAACCCGACGAATGGCGAGCCGCCGCCCGAAGCCGGACAACCGGCCCCACCTCCGCCGAGCACGTGGACCCAGCCGGCTCCGGCTCCGTCGGCTCCGGCCGCCCCTCCGGCACCCGCGCCGTGGATCCAGCCCGCCCCCGCTCCGACGGCCCAGTCCGCCCCGGCCGGCTGGGTGAACCCGGGCGCCGCGGCGCCGGTCAGCGGGTGGGTCGCGCCGCCTCAGGCCGACGTCCGTCGGCCATCGACGGGGCTTGCCAAGGTGGCTGCCCTGCTGCTCATGATCCTCGGCCTCCTGGCGACAGTCGGCGGGGTCTTCATCGTCCTCGGCGGGGCGGTCGTCAAGAACGCCGGAGATCAGGCCGGGGTCCCGGGATTCGGTGACTTCGTGGGTGGAGCCGTCGCCGCCTTCGGCGTGTTGATCGTCATCATCGGCCTCATCGAGATCCTTGCCGGCATCGGCGCCTGGCGAGGCAGCGGCTGGGGTCGTGTCATCGGCCTCATCTACGGCGTCCTCGGCTTCCTCCTTGGCCTCGCGGCGGCGACCGGTGCCCGGAACGCTGGCGACGCGGCCGCGAGCGGTGCCGTGGTGGGCCTCGTCATCCTCCTCGTCTACGGCTTCATCACCGTCGTCCTCGCCGTGCGCTGGAAGGCCCGGGCCGGCTGACGGATCCACGGGTCCGCCCGCGCGTCGCTGACGGACCCGGATGAGCCAGGAGGCCGGCAGGGAGGCCCATCCGTGTCCGACGCTCGAGCCGCCGACCTCGTCCTGCACGGTGGCGCACTCCACACCGTCGATCCGAAGCGGCCGCTTGCCCAGGCTCTTGCGGTCAGCGCAGGGCGGATCGTGGCCGTTGGTTCGAACGCGAGCGTGGCATCGCTCATCGGCGCCCGGACGCGGGTCATCGAGCTCCGCGGTCGGACGGTGCTGCCCGGCTTCCAGGACGCCCACGTCCACCCGGTTTCGAGCGGCCTGGCCCGGCTCCGCTGCGAGCTGCACGAGTCGCACGGCCTCGAGACCTACCTGCGCATCGTGCGCGACTACGCGGTCGCGAACCCGGCGGAGGCCTGGATTCGCGGCGGCGGCTGGTCCATGGAAGACTTCCCGGGTGGGACGCCCCGGCGCGACGATCTCGACCGGGTCGTGGCGGACCGACCGGTCTTCCTCGAGAATCGCGACGGGCACGGCGCCTGGGTGAACAGCCGGGCGCTCGAGCTGTCCGGGGTCACTGCATCGACCCCGGATCCAATCGACGGCCGGATCGAGCGCGACGCCGACGGGACGCCGACCGGGGCGCTCCACGAGGGCGCCATCCGGCTCGTCGAGCGGATCGTCCCGCCCGACTCGGCGAACGAGCTGGAGCGGGGACTCCTCGTCGGACAGGCGTACCTGCACGCACTGGGCGTGACGAGCTGGCAGGACGCGTGGGTCGAGCCCGGGGCGCGGGCCGCCTACCGCGCGGTGGCCGGCCGGGGCGAGCTGACGGGCCGGGTGGTCGCCGCGCTCTGGTGGAACCGCCAGCGCGGTCTCGAGCAGATCGAGGAGCTCGTCGCCGCACGCGCCGAGGGCACGATCGGCCGGTTCCGGCCCACGAGCGTGAAGATCATGCAGGACGGCGTCCTCGAGAACTTCAGCGCGGCGGTGCTCGAGCCCTACCTCGGCGTCGACGGCCGGCCGACGGACAACCGCGGGATCTCGTTCGTCGAGCCCGGGCTGCTGCGACAGGCCGTGACCCGTCTGGACGCGGAGGGCTTCCAGGTGCACGTCCATGCGATCGGCGAGCGGGCCGTCCGGGAGGCCCTCGACGCCTTCGAGGCGGCGCTGGCGGCGAACGGGCGCACCGACGGGCGCCATCACATCGCCCACATCCAGGTGATCCATCCGGCCGACGTGCCGCGTTTCGCTGCGCTCGACGTGACCGCGAACGCCCAGCCGTACTGGGCCTGCCATGAGCCACAGATGGACGAATTGACCATCCCGTTCCTTGGCCCGGAGCGCGCCGCCTGGCAGTATCCATTCGGGTCGCTCCTGCGGGCGGGCGCGCGCCTCGCGATGGGCAGCGACTGGAGCGTCTCCACCCCCGACCCGTTGCTCGAGATGGAGGTCGCGGTGAACCGCGTCTCCGAGGACGCGCGAGGCGCGAAGCCGCCGCTGCTCCCCGACGAGCGGATCTCCCTCGAGGAGGCGGTCCGCGCGTTCACCCTCGGTTCGGCCTACGTCCAGCACCAGGACGATGAGACAGGCTCGCTGACGGTCGGCAGGCTGGCCGATCTGGTCGTCCTCGACCGGGACCTGTTCGACCGCGCCGCCGGCGAGATCGGCGACGCCCGGGTCATCGCGACGTTCGTCGAAGGTCAGCCGGTCTTCGAGGATCCGGCGCTCGGGGCATAGGGTCCTGCGTCGCGATTCCCTTCGGCCAGCCAGCACGCAGCCTGCTGGCCGCCGCCGACGTCGAACAACGGCGGCTCCTCGACCGAGCAGCGATCGAAGGCGACCGGGCAGCGGGTGTGGAACCGGCAGCCGGACGGGATCGCGGCCGCGTCCGGCGTCTCGCCGGACAGGATCACCCGCGCCGCGCGGAGCGCGTCGTCGGCGGGCTCGGGGGTGGGTGAGACGCTGACCAGCGCCTTCGTGTACGGGTTGCGAGGCCGCTTGATGACCGCCTCGGCCGACCCGATCTCCATGATCCTGCCGAGGTACATGACGGCGATCCGGTCGGCCAGGACCCAGGCGAGCGACAGGTCGTGGGTGATGAACAGGTACGTCAGGCCGCGGGCCTCGCGCAGGTCGAGCATGAGCCGGAGGAGCTCGGTCCGGATCGAAACGTCGAGCATGGACACCGGTTCGTCGGCGACGACCAGCTCGGGATCCATGACCAGCGCCCCGGCGATGACGACCCGCTGGCGCTGGCCGCCGGACAGCTCGTGCGGGAAACGGAACGCGAAGTCGCGGGCGGGCCGCAGGCCGGCGGCGTCGAGCGCGGCGAGGACCCGGTCCTCCTGCTCCGCACTGGACCGCGTGAGGTGGTTCACCTGGAGTGGCTCGGCCACGAAGTCGTAGACCGTCTGCTTCGGGTTGAGCGTCTCATACGGATCCTGGAAGATGATCTGGACGCGCCGCCGATAGCTCCGCAGGCGGGCGACGCCCCAGCGATCGCTCACATCCTCGCCGTCGAAGATGACCCGTCCGGCGGTCTGCCGAGTCAGCTTGACGATGACCCGGCCGGTCGTCGTCTTGCCCGAGCCCGACTCGCCGACGAGGGCGAGGACCTCACCGCGCCGGATCGAGAGGTCGATCCCGTCCACCGCCCGGATGACGCCCCTGGGCCGACGGCGGAGGACGTCGAGGAGCCCGCTCCGGATCGGGAAGTGGACCTCGAGGCCCTCGAGCCGGAGGAGCTCCCGGTCGGCAGCGGCGGGCAGCGCGGCGGGCGGCGCAGCGGCTCGCTCGGCGCTCATGCTCGGTCTCCGGCCGCGCGCTCGGCGCCGCCCGACGTCGCCACGGCGCCGATCGCGTCGACCGTCGGCGCGGTGACCGGGATCCCGTCGCCGCCGTTCGGATAGAGGTGGCACGCGATCCGGCCGCCATCCGGCAATGCCACCTCGGGCGGGGCCTCGGTCGAACAGACCGCCATCGCGAAGGCACAGCGCGGGTGGAACCGGCAGCCGGTCGGCGGGTGCCGGAGGTCCGGCGGTGAGCCGGGGATGACCTCGAGGCTCCGCCGGTCGGTGTGGATGTTCGGGAAGGCGCCGAGGAGCTTCTGCGTGTACGGATGGCGAGGGCGACGGAAGACCTCGTCGACCGTGCCCTCCTCGGCGATCCGGCCGGCGTACATGACCATCACCCGGTCGCACGTCTCGGCGATGACCGAGAGGTCGTGGGTGATGAGGATGAGCGACAGCCCCAGATCTCGGCGGAGCCGCTCGAGGAGCTCGAGGATCTGCGCCTGGACCATGACGTCGAGGGCCGTGGTGGGCTCGTCGCCGATGATGATGGCCGGGTCGCAGGCGAGCGCCATCGCGATCATCACCCGCTGGCGCATCCCGCCCGACAGCTCGTGGGGGTAGGCGCGACCGCGTCGTTTCGGGATCCCGACGAGCTCGAGCAGCTCGCCCGCGCGGCGGAGTGCCGCGTTCCGCGGGATCCCCAGCCGCAGCTCCACCGGCTCGGCGATCTGCTCCTCCACGCGGCGGACCGGGTTGAGCGCGTTCATCGCGCCCTGGAAGATGATCGAGATCTCCCGCCAGCGGTAGCGCCGGAGGGCATCCTCGGACTTCGCGGCGAGATCGATCCCGAACAGCCTGATCCGACTGTTCTTGCCAATCCGCCCGTTGGCGGGCAAGAGGCGGACGAGGGACAGCGCGGTCGTGGTCTTTCCGCAGCCCGACTCGCCGACGATCCCGAGGGCCTCGCCGTCGCGCAGCGTGAAGCTCACGTCGTCGACGGCGGTGATCGAGCCCCCGGCCATCCTGAAGCGGGTGGTCAGGTGCTCCACGACGAGCAGCGGTGCGTTCGGATCCGCCTGCTTCGGGAGGGGCCATCGGCGCCGGCCACGCGCAGCCGCCAGGCTGCCGGCCGCATCGGGCGCGTCGGCCGCATCGGGCGCGTCGGCCGCATCGGCCGCATCGGGCGCCGGTCGCTGCGCTGCGTTCGTCCCGCTCATCGGCGGACCCGGAGTCGCGGGTTGAGGACGTCGTCCAGGGCGGACCCGACGAGGGTGAAGGCGAGGATCACCATGACCACGCAGGCCGCCGGCGGGACGATATCCCACCAGGCCCCGAGTCCGGGCGCTCCCGAGTCCTGGGCTGCGTTGAGGAGCTGGCCCCATGACGGCTGGAACGGATCGCCGAGCCCGATGAACGAGAGGGTCGTCTCGGTGAGGATCGCCCCGGCGAAGACGATCACCGCGTTGGCGACGAGCAGGGTGAGGACATTCGGCAGGATGTGGCGACGCATGATGTGCCCCGACCCGCTCCCGATCACGCGGGCCCGGTCGACGAATGCCCGCTGCTTCACCGACAGCGTCTGCGACCGGATGATCCGGGCGGTGGAGGCCCAGCTCGTGAGGCCGATGACGACGATGATCACCCAGAGCGTCGTCCGGATCCCGAAGAAGTCGATGTCGGCCGGCACGAGCTCGAGGATGATCGGAGCGAGGATCAGGGCCAGGACGAAGGTCGGCAGGACGAGGAAGAAGTCCGTGATCCGCATGAGCAGGTTGTCCGCCCAGCCGCCGACGTAGCCGGAGACGATCCCGACGACCGCTCCGACGAGGATCGTCACGACCGTGGCGAGCAGGCCGATCAGCATGGACACGCGTGTCCCGTGGACGGTCAGGTTGAGCATGTCCCGTCCGAGGTCGTCCGTGCCGAGGAGAAAGACACCGGATGGCGCCTGGAAGGCCGTGCCAGGCGCTGTGGTCGCCGTCTGCAGCGGCCCGACGAAGACCTGCGGCGCGATCGCCAGCACGGCGAAGATGGCGAGGATGACCGCGCCGATGATCCCGTCCGGGCGGGTGGCGAAGCGCTGGGCGAATGTCCGCAGGCTGCGGATCCGCGACCGCAGGCGGCTGCCGCGGAGATCGGGGAGCGGGGCGACGGTTGCACTCACGCGCGGACCCGCGGATCGAGGTACCCGTAGATGAGATCCGCCACGAAGTTCGCCACCACCACGGCGATGCTGAGGAGCAGGAAGATCCCCTGCAGGACCGGGTAGTCGCGAGCGGCGAGTGCGTCGACGGTCAGCGAGCCCAGACCCGGCCACGCGAAGACGTACTCGACGGTCACCGCGCCGGCCACCACGTATCCCAGGTTGATGGCGATCAGGGTGACCGCGGGCAGCATCGCGTTGGGGAACGCGTGGGATCGGAGGATGCGCCCGGAGGTGAGGCCCTTGGCGCGGGCGGTGGTCACGTAGTCCTCGCCGAGCGTCTCGATGATGGACGACCGCATGAGGATCGAGTACTGGCCGATCAGCCCGATCGAGACCGTGGCCAGGGGGAGAGCGAGGTGAGCGAGGAAGTCCACGAGCTGGTTGACCCAGGACGCGTAGTCCGCCCCGATCCGCAGCATCCCGCTCGTCGGGAACCATCTGAGCGCCGTCGCGAAGATGAGTACGAGCGCCATGCCGATGACGAAGTACGGCATTGCATAGAGGACCAGGGAGACGCCGTTGCCCAGGTAGTCGACGATCCCGCCTCGCTTCCAGCCGGCGTACGCACCGAGCCCGAGGCCCACGACGATCGCGATGACCTCGCCGAGCCCGAACAGGATGAGCGTCGGCCAGATCGCCTGGCCGATGACGTCCGTGACGGCCTGCCCCTGGTACTTGAACGAGTAGCCGAGGTCACCTTGGAGGGTCGACTCGACGTAGGCGATGAGCTGGTCCGGGATGAGCGGCTTGTCGAGTCCCCAGCGCGCCCGGGCATCGGCGAGCACGGCTGGGGTCACGTTAGGGTTCCGGAACAGGATCCTCTCGGGTGACCCTGGCATGAGCCGAAAGAGCAGGAAATTGAGGATCACGATCATCGCGATCGTGAAGATCATCTGCAGGAGCTTCCGGCCGAGGAACCGGCTGCCCATCTGTGAGGAGCGCCGGGTCGGTCAGTGGGGCGGGGCCGCGCTGTCGCGGCCCCGCTGGCTCCCCGATCGGTCGGCAGGTCCGGCCCGATCGGTCACTCGTCGTCCTCCCCGGTCGCCGCCCGGCGACGTCTGGTCATGAGCAACACGCCCACGAGGAGCGCTACGACCACGGCGATCCCGGCGACGAGCGGCAGGGGGCTGCCACTCGAGGTGCCGCCAGGAACGACGGGCGCCGGCGAGGCGCTGCCGCCCGAGGCGCTCGGGCCGGCGCTCACCGCAACACTCGGGGCCGGCGTTGCCGCATTCGCGTCGGTCAGCAGGGTGTAATCGAGCGACCCGTAGCCGAACAGCGGGACGCCGTTCGCGGGCTGGTTCTGCCAGCCGCCGAACTTGTCCGTCCGGTGGACGTCCAGGGTGCTCGGGTAGTAGAGGATGTGATACGGCGCGTCGTTGTAGAAGATGTTCTGCATCTGCGCCATGAGCTGGTGGCGCTGGTCATACGTGGTCGCCGCGTTCTGCGCCGTGAACAGCTGGTCGTACGTCGGGTTGGAGTAGAGGCTGTCGCTCGTGGACCCGATCGCGCCGGTGGTGAAGATCTGGAGCAACGGGTTGGGGTCTGCGTAGCCCGTCCAACCCCAGATGATCATGTCCCAGGCGGCCGTCTGTGTCGGGGCGTCCTTGGTCGGCGGAAGCTCGAGCGTCGTCAGCGTCCCGCTGTCGAAGATCTGGGTCGTGATCGCGATGCCAAGCTGGCTGAACCAGTCCTTGATGAACTGGGCGTCCTTTGGGTAGGTCGCGTCGGAGTTGGGCATGTAGAGCCGCAGCTTGAGCGGCTTGCCCTGCTTGTCGAGCCGCTGTCCGGAGGCGTTCAGGACGTAACCGGCGGCGTCGAGCTTCTGCTTCGCCAGTCCGATGTCGAACGTCCGCGGGTTGTCGGGCTCGACGTGCCAGCGGGTCTGGAACGGCGGCACCTGGGTCGTCCCGGGCGTCCCGTACCCACCGAGGACCTTCGAGATGAGGAGGTTCTTGTCGATCGCATACCCGAGCGCGTCGCGGAAGGCGGGATCGCGGAGGGCCTTGGTCGAGGCCCCTCCGCCCGGGATGTCCTTCCCGTAGCAGTTGAAGTCGAGCTCGGTCCAGCCGTTCGTGGTGCCGGCGACCGCGACCATCCCGGGGACCGTCTTGAGGTTGTCGAACTGGGCCGCGTTGACGCCGGACGCGTAGTCGATCTGGCCGCTCTTGAGGGCCTGGACCATCGTGTCGGGATTCTTGAAGAACTGGAGCACGACCTCGTCGGCCGCCCCGCGCTTGCCCCAGTAGTAGGGATTGCGGACGAGCCGGACGTACTGGCCGGTCTTCCATTCGACGGCCTGGTAGGGACCGGTCCCGACGACCGGCGGGTCGTTCGTGAACGTCGGAATGGACTTGAGGGTCTGACCCTTCCAGACGTGCTCGGGCAGGATCGGGATGTACATCTGGAGGATCCGGTTGCTCGGATCCGTGTTGGTGATCACGAGTGTCGTGGGATCTGGCGCCGCGATCTTCGTGACCCCCGCGTTCTTGAGGTCCGGATCGATGTAGCCGAGCCCGATGCTGTTGCCGCCGTTGGCCGCATCGAGCACGAACTGGAGGGTCCAGCGGGCGTCCTCGGCCGTCGCCGGCTGGCCGTCCGACCACTTCATCCCGTCGCGGATCTTGAACGTCCAGGTGAACGACTTGCCGTCCGCTGCGGCCTGCCGGGTCCACGAGCTGGCGTAGCCGGGGATCGGCTCGAGGGTGGGTCCGAACCCGACGAGGAGGTCGTAGTTCAGGGTGAAGACCTCGTAGCCCACCTCGAGCGCCGTGTTCCACGGGTTCATCGCGTCGAGATCCTGGGTCGTCCCCACGCGCAGGGTGAGCGTGCTTGCGGCGGCGGGGGTGACCGAGGGCAGGAGTGCGGCGGCCGCCAGCGCGCCCGCGGCACAGAGGCGAAGGAACCGGGCGGACATCGAGGTCATCGCGTGCGGCACTATGCCACACATGTGGAGCGTTGCGGCGATCGGTTCACGATACGGGACTCGGATCCGGCACCCCATCGTGGGTGATCCGTAGAATCTACGAATGGAACCGTTGGAGGAGCCGATCATCGTTCGCGTGATGGTCTTCAACATCGAGGACGGCGGAGTCGGCGTGGACCTCGCGAAGGTCGTCGAGGCGATCCGGTGGGCGGACTCGGACATCGTCGCGCTCGAGGAAGCGATGGGCAATACCGCCCGCATCGCCGACGCCCTCGGCTGGGGATTTGCCTCGGCTCGCACCCACGTCCTGTCGCGCCATCCGATCCTGGAGCCTGCGGCCGGCGACGGGGTCTTCGTCTTTGTGGAGATCCGGCCCGGGCGGATCGTCGCGGTCGCGAACGTCCACCTGCCAGCCGAACCGTACGGCCCGCATCTCGCAGCAGCGGGCGGCAGTCCGGCGGAGGTGGTCATCCTCGAACGCCGCATCCGCCTGCCGGTGCTCGAGCGGCACCTCGCCGTGCTGCCCCGCCTGGCCGCGGCCGGGATCCCGGTGTTCCTTGCGGGCGACTTCAACGCGCCGTCGCACCTGGACTGGACCGCGGCGTCGGTCGGCCTGCGGACGCACCTCCGTGCCCCCATCGAGTGGCCGGTGAGCCGGGCGATCGAGGACGCGGGATTCCGCGACACGTGGCGCGACATCCATCCGGATCCGGTCGTCGAACCCGGGCTCACGTGGTGGGCGGCGCGACCGGCCATCGACGGCCATGGCCCGGGTCATGGCGAACCCGAGGACCGTATCGATGTCATCTACGCTGCGGGGCCGTCCACGACGATTGACAGCCGGATCGTCGGCGAGGTGGGGCGCCCCGACGTGGCGATTGGCGTCGAGCCGTGGCCGTCGGACCACCGCGCGGTGGTCTCCACATTCCAGGTCTCGCCCGCGCCGATGCCGGTCCTCGTGGCGGTCGACCGGCGACTCGCAACGACGGAGATCCGCGACCCGGGCGACCCGGGCGACCCCGTCCACCTTCGCGTGACCCAGCCGTCCTACCGGGTCGGCGAGGAGATCGAGGTCGGCTGGACCGGCGGACCCGGCAACCGCTGGGACTGGATCGCGGTCTTCCGCGCTCCCGCCGAGGACCTCGCCGATGCCCATCTCATCTGGGCCCACACCGGCGCGCGAGTCGCCGGCACCGTGCGCCTAGGCGCGTCGTCAGCCGTCGTCGACCAGTCCCCTGCCGGTGGGCGCTGGCCGCTGCCGCCGGGTGCGTACGAGGTGGCCTACCTGCTCGACGACGCCACCGTGCGGGTCGCCCGAGCCGCATTCGCCATCGTCCCCTGATCAGCCAGCCATGGCCTCCGCCCGCGACCCGGACCCGCGCCCCGCGTCCCAGCCCCACCATGCCGCCGAGCCGCGGCGGGAGGTCGGGATCCCCGTCAGGGACGGCCTGCTGCTGAGCGCCAGTCTGTGGTTGCCGGTCCCCCGTCCCGACGCCCCGGACGAGCGCTTCCCGGCGATCCTCGAGATGATCCCCTACCGCAAGGACGACTGGCGGTGGGCGGACGACGAGGCGCGCGGCGGATGGCTGGCGGCGCGCGGCTACGCGCTCTGCCGGCTCGACGTCCGGGGGACCGGCAGCAGCCCGGGCATCGCCCGCGACGAGTACACGGCGGAGGAGACTCTCGACGGTTACGACGCCGTGGAGTGGCTGGCGGCCCAGCCCTGGTGCACCGGGAACGTCGGCATGTGGGGCATCAGCTATGGCGGCTTCACGGCGATCCAGGTTGCGAAGCTCCGCCCGCCGCACCTCCGGGCGATCGTCCCGATGTATGCGACCGACGACCGCTACACGGACGACGTCCACTACGTGGGCGGCTGCGTCACGGCCAGCGAGCTGAGCCAGTACGCGGTGAGCATGGTCGGCAGCAACGCACTCCCGGCAAGACCGGGCTTCCGCGGTGACGGCTGGCTCGACGAATGGCGGGAGCGCCTCGCAGGGACGCCGGTCTGGTCGTTCGAATGGCTCCGCCAGCAGCACGACGGGCCGTACTGGCGGCAGGGCTCGCTCGCCCCGGACTGGAGCGCGCTCTCGATCCCGACGTTCCTCATCGCCGGCTGGATGGACGGCTACGTCGATCCCGCGCTGCGGATGCTCGAGCGCTGCGTCAGCGCGCCGATGCGGGCGCTCGTCGGGAACTGGGTCCATTCGTTCCCGGACGACGCGTACCCGGGCCCGAACCTGGACTGGCTCCACGAGTTCGTCCGCTTCTTCGACCGCTGGCTGAAGGAGATCGACAACGGCTGGGAGGCCGAGCCGGCGCTGACCTGCTTCGTCCGCGACTTCGCCCGGCCCGAGCCCTTCCCGGAGACCTGGCCGGGCGCCTGGCGGAGCGAGCCATCGTTCCCGCCGCCGGGTGCGACCGATGTGACGCTCTGGCTGGCTCGCGGAGGGCAGCCCCTCAGCGGCCGGCTCGCGGCGGCAGCGCCCCCGACGGCGCCCCCGACGGAACCGGCTGTCGACCGCTTTCCGCACCGGGCGACGACCGGCACGGGCGCGGCCCTGTCGTGGGGCGCGGGTGGTCTGCCGAACGGCCTCGGTCGCGACCTGCGGTCCAACGACGGTCTCGTCCCGACGTACACCGGCGCGCCGCTGGCGGAGCCACTCGTCATCCTCGGGATGCCGGTCGCGGTGCTCACGGTGGAGGCGTCCATGGCGATCGCGACCGTGGTCGTCCGGCTGGCTGACGTCGCGCCGGATGGGACCGCCGCGCAGGTCACGGCCGGCATCCTCAACCTCACCCACCGCGGCTCCCATGAGGCCCCCGAGCCTCTCGAGCCGGGCCGCGCCTGTGAGGTCCACGTCCGGCTCCGGGCGGCGGGCTACCGGTTCGCGCCGGGTCACCGGATCCGCCTCTCGGTCGCCTCGAGCTACTGGCCGGTCATCTGGCCGTCGCCGTTCCCGGGCGAGCTCGGCATCCACCTCGACGCCTCACGCCTCGTCCTCCCGACGATCCCGCCCGGCGATGGCTCCCTCGCGACACCGGCGCTGAAGACGACGCCGGCCGGACTGCCCGCGATCGCCACCGTGGATCGCGAGGACCCGCCCATGTGGCGGATCGTCGACGACGTGCTCGCCGGCACCATCACGGTGACGACCTCGAGCGGTGCGGAGACGACCCTGCCGGACGGCAGCGCGATCTACTCGTCGGAACTGCTCGAGATGACCGCCTCCGACGCCGATCCGGCACGGGCCACGATGCGGACCGAGGTGATCTACCGGCTCCGCCAGGACGGCTGCCGGATCGACGTCCGTGCGGACGGGCTGACGACGTCGACGGCGACCGATTTCGCGATGCGGGTCGAGCTCGACGTGGACCTCGACGGGGCGTCGTTCTTCCAGCGGACCTGGAGCGAGACGATCCCGCGACGCCTCGTCTGAACCATCGGCGGGGCCGGCCCCCAGGAACGGTTCAGACCCGCGCCGCCGCGTGGCCCGCGACGCGCCGCCTGCCCGCCGCCACCTTCGGCGCGTCCTCGCGTTCGAGCTGGATCGGAGCGCCGGAGCGCTCGCCCACCGTGCGACTCGAGACGATGCCGTCGCCCGCATGGCGGTCGATGACCATCAGGTCGAACGCGTGGACCGACGGTTCCTCGCTCGAGTAGCGACCGGCCGTCCACGAGCGCGAGCCGGTGCCCCGCTGCTGGAGCTCGCAGACGTGCCAATCCTGGCGGTTCGTCAGGTCCCAGAACTCGATCGCATCGGTCGGGTCGAAATCGGGCCGCGCCATCGTCGCCGGCTCGAACAGCCAGTCGCAGTCGATGCGGGTCCTGCCGGGACCCATCGGCGTGAGCCGATGGACGAGCAGGTAGTCCGGGTGGATGGACAGGAAGACGTTGGGCCAGACCAGGTAGTAGGTGATCCGCCGCTCGTCGTCCGCCGTGGCGCCGGCCATGGCCGGCCGTCCGTTCCGGCCGCCGCCGTGGAGGGCCATCGTCTCGGCACTGTCGACGAGCTGCATCCAGCCGCCCTGCCACTCGCCGTTCGGGTCGAAGTCCGCTCCCAGGTCGTACGGGGTGAGGCGATTGAGCTGGGGATGGAGGCCCGGGCAGTGGTAGCACTCGCTGTAGTTCTCGGCGACGAACTTCCAGTTCGCGTCCACGTCGTACGACGCCGACTTCGCGACCCGCAGGCCGGCGACGTCGAACCGGGCGAAGTGATCGACGAGGTCGCCGAGCTGATCGCCGAGCGACGGACCCTCAGCGGTGAACGAGAGGAAGACGAAGCCACCCCAGCGGTCGAGGCGGATCGAGGTGAGGCCGAAGGTGGCGCGGCTGAAGTCGG
>JADEYI010000390.1_pt1 | contig 64259 bp, 65 predicted proteins | sample 8542331 | NCBI WGS metagenome assembly JADEYI01 (sample SAMN16510988, study PRJNA670497) | mine drainage metagenome | isolation source: biofilm near Copperflume 1 | place: Germany: Marsberg coppermine Kilianstollen | collected 2018-02 | reverse complement strand
CCTCACGCCTCACGCCTCACGCCTCACGCCTCACGCCTCACGCCTCACGCCTCACCTTCCACCAATTTCCGCGTCGGCTCATGTTTGACCGCGCCATCATGGGTCACTACGCTCTGGGCATACACCTCATCATTCCAGTCAATCGCGAGCTTGCCATCCTTAACGAGCGGTGTGAAGAAATTCAGCAGGTTGCGGGCATACATGTCGCTGGCATGCTCCGCCAACAAGCTTGGCAAATTGGTGGGGCCGCAGATGAGTACGTGACCGTAGCGGAGATCTTCGCCGGGCTTCGTCAACTCACAGTTGCCGCCGGATTCCGCCGCCAGGTCCACGATGACGGCGCCCGGTTTCATGGCGTCCACCATGAGCCGGGTGATAATGCGCGGTGCGGCGCGGCCGGGGATGGCGGCGGTGGTGACGACGGCATCCGCCTGGGCCACATGTTTCGCCAGCACTTCCTGCTGTTTTGTCTTTTCCTCCGTCGTGAGTTCGCGTGCGTAACCACCGCTGCCTTCCGCAGACACGCCGGTGTCCACAAACTTCGCTCCCAGGGATTCCACCTGTTCGCGCGCCGCCGCGCGCACATCGTAGCCTTCCACCATGGCGCCGAGCCGGCGCGCGGTGGCGATGGCCTGCAGTCCCGCCACGCCCGCGCCGATCACCAGCACTTTCGCCGGACGGATGGTGCCGGCGGCGGTGGTGAGCATGGGGAAGAAACGGCCCAATTTCTCCGCGGCGATGAGCGCGGCTTGGTAGCCTGCCGCCGCGGCTTGGGAGGACAGCGCGTCCATCGTCTGAGCGCGGGAGATGCGCGGCACCAGTTCCATGGCGAAACTAGTGACTTTGCCATCGCGTAAGGCTTTTACCACATCAAGATTGCGATGCGGGTTTAGCAAGCCGATGAGTATCGAACCTGCGTGCATGTGCGCGATGTTGGCAGGCAACGGAGCCTGTACTTTAAATACCACGTCGGCGTTGGCGGCGCCGTCGGCGGCGCTGATGAAGCGGGTGTCCGCAAAAGCCTGGTCCGGAAAGCCGGCCAACAGACCGGCACCGCTTTCCATCGACACCTCTACATTCAGAGCCCTGAGTTTGGCGGCCACTGTTGGGCACATGGCCACCCGCTGCTCGCCGGCGGCCTGTTCTTTGGGTACGAAAAGCTTGATGGCCATGTTGTTCTCGGTATCTGGCTATGGACCGCCGTGCGGCATCCGGCGCGGTCTGGAGGAGACATGGGACCACGCGCAGTGTAGGCGCGGACCCCGGTTTTTGCCACCCTGACAGGGGTAAAACATGTTAGCGGAACAAGTTGGCGTTGCTTTTTAAGATGAATTCTGCAATAACATTCGCCCCTTGAGAAGCATTATGGCTGCTTTTGTGTACGACCTTTCACAAGAAGTATTGCGCACTGATGCGGCCGGCATGCCGCTCGAGTGGATCGGTTACGAGGATGCCGTCAAACTGTATTACCTCGAGCAGGTGGCCTATAGCTGCGGCACGCTTTTGTATCGCCTGCACGGCGGCATCTGCGCCAGCACCGGCCGGCAGAGCCTGGTGGATGTTAATTCCATCATCGCCACCTACGGCAACAATCACGCGCTCGCCAAGGCCCGCGAACATTACGTGCCGCCGCTCAACAACCACACCTTGTTCAAGCGCGATGCCAATCTGTGCATGTACTGCGGCCAGCGGTTTTCCGCGCGTGAATTGTCGCGTGAACACGTGACGCCGTTAAGCCGCGGAGGTACCGATACCTGGAACAATGTGGTGGCGGCCTGCAAGCGCTGCAACAACCACAAGGCCGGGCGCACGCCGGAGGAATCGGGCCTGCAGCTGCTGGCGGTGCCGTTCACGCCCAATCATGCCGAGTACATTTTTCTCAAGGGCCGCCGCATTCTGGCGGACCAGATGGAATTCCTGCTGGCGCATTTCCCGCGCACCAGCCCGCTGCACAAACGTATCTCACAACTGCTTGCCTGAATACAAACCACGGCGCATGAATATGCGCGGGTATCGCGCATATTCGTTTTTGTTCAAACTCAAAGCAAAACTCCATTTCAATCCAGAAGCAAGCGATTGCATTTTTGAGCTTGTTTCCGATCAACTATGCTCATGAGTGCGACCCGCGCCGCCGTCGAATTACTAATCCACGATACCGGCGCCGGTGCTGAGTGTCGTTGGCAATCACTGGGCCGCGGTGTGGGCGGTTGCACTTGGCGCGTGGCGTGCGACGATAGCAGCTGGTTTGTGAAAACCGCAGACGATGCATTGGATATGTTCAATGCGGAGGCGGACGGTCTCAAAGCGCTGGCGGAATGCGGAGCCGTGCGGGTACCGCAGGTGTTGGCAACGGGTGAACACCACGGCGAGGCTTTTCTGGTCATGGAAGGGTTGAGGCTGGGCCGTAAAACCGGCGCGGCAGCGGCCCGCCTGGGTGAGGCGCTGGCGCACCAGCATCAACGTCTCGGCGAACGCTTTGGCTGGCACCGGAATAATTTCATTGGCGCGACACCGCAGTTCAATGCGCCGGCGGAGGATTGGGTGCAATTTTTCCGCGACCATCGTCTGGGGTTCCAATTGCGCCTGGCGGCGGAGAATGGCTATCGCGGCGATTTGCAGGAGCGGGGTGCAGAACTCACGGGAAAGTTGCCGGCCTTCTTCATCGGATACACACCCAGACCTTCATTACTGCACGGCGATCTCTGGGCCGGGAATTGGGGCGCGCTGGAAACCGGTGAGCCGGTCATTTTCGATCCGGCGGTGTATTACGGTGATCGCGAGGCGGACCTGGCCATGACGGAATTGTTCGGCGGTTTTTCCCCGGAGTTCTACTCCGCCTACGATGAGCATTGGCCCCGCGATTCGGGGTACCGCACCCGCCGCGACCTCTACAACCTCTACCACGTGCTCAATCATCTGAATCTGTTCGGCACGGGTTATCTTGCCCGGGCGCAACAACTCGTGCAGCGGCTGCTGGCGCAGGTTCGATAAGAAGAACCCGGCACCAACGGCACGCCGGGAATTGACCTATTTACGGGGCTCTGTGGCGCGCGGCTTGTCGAGTACGGCGAGAATGCCGCTCAGAATCGCGCCGGGCGCGGGCGGGCAACCCGGCACCGTCACGTCCACCGGGATGACATCGGCCACGGCGCCGGCACTCGCGTAGCTGCAACCGAAGAGACCGCCGTTGCAGCCGCAATCGCCCAGGGCGATGACCCATTTCGGTTCCGGCGTGGCCTCGTAGGTGCGCCGCAGCGCGTCCTGCATGTGCCGCGACACCGGGCCGGTCACCAGCAGCAAATCGGCGTGGCGCGGACTGGCGACGAATTTGATGCCGAGTCCTTCCAGGTTGTAATAGGGATTGTTGAGGGCGTGGATCTCCAGTTCACAGCCGTTGCAGGAACCGGCGTCCACGTGGCGGATGCACAATGCGCGGCCGTAGATGCGGCGAATCTTTTGCTGCAGTGCATCCTGCTCGCCCCGTTCCGCAGCGGTCAATGGAACGGGCTCGGAGATGATGCCGATGCGGGTGATTTGCTTCAGGGTGCGCAGCATGGGAATGCCACCGTTACAAGTCGTGTCCGCTGTAGGACAGGTTGAAAGATTTATTGATCAGCGGGAAATCCGGCACGATGTTTCCGATCACCGCGTGTTCTATCACCGGCCAGTTCTGCCAAGAGGGATCATGCGGGTGACAGCGGCGGATCAGGCCGTCTTCGCCGGGTTCCAGGGCGATCAGCACCGGGCCGCGCCAGCCTTCGATCCAGCCGATACCCAGCCGTTTCGCGGGCGGCGGCAGAGATAGCTGGAGTTCTCCGCCGGGCAGGTTTTCGAGCAAGAGCTGACACAAGCGCAGCGATTCCAAAGTTTCCTCAAACCGCACCGCCACCCGGGCGGCCACGTCGCCCTGGAGCCCGCCCTGCATGCGCACCGCGAGCTTGTCGTAAGGCGCGTAGGCGTGGTCGCAGCGTATATCCCAGGATTGGCCGCTGGCGCGTCCCGCGAGACCGATGAGCCCGAGTTGTCTGGCGAGGGCCGGTGGCACGCAGCCGGTGCCGGTGAAACGATCCTGGAGGCCGGCGTGATCGTCGTAGATTTCATGCAGCGTGCTGATTTCCGCAACCAGTGGCGGCAAGCTCTCGATCAGGGCACGGCGATTCGCTTCATCGAGATTGCAGCGGATTCCTCCAGGCGCAAGGGCATCCATGAGGTAACGCGCGCCGAAGGCGCGCTGGTTGGCACGCAGCAGATCTTCCTTGAGGCGCGAGAATTGGGCGAGACCCACGGCAAAGCCCGCATCGTTGCCGATCGCCCCCAAGTCGCCGAGATGGTTGGCGATGCGCTCCCGCTCCAGGCACAAAGCCCGTAACCACAGAGCGCGGGATGGCGGTGTGACTCCGCAGAGTCCTTCGAGTGCCATGCAATAGGCCCAGGAGAAGGCTACGGCGGAGTCGCCCGAGACGCGCGCCGCGAGGCGCTGCCCTTGCATGAGCGGCTGGGTTTCAAAGCGTTTCTCGATGCCTTTATGTGCATACCCCAGGCGCTCTTCCAACCGCAATATTTTTTCACCGACGACGGAGAAACGGAAGTGGCCGGGTTCGATGGTACCGGCATGCACCGGACCCACTGCGATTTCGTGTACTCCATCTCCCGTAACTCGCACAAACCGGTAACTCTCGTTCTGCGTGGCCCGGATACCACGGTCGTCGTAATCTCGCCGCAGTGGAAAGCCGTCGGCGGGCCAACTTGCATGCCGCAACCAGGAATGCGAGTCACCCTCCTGCGCGCGTAGTCCGAGGAGGTCGTGGACGGCGCGCTGCATGCGCTCCGCGGCCGGGAAGATATCCGCGAGGGTGGGAAAGCAGAGTTGCGCGGTATGCACGGGGAGTTCCAGCAGCAGCAAACCCGCGGCGTCTTGCAGCGCGACGCGCAGCGTGTATCCGCCTTTCCGGTCGCGTTCATCGCACCCCCACAGGGCGTGCAGCAAGCCGCCGGACTCGTGTACCGCCGTACACACACTGCGCAGCTGGTCGCCGCTCACCACCGCACACCGCACGGGAACCGCGCCCGGCAGGGTCTCGAGGTCCAGTGCGAATGGCGTGTAGTCCATGGGTGACTATCCAATCAAACGCGCGGCCTCGCGGTACCAAGCCGCGAGGTGGGGTGGAATGTACAGGCCGAGCATCAGCACCAGGGCGAGTTGTGCGAACACCGGCACCAGGGCCGGCGGATGGGGCAGGCGTGGCAGGCTGGGTTCACCGAAGACCATGGCCTGCACGCGCGAGAAGATTGCGCCGAAGGCGACCCCGAGGCCGAGCAGCAGGATCGGGGTGGCCCAGGGATGTTCGCGCATGGCGGTGATCAGGATCAGGAACTCGCTGGTGAACACGCCGAACGGCGGCATTCCCAGGATCGCGAGCGTACCGAGCATCAGCCCCCAGCCCACCGTCGGGTTGCTGGTGATGAGGCCGCGGATTTTGTCCATGACCTGGGTGCCCGCCTTCTGGGTGGCATGGCCTACCGTGAAGAACAGGGAGGATTTGGTAAGGGAGTGCACCGTCATGTGCAACAGGGCGGCGAAGTTCGCCACCGGCCCGCCCATGCCGAAGGCGAACGTGGCGATGCCCATGTGTTCGATGGAGGAATAGGCGAACAGCCGTTTGATGTCTTTCTGGCGCCACAGCAGGAACGCGGCCAGTACCAGCGACAGCAGGCCGAAGCCCATCATCAGGTTCCCGGCCAGATCCGAGCGCACCGAACCTTCCACCAGCACCTTGCAGCGCACCACCGCGTACAGGGCCACGTTGAGCAGCAGACCCGAGAGCACCGCGGATACCGGGGTTGGACCCTCGGCGTGGGCGTCCGGCAGCCAGTTATGCAGCGGCGCGAGGCCCACCTTGGTGCCGTAACCCACCAGCATGAACACGAAGGCGAGTGACAGCACCGTCGGTTCCAGCTGGCCTTTGACTTCGTTCAGATGGGTCCACAGCAGCGCTGTGGAGCCCGCGTTGCCGAGTACCTTCTCCGCCGCGAAATATAAAAGTATCGTGCCGAATAATGCCTGGGCGAGACCGACACCGCAGAGGATGAAATACTTCCACGCCGCTTCGATGCTTGCCGGCGTGCGGTACAACGACACCAGCAGTACGGTGGTGAGGGTGGCGGCTTCCATGGACACCCACAGGATGCCCATGTTATTGGTAGTGAGCGCCAACAGCATGGTGAATATGAACAGCTGGAACATGCTGTGGTAGAGGCGCAGTTGGCCGCGGTTGAGTCGCCCGTGCTGCTCCTCGGTGCGCAGGTAAGGGCGCGAAAACAGCGAGGTCGTGAGCCCGATAAAAGAGGTCAGGATCACCAGGAAGACGTTGAACGGATCGATGAAGAATTGTTCATGCCATACCAGCATCGGTCCGTGCGCGATTACGTGTGCGGTGAGCCATACACCGGCCGCGAAGGTGCCTGCGCTCATCAGCACGTTCGCCTCAGGCGCCCATTCGCGCCGGCCGATGAGTGCCAGCAGCAGGCTGCCGAGCAGCGGAAGACCGAGAAGCATGAGAAGTTCCATGTCAGTCCTCTTTGAGCGATTCCATGTTGTGCAGATCGAGACTGTCGAACTGCTCGCGAATGTGGAAGAAAAAGATGCCGAGGATCACCATGCTCACGAGCACATCCAGGGCCACGCCGAGTTCCACCACCATGGGCATGCCGTAGGTGGCGCTGGTGGCCGCGAAGAACAGCCCGTTTTCCATGGCCAGGAAGCCGATGACCTGGGTCACCGCCTTGCGCCGCGTAATCATCATGAGGAAAGCCAGCATCACGACGGCGAGCGCGATGCCGAGGGTGCCGCGCGCGACGGTGTTGGCGAGCTGTGAGATCGGCTGTGCCAGCGTGAAGGCGAAGATCACCAGCAGCAGTCCCGCCAGCATGGTGATGGGTGTATTCAGCAGCGTTTCGCTCTCCCATTGAGCGCCGAGGCGGCGAATCAGGCGATGCAGGATCAGCGGCAGCAGGATCACCTTGAGGATCAGCGTCAGGGCCGCGGAATAGTAGAGATGCGGCTGGCCGGTGCTCCACGCCACCACGATGATGGAGACGAACAGCGTGCCCCCCTGCATGGCGAACAGATCCACGAGGGTCAGCACGCGCCGTTGTGACAGCATGGCAAAGGACAGCAACAACAGCAGCGCGGCGCACAGATTGATCAGTTGCGAGGAGAACGCCAGGGTCGGCATAACTTCAGCTTCCCAGCAGCAGGTGTACCAGCAGTCCCAGCACTGCCAGCAGGAACGCCGTCGTCAGGAACTCGGGGGCGCGGAAGATGCGCATCTTCGTGTTCAGGCTTTCGATCAGGGCCAGACCGAAGCCGGCGACCAGGAGTTTGACGCCGGTAATCGGCATGGCCAGCAGCAAGTCCTGAAGACTGTGTGTGTCTGCCGCCAGTCCCCAGGGGAAGAACAGGGCCAGACCGATGCAGGTGTAGTTGAAGAGCTTGAGCGCCACGGACCATTCGATGAGTGCGAGATGCCGCGCCGAGTATTCCAGCACCGTGGCCTCGTGGATCATGGTGAGTTCCAGGTGGGTGGCGGGATTATCCACCGGGATGCGGGCGTTCTCGGCCAGCAGCACCATCAGGAACGCGACGCCGGCGAAGGCCAGACTCGGGTAAATCGCAAGACGGCCCTGCGCGAGTGTCTCGACGATGGTAGGCAACGAGGTGCTGTGGGAGATCAGCGAGGCGGTGAAGAACACCATCAGCAGGGCCGGTTCGGCGAGAAACCCCACCAGCATTTCGCGGCGCGCCCCCATGGAACCGAAGGCCGTGCCGATGTCCATGGCGGCGAGCGCCAGAAACACCCGCGCCGTGGCGAACAGGCCCACCAATGCGATGGTGTCGGCCGCGACCGCGAACGGCAGGCCGGTCCACAGGGAAGGGATGATGGCCGCGGCCAGGCACATGGCGGCGAACTGCACGTAAGGCACCAGCCGGAACAGCGGCGAGGCATTCGCGGCGATTACCGCGTCCTTGTGGAACAGCTTGCGTATCTGCCGGTAGGGTTGCAGCACACCCGGGCCGCGCCGGTTCTGCAGCCAGGCCCGGCATTGATTGACCCAACCCATGAGTAACGGAGCCGCAACTACCGCGAGGATGACCTCGGTAAGCTGCGTAATGAGCGTCACGCTGTTCACAGCGCGAAGGCCAGCAAGGCCACGAGGGTGAGGAAGCTGTAGAGCAGATACACGGAAATGCGGCCTTGCTGAACTTCGCTTGCCAGACTGGATATGCGCCGCACCCAGCCGGCGATGGGCATGTACAACGTGTACCAGAAATGATCTTCCACCTGCACGCGGTAATGAGGAGAGGTATCGAACGGCGAAGGCAGCTCACGCCGCATGCGGAAGAGCGGTTCGAAAATCTGGCGGATCGGCTGACCAAAACCCTCGGCCGTATCCTGCATGCGCGGCGTCAGCAGCGGAAAACCGCATCCCCAGGGGGACGCTTTGCGGACTCTGCCGTGGTAGAACAGACGCACGCCGAGCACCACCACGGCCACCAGCACCACGGTACTCAACATGAACACCACCGGGCTATACGAAGCCCGCTCGGGTGCGATGGGCGCGAGCAGCCACCAGTGCTGCAACTGACTGCCGAGCGACGCTCCCAGCAGCTCCCGGCTGACGCCATTCAGCAGAGCCAGCAGCGGCACGGGGAAGATGCCGAGCAGCACACACCCCGCTGCCAGCCACAATAAACCAATGCGCTCCAGACGCCCGCAATCCTGCGCTTCGCTCAGGCTGCTTTCGCGCGGCTGACCCAGGAAAATCACACCGTAGAATTTGACCATCACGTAGGCGGCGAGAGCGGCCACCAGTGCCAGCGCCGCGGCCCCCATGGGCAGGAGCATGTTGATGTAGCTGTGCGGCAGGTCCGGTGTGAACAGGAAGGCTTGCAGCAGCAGCCACTCCGAGACGAAGCCGTTCAAGGGCGGCAGACCGGCGATGGCGAGTGTGCCCACCAGCGCCAGCCACGCCACCCACGGCATGCGGTGAATCAGGCCGCCCAACTTGCCAAGGCTGCGCTCCCTGGTGGCATGCAGCACTGAGCCGGTACTCAGGAACAGCAGGCTTTTGGAGAACGCATGATTGAGGCAGTGATAGAGAGTGGCCGCCAGGGCCAGGGCCGCGAGTAAGGGCATGTGGAATGCGTGGAAAATGACGGTCAGACCGACACCCAGAAAGATGATGCCGATGTTCTCGATGGAGGAATACGCCAGCAGACGCTTCATGTCGGTCTGCACGGCGGCGAACACCACGCCGAAGAGCGAGGTGAACAGCCCCAAGCCCAGCGTCACCAGTCCCCACCACCATAATTGCATGTGCAGCAAATCAAAGGTGATGCGCAGCACGCCGTACACGGCGATCTCCAGCATCACGCCGCTCATGAGCGCGGAAACCGGCGAAGGCGCGGCGGGGTGGGCTTCGGGCAGCCACACGTGCAGGGGCACGAGCCCCGCCTTGGCGCCGAATCCGAGCAGCGCCAGAAAGAATGCGGCGCTCGCCCAGACGGGAGTGAGCTGCGCCGCGCGCATGGCTTCAAAGGTGAATTGCCAGTTGCCGCCCTGCATCACACCGAAGCACAACAGAAGACCGATGGCACCCAGATGTGCGATCAGCAGATAAATAAAACCCGCGCGGCGGATTTCCGGCAGGCGGTGCTGTGTGGTGACCAGAAAGTAGGATGACAGCGCCATGGTTTCCCAGGCCACCATGAACAGGTAGGCATCATCGGCTATGACGACCACGACCATGCTGGCCAGAAAAAGATGATATTGCAGGCACAGCAATCCCGGCGCGGCGCCCTCCCCGGAGCGGAAATAACCGGCGGAAAAAATCGAGATCCCCGCTGCGGTGGCGCCGATCAGCAACAAGAATACCGCCGATAGGGCATCAAGCCGCAACTGAAAGTGCAGATCCGGAAGGCCCAACGGCAGGATCAACGTCTCAGCAGGCTGAACCAGTGCGACCAGCGCGAGCGCGGTGACGGCAATGCCCAGCACCGCGCCCAGCGGAAACAGTCCGTGGGCCACCCAACCCGTACTGCGGGGGCGGATGAATCCCAGCAGGCCAATTGCCAACCAGCCGCAAGCCAGCGCGGTGACGCTGATGAGATCTGTGGGGTGGCCCGTCATATACCTAGGGGGAACCGTGCCCGGCAAACACTGACGTCGGGCTTGACAAATGCATATTAAATTATCATTCTACACGATGTAAATGTTAATCAAAGACACATACTATGTTGGCCGAAAATCGCACCGCCCGGCTCACGATCCTAATTGATCCGCGCAAGAAAGCCGTGTTCGAACGGCTCTGCACCGAAGCGGATGTCACCCCATCGCAGATGGTGCGCAAGCTGATTCGCGACTATATAGAACAACGCCAAGGGCGCCCTTGGAAGCCGGAAGAAGGAACCGCCGCCAAGGATCGTTAGACGTCCCGATCATCGGGGTTCCACGCTGTAGTGACCACACCTAAAAAGCGGCGGCCTTAAGGCCGCCGCGAATTTCAGCAAGGCGTTCCGGCGTGTTATTCGTGGCCCGGTGGCGGGTAGGCCGGAATCAACGGCGGGGGTGGCGGCAGATTCAACGGATGCGCCTTGATCTTGCCCATCAGGTAATCCACAGCCGTATGCAGCTGTGCGTCGTAGCCACGCATCACATCCTCCGGCAGGTTATCCACTTTCATATCCGGTTCCACGCCGTGGTTTTCGATGACCCACTGGGAATCCAGCCCGTAGAGGGTGCTCTCGGGGATGGTGATGTAGCCATTGTCCAACAGCGGCCAGTAACCACGGATGCCGCGCACTCCGCCCCAGGTGCGCGTACCGATGAGCGGACCCAGACCGTACTTGCGGAAGAAGTACGGGAAGATATCGCCGTCGGAAGCCGAGTAGTGGTTGATGAGCGTCACCTTGTAACTGTCGCTCACCTGCTGCGGAATCGGCGAAGCCACCCGTTCGCGGTTGCTGTTCATGCCGATCAGGATGCGGCGCAAGCGTTCCAGCACGATCTGGTCAATGAATCCTCCGCCGTTGTAGCGGTCGTCAATGATCAGACCCTGCTTGGTGATTTGCGGATAGAACTGGCGGATGAACTGGTTCATGCCCTGGGCTTCCATGTCGGACATGTAGATGTAGCCGATTTTGCCGTCGGAAAGTTTGTTCACTTCCTCGCGGTTGTGGTCTATCCAGGTCTTCAGGCGGATATCCAGCTCGTTGGGGATGGTTTTCACCAGCAGGGTGCGGCGGTTCTTGCCGGTGGCGTTGTCCGCCACCGTGATGTCCACATCCCGGTCCGCGGTGCCCGTGAACAGGCTATAAGGATTGGTGGGCGCCTGGAGCTCGCGGCCGTTGACCGCCAGCAGGAAATCCCCGGCCTTGACGTTGACGCCCGGCTCCGTGAGCGGCGAACGGTAATTGGCGCGGGTGTTGTCGCCGGGATAGATTTTTTTGAAGTAATAGCGGCCGGAAGCCTGATCCAGGCCGAAATCCACACCCAGCAATCCGGTGGGTGTGCGGTGCACGTCATAGGCCATATCACCGCCGCCCACATAGGTGTGGGAGTTGGACAACTCGCCGATGATCTGGCCAATCAGGTAATTCAAATCCTGGCGGCTGCCCATGAGCGGCAGCAATCTGGCGTAGCGCTCACGCACCGCCTGCCAGTTGACGCCGTTCATTTCGCGGTTCACGAAGAAGTCACGTTCCAGCCGCCAGGCCATGTCGAACATCTCGTTCCATTCCTCGACGGGATTGACCTGTACCCATAGGTGGGAGGTGTCCAACGGTTTGGGTTTGGCGTCCGGGGCCGCATCCCGGGTGAAGAGCTTGCCGTCCGGGGTGTTGTACAGCAGGGTGCTGCCGTCGGCGGACAAGGTCCAGCCGGCGAGCCCCGTTACCAGTGTCTTGTCCCCACGCTTCGCCAGGTCGTAGACATGCAATTCCGGCTGCACGCCCGGCAGCGGTCCGGCGATGGTCTGGTTGGGCGCGGTGCTGTAATACACGTGGCCCGGTGTGGCGGCCAAGCCGGTGATGTTGGCCGCCGGAATCGGCAGCGGCACGGCGCGGCTCATGAGTCCGTCCAAGTCAATGCGGATGGGTTTGCTGTCGCCGGGTTTCCACGGCCCCGGCTGCTTGCCGGGCTTTTTGCCTGTCAGGATGCCGGTGTCGTCCTGCGGCGCGAACGGCGAGGGTGTGTCCTTGGCGAGCGTCACCACATACACGCCATACATCTGCAGGGTGGCCACGTTGAATTCGGACTCGCTGAACGTCGGGTTCTCGTGGCGCATGGATGCAAAATACAGATACCTGCCCTGTGGATCGAACACCGGGCCCATGTCGCTGTTCATGGGCGAGCTGATGCGCGTGGCTTTGCCGTCCGCCAGCTTGTAGAGATAGATCTGGCGCATCTGGTTGGGTGCGGTGATGCTGTAGGCGAGCCAGCGGCCGTCCGGCGACCAGCTGTAATCGTGCATCTCGTTCCATGGGTCCTGGGCCACTTGCGTGAGCTTGCGGCTCTTCACGTCCAGGTACCAGAGCCGGTGCAGGTTGTCGGAGAACGCCAGCTTGTCGCTGGCCGGCGACCAGGCGGGGCCGTAGAAATAGCCGGTCTTGAATTCAGTGAGAATTTTTTGCGCACCGGAATCGTCCGCCGGGCGCACCGCGATCTGGTCTTCACCGCTGACGTCGGTGGCGTAGGCGATCCATTTGCCGTCCGGCGACCACGCGGGATATTCCTCCTCGGCATTCGAGGTATCGGTGAGATCCCGCGACGGGCCATGCTCCTTGGGGAGCGACCAAATGTCGCCACGGGCCTGCAATAGTGCACGCTTGCCGTTGGGCGCGAGCGCCAAATTGGTGTCGCCGGCGGTATCGGTGGACTGGATGTACTTGGAAGCATCCACCCAGCGCGGACCGGTGCGTGTGCCGTCGTCCGGCACGTTTACGTCCAGCTTGTGCAGTTGTTCGGAGGGCAGGTCCATGACGTAGAGCGCACCGCCCTCCTGAAACACGATGCCGCTGTCGCCGAGGCTCGGCCAGTCAATGTCGTAATCCTTGAAATGCGTGACCTGGCGAAACCGTTTGGTGTCGAGATCGTAGACCCAGAGGTTCTTGCGTTCCTCGGAGCCGCGGTCCGAGAGGAAGTAAATGACGTGTCCGTACCACAGGGGGTCTGAATCGGTGCCCGGGTAATGGGTGATGCGGGTGCTTTTCTTGGTGACGAAGTTGTACAGCCACACGTCTTGCGCCAAGCCGCCCTGGTAGCGCTTCCAGGTGCGGAAATTGCGAAAGATGCGGTTGTAGGCGATGGCTTGGCCGTCGGGCGAATAGGTGAGCATGCCGCCCTTGGGGACCGGCAGCTGCGTCGGCAGGCCGCCGGTGAGCGGCACCTCGAACAACTGGCCGAACCAGGAGTTGTAAGTATTGCGCCGCGACAGGAACACGATGTTCTTGCTGTCCGGTGTCCAGGTCACCACCATGTTGTCAGGACCCCAGCGCAGCGGCGCGTCCGCCACCACGTCCGAGTGGAAAGTGAGTCGTTTGGCGTCACCGCCATCCGCAGGAATCACATACACGTCGGTGTTACCTCGGTACTGACCGGTAAAGGCGATCCACTTTCCGTCCGGCGAGAAGCGCGGCATGATGTCGAAACCGGGATCCGTGGTCAGGCGCCGGGCAGTGCCGCCGGCGCGGTTCACTTCCCACAGATTGCCATGGGCCTCGAACACCACGCTGTTGCCATGCAGCGTGGGATAGCGCATGAGCGTGTTGTTTTCCGCCCGGGCCGTGCCTGCCGCCAAGACCAGAATGGCCAGTGACGGCAACAGTACGGCCCGCTGGATGGATGACCAGCATCGATTCATGGAGAGCTCCTTACAGGAATTTGTGATACGCGGGTGCCAGTATGCCACCCGCGAAGCCAGCCGGTTCACCCGTATTCCATGTTAGGCTTTATACGCGACCTGGTGGGAGGCAGCGGAAATGCTCTCCAGGAACAAATTCTAAATGGAAACAAGGAGTTAGCATGACAAATGACATCGAAGCGCGCGGCACGCGCATGGCGCAAATCTGGATCAAATTGGCGGTTCTTTATCTGCTCGCGGGCGTGATTTTCGGTCTGGTGATGGCCTCCAATCATCATTTTGAATTCGCACCGGTGCATGCCCACATCAACCTGCTGGGCTGGGCCACCATGGCGCTGGCGGGGCTGATCTACCAGCAGTTTCCACGTGCCGGCGGCAGCCGCCTCGGTCTGTGGCATTTCTGGCTGCATAACTTGGCCTTGCCTGTGGCGATGGTGGGGCTGTTCTTGATGCTCGCGGGCCATCCGCAGCTGGAGAAACTGGTGGCTGCGGCCTCCGCGGTGATGGTGCTGGGCGTGCTGTTGTTCGCCATCAATCTATTCGTGAATATGCGTCCTCGCGGGTGATAATCGCGGGGTGGTGCGGTAGTCCGCACCACCCCGCCTGCGTTATCCTAGGACACTGGCTCTCAAAATATCCGCCGCCCGGCGGAGCGTTCTCTCATCTCAGGAGTATTCCATCATGCGTTACGGATTTTTTGCCACCGGCCTGTTGGCGGCTGGTCTGCTAATAGGCACTTCGGCACAGGCAGCGCAAGGGCCGCGTATCGCGGTCGTCAACCTGCAGGAAGTCATCGGCAATTCCCAGGCTGGCCAGGCTGCCAATAAACAGCTGCAGGGCATCATGCAAAAACTACAGGGTGAGGCGAAGGACAAGCAGCAGAAGATGCAGGTGCTGAAACAACAGCTCGATAAGGCCGACAGTAAATCGAAGGATTACCCGACGCTGCTGAAGAACTACCAAGACAGCCAGAACGATCTGCAACAGTTCATGCTCATGGGCCGCCAGGATCTGGCGGCGCAGCAGCAGCAGTTCCTAAAACCGATCGAGCAGGAACTGGGCAAGGTGATCGGCCAGTATGGCAAAGCCCATCACTACGACATCATCCTGAGCCAGGGCGCCGGCGCGGTGTATGCAACCGATAAATATGACATTACCAAGGGCGTGACCGCGGCTTTTGATGCCGATTGGGCCAAACAGCAGAAGACCCAGAGCACCCAGAAGAAGCCGGCCGGCGGCGGCCAGTGATTTTTCCCCGACTCTAGAAGTGGTCTCAAAAACTAGAATCCGTTCATGTTGAGCGTAGCGAAGCGAAGTCGAAACATCCCTGCCGCGGCAGAAATTCCACCCTTCGACTTCGCGCCTTTGGCACTACGCTCAGGGCGAACGGCATTTTTGAGATCGCTTCTAGTTTCTTCTACGAAACCGGAAAGAATTATCAAGCAGCGCCGTCGCCACCATCACCATGATTGATCTGCGCAGCGACACGGTGACCCAGCCGACACGCGCAATGCGTGCCGTCATGGCCGCGGCCGAGGTGGGTGACGATGTGTTCGGCGACGATCCCAGCGTCAATCGTCTGCAGGAAAAGCTCGCCGAGATGACCGGCCGGGAGGCCGGCGTGTTTTTCCCCAGCGGCACGCAAGCGAATCTCGCCGCGCTCATGGCGCATTGTGAGCGCGGCGAGGAGTTCATCATCGGCAGCCTCGGCCACAGCTTCAAATACGAAGCCGGCGGCGCGGCGGTGTTGGGCAGCCTCTGGCCCTGTCCCATCGAATACGCAGCGGACGGAACTCTGGATCTGAAAGAAGTCGCCGCCCTCATCAAGCCGAATGACGCACACTTTGCGCATACGCGGTTGCTGGTGCTGGAAAACACCCAGAACGGTCGCGTGCTGCCGCTCGCCTATATAAAGGAAGCGGCGGAATTCGCCCGCCGCCACCAGCTCGGCCTGCATCTGGACGGTGCGCGGGTATTCAACGCCGCGGTGAAATTAGGCGTGCCGGTGAGGGAAATCACACAACACTTCGACAGCGTCTCCATCTGCCTGTCAAAAGGGCTGGGCTGTCCCGTGGGCACGGTGTTGGTGGGCAAAGCCGAATTCATCCAGAAGGCCCACCGCATACGGAAAATCCTGGGCGGCGGCCTGCGTCAGGCGGGTATCCTTGCCGCCGCGGGCTTGTATGCGCTGGAGCATCATGTGCAGCGCCTGGCGGAGGACCATGCCAATGCGCAAGCGCTCGCCGCGGGTCTGGCGCAGATCAAGCAGATCAAACTTGATCTGACGGCAGTTCAGACCAACATGCTGTTCTTGCAGATTCCGCAGGAAGACGCCCAGCCTCTGACGGAGCATCTCAAGCAGGCCGGCATCCTGATCCTGCCTAGTGCCAACCTGCGGCTCGTGACGCACCTGGACGTGAGCGCCGCTGACGTGGGGCGGGTGATTACGGCGTTCCAGGGATATTTTGCCGGCCGCTGAACCGCGCGTTCATTGACTCCTTTTGCTTGTCTGCTTTTGGGATGGAGCTTGACGTTCCAGGTAAGCGGCGACCGGAAACGTACGAACCAGGCTGTGGGGCGTCCGCTTGAGCGCGTGGTCAGCAGCCATCTCGTTACCCCGGGATCTCAGGCTCCACGAGTTTCGCGAGTTGTGCGAGCGACTCTTGCCAGCCGAGGTAACAGGCCTCCGGCGGGATGGCTTCAGGGATCCCTTCTTGAACAATATCCAACTCGGTTCCGCAAGATACTTGCCTTATGGAAATAGTTGTCTGCATTTCACCGGGCAGATTGGGGTCGTCGAATTTGTCCGTGTGGCGAATGCGTTTATTTGGAAGCAGTTCAAGATACTCTCCGCCAAAAGAGTGGCTGTGACCTGTGGAGAAGTTCGTGAACGACATCTTATAGGTGCCACCCACTCTGGCGTCTACATGGCGAACCTTGCCGGTGAATCCATAAGGTGGAAGCCATTTAGCCATTGCGTCGGCATCGAGAAATGCCCGATAGACCCTTTCGGGCGTCGCACGAAGAACACGATGTAGTTTGACGGTATTTGTGGACATGGTTATTTACCCTGTCGCTGTATGATGCGCCGTTTATTGAACCTCTGGGCCATCTCGGTCATTTTCTTGGATGTATAGCTCGCCTAACGCTGTGCCGTCGTCAGCCTACTCTGGATATTCGCTCTGACCCTGACCTACGTTAGAGCGAGCGCCCGTCAACCGGCACCCTCTTGAGGGACGACAACTCTACGCCCTCCAGGCAACGCACATTGATGGCTGCCGTTGCCGCCCCTGAACGGTCTTTGCCGGTAGCGAAAGGCGCGCAGCCGCACTGGGGGCAGAAATGATGTTTGATGACGTGTTTGTTGAACGTGTAGGAACCCAGAGCTTCCTCCGGAGTGAGCAGTTTGAACTGTGCACGTGGCACGAACCACATCAAATAGCCCTTGCGACTGCAATGCGAGCAATTGCACTCCATGGCCTGCTCCAGAGTGCCCTCGACCTCGAAAGAGGTTTGCCCGCAATGACAACTACCTTTATAGTTCATTTGCTTGCTCCCGAAAGCGGCCGTTTTTCAGATGCCCGAAGTCTAACATGAGCAGCGGATACCGCTTGCCGGTGGCTGTCCGCTCGATAGCCGGGTTAGGCATCTCCCGTAGGCACTATCGCCGCTGTTTCGACCATGAGAATGACCGCTCGATCCGGCGCGCGAGTGCGATGGACAACGCCTTTAGGAACGACGAAGCCCTCTTGTGGCTGAAGATCAATTGAGCGGTCCTCGAGATCGATGATGAAGTGCCCTTCGAGGATAAAGAAGAACTCATCATCGTTGTCATGCTTGTGCCAGTGATACTCACCTTGCATGACGCCAAGACGCACGACTGAATCATTGACCTTGCAGAGCGTTTGGTTGTACCAGCGATCTTTGCAAGCCTTGACCAAGGCAGGCACATCGACTGTCACGAGCGCCGGGAACTTGATATCCAGGTGAGTGGTGTATGGATATGCGTCGTTGTCAGTCATGGCTACTCCAAGTTGCGGAATTGATTGTGCAATGCCCAAGGTTCGCCGTAACTGGCAGTTTCGCAGCACTGGCAGCACTGGGTCGGACCTGCCTATCTACTTGAAAAGTATACCGATTCATCAAGAAAAACCACATTCTCAGCCCTTGAACCCATCGTTTCGGGCACCGAATGGGAGTGATAAGGCACAATACCTTCCCGCAGGCAATAGCGTTCATCGTCCGATTCGATTCCGCGGTGCAGCGCACGGGTACCGAGGCCGGATTGAAACTGCGCAATGAATTGGCGGCTCCCCACCGCTAAACATTGAGACCAGCTTTCATCGCGCACTGACTGTTCGGCTTTCAGTGCCTCTTCAGTCCAATCTTTATGGGTTGCCTGTAACTGGTGGAGGGTGCGGATACCCAGCAGGTCCATTAGGGCAGGCAAATCAATGATGCGGTAACGCGCAGGCGGATTCTGGATTTCCCGGTAACCACAGACATCCCATTCGGCCGGGTGAGCAACAGCGCCTGCCCGCACCATGTTCAGATCAATGTAAACCATACACCGCGCCAGGTAGCCTTCCGTATCCACCGCCGTGGCGTGATAACGATCCTCCCAGTACGCCCCCCGTCGCTGTTTCCGCTGATTGTAAGCTTGCGCCGTGCGCCCGGCTAGCAGTTGCATACTCTTTGCGATTTCGCCTTGGCCGCGATCCCGCACCAGCAAATGAATGTGGTTCGAAGTCACCATGTAATCGAGCACACAAAGTCTGAATTGCTTTCGGGCCTCGAACAGCCAGGCGCGCCATACGCGGCGGTCACGGGCGAATTTGAGGAGAAAGTCCTGACGGTGACAACGATGCGTGATATGCCAGACGTGGCCGGGGAGCCGGTAGCGGTTCGCGCGAGGCATGGTTCCCTCCTTGGAACCCTGCTTGGGGGCAGAAAAAAGCTCGTTTAAGCGATAATCAGAACGGTATTCTGGCGTATTTATTATGGTGTATCAAACGGTTACGCAGGTCCGACCCCTGCCCAGTGCCCTGGACTGGGCCAGGCGTTTTATCCTGTTCCAGGGCAAGCGGCATCCGCGTGACATGGGCGCCGCCGAGGTGGAGCGTTTCCTGACGCATCTGGCGGTGGAGCGCAAGGTTTCCGCCTCGACGCAGAACCAGGCCAAGAGCGCGTTGCTGTTCCTTTATAAGGAAGTGCTCGGCATCGAGTTGCCGTGGCTGGAGAACGTAACCCAGGCCAAATCGCCCCAACGTCTGCCGGTGGTGCTGACGCCGCGCGAGGTCCGCACTTTGCTGCATGAGATGAACGGAACGATGTGGCTGGTGGTGAGCCTGCTCTATGGTACCGGCATGCGGTTGCTGGAGAGCTTGCGGCTGCGCGTCAAGGATGTCGAATTCGAACGACGCGAAATCCTGGTGCGCGAAGGCAAGGGCAACAAGGACCGGGTGACGGTGTTGCCCGAGAACTTGATTTTGCCTTTACAGAAACACGTTGAGAAAGCCCGGCAACTGCACAACAAGGATCTGGCGGAAGGGTTCGGTGCGGTGCATCTGCCCGATGCGTTGGCCCGGAAATACCCGCACGCGGCCAAAGCCTGGGGCTGGCAGTATGTGTTTCCGTCGCCGACGCGCTCCGCCGATCCGCGCACCGGCGAAGTGCGCCGGCATCATATTTATGAGGAATCGGTACAGCGGACGGTACGTACGGCCGCGAAACGCGCCGGCATCATCAAGCCGGTCACGCCGCACGTGCTGCGCCATTCCTTTGCCACCCATCTGTTACAGGCCGGTTATGACATCCGCACCGTACAGGAACTGCTTGGGCACAAGGATGTGAGCACCACCATGATTTACACGCATGTCCTGAACAAGGGCGGCAAGGGCGTGCGCAGCCCGCTGGATCAGTTGTGAGATTGACTCCGGCGGAACGCCGGTTTTAAATCAGGTAACACGCGGACAGGACTGTTATGAATCATCCCGTTGTTCCACCGCGCATCTTCTGTATCGGCCGCAACTATGCGGAGCATGCGCAGGAGATGGGCGCGCCGAAACCGGCGGAGCCGGTGGTGTTCATGAAGCCGGCCACCAGCCTGGTAGCGGAAGGCCAGCCGCTGGTGTTGCCCAAAGGCCGGGGCAGCGTGCATCACGAAATGGAACTGGTAGTGGCGATTGGCAAACAGGGCGCGGACATTCCAGCGGCAGCAGCGCTCGGTCACGTGGCGGGTGTGACGCTGGGTGTTGATCTCACGCTGCGGGATTTGCAATCGCGACTCAAGCAGGCAGGCCAGCCCTGGGAACTTTCCAAGTCCTTCGACGGCAGCGCCGCCATCGGAAAATTCATATCCTGGTCCGCGCAATCCGATATCCAGAACATCAACATGCGTTGTACGGTGAACGGCGCGCTGCGTCAACAGGGCAATACCCGAGAGATGCTGTTCCCGGTGGCGGCCATTATCGCCTTCCTGAGCCGTTACTGGCGGCTGCTGCCGGGTGACCTGATTTACACCGGCACGCCGACGGGCGTGGGGCCGCTGGTGCCGGGCGATCGCATCGGGATTGAAAGTACTGAGATCGGCCGATTCCAATGGGAATGCCGATAAACAAGAAAACGCTGCCCATCACTGAATTTAAGCGGGTTTGGCGGCGATTTTTTGCCGCCGCTGCCAGAAATACAAGGGCACGCCCAGCAGCAACGCCAGAAATCCCCAGGATACAGCCTGTATGCCCGCACCATAGATGGCCCACAGCGTGAAAGCCAAGGTCGCGCTGGCCAACACGGTGTTGCGAATGCGCCGTTTGTGGGTAAGTTTGTCGGGACGACTCAATACGATTTCGGCGGCGGCGCACAGCAGGTAAGCCACCAATACCCAAAACGTGGAGACCAAGATAATGGTCGTGAACATGGCCACCAGACCGTGACTGTAATTCATGAGAATGAGCAGGCTCGCCAACACGCTGGAAAGCAGCAGTCCCAGTGTGGGGGTCCGGCGACGGGATTCGCGCGCAAACAACTTCGGAAACAGGCCGTCGTTCGCCACCGCCTGGGGAAACTGTCCCTGCATCAGGATCCAGCCGTTGAGGGCGCCGAAGCAGGAGATGATGGCGGCGGCGGCGATGACATAGCCGGCCCAGCTGCCCCATAACAGTTTGGCGGCATCGGCGAACGGCGCATTGGAATGCGCGAGCGTGGCGCTGGGGATGATTCCCATCACCACGGTGGTACAGACGATGTAAAAAGCTGCGGCAATAATGGTGCCCAGCAGCGTGGCACGCGGGATGGTTTTCTCCGGATTCCTGACGTGCTCGGCAGGTACGGTGGCGCATTCGAGACCCAGGAACGCCCACATGGTAAGCGTGGCGCAGGCATTGATGGCCGCTGCCGGTGAGGCGCTGGTGTGGCCGGACGCGAGAATGCGCGGGTCGAAATGGAAGACGCCGAATACCGCCAGTGCCAACAACGGCGTGAGTTTCAGAATAACGGTAATGAGCTGAACGTTGCCGGCCGCACGCACGCCCCAGATGTTGATTGAGGTGAGCAGCCATACTGCGGCCAATGCCGCGAGCGCGCCGAACAGCGGGGTCGCGGCCAGCACCGGGAAAAAATCCGCCAGATAACTGGCGAAAGCCACGGCGATGGCGGCATTGGTGCCGAGAATGCTGAGCCAATAGACCCAGGCAATCAGGAATCCGGGGAAATCTCCAAAGGCATCGCGCGGATAGGCGTAGGGACCGCCCGCCTTGGGCAGGCGATGCGACAGACTGCTGAACACCCAGGCCAGTAGCAGCGCACCGACGGTGCTGAAGCCCCAGCCCCACAGGCTGTAGGCGCCGTAGATCGCCAATGAGGCGGGCAGCAGGAATACTCCGGAGCCCACCATGTTACCGAGTACAATCGAGGTGGTGGTGACGAGGCCAAGACTGCGCTGGGTTTGCATGGATTGGTATCCGTGTGTGTTATGACCCGTTGAGATTGTAGCGGAATGTGGCTGCACCCTGGGTAGGGAGGCAGCCCAAAAGCATATGCGATTCAGGTGTATCACAATGGCACTGCCAAGAAATAAAGAACAGCCAGATGAATAACAAACGCCTGGCAGAAGCCGTGCGTGAAGCCTGTCTCCAGGCCGCCCGCGAGGGCTACGCTTCAGCGGCCATGAGCGGTCTGTGCCATGCAGGCGCTGTTGAGGTTTCCTTGGATGCCATCCGTAGGCTGGATCTGGAAGCGGTGCTACGGGCGCCAGCCCCGGCCCCGGATGAAAAGCCTTAAGCCACGCCACAGCGCCTCACCGACCCGCTACAATCTGCGTTCCCATTTTATCGCCCGCGCCGAGGATGCCGCCGATGCTTGACCAGCAGAGCCGTTCAAATCTCTTGTACATCAAGGAAGTCGCCGCCTTCATCAAGCACCATTACCGGCATTTCAATGCGGCCGCGCTGATTGACGCGGCGGAAGCCTACAAGGCGCATCTTGCCGCCGGCGGCAAGATGATGGTGACGCTGGCGGGTGCCATGAGTACCGCGGAACTGGGACTGTCGCTGGCGGAGATGATCCGCCGCGACAAGGTGAGCATCATCACCTGCACCGGTGCGAATCTGGAAGAAGATATCTTCAATTTGGTGGCCCACGACCATTATGTGCGGGTGCCGAAGTACCGCGAGCTGACCCCGGCGGAGGAACAGAAATTGCTGGAGCGTCACCTGAACCGGGTCACCGATACCTGCATCCCCGAAGACGAGGCCATCCGCCGTATCGAGAAAGCGGTGCTCAGCGAGTGGCAGGCTGCGGATAAACAAGGCGAGCGCTTCTTTCCCCACGAGTTCATGTACAAGATCATCCGCAGCGGCGCACTCAAGCAGTATCACCAGATTGATCCCAGGGATTCCTGGATGGTGGCGGCGGCGGAAAAGAACCTGCCCATCATCGTGCCCGGCTGGGAGGATTCCACCCTCGGCAACATCTTCGCGGCCCATTGCCTGAAAGGCGACGTGCGGCATGTGCATACGGTGCGCACCGGTATCGAATACATGATGTATCTTGCGGATTGGTACCAGCAGAATGCAGACGGCAAGGGGGTGGGGTTTTTCCAGATCGGCGGCGGCATCGCCGGTGATTTCCCCATCTGCGTGGTGCCCATGCTGGAGCAGGACCTGCGGCAGGACACGCCATTGTGGGCGTATTTCTGCCAGATCAGCGATTCCACCACCAGCTATGGTTCCTATTCCGGGGCGGTCCCCAACGAGAAAATCACCTGGGGCAAACTGGGTGCGGCTACACCCAAGTTCATCATCGAGTCCGACGCCACCATCGTGGTACCGCTGATGTTTGCCTGTATTCTTGCTGATTGAGGGAAGCCATGATGCTGCATATCCGTCATGGCATCGCATTAATAATGCTGATTCCAGCCTTGGCGTTAGCCAAGGCGCTGCCCACGGTGCCGTATGTGCAGGTATCCGGTCACAGTACGCTAAGCGTGGTGCCGGACATGGCGCATATATATCTCACCATAGAAAAGACCGACAAGGATGTGGCTAGCGCGCGCGCCGACGTGGAACGCCGTGCGGCGCAAGTGATCGAGGCCGCAAAGAAACTCGGCATTGCCGCGCGTGACATCAAGGCTATGAATATTTCTGTCTGGCCCGAATATCAGTGGCAGAATAACAACCAGGTGTTCATGGGCCAGCATGTGAGCCGGCGCATCGAAGTCACCTTGCGCGACATGCCCCGGTATGCCGATTTGGTGAGCGCCCTGATCCATGCAGGCGTGACCAATATCGGCAGCACCACGCTGGACCGCAGTGACATGCCGCAATTGCGCCAGCAGGCGCTCACCCAAGCCGTGGACGACGCCCACGGGCATGCTCTTGCTCTGGCGACCGCCGCCAAAGTTGGTCTCGGTTCCGTGTATAGCATCACCGAGAATGCCGGCCTCGCTCCGCGCCCGCTGATGATGGCGGCGACAGTCCACCCCACGACCATGCAAGGCGCCCCGGAATATGAGCCCGGCACCATTGATGTCACCGCGGATGTGAGTATCGTGTATCTGCTGAAACCAGCACGCTGATTTTGTGTGGCGTACAATTAAGCCTTAACCGAAGTTGGGAGGTGTGTTGTGAATAGCAATTTTATGAAAACCCTGGTTTTTTCGGCGACCGTCGCACTGCTGCTCGGGGGCTGTGCCAGCATGGGGGGCGGTGGCTCCGGCGTTGAGATACTGGCCTCGGGCAATCACAGTGATATGCAGGACCAGCAATATGTGGATATTCATAAGCAGGCGGATTTCGATGCCCTTTGGCAGAAAACCTTCGCCAATCTTTCCTCCGTACCTTCGAAGCCCGTAGTGGACTTCTCTAAGAACATGGTGTTGGCGGCATTTATCGGTACGCAGAATCATGGTGGTTATTTGATCCGTATCGCCAATATCGATGCTTCCGGAGCGACTGTGCAGGTCACCGTGGAAGTCACGATCCCCGGTACGAATTGCCGCTACACACAATCCAAGACCGAACCTTTTCTGTTTGTTACGGCTCCTGCGACCAACAAGCCAGTGAATTTCAACCTGACCCAGCGTAATGCGCCGGCCTGCGGCTGATAAGCGGCCAGTGAATGAGAATGCGGGGCGGATCCACGGGTCCGCCCCGCTTGTTTGCCGGGGTACAGCCATGTCCGAAAATGGCTAGCCAGGTATTGTCCAAGAGTATAGGGTGAGCACCGTTTTCCTGTTTTAGCAGGCATAAGACGGTGGAACTGGACGAAAAAACCTGCGAACAGGCGCGCTTGACCCATGATGCGCGCTTCGATGGCCGTTTTTTTATCGGCGTCACCTCCACGGGCATTTATTGCCGGTGCATCTGCCCGACACCCAGCGCCAAACGTCAGAACGTGCGTTATTACCCCACAGCTGCGGCGGCGGCGGAAGCCGGGTTCCGTCCCTGTCTGCGCTGCCGGCCGGAGACCGCGCCCGGCACCCCCGCTTGGAACGGAACCTCGGCGACCGTAAGCCGCGGTCTGCGGCTTATTTCCGAAGGCGTCCTGGATGAGGACAGCGTGGAAAACCTGTCCACCCGCTTGGGCGTGAGTCCACGGCATCTCGACCGGTTGTTCCTGCAGCATCTCGGCGCATCACCTATCGCTGTGGCGCAGACGCGGCGGCTGCACTTCGCGAAACAACTCATCAGCGATACCCATCTGCCGATGGCGCAGGTGGCGCTGGCCTCCGGTTTCCAGAGCATTCGCCGTTTCAACGACACGTTTTCCAAGCTGTACGGGCGTACGCCGTCGGAATTGCGACGCCTAGCGGCATCGCTTTCCACCGAACCGGGTGAATACGTCTTCCGGCTGGCCTACCGGCCGCCGTATGACTGGGAATCCTTGCTGGCGTTTCTCGCGGCACGCGCCACGCCCGGAGTGGAGGCCGTGGTAAACGCGGGCTATTGCCGCAGCATCGCATTTAATGGCCAGCACGGTGTGCTGGCGGTGCGGCCTGTGAAAGGCGTCCACGCCTTGGAAGCCCATATTCTTTTTCCAGAACCCGCCGGTCTTTTGCAGATCGTGACACGGGTGCGCGCCATGTTTGATTTGGCTGCCGATCCCGCCGTCATCGCCGGGAATTTTCGTCGCGACCCGTTGCTGGCGCCACACTTGAAACGACATCCTGGCTTGCGGGTGCCCGGTGCCTGGGATGGTTTCGAGCTGGCGGTGCGCGCCATCCTCGGTCAGCAGGTGACGGTACGCGGGGCCAGCACGCTGGCAGGACGATTGGTGCAGGCTTTTGGTGAACCGCTGACCTGCTTCAATACGCTGGGCCTCACGCATGTATTTCCAAAACCTGAAGCTTTGGCAGCGGCAAAAATCACCGGTTTACCGCAGACGCGGGCGCATTCAATCCAGTCTTTGGCGCAGGCCGCAGTTGCGGGCGAGGTGACTTTTGATAACCAGCTTCCCGGCGCCCAGCTTTTGACGCGCTTCACGAGCATCAACGGCATCGGTGACTGGACCGCGCACTACGTGGCCATGCGCGCGCTGGGCGATCCGGATGCGTTTCCGGCTGCCGATCTGGTGCTGTTGCGTACCGCGGGAGAGGGCAAAACTTTGACGCCGGCCGCCTTGTTGAAGCGCGCCGAAGCCTGGCGGCCCTGGCGCGCCTATGCCGCCATGGTTCTGTGGCGCGCGGCCGCGGACGCGCAGCTAAAACACAAGCAATCGTTGCAAGTGATGAGGTAGTTACATGCAGTTCTGCACCATAGCAAGTCCGGTGGGTGAATTATTGCTGGCAGGCGATGAAAGCGGATTACGGGAGGTGGGTTTCCAGGACGGCACCCATCCGATCCGCCCCCAGCCGGATTGGCGGGAGGACCCACGGCCTTTCAAGAAAGTGGTTGCGCAACTGCAGGACTATTTTGCCGGCCAGCGGCGCGAATTCGATTTGCCGTTGGCTCCGCAAGGCACGCCCTTTCAGCTCAAAGTGTGGAGCGCCTTGCGCGCCATTCCCTATGGTAAAACCTGGTCCTATGGCGAGCTGGCGCGGCGCATCAGAAAACCCACGGCTTCCCGTGCCGTGGGCGCCGCCAATGGCCAAAACCCGATTCCCATCATCGTGCCTTGCCATCGCGTGATCGGGGCGAACGGTTCGCTAACGGGATTCGGCGGCGGGCTCAAGATCAAACGGATACTGCTGGAACTGGAGAGCGGCGAACGGTCCTTATTTTGAGGCGGCGGCTTCGGTATGGCCGCGATTCATTGCGGGTTTGTGGTAGCGGCGGTATTCGCCGCGAACATCGCGGCCGGGCTGCTCCCGGCATCCTGCCTATTCCTTCGTCGGGGACTTCCAAGGGTCGCGCAGCACTTGGTCGCTCACATGCCTCCTGCGTTCGCGGCACTCGTACATCCATGTACGGCGTACTTCCTTGTACATCGGACAGCCGCTCCCACATTCACTCTTTTAACTGCGTTCGTAACTGCACCCGCATCAGTTCGGCTACTTCCCGTTTCAGTGGATCATCGGAATCCGCCAGCGCGCGTACCACGCCTTCCCGGTCAGTGCGGGAACGATTCTGGTTGAGTTTGAATTTGCCTTCCAACCGCGTGATTTCCAGTTCGAACGCCACGATGTAATCCAGTTGCTGCTCCACGTACTCGCCCGCTTGTGCCGTACTCCAGGGTGGATTCACATGCGTTTCATGTTCGCTCACCAACCGCTCGAGCATCCCGCGCACCCGCGCTTTATCCTTGACGATAACCGGCCGGCCGTGGGCGTGCACCACCGCATAATTCCAGGTGGGCACCGTCACCGGGCTTTGGTACCAGGATGGCGAGATGTAGGCATGCGGACCGGTAAACACCACCAGCGCTTCGCGCCGTCCGTCAAACAGCCGCCAGTGGGGGTTGACACGTGCCATGTGAGCCAGCAACGTACCCCGCGAGCCACGCTCCATATCCACCATGAACGGCAGATGCGTGGTTTCGACGCCGCCGGTATTCACCGTCAGCAGCAATGCGAAGGGATAACGCCGCATGATCTGGTGCAGACAGGCCGGGTCATCCAGCTTGAAAGAATCAGGCGTGTACATAGCGGGGTTTATCCCTTGACATTTTCATGTTACCCGGCAGTTTACCTCAGCTATCAAGACGCGGGAGAATAGACCAATGCGCGGTGTATTTCTGGATCTGGATACCGTCAGTTACCGGGGCGACGTGGACCTCGCGCCACTGCGCCGGGTGTTGACCGAATTGCACACCTTCGGCACTACGCCGGCGGAACAGTTGACAGAGCGCGTGGGTGATGCCGAAGTCGTGTTTACCAACAAGGTAAAACTCAATGCACCGCTCTTGGCGCGATTTACCCGTGTGCGGCTTATCTGTGTGGCTGCCACCGGTACCAACAACGTGGACCTGGATGCCGCCCATGGCCGCGGCATTGCCGTGTGCAATGTGCCGGCATACTCGACCCTGTCCGTGGTGCAGCTGGTGTTTGCGTTCATTTTGAATCTTACCCAGCATCTCAAGGAATACGAAACCTTGTTGCAGCAGGGCGCCTGGCGCCGCACGCCACAATTTACCCTGCTGGATTACCCCATCCGTGAACTGGCAGGCAAGAGGCTCGGCATCCTGGGTTACGGCGACATCGGCAAGGCCGTCGCCAAAGTGGCGGAAGCTTTCGGCATGCAGGTGCTTGTGGGTCCGCGCAATGCCGATGATAAGCGTCCCGGCCGCATCCCGCTCGTGGAGCTACTGCCACAGGTGGACGTGCTAAGCATCCACGTGCCGCTGCTGCCGGAGACACGCAATCTCATCGGGTGCGGCGAGCTCGCGCTCATGAAACACGATGCGCTGCTCATCAATTGTGCCCGCGGTGGTATCGTCGATGAGCAGGCGCTGGCGGAGGCGCTCAGGGCTGGCAGGTTGGGCGGCGCGGGCATTGATGTGCTTTCCGAAGAACCGCCGATTCACGGCAATCCCTTGCTCAAGCCCGGCATCCCGAATCTCATCGTCACGCCGCATATCGCCTGGGCCACGCGCGAAGCCCGTCAGCGCGTAATCGTCGAAATGGCGGCGAATATTGAGGCTTTTAAGAAAGGCGATAAACGCAACCGGGTGGCGTGAGCCGGAGTGTGCATTTATGGCACGTTGTGCGCATCCTGATAGTCCCGCTCACCGGTTTCCGGGTTGTAATACACCGCCATCAGCTTGCCGCTGGTGGGATCCACGAAGCGTTCTCCCGTGATTTGCCAGCGTCCCTTGTTACGGTTGACGGAACGCACATAGCGCCAGCGTTCCAACAGGATGCCTAAGGTCAGCGCCAAACCTTCGATGCATAGATACAGGGCCGCGATATAGGCTTTCACAAGCACGCATAGGCCGGCCGCGATCAAGCCGGCAACACCCAGAGCCAGCAGCACCCGGCGCAGCATTTCAACCAGCCTTTTCCAGCACCACGGCGGTACCATAAGCCACGATTTCGCTCATGGTCTGGCCGATTTCCGAGGAATCGAAGCGCATCATGACAATGCCGTTGGCGCCCATGGCAGTGGCGTTCTGCACCAGGCGATCCACCGCATGGCGCCGCGCTTCCTCAAGCATCTGGGTATATTCGGTGATCTCACCGCCCACGATCGAGCGCAGTCCCGCCATGATGTTGCCGCCGATGCCGCGGCTGCGCACCACCACGCCGAATGCCTGGCCCTTGGTTTCCTTGACACGGTAACCCGCCACATATTCAGACGTCACGACGATCATGCTTGAGTCTCCTGCCAAGTGTCAGCCTGGACCTGGCGATCATTGTTATGGAAGAAAAAAGAATACTCTAGTGTAGTGCGATGCGGAGCTCGAAATCCATCAGCTTTAAAATTCCTTCTCCCCTGGCGGGAGAAGGTGGGGATGAGGGGGGGGTTGCATGCCTGCGGCCGCAACTGGAATGCGGGGTTCCGTTCCAGCCCAACTATTTTGGGCGGGCGCTTGTCGCAATGCTAATCGCCCCCGCACGGCAGGTGACTTTCCTGTTTACTCAGCCATCCCTGGGCTTCGCCCCGCGTCTTTTGGATGATAAGGCATTGCGCGCAGCGCTGGATTACGCCGATACTACCGATGGTATTGAGAAATACTCTCTAACGTTTTTTTATTCAAGTGTCATCCACCCTATATTTTGGGAGCATTAAATGAACACTGAAATGCAGATGTTGTTGTTTACTGTCGTGCTGGGATTAGCACAAATGCTGTTGGCTGCGACCTTTACCGCTCAAAAATACGGTATTAGCTGGGCGTTTGGTAACCGCGACAAAACCATGCCCACTCTTGAAGGTCTCGATGGGCGCACCGTTCGGGCGTTTCACAACTTCCGCGAGACCTTCCCGCTGTTCGCGGCCCTGATTCTGGCGGCTGCCTTTATGGGCCGTCATGACAGCCTGACCCTGTGGGGCGCCGAACTGTATTTCTGGGGGAGACTGGCCTATCTCTTCGTCTACATGGCCGGCATCAAGTACCTGCGCACGCTAGTTTGGGCCGTTAGCCTGGTGGGACTGATATTGCTGTTGATCGCACTGTTTTAGAACTTGCAACCCTGCTATGTACGACCGTTATGGGATCGGGAGCAGCACATTAAGAGATTGAATCGCGGGCATGCTCAATGCGTTGCTTGTACCCTTTTGGCCGCAAAAGTTGGACCGGACACCAGAGCGCCGGTCCCATCTCCGGAGAGCGCGACCGCATAACCAAAGCTGCCACCGGCAAAATCATAGGGGTTATTCTTGATCTGCTTGGGAAAGGGAATCGCGGCGGCATATGTGATGGTTTTCTCCCAGCCGCCGGAGATTGGCCTGATGAAGACATAAGCCGCGCCTGATCCTGGGCAACATCCGTCATGCGGCGCCCCCACAAGCGCGGTAGTCCCGTCGCCAGAAAGCGCAACCGAAGTACCGAATTCCGCATTTTTCGAGCCGCTGGGTGAGACGAGTTTGGCACTGGGTGTGCGGGTCGTTTTCCATGGCCCGCTGGCCGCTTTCGTGAACACGTATGCAGCGCCTGATTGTTTGCACGGGGATATAGTAAACGCGCAGGCTTCATTGATCAATGCGATGGTGCCATCGCTCGAAAGCGCGACCGATTGTCCGAAGTATTTGTCCTTGGCGATACCGCGCACTGAGAGTTTGACGGGTTGGCTCCATGTACGGCCGGTTAGGGTGTACACATAGGCCGCAGGCTTGTTGTAGGGAGCCCCCACCAATACGGTTGTGCCTGTTCGATCTAACGCAACCGAATAGCCGAAGTTGTCGAGCCCTCCACCTGCGGGGTCGATAAACGCGGTGGTAAATGAAGAGGTTGTGACCCAACCGCCCGATGTCGGTTCGCGGAACAGGTATGCAGTTCCCCCTGGATTCGTCGTAGCAGCCCCCACCAGGGCCGTGGTTCCGGTGCTATTGAGGGCAACCGATGAGCCGAAAGAATATGTGCCTGTGATAGCGAGTTTGGCCAATCGACGCCATATCCCAGCGTGCAGTCGATACACATAGACCGCGCCCTGATTGTGGTAGGTGATGGGTGCACCCACCAGCGCCGTACGACCATCGCCCGAGAGGGCGACGGAATGGCCGAAATTAATATCCGTGCCGCCCCCGTTCACAGTATGCACAGCATCATGGGGAATCGGAAACGTTGCGGCCTGCTGCCATCGGTCTCCGCTCAAGGTAAACACATAGACGCCGTTTAGCGCGCCAAGACTCCCGACAAGCGCGGTATGCCCATCGGCCGAGAGGGAGACCGAATAACCAAAGAAGGAGGTGGCGGGCACCGGGCCTTTGGAGAGCATCAGTTTGTGCAGCCGCCATGCCAACCGTGGTGGAGCGCTCGGTGAAGCGTGACTGCGAGATGCCGTAGCGGCATAAGCCGTGATGAACGCTGCAGCCGCCAAAGGGATTACCAGGGTCCTACAGAACCGACCCTGGAAGACGAAGCCGAAATCCATAGTTCTCCTCTTTCTCGTTCAAGATGACTAGCCTGCGCCATCACTCGGGTCATGGCTTGAGGGCGGTATCTTTCTCAAATTCTAGTGCAATCCTGATATCTATAACCACTTTAAGCCAGAAGAAAGGGATTATTAATGCTTTTATAATTTGATTGATTCAATGAGACGGGATTATAAGAATCCGAAACCTGTTTCGTGTACATTCGGTGAGTGGTATGCAGGGTAATCTCGAGGTTCCGCTATTGGGTCGGGAGCAGACATGCGGCTTTAGGCATTAACTGCGTGTCTTATCCAAAACTAAGTTTCCCGTAATGTCTCAACAGGCGGCGTATTCAGAATGCGCCGGTTCGCCAATAATCCACTCGCTCCGACGATCAGGGTGCCGGCGATAATGCCGATGGCCCACACACGCCAATCCGGGTGATAGGGCAATGAGAATACGCGGCTGGCGAGCAGCCAGGCGACGATAGTTGCCGCCAACGCCCCCAATAATCCCGCAACCAATCCCATGGCCGCATATTCAGCGGCGGCGGCGGAGCGCAGCAGACGCCGCGAGGCGCCCAGGGCACGCAATACCGCGGCTTCGAAGCGGCGTTCGTCGCGGGTCGCTTGCACCGCGGCCAACAGCACCACGATGCCGGCGCCGAGGGTGAACAAGAACACGTATTCCACCGCCACCGAAGCCTGATTCATGAGATGTCGCACCTGTTCAAGAATCGCATCCACGTCAAAGACCGTGAGTGAAGGCAACTGGCGCACCAGGTCGGCCAAGATCACGGCCTTTTGCGGTGCCAGGTATACGCTGGTGATCCAGGTGGCGGGATAGCCGGAGAGGGTGCCGGGGGAAAGTTCCACGAAGAAGTTCGGCTGGAAGGAATCCCAGCGAATTTTTCGCAGGCTTGCAATGGTCACGGTAATGGGCGTACCGCCGATATCGAAGGTCAGCCGGTCACCGACTTTCAATTTCAGCTGCTTGGCGAAATCTTCCTCGAGGGAAGCGAGCGGTTGCTTGGCCTCGCTGGCATTCCACCAGTAGCCGGCGCGGATAGTGTTGGCGGGAGGCAGGGATTCCGACCAACTCAGGTTGGCTTCCCGGTTGAGCAGGTGTTGCGCGCGCGGTTCGACGAAATGGATTTTGCTGACGGCCACGCCGTTGATGGCGGTGAGACGTGCGCGCACGACCGGATACAGCGTGGGCGCCGGCAAGCCGTGGCTGGTGAAGAACTTCTGGACGGTGCCGCGTTGATCCGGCTGAATGTTGATGATGAACTGATTGGGCGCATCCGCCGGCAGCGAAGTGCGCCAGCTGGACAACAGATCGCCGCGCACCAGGCCCAGCAGCAACAGCACCATCAGGCCAATGCCGAAAGCCACCATCTGGATCACCGCATCGCGGCGGTGACGGTTGAGGTTGGCGAGCCCGTAACGCCAACCGGCGCCGGCGCTGTGTCGCAGCGGCCGCAGCAGCATCAGCAGCGTCACGGCGCCGAGGGCAAGTACCGCCACGGTGATCACCAGACCCAGGAGAACGTACAGCGACAGCCTGAGTTCGCGTACCTGCCACCAGGTCAGGATTAGCGTGGCGAGCGCCGCTGCGCCGTAGATGACATAACCGCGCACCGGCGGCGGCAAGAGATCGCGGCGCAGCACACGCGCCGGCGGCGTGTCCCCCAGGCGCATCAGCGGCGGCAGGGCAAAGCCGATCAAGAGCATCAGGCCGATGCCGAAAGCGGACAGGGCGGGGATCACCGAGGCAGCGGGCAGTTCCGCCGGCAGCAGCCCCTTGAGCGCCGCCACCAGACCGTACTGGGCCAGGAAGCCGATGAGCACTCCGATGATTCCGGCCAGGATTCCCAGCCACAGGAGCTCCAGCAGCAGCAGGGTTTGCACGCGCCGGCGCGTCAATCCCAGGCATTTGAGCACGGCGGCGGTGTCGGTGCCGCGGGTGGCATAGCGGCGGGCCGCCAGGATCATGGCCACCGCCGAGATCAGCACGCTCACCAGCGCCGCCAGCGCCAAAAAGCGCTGCGCACGGTCGGTGGCGTCTACCAGCTCGCGCCGGCTGTCGCCGGCATCCTGCATTTCCACGCCGGTAGGCAGATGTTTTTGCCAGTTATTTTTCAGCGCGGCGATCGCCTCCGGGATACCGGCCATGAGCAGTTTGTAACGCACCCGCGAGTTGGCATTGACGAGACCGGTGGCCGGCAGATCGGCGTAATTCAACAGCACCTTGGGCGCCAACGACGAGAACCCGAATCCACCGTCGGGAAGATAAGCAATCACGGAGCTGATGCGCGCCTTGAGTTTACCGATCTGCACCGAGTCACCCACCTTGAGGCCCAAGGTGGTGAGCACGCGCGCTTCCACCCACACCGTGCCGCTGGCGGGAATGGTCTGGATGACGTGTGCCGGACCGAAAGGCCGTGCGCTCACCCGCACCTGACCGCGCAACGGATAACCCGGGCTGACCGCGTGAATGTCCGTGAGCACGGTGTTACTGCCATTAAAAAGCACCGTGGGGAAATCCATCACCTGTGCGGTACGTGCACCGGCCAGGCGCGCGCTTTTGGCGAAGCCGGCTGACAAGGGTTCGCCGGAAGACAGTACCAAATCCGCGGCCAGACTTTCCCCCGCCTGTTCTTGCACGGCGGTATGCACGCGACCGGTAAAAAAGCCCACAGCGCTCACCGCAGCCAGCGCCATGACCAGCGCCAGGCCAAGCACCTGGAGTTCACCGCTGCGCAGACCACGCTGGAACTGGCGCAGGGACAGGCGCAGCAGCATCATGCTGCGTTCACCAGCCGGCCGGCGTGCAAATTGAGAATCCGGTCGCAGCGGGAAGCCAGTTCCGTATCGTGAGTCACCAGCACCAACGTGGCGTGATGCTCGCGGTTGAGACGAAACAATAGATCAATAATGAGGTGACCGGTGGCGGCGTCCAGATTGCCGGTGGGCTCGTCGGCAAACAGAATTTCAGGCTCGCCAGCATACGCGCGTGCGATAGCCACGCGTTGCTGTTCGCCGCCTGAAAGTCTCGGTGGGTAATAATCAGCGCGCTCCGCGAGACCCACGGCTGCCAGTACCGTAGCGGCGCTGTCTGCGGCCTGCGGTTGGCCATTGAGTTCCAGCGGCAGCATGACGTTCTCCAGCGCCGTCAGGCCCGGCAGCAGGTGGAAGGACTGGAATACGAAACCCACTTGCCGCGCGCGCCGTGCCGCGCGGCTGTCTTCGTCCAGGGCGCCGAGGTTCTCGCCGTTCAGCCATACGTTGCCGCTGCTGGGCACGTCCAGACCCGCCATCAGACCCAGCAACGTAGATTTGCCGGAACCGGACGGCCCCACAATAGCCACCGATTCACCGCGCTGGATCGCCAGCGAGACATCCGCGAGGATGGTCAGCGCGCCGTCCGGGCTGGTAACCTGTTTACCCAGATGCTCGACGCGCAGCAAAGCTTTATCAGGAGAATCCTTGGGCATATTGAAACGCATCCTTCTGGTTGGGCTGTTGTGTTTTGCCACGGCAGTCTGGGCCAAACCGGCTTTGCCCCCCGTCATTCTGGTGATCGGCGACAGCCTTAGCGCCGCCTACGGTATCGAAACTTCCCAGGGCTGGGTAGCACGGCTGGCGGAACGCCTTAAAACACGTGGTTACGGTTATCGCGTAGTCAACGCCAGCATCAGCGGTGATACTTCGGCGCAGGGATTGACGCGTCTGCCCATGGAACTCACGCAGCATAGGCCCGCCATCGTGATCCTGGAATTGGGCGCCAACGATGGCCTGCGTGGCCTGTCGGTGACTGCCATGCAGGCTAACCTTGCGAAAATGATTTCGCTCTCAAAGCAGGCAGGCGCAAAAGTCTTGCTGCTGGGTATCCTGTTGCCGCCCAATTATGGGCCGGAGTATACGCAGAAGTTCGCCGCCGTGTATCCGCGGCTGGCGCAAGATTACCACGTGCCTCTGGTACCGTTTCTTCTGGAAGGTGTAGCCCAGCATCGTGAGTGGTTGCAGGCGGACGGCATGCATCCCCTGGCGCCCGCGGAGCAGCAGGTGCTGGATAACGTTTGGGTAAAACTTGCATCACTGTTGAAAAAAACGACTTGATCCGACCGTATCATTCTCGCATGGCGGCGACCTTTATCGGATATTGTTCGCTGGCCATAGCATCAGCCCAATCCAGAATCAATTTAACCCGTGGCGTAACTAGCTTGAGCGCCTGCGCGTAATCCACCCAGCGGTATTCCATGTGCTCATGGATACCGGTCTCAGGGTTGGCGGCGAGCGTCACTTTTTCCTCCCGGGTGCGTGCCAGGTAATAACGCGCCACCTTGCCGCGGTTATAGGGTTCGGTTTCCCGGTAGTCTTGGCCCCAGTGGAACTCCAATGCATGGATGCCGGTTTCCTCCTGTACCTCCCGGATTGCCGCCTGGATGGGTGTTTCGCCCGGTTCCACGGCGCCCTTGGGGAAATCCCAATAGCTATAGGCGCGCAGCAGCAGGAAATAACGGCCGGCCCGCGTATCGCGCAGTACGGCCACCCCGGCGGAGAAATGCGTGTGGGCGGCGGACATTAATGACAGTATAGAACCGCCCTGAATCATGTGGATGGTTTAATTGCTCATAGTGTTTGTTTAAATAACCCCCGCCAAACAGTGAGGGCAAACATAGCGGCTAGAATAAGGCTGTATGAAGTCGCTGCTTGCAATTCGCCACGTACCCTTCGAGGACTTGGGATGCTTCGAGGCGCCGCTTACCGATGCGGGTTATGCCATCCGCTATGTGGATGCACCCACCGCTGATTTTACCCGCATAGCCCGAGCCGATTGGGATTTGCTGGTGGTGTTGGGCGGGCCCATCGGCGTACACGAACAGGATGATTATCCGTTCCTCAGCCAGGAACTGCGCCTGTTGGAAGTGCGCCTCAAAAATGCAGCTCCGACGCTGGGTATTTGCCTTGGCAGCCAACTCATGGCGCATGCGCTGGGTGCACGCATACACAAAAATCGCAGTGTGGAAATCGGCTGGAAATCCTTGACTCTGACCAGCGCCGGCCATGATTCCTCGCTCCAGCATTTCCACAAACCGGTGTTCCACTGGCACGGTGAGAGCTTCGATCTGCCGGCCGGTGCCAGGCACCTGGCATCCACCGACCTCTGTCCGCATCAGGCGTTTTCCCTGGGCAGATCGCTGCTGGGGTTGCAGTTCCATCCGGAAGTGACCGCCAGAGGTCTTGAACAGTGGTATGTGGGCCATACGGGCGAGTTGCGGGCTCACGGGCTTTCACTGGCGGGACTACGTCAGGATGCGGCACGTTTCGGTCCCATAGTTGCGCGTCAGTCCAGCGCCTTTCTGCAGGCCTGGCTGACCAATTTTTAGGTCTCCGCCGTCGTCATGTTCAGGCAGTGCGGATGATGATTTCCGGGACGATCTCGATCGCGGTCTTGAGGCTATTGGCAATGAAGCACTGTGCATGCGCGGTGTGCATGATTTGGCGGACGTTCTCTTCCCGCACTTCGCCCTTGACGACAACCCGTGGTTTCAGAATGATGCGGGTGATACGCACGGGTTTGTCATCCATCGGCATGAAACCCTCGGCCTGATCCCGGTACTCCACCACGTTCAGATGCGAGCGTGCAGCGATGGCCAGAAAGGAGAGCATCTGGCAGGATGCCGCCGCCATCAGCAGCAGTTGCTCGGGGTTAAGCAGTTCCGGCTTGCCGCGGAAGGCGGGATCTGAAGACATGGGCAGGGATTGTGTTACCGGCGGCGCCGTCAGCTGATGGCTGCGGTCATAGTTTTCGTAACCAGCAGCGGTGGAACCCCGCCATTCGCAGGTGGCAGCGTAATGGTGTATGGAATGGTCTGACATGTAAGCTCCTAACGTCCTGTGAATTTGCGAATTACCGGAAAGTAAAGCGCATAGGGCAGACAACGGAATAGTTTCAACAACAGCACGAAACGCCGTGGGAAGATGATTTCGAATTTCTGTTTCATGATGCCGCGATACAAGGCTTCCGTGGCAGCTTGCAGATTCATCAGAAACGGCATGGGCACCCGGTTTCCGGCGGTCATAGGCGTTTCCACGAAACCCGGGTTGCATACCGAAATCCTGATACCTTCACGTTCCAGATCGAAACGCAGGGATTCCGCAAGATTAATCAGCGCGGCTTTGGTGGGACCGTAAGCCGCCGCCCGCGGCACGCCGCGATAACCGGCGACACTCGCCACAATCACAATGTGCCCGGCATGGCGCCGCCGAAAAGCTGCAAGCACCGCGTCTATGCCATTCACCACGCCCAGGTAATTTACCCGCATGTGCGCGGCGAAGGTTTCGGCACGCAGGTTATCGAGCTTCACGAATTGGCCCATACCCGCATTCAGCACCACCAAGTCCAGCGGACCCAGTTCGGATTCGATACGCGCCGCCGTCTGGCGCATCGCCTCGAGGTCGCTCACATCCAGGGGATAGGCATACACGTTTCCCGCCGCCAGCCGCGCGGTTTCCTGCAGGGCTTCCGGCCGGCGTCCGGAAACAGCCACCTTCCAGCCCTCGCGTGCCAGCTTCAGGGTCAGTGCCTGACCGATGCCAGAGCCGCCCCCGGTGATCCAGGCAATACGCGCTAACTTCGTTTGCATCCTGCCATCCTTATGATGCGTAAGGGTAGGTGCGATTCTACCTTGAACCGGGAACACGCCTGCTTGCCGCACCCCGGTGGCTGCTATACCTTGTTGTTCCTGAGTGTCCTAGTTCCCAAGGTCCACGAGGGTCCCATGGAAAAAATCTGGCTCAAGGAATATCCCCAGGGCGTGCCCGCCGAGATCAATCCCGATGAGTATGCTTCCCTGAAAGCAATCCTCGAGGACAGTTGCCGCCAATATGCGGCGCTGCCGGCCTATTCCAACCTGGGCGCCAGCTTGAGCTACGCGGATTTGGATCGCCTGAGCCGTCGGTTCGGTGCCTGGCTGCAGAAAGTTGTGGGCCTCAAAAAGGGTGACCGGGTCGCCATCATGATGCCCAATCTGTTGCAATATCCGGTGGCGCTGTTCGGCATTCTGCGCTGCGGCATGGTGGCGGTGAACGTCAATCCGTTGTACACCGCGCGCGAACTAGAACATCAGCTGCAGGACTCCGGCACACGCGCCATCGTGATCGTGGAAAACTTTGCCGCTACCCTGCAGGAAGCGCTGCCCCATGTGGATGTAAAAATCATCGTCACTACGCAGATTGGCGATCTGCTGCCGTTCCCAAAATGCACGCTGGTGAATTTTGTGGTGAAGCGCGTGAAGAAGATGGTACCGGCCTGGCGGATCCCCGGCGCTGTTTCATTCCGCGCGGCGCTGGTACAAGGCGCGCAACATAAGCTGGATGACGTTGCAGTCGGCCATGAAGACATCGCTTTCCTGCAATATACCGGCGGCACTACCGGCGTCGCCAAGGGCGCGGAGCTCACCCATCGCAACATGGTGGCCAATGTGCTGCAGGCCTCCGCCTGGTTGGGTTCCCATCTCGAAGCCGGCAAAGAAATCGTCATCACAGCGCTGCCCCTGTATCACATCTTTTCTCTTACCGCCAATTGTTTGACCTTCATGAAGATCGGCGGACACAATGTGCTGATCACCAATCCGCGGGATATGCCGGGTTTCGTGAAGGAACTCGCTAAAGTGAAGTTCACCGGCATCACCGGTGTGAATACCCTGTTCAACGGCCTGTTGCACACCCCGGGATTCGAGCGCCTGGATTTTTCCGCGCTCAAGATTTCACTGGGCGGCGGTATGGCGGTGCAGCGCGCGGTTGCTGCTAAATGGAAGCAGGTCACCGGTATGCCGCTCGTCGAGGCCTATGGCCTCACGGAGACCGCGCCGGCCGCCTGCATCAATCCGCTGGACCTCAAAGATTACAACGGCAGCATCGGCCTGCCGATTCCGTCTACGGAAATTTCTATCCGCGATGATGATGGCAACGAACTCAAAGTCGGCGAGGTTGGCGAATTGTGTTTCAAGGGTCCGCAGGTGATGCGCGGCTATTGGAATCGCCCCGACGAGACCGCCAAGGTGCTGTCGGCCGACGGCTGGCTGCGCACCGGCGACGTGGGCCGCATAGATGCGCGCGGCTACGTGTACATCGTGGATCGCAAAAAGGACATGATCCTGGTATCGGGTTTCAACGTGTACCCCAACGAGGTCGAGGATGTGATGATGATGCACCCGGGCGTGCGCGAGGTGGCGGCCGTGGGTGTTTCAGACGAACATTCCGGCGAAGTGGTGAAATTGTTTGTGGTGAAGAAAGATCCCGCGCTTACCGTTGAAGCCCTCAAGGACTGGGCCCACCAGGAACTCACTGGTTACAAGCGGCCCAAGTACATCGAGTTCCGCGATGAACTACCCAAATCCAACGTGGGCAAGATCCTGCGGCGCGAATTGCGGGATGCGGAGTTGAAGAAACAACAGCACTAAGAGGGCGTGCAGGTTGGGATGAGCGAAACGAACCCCAACGATAACGATACTCAGGTGCTGAGGAGGCGCTCTTAAATACCCCGTGGATGACGCCGAGCCTCGCAGTTTGACGAAGACAAAGCCCGCCCCATCGGGGCGGGGCGAAGTCAGGACGACGAGCCGGCGCAGCGGCACAGGGAAGTGCCGTCTGCGCCGGCCTGAGTCAGGCGAGAAGCGAGGGAACGCGCCTGAAGTCGAATGTCTATCATTCGATTTCAGGCAAGCGCGGAATCCCCGGGGCGAGTTCCTTTGGGTACTTTCCTTGCTCGTCCAAGGAAAGTGCCACGCCCGCCGGTGCGGGAACCGGCACCAAATCCCGTGGTCAACGGCCGCAAAATTTTGCTTTCGGGATGGGTATTTTGGGAGTGGTAGCTCCGCCGCGATGAGCCGGAATCATGGCGCGGACCTGCGGTCCGCCGGCCACTCCCACAAACCCGGAGCGTGCAGCGTCACCGCGTTCCTCGCAATGGGGGGCTGCTGTGAATCCCGGCTGGAATCAGCGGTGATACGCCGGGCTCAATTCATGCACCGCCGCGATCATGGCGGCGGCATGTTCGAGTTTTACTCCCGGCGTAATGCCATGGCCAAGATTGAATACATGGCCGCTGCCCTTGCCGAAACTGTCCAACACCTTTTTCACCTCTTCGCGGATGCGTGCCGGCGGAGCATGCAGTGCGGCGGGGTCGAGATTGCCCTGCAAGGCCACTTGGCCGCCCACGCGCCGCCGGGCTTCGCCCAAATCCTGGGTCCAATCAATTCCGAGTGCATCCGCACCGCTTTGCCCCATGGATTCCAGCCATGCACCCCCACCCTTGGTAAACAGAATCACCGGCACCCGCCGGCCTTCGCTTTCGCGCTTTAATTGGCCAACGATGGTACTCATATAGTGCAGGGAAAATTCGCGGTAGGCGGAGCCGGTGAGTACACCACCCCAGGTATCGAATAGCATCAGCGCCTGGGCGCCGGCGGCGATTTGGGCGTTGAGATACAGAGCGATGCTGCGCGCCAGCAGCGCCAACAGTTGGTGCAAGCGGGCCGGTTCGGCATACAGCATGCTTTTAATGTGGGCGAATTCCTTGCTGGCTCCGCCCTCCACCATGTAGCAGGCCAGAGTCCAGGGGCTGCCGGTGAAGCCGATGAGCGGTACGCGCCCGGCCAGTTCGCTGCGGATAAGCCGCACCGCATCCAGCACATAAAGCAGATCCTGTTCGGGATCGGGCACGCCCAATTTGGTGACGGCGGCGGCATCGCGTACCGGCCGCTCGAAGCTCGGGCCTTCGCCTTCCACGAAGTGCAAGCCGAGGCCCATGGCGGCGGGAATGGTGAGGATGTCGGAGAACAGGATGGCCGCATCCAGCGCAAAGCGGTTCACAGGCTGTAAGCTGACTTCGCAGGCCAGCTCCGGTGTGCTCATGAGAGTGATGAAACTGCCGGCGCGGGCGCGGGTTTCGCGGTATTCCGGCAGATAACGGCCGGCTTGGCGCATGATCCATACGGGCGTGCGTGGCGTAGGTTCGCGCAGCAGCGCGCGCAACAGCAGATCATTCTTGAGCGGCGCGCTATTCACTTGGGAAAGATCGTCGCGATACTTCGTTGGATTTCTTCGGCGGCAGCATGCGGATCCGGCGCGCTGCGAATCGGGCGTCCCACCACGATGTAATCGGCGCCGTTGCGGAAGGCCTGTTCCACGGTCACGGTGCGTTTCTGATCGTCGTCCGGGCGGTTATCCACCGGGCGGATACCGGGAGTCACCACCAGTAGACGATGGTCAATGAAAGCGCGCAGTCGGGCCGCCTCCATGCCCGACGACACCACGCCGTCACAGCCCGCCTCCAGGGCGCGGCGTGCCCGTGACAGCACTAATTGCTCTACATCGCAGTGAAAACCCAGATCATCCAGATCGCCGCGATCCAGGCTGGTGAGCACCGTGACCGCCAGTATCTTAAGACCGCCCTTGGCCTGGGCCGCCGCTTCCATAATGGCTTGATTGCCATGCACGGTACAGAAAGTGGCGCCGCGCTGTGACAACTGACGTACTGCCGCCTGTACGGTAGCGGGGATGTCGAAGAACTTTAGATCCACGAACACTTTTTTTTGTTGCGCCACCAGCCAGTCCAGCAGTTCGAAGTAGCCGCCGGCCATGAACAGCTCAAGACCGATCTTGTAGAAGTTCACTGTTTCGCCCAATTGCGTCACTAATTGGCGCGCGCTGCCGGCATCCGGGACGTCCAGGGCGAAAATTAGCCGTTCGCGGCGTGGTATGGTGTTACTGGAAAGCATGGGGACATGATAACTAGCGCGGTTTGAATTCTGAAGATTCTATCACGCGGAATCCACATGCCCGGACAGGGCATCGCTTTGATCGGTGGCACGCCGGTAGGCACGCAAGGCATAACGATCCGTCATTCCGGCGATGTAGTCCGCAACCTTGCGGGCACGCTCGACGGCATTTTCGCGTATCTGATTTGCGCGCATGGTCACGGAAAGACTGTCGGGTATTTGTTCGGGATTATTGAAGTAGACACTGAACAGCTCGCGCACCATGTGCATGGCCTTATCCGCGGCGCGTCGCACCTGTGGGTGATGGTATAGCTGCGCACGCAGAAAGCGTGCGAGTGCCTGGTTTTTGGGGCCGATACCGTGGCTGAAATTGATCAGCGGTTGGGGGAGCGCGCGTACCGCCTCGATGCTGTCGGGTGCCGCCGCCGCGATATTGGCACGACTGCTCTCGATCAGGTCGGTGATTAGCCCATCAATCATGCGGCGCACGGTCTCGTGTATCAGTCGTCGTGTCGGAAGCCCGGGGTAGCGCTGAGTCACCTGGGTGTAGGGCTCGCGGAAAAGCTCGATTTCCATGAGCTGTTCCACACTGATCAGGCCGGCACGCAGGCCGTCATCCACATCGTGATTGTTGTAGGCAATCTCATCGGCGATGTTGGCGAGCTGGGCCTCGAGGCTGGGCTGCCGATGCTCGATAAACCGCCGGCCCAGGTCACCCAATTGTCTGGCATTAGTGAGGGAGCAGTGTTTGAGGATACCTTCGCGGGTCTCAAATGTGAGGTTAAGCCCTTGAAATCCCGCATATTTTTCTTCCAGCTGATCCACCACCCGCAAGGATTGGAGATTGTGCTCGAAGCCGCCGTACTCCCGCATGACGTCATTCAGGGCGTCCTGTCCTGCGTGCCCGAAAGGCGTGTGGCCAAGATCATGGGCGAGGGCGATGGCTTCCGTGAGGGCTTCGTTGAGACCGAGCGCCACCGCTACGCTGCGGGCGATCTGTGCGACTTCCAGGGAATGGGTGAGACGCGTGCGGTATAAGTCACCCTCGTCGTATACGAACACCTGGGTCTTATACATGAGCCGGCGGAAGGCGGTCGCATGGATGATGCGATCGCGATCGCGCTGATATTCACTGCGGTAGTGCGGCGGCGGCTCAGGGTAACGGCGCCCCCGGGAGGTGAAGTCATGGGCGGCGCAAGCCGCGAGCCATGGTGTTGCAGTCGAATTTTTCAAATAGGCTTACCGGCCAAGGTATCGCCCAGCAGTTGTGGATTGAAGTCTTCGCTGACCACTGCCTGGCCAATGCCTCTTGGCAGCACCAGGCGCAGCCGGCCTTTACGCACCTTTTTGTCGCGCCGCATGTGGTTGAGGAGCTGCATGGGTGTTAACGACGCAGGCGGTTTGCTGGGTAGCCCGGCACGCTCCAACAGCCGGCAGATACGCCGGTATTCGGAAGCCTTGAGCCAATCCATGCGCACCGCCATATCTGCCGCCATGCCGATACCGGCGGCTACGGCTTCACCATGCAACCATTCGCCATAACCCAGTGCGCTCTCGATGGCGTGGCCGAAAGTGTGCCCCAGATTAAGCAGCGCGCGCCGGCCCTGCTCATGTTCGTCTTCCGCGACGATAGCCGCCTTAATCTCGCAGGCGCGGAGAATGGCGTACTGGCAGGCTTCCGGGTTGAGCTCCAATATTTCCTGCACATGAGTTTCCAGCCATAGAAAAAAATCCTCATCGAGGATTAACCCGCATTTGATGACTTCCGCCAGGCCGGCACTTAACTCTTGTGGCGGCAGTGTTTTGAGTGCATTGGTGTCGGCGACCACTGCCAGCGGCTGGTGAAAGGCGCCAATCATGTTCTTGCCACGGCGATGGTTGATGGCGGTTTTGCCACCCACGGAGGAATCCACTTGCGCAAGCAGGGTGGTGGGCACCTGAATATAATTGATGCCACGCTGATAACAGGCAGCGGCAAAGCCGGTTAAGTCGCCCACCATGCCGCCGCCCAGAGCCAGCAGCACCGCATCGCGGCCGAATCCGCGTTTGAGCAGGAAACTGAAGATGCTGTCCAGACTGCGCCAATCTTTGTGCGCCTCCCCATGAGGCAGAATCAGATGACCTGGTGCGAACGCTGTCAGCGTGCGGCCGAGCTCTCGCAGATAGAGTGGCGCTACGTTATCGTCCGTGATGATGCATACGGCATTCTTCTGCAGGTATTCGGAAAACAGTTCCAGGCGGTCGTGCAGCCCTGCATTGATGTGAACAGGGTAGCTGCGGGTTCCGAGTCGCACAGTCAACGTGGCCATGACAGCACTCCCCTGCTCAGCAGATGTTACTTAACACGCCGGCGGTCTTTTCAAATTCCTGTTGGATGTGCTGAGCCAACTGCCTTACCCGCCCATGGTCAGTGATGACCGTGAGTTGAGCAATATTCTGGTAAAGAGGTTCGCGGACTGCGAACAGCTCCTGCAGCCGCGCCTCGCGATCGGGTGTTGTGAGCAGCGGGCGCCGCGGATTGTGCCCGGTGCGATCGGCCTGGGCATTGACGGAAGCCTTAAGGTAAATCACGAATCCGCGGGTCTGCAGGCACGCGCGATTGGCGGGATCCAGCACCGCGCCGCCGCCGGTGGCGAGCACAATATGCTGCCGTTGAGTGAGTTCCTCGATAACTTGCCGCTCGCGCCGGCGGAAACCCGCCTCGCCTTCTTTTTCGAATATCAGCGGGATGTCGGCGCCGGTGCGGCGTTCAATCTCCAGGTCAGTATCCAGAAATTCACGTCCCAGGAGGCGAGCGAGTGCACGTCCGATAGCGGTTTTCCCGGCCCCCATGGGGCCGATGAGGAACAGCCGGCTTACGTTAGTATTGCTGGGGCCATGGTGTGTCAAACAGCCCAATATCTCCTAAGGAACAGTGATGGCCGGGCTAAAGGTTATGAGACCACTTGACGATGTCGTTGTAATATAAAAAGTACCCGGCTGAGATATAGAAGGAGCATTTATACCGACACCATATCCTGCCGGGGATGATTTTGAAATACTCACATTAAGCATATCCATCCTCTCTCTCGGGGAAAAGCCACACGCTTGCGTGGTTACTCACCCAACATGGCGTTCTGCGTCATGATCTTGGGGGTGACAAATATCAGCAGTTCATCTTTGTTGTTGGTCACCTGGGTATTGCGGAACAACCAGCCGATGAGCGGGATGTCACCCAGTAACGGCACTTTGTTGACGGTGGAATTCTGGGTGGTTTCATAGATGCCGCCCAAGACCACCGTTTCACCGTCATCCACCAGCACCTGTGTCTTGACATTGCGGGTGTTGATGCTGGGCACGCTGCCACCGTTGCTGGTGGGTACAAACTGGCCGACCGTATCGTCATGCACTTCCAGGTCCATGATGATGCGATTGTCCGGTGTGATTTGTGGGGTCACATCCAGACTCAGCACAGCATTTTTGAATGACACCGTGGTGGCGCCGCTCGAGGCTGATTGGGTATAGGGAATCTCCACGCCCTGTACGATGGTGGCTTCCTTGGCATTGGCAGTGATGACTCGCGGGCTCGATACCACTTCGCCCTTGCCAGCCGCTGCCATGGCGGACAACTCCATGTCCACGAGGAAGTTTCCACGCAGCACGGAAACCGCCAGCTGGCCGAAGGGATTGGCCGTGGGCACGTTCACGTTGAGCTGGTCATTGAGCGAGGGCAGGCTTAGTAGCGGCGTGCCAGTTACCGGGGTGCCGCCAGCCGGCGGATTGAAGGCATTCTGTTGGGTGTTGGCACCGGTCAAATCCCCACCCACGGTCATCAGGCCACCGCTGGTCTGACGGATGCCATTGGCTCCGAATTGTACGCCCAGCTGGCTGTTGTAATCGTTTTGTGCGATGACGATGCGGGATTCGATGAGCACCTGTTTAACGGGGATATCCAGTTTGGCCACCATCTGGCGAATATCCGCAATGTTGTCGGCGGTATCCTGCACCAACAAGGTATTGGTGCGGGAATCCACACTGATACTGCCGCGCGAGGACAACAGGGAAGTCTTGCCTTGGCCTTTGATGAGATCGGCCATGTCGCTGGCCTTGGCATAATTCACCTGGATAAAGGCGGATTGCAAGGGCGCGCTCTGCACCAAGCTCTGGCGGGCGGCGAATTCAGCCTGTTCCTGGGCGGCAATATCCTGGGCAGTACCTATTATCAAGGTATTACCGTAAGTGCGGGACGCCAGACCCTTGGTCTTCATGATGATGTCCAGTGCCTGATCCCAAGGCACGTCTTGCAATCGCAGAGTGATGTTGCCATGGACGCTGTCGGAGACCACGATGTTTTTGCCGCTGGCGTCCGCAAGGATCTGCAGGACTGCGCGAATGTCAATGTTTTGGAAATTCAAGCTGATCTTTTGGCCCGAGTACTGTTTCTGCTGGGCTACCTGCGTGGATTGGGCGGAAACCGGCGAGAATTCCACCGCGAACAGGGTATCGCTTTGGAAAGCGAGTTTTTCGTACTGTCCCTTGGGGTGGATGACCAGCCGGGCGCCCGTCGGTGTATTTTCCGCATCAATGTACTGCACCGGCGTGGAGAAATCCGTCACGTCCATGCGCCGCACCAGATTCTTCGGCAGTTGGGTGTTGGCGAAATCCACCACCACATCGTTACCGGCTGTATGGACGTTGCCGATGATGGAAGGCGTGCTCAGATCCACTATGACCCGGCCCGTGCCATTGCTGGCACGACGGAAATCTACATTGGTGATGCTCTGATTCGCGGTCGGAGCGGTAGTTGCCACAGAGTTTGGCGCTACCGCCGCTGGCGTTGCGGCAGCAGCCAGAGCGGTGGTGGTTGGATTTAAACTGGCGGGGTCGATTTGAGCGACGGCAGTGTCGCCGGGGTTACCGCCTAGCAGCACATAGACTGTATTGCCCTGTGCAGTCACGTTATATGGAACCAATGAGGTGAGGTTCACGACCACGCGCGTGCGAGTGCCGGCTTCGGCTGCCACGACGCTGTTAACACTGCCCACCCCGATCGTGGACTCGCGATCCTTGAGTGCGAGGCGAGTGTCATTGAGATCCAGTGCGATACGGGCGGGCTGCCCGACCGTGAAACTGAGTGGCCGCGCCGCCGCACTGCTTAACTTGAGTTGCAGTTGTACCCGGTCTCCAGGCAGTTTGGTGGCGGTGATGGCTTGTAGCTGGTTGTTACCCTCGGGAGCATTTGCTGCGAACCCGGAGCGTGACGCCAAAAGGCCCAGCAACAACAGGCATAATGCCAGCAGAGCTTGGTGCGACCAAGTAGGAAAATAAGTCCGCATACTATTCATGTTGCTTGCCTCATCTTGCAATCAGCCGCCCAGCTGGACGGTAGTATCCCGTTCTACCCAGCCACCTTGTCCATCCGGCACAATTTCCCGCAATACCAGGCCTGCCTGGCTAATCTTGATGATCTTGCCGAAATTCTGTCCCATATAATTGCCCACCGTGACCCTGTGTACTACGCCGTCACCATCCCGCACCAAGGCATACACGGATCCTCTGAGCGTGAGGGTGCCCATCATCTTCAGGCTGTCCAGTGGAAATTGTTCTAGGTATTCGTGTGGGCGGTTGAAATTCGGGTGCAACCCGGGAGAATTGATGCCTCTCGCGGAATTTGCAAAGTTCTGCAACTGCGGAATGAAAGGTGAGCGCAGATTCATGTCGTCATAAAGGTAGGTTTCAAACGGTTTTATCTGTGGAAGCGGCGCGATCTGGCCGCCGCGGCGCGCCTTGACCTGGGCAACGTACTGCTGCAGATCTTTCATGCGGTTTCCACAGCCGGTTAGCATGATTGCCACACAGGCTGCCGTGAACAACGCGACCCCGCGACGCCGAGCCGAAGTATAAGTGCTGCTCATGGCTTACCACCCGGCTTGCCTTTGACCGGTTTTGCCCCAACCTGTCCGTTATCTTCAAGATAGCGGTAAGTCTTGGCAGTGAGGGTCATGACCAGGTTGGTGCCAATGCCGCTGTTGCCTTGGGGTTTGATGCTGATATCGTGTACCGTCACAATGCGCGGCAGCGCCGCCATATCGCTCACGAATTTCCCAAACTGGTGGTAGGTGCCCTCAACCTGGATCTGGATCGGCTTTTCAGCATAAAAATCTTTCTTGACCTCGTTTTCCGGCTTGAACAAATCCTGTTTGAGGCCGTCGATTTGTGCGGTCTGCGAGATGTCTTGTAGCAAACTCGGGATCTCGGTCTGTCCGGGCAACTGCCGCAGCATGGTGCCGAAAGAACGCTTCATCTGTTCTATCTGCTCTTTGTACACGTCAAGATGGGCGGCCTCGCCAGCTTTCTGTTCAAACTGCTGTTTGAGTGTGATTTCCTGTTGCTGTCCCTGATCCAGTTGTTGTTTGTCATCGCTTAACCAGAAGTAGTAACCAATGAGCACTACGAATGCAAAAATTACTAGATAGGCGATAACCCGGGCGGGCATTGGCCAGCCCCCGGGGTTCTTGAAATCCAGGTTGCGTAATTCGTTTAGGTTGATGTTCTTGAGGTCTGCCAGATTCATGACTGGCCCCCCCCAGTCTGGGTGTTCTTGGCGGTGGCTGCCTTATCAACTATCTTGGCCGTGACGTTGAATTGTTGGGCGCGTACGCCAAAATCAACTTTGGGGTCTTTTTGTACCACTTGCAGGTTCGGATCACCCATCCAAGCCGAGGCGTCGATATTGCGCATATAAGTGGATACCCGGGCGCTGGATTCCGCCACCCCCTGAATTTCTACCTGGTTGCCTTTCTGGTTGATCTGCGTTAGGTAAACGCCTGGCGGCAGGGTCTTTACAAGTTGGTCAAACAGATGCACTTCTATTGGGCGACTCTGCTGCAGCTGCTCGATGATTTGCATGCGTGCCAACAGACGGGCTTTGGTTTGCTGCAGATCCTTGATTTCCGCGATCTGCTTATCCATCTGTGCAATCTGCTCTTTGAGGTAGGCGTTACGCGCCTCTTGATTGGATATGGATGCGCTCAAGCCAAGCCATATGAGCAGTAGCACCACGATACCCACGATTGCTGCTAGCAGCAGACGTAAATTAAAGGTCTGTTGGCGAGCCTTACGTCGTTCCTCGCGCCAAGGCAGAAGGTTAATGCTTGGCATACTTGTCGAAGCTCCGTAGGGCCAGGCCGCAGGCAACCAAAAGCGCGGCGGCCTCGTTTTCAACAAATTGTGATTTCGCCCGCGAGGATAATTTCATCCTGCCAAAGGGGTTGCTGACGATGGTAGGGGTGTTCAATTTTCCAGTGATGCGTTCAGCCGCCCCGGGAATGGCTGCGCAGCCACCACATAAAAGAATCTGGTCGAGGTGTTGATGTTCACTGCTAGATGATTGATAGAACTGCAACGAACGGTTCACAGCCTGGGCCATGTCATCCACGAAGGGATCCAGAATTTCCACCTTGTAATTATTGGGCAAGCCGCCTTCCTTTTTGGCTTTGCCGGCTTCCTCGTAGGTAAGACCGTAATGGCGCATGATTTCTTCGGTTAGCTGTTTACCGCCGAAATCGGTGTCGTAGCTGTAGATAATGCGGCGGTCGTGCAACACGGTGAAAGTAGTGGTGGCAGCGCCGAAGTCCACCAGACCTATGGTGCGATCCATGCCTTCATCCGTCATTTGATGGGATATCAATTTGCAGGCATTCTCTACGGCGTACACTTCCACATCGATGACGGAAGCGTCCATGCCGGCGATTTCGAGCACTGCTTGGAGTTTTTCGATATTTTCCCGACGCGCGGCCACCAACAGCACGTCCATGAGGTCGGGATCGGCTTTGGAAACCCCAAGAATCTCGTAATCAAACGCCACTTCATCCAGCGGCTGGGAAATATACTGATCAGCCTGCAGTTCGATTTGCTCACCCAGTTCCTTGTCCGTTAAGGACGCTGGCATTTGGATGGTCTTGGTCATGACCTGGCCGCCGACCGCCACGGCTGCATGTTTAGTGCGCGGGCTGGCCCGCTTGACCACCTTGCGCACCGCATTGCCCACCGAATCCAGATCCATGATGACCTTGTCAGTGATAGCATTGAACGGCATGGCTTCGGCGGCGAAGCTTTCTACCTTATAGGCGTTGCCGGTCTTGGAAAGCTCAATCAGCTTCACCGAGGAAGTACTGATATCGATCCCCACGAGAGGTTTTGACGCACGCTTGAATAGCCCGTCTAGCACGTTCTCAAATCCTTCCGTTAACCCTTGGCTTCCGGCCTTAGGGCCGGCCCCATGTCTTAATCCACAGCTTCAATATATATCAACAAATGATTAAATCAAATATAGTTTTTGCTGTTATGCACAGGCAATTTTCACAGCATCGGTGGCAGTTACAGCCGGCCATCTAGACAGGTAACGTATGCGCCGCTCTCTCAAAACACTATATGTAGTGATTGGTGCCCTAGCTGGACTCTTTGGGTTGGGGGTTTTGGCCGTGGTGGTTGCCTATTTAGTGGTGGCTCCCAGCCTGCCCTCGGTGGCTGTCCTCAAGGATATACACCTGCAGGTACCCCTCAGGGTCTACAGCCGCGATGGCCAACTACTGGCGACTTTCGGTGAGAAACGCCGCATTCCCCTCACTTATGACCAGATTCCCAAGCCCGTCGTGGACGCCTTCGTGGCTGCTGAGGACGAGCATTACTGGGATCATCCCGGGGTAAGCGTGCGTGGCTTGTTGCGAGCCGCCATCCATCTGGCTCTCACCGGCCAGAAAACCGAGGGTGGCGGCACTATCACCATGCAGGTGGCGCGCAATTTCTTCCTGACCCGCGAAAAGACCTATACCCGCAAGCTGAAAGAAGTATTCCTAGCCCTCAAGATTGAACGCGAACTTAGCAAGCAGGATATCCTCGACCTCTATTTGAACAAGATTTATCTCGGCAATCGGGCTTATGGTGTGGGGGCGGCAGCGGAGGTTTATTACGGCACCGATGTCAGTCATCTGAGCTTGCCCCAGTTCGCCATGATCGCGGGTTTACCCAAGGCGCCCTCCACCGACAACCCGCTCATCAGCCCGCAACGGGCGCTGGTGCGTCGCGGCTATGTGCTTGGCCGGATGCTGGCAGATGGCTATATCACCCAGGATCAGTATCAGCAGGCCATGGCTGCGCCGATGACGGCGTCCTATCACGAGCCCACAGCGGAGGTGAATGCTCCCTATCTTGCCGAGATGGTGCGTGATTACATGACCACAAAATATGGTGATGATGCTTACACCGCCGGTTATTCCGTAGTCACCACCATCGACAGTCGTCTACAGCCGCTGGCAGTACAAGCGGTACGCACAGGCTTGCTGGATTATGACCGGCGGCATGGCTGGCGCGGCCCGGTCGCACATGTGGATATCCCCGCGGACAGCAACCAGTCAGATTGGTCGCAACAGGTGTCGGATCGCAATCACGTGGGCGGCCTGTATCCGGCGTTGACGATAAAGGTCGAAAGTCAAAGCGCGCAGTTTTATGTGGACGGCGCCGGCTTGGTAACGGTTAATTGGAATGGCCTGAAGTGGGCGCGGCGCTATCTCAGCGTCAATGCCGTAGGTGCGGCACCCAAAACCGCCGCGGATATCCTCAAGCGCGGTGACATCGTATATTTGGATCATGCTGCCGACGGCAGTTGGTCCTTGTCGCAAGTGCCCACGGTCCAAGGCGCACTCGTATGTATTGATCCCTTCGATGGCGCCATCGCCGCTTTGGTGGGTGGTTTTGATTTCGGTGAAAGCAAGTTCAACCGCGCCGTCCAAGCGCATCGCCAGCCCGGTTCCTCATTCAAGCCGTTTTACTATTCGGCCGCGTTGGAGGACGGCTTTACTCCGGCAAGCGTGGTAAGCGATGCCCCGGTGGTAGTGCAGGATCCGGCGTTCGATAATACTTGGCGGCCCGGCAATTACGAGCGTGATTTCAACGGTCCGACACGGTTGCGGCTGGCGCTGGCCCATTCCCTTAACTTGGCTTCTATCCGCGTGTTGCAAAGCATCGGCGTGGGTTATGCCATTAATTATGCCCAGAAGTTCGGCTTCGATTCATCCGAGTTACCCAACAATCTGACGCTGGCGCTCGGCAGTGCCGATCTCACACCCCTGGAGATGGTGCGTGGTTATGCGGTATTCGCCAATCACGGCTTCCGCGTCACGCCGTATTTCATCCAGCGCATCATTGATGGTTCCGGGCAGGTGTTGTATGCGGCTAATCCGCAAGTGGCCTGCGACACCTGCAGTGTAAATGCCGGCAATGCCACCACCCCGACAGCGGCCCCGGCTTCCGCGACCGCCGCTGCCACCAGCGGGCTTGTGCCGCTGACAATGCCGCAGTTTGCACCGCAGGCTATCACTCCGCAGAATGCCTGGATAATGACCAACATGCTGCAGGATGTGATTAAGTACGGCACTGGTGTCGGTGCGCAGGCGCTTGATCGTTCTGATCTGGCCGGCAAGACCGGCACCACCAACGATTTTTCCAACGCTTGGTTCGATGGTTACAACAATGACATTGTGACGGTGACATGGGTCGGTAATGACCAGCCATCCCAGTCATTGGGGAATGGCGAACAAGGCGCCAAGGCGGCGTTGCCTGTGTGGATGGATTTCATGGGGCCGGCACTGCAAGACGTGCCCCAAGCTCCGTTTGTGGAGCCGCCCGGCATCGTACAGGCGCGCATTGATCCCAAGACCGGCTTGTTAGCGAGCGCCAGCGATCCCAATTCCATCTTCGAGTTCTTCATGGCAGGTCATTTACCACTCAAAGCGCCAGCCAAGAAGGCGAACGGCACCGATATCTTCTGAGGATATGCTAATCTTTTTGTAACCCCCCATCCTAAAAACGCATGACCAGACGTGCTTCGCCGCGCATGGATGATTTGCGGTATTTACTCGCGCAGGAAACCGCCCGCATTTTGGCCGAGGAGGGCGTTCGTGATTTCCGCTTTGCCAAGCGCAAGGCTGCGGAACGCCTGGGGTTTGATCAGCGCAACCTGCATCTGCCCACCAATCTGGAAGTGGAGCAAGCGCTCGGCGCTCACCAGCGCTTGTTCCGTGCCGATTCTCAAGCCGCACATGTGCGCGAGCTTCGCGAAATCGCACGTGAAGCCATGCGCATGCTCAATGGTTTTGATGCCCGCCTAGTGGGTTCGGTGCTTGCCGGTACCGCTTCTGACCATGCTATCGTGTATCTGCATGTATTCAGCGATGTGCCGGAGCAGCTGGCTATTTTCCTCATGGAAAAGCACATTCCTTACGAAATTTCTGCGCGCAAGTTGAAGTCTGGTGACGGCGCACAACGTCAGTATCCGGTCTATCGCTTTGTAGCCGGTAACACACCCATCGAACTGACGGTGTTTAGCGTGGATGGTATCCGGGAGGCGCCGATGAGTCCGGTGGATGGCAGGCCTATGCGGCGTGCATCGTTGCGCGAAGTGGATGCCTTGCTGGCAGACAGCGGTTAGGTTTTACGAGACACTCATAAATTAAGCGGCTATTGCAGCGTCTTAAATTCCATGTAGAAGAAAGTCATCAGAACTATTTGCGTCCGCCGATATCCACGTATTCTCGTTTCACGGCCCCGGTGTAAAGTTGCCGTGGGCGTCCGATCTTCATGTGCGGATCCGAGATCATTTCCTGCCAGTGAGCCACCCAGCCGACGGTGCGGGCAATGGCGAACATCACTGTCATCATGTGCACCGGGATGCCGAGCGCGCGATAGATGATACCGGAGTAAAAATCCACGTTTGGATAGAGTTTCTTTTCAATGAAATACTCGTCCTTCAAGGCAATCTCTTCTAAGCGCAAAGCCAGTTCCAATGTCGGGTCGTCATCACGGCCGAGCTTTTCCAGTACCTGGTGGCAGGTGGCTCGAATGATCTTGGCGCGCGGATCGTAGTTCTTGTAGACGCGATGGCCAAAACCCATAAGACGGAAACCGGAATTCTTATCTTTGGCCCGGGCGATGGCCTTGTCGATGTTCTTCACATCGCCGATTTCCTTCAGCATATTGAGTACCGCCTCGTTGGCGCCGCCATGGGCGGGGCCCCACAGACAGGCGATGCCGGCGGCGATGGCGGCATACGGGTTGGTACCGGAGCTGCCGGCCAGACGCACGGTTGAGGTGGAAGCATTCTGCTCGTGGTCGGCATGCAGGATGAAGAGCAAATCCAGGGCTTTTGCCGCCACCGGGTCCATTCTGTAGGGCTCCGCCGGCACCGAGAACAACATGTTGAGAAAATTGGCGCAGTAGCCCAGGTCGTTTTTCGGGTACACGAATGGCTGACCGGTGCCGTGTTTGTATACGGCGGCAGCCAGGGTCGGCATCTTGGCGATGATGCGGTGCGCAAACACCTCGCGGTGCTTCGGATTATGAATGTCGGTGGAGTCGTGATAGAAGGCTGACAAGGAACCGACCACGGCGGTCAGCATAGCCATAGGGTGGGCGTCGTAATGAAAACCGCTGAAAAACCTGAGTACTGCTTCATTGACCATGGAATGGCGACGTAGTGAATACCGGAAAGTTTCCAGTTGTGGCTGGCTGGGCAGCTCGCCATAGAGCAGCAGGTAAGCCACCTCAATGAAACTACTTTTTTCAGCCAGTTGTTCCACAGGGTAGCCGCGATAGAGCAGCACACCCTTTTCACCGTCAATGAACGTAATCTTGCTTTCGCAACTTGCGGTGGACATAAAGCCCGGATCAAAGGTGAAGATGCTCTGATCTCTGTAGAGCGTGCCAATGTCCAGCGTAGCGGGACCCAGACTACCCTCGCGCAGGATCATTTCGCTGGTTTTGCCGCCGGGATCACCGAGTTTGTAGATTTTGTTGTTCATGTTGGATCTCCATAATCGGCCCTGGACAGCGGCGGTTGGGTTCAAGGCATGACCGTATATTGGGGCGGGATAGCCCCCGAAAGACTGCTGTACCAAGCGGAAGGAACGGGGCCGTTTGCAACGGCGTTCACGTGATCAGACGCCATCGCGGCCACAATTATATCACCGCACCGTGAACGACTTTCTGACTGGAAGTCAGAAATATTATCTGTATCCCGCAGGGGCGCGGAATAAAGCATTAATAGAAGAGCAGCTTCATGCCTATTCGAACCCGATGGAAGGGTTACGCGGATTTGCGCGCATACTTCTTGCGGAATTTATCCACGCGGCCAGCGGTATCCACGATTTTCTGTTTGCCGGTGAAAAACGGGTGACAACTGGAACAAACTTCCACGTGCAGATCTCGACCCAGAGTGGAGCGTGTGACGAAGCTGTTGCCACAGCTGCAAGTGACGGTAATTTCCTTGTATTCAGGGTGGATGCTGGGTTTCATGAGAGCCTCTGGTTCGAGAAGTTGAGCCCTTTTGAAGGGCGCGCATCATAGCGCGCACCTAAGGGAGCAGCAAGCCTTCGGATCTGATTGCACCCGGTATTCACGCTCGGGCAAAGAGTTAATGCCTATACATAAATAGGCATCTCACTGATGGCCTTCAACTAACTGACAATATTGATAAAATTAGTTGTTCACAAAAGCGGTGGATAAGTTTGTGGATTAAACCTTGGGACACAAGGCGGGACGCCCGTCTGCCTTCGGTTTGTGTCAAAACGGTGAATTCTTATTCACATAGAAAAGTACTTAATAATCAGATAGTTATCATCGAAATCCTGGCTTATATCTTGCGGAACATTTGCAAGGTTCCACGGTTCATATACCAGCCAAGCAGATGTGTATAACCTCTTGTTCGTGCCTGTAAATTCGAACAAGTGGCAGGCAAAGTTTTGATTCCAGACCTGCCGGTGTCAGGCTTCCAAAATAAGTTGCTCTATCCATGTTCCGCCTGCATACCCGCAGTGACGGGTGGTTACAGAGGGGCGATTTCATACTGACCAAGAGACTGTTCAGGGCGCTTGGCTGGTCATCGGTCATGAGGGGGTAGGGGCTTCAGTCCCAACTTAAGTGCAGGCATACGCTTGCGCCCGCTCAGATAGACGTTGACTGGGGGGCGGTAGCTACAGACGCTTCCGGTAAAAAACATGCCTGTAAATCATTTAGGTACGTATATCCGGTTAAGGTGGGTTGCCAATGACCATCGGTCATTTGCATGAATTTCAAGGCTTGGGTCTGCTCCAAGACTGGCTGAACCCACGCAAAGGGTAAACCCGTGACCGATTCGAAATCCGAGGCACTAAATCCTTCATAAAGCCGCAGGCGGTTGAGCATGAATTCGAATATCCGGTCTGCCGCCGCGACCTCCGTGATGGCACCGATACCCCCGGGTGTGCCTGCCGCCCGCAGGTAGGCCGCGGGCTGCTTTACCTTCCACAACCGCGTGATGCGGCTTTGTCGTAGGTCGCTCAATTTGCTGTGGGCGCCGGCGCCAATGCCCAGATAATCCCCAAAACGCCAGTAATTCAGGTTGTGGTTGCACCGCTGTCCGGCGCGTGCGTAGGCGGAGATTTCATATTGTTGAAAGCCGTGATTACAGAGCAGCGCCTGGCATGCCTGCTGCATCTGCCAGATCACGTCGTCGTCAGGAAGTATCGGCGGATGAGCATGGAACAGGGTGTTCGGTTCAAGGGCGAGCTGGTAATGAGAAAGATGCGTCGGCGCAAGCGTGATTGCACGCGTTACATCCGCCAGCGATTCATCCAGTGTCTGTTTCGGGAGGCCATACATGAGGTCCAAGTTAAAGTTGTCGAGACCGGCGGCATGTGCTTCTTCGGCGGCGTGTGCTGCTTCATCAGCGCTGTGAATGCGGCCCAATACCTGCAGATGATGTGCGTTGAAACTCTGCACCCCAATGGATAGGCGTGTTACGCCTGCAGCTTTATACGCAGCAAAGCGGCCGCGTTCCACAGTACCAGGATTGGCCTCCAGAGTAATTTCCGCATCATCGATGAATGGCAGGCGCTGCCGCGTTTCTTCCAGGATATGCGCGATAGTTTCCGGTCTGAACAAGCTGGGTGTACCGCCACCGAAAAACACTGACTGCAGGTTCCGGCCCTGGACCCGCGGCAGATCCTGTTCCAGATCGTGCAGCAGAGCCGCCGCGTAGTCCGCTTCTGGCAGATCGCCCTTAAGAGCATGGGAATTGAAATCGCAATAGGGGCACTTGCGTACGCACCAGGGTAGGTGCACGTAAAGAGAAAGCGGCGGGTTGATGAGCATGGGGGTTGGCAGAATCAGTGGTCCAGAGTTGCAAGCTGCTCCACCAGTTTGCGTAATGCCTGACCACGATGGCTCAAGCGGTTTTTTTCCACTGACGACAGTTCGGCGCAGGACCTGCTTTTTTCAGGCACCAGGAACACCGGATCATAGCCAAAGCCATTGCTACCGCGAGGTGTTTCGAGAATGTAGCCCTCCCATATGCCTTCACAGATTACAGGCGTGGGATCATTCGCATGACGCACATAAGCCATGCTGCAGCGGAATCGCGCCGTGCGCATGTTCGCGGATACCGAGCGCAGCTCCTTGAGGAGTTTTTTCAGGTTGTCCGCATCGCTGGCACCGACGCCGGCATAGCGGGCTGAATACACTCCAGGTGCGCCCCCGAGTGCATCCACTTCCAGGCCCGAATCATCGGCGATGGCGGGCAAACCGGTCTGGCGGGCGGCATTGCGCGCTTTAAGCAGAGCATTTTCCAGGAAATTCGCGCCGCTTTCCTCTATTTTGGAAACTCCAAGCGCGCTTTGAGGCAGCACTTCGATGGCGCTGCCGGCGAGCATGGCCCGCAGTTCATGCAGCTTGCCGGCATTGCCAGTGGCCAGCACCACCTTGATCATTTCGCCAGCGCTTCGGATTGCACGGCAATGAGTGTGCGAATGCCATCGCTGGCAAGCACAAGTAACTGCTCCAACTCATCGCGTCGGAAGGCATGGCTTTCCGCTGTACCCTGGATTTCCACAAAGGCGCCTGCATCGTTCATAACGATATTCATGTCGGTTTCAGCCTGGGAATCTTCACCGTAGTCCAGATCCAGCACCGGTTCACCCTGGACGATACCCGCGGATACCGCCGCTACCGCGCCGCGCAGCGGATCTTTTTTGATCAATCCCTGGTTGCGAAGCACACGGGTAGCATCCACGAGAGCCACATAACCGCCGGTAATAGCGGCGGTACGCGTGCCGCCATCCGCCTGCAGCACATCGCAGTCAAGAATGAGGGTACGTTCGCCGAGAGCCTGCAGGTTCACAACCGTACGCAGCGCACGGCCGATGAGGCGCTGGATTTCCAGCGTGCGCCCAGCCTGTTTACCGCGAGCCGCCTCGCGTTCCGTGCGCATATGGGTGGCTCGCGGCAGCATGCTGTATTCAGCCGTCAACCAGCCTTTCCCGGTGCCCTTCAGGAACGAGGGTATGCGCTCTTCCACGCTCGCGGTGCACAGCACCCGGGTATCACCGAAGCTGACCAGCACGGATCCCTCTGCATGACGGGTGTAATTACGGGTAATCGTCACAGAACGTAATTGATTATTGGCGCGACCATGGCTGCGCATACGGGGAACTCCAAGCATGCAAATTATAAATAGGCAAGACGCAATTCACGTCATGGACCCCAGGGGGTTTCTCATGAGATTATTCAGCCTGGCCAGCGTAGCGCAGCGGCGGTGATGTTGTCGCTCGCGGGGGTCGCACGTAATTCAGCTTCCATGGCCAAAGCCTCCAGGCTGGCCTGGAGTATCAGTTGTTCGCCCAATGCGCGCGCCAGCTGCACATCGGTAAGCGGTGCCCAGAAGCCGTCGGAACACAACACCACCACATCACCCGCTAGCAGCGGGTGTGGATCTGAAATATCAATTGTTGGCAGTTCGGAATCGCCACCCAGGCACTGATCAACGAAATTGCGCAGCGGATGCATGGCCAGATCGGTGTCCTCAAGCAATCCCTGTTGCGCAAGGATTTCTACCGCGCTGTGATCCCGGGTGCGCACCAGTACACGACGATCACGGATGAAATATATGCGGCTATCACCCACATGTGCCCAACGGACCATGCCGGCGGTAATTAAGCAGGCAGTGATAGTGGTACGCGGACGCAGCTCCGGGTCCAGTTCCGTGCCCAAGGCAACTACCGCCCGATGCGCGGCAACGATGCTACTGCGCAGGAATTCCGCCGGTTCAAAGATGGCGTCTGTCTCCTGAAAAGCCTTCACCAGGGTTTCCACGGCGGTTTCCGCGGCAAGATCACCGCCTACATGCCCACCCATGCCATCCGCAACCGTCAGCAGCATGCGCGTGTCCGACATTGCAATACGGGCGCGGTCCTGATTCTCGCTGCGATTGCCTTGGCGGGAGACCTGGGCGGTTTCGACATTCACTATTAGTGACCCTGCTGGGTGGGCTGGCTATCGGCTGACTAGGCATTTAGCTTACCATTTTGCTTTGCCGTCACGGTGTTCCATCGGAAAAGGTTATTTATATGATTTGCAGCATGACGGGTTTCGCGCGCGGCGAGACCCGCGGCCGTTCGGGTACCCTCATCTGGGAACTGCGCACGGTCAATCACCGGTATCTGGATATCGGCCTGCGCTTGCCGGAAGACTTGCGCGCCTTGGAACCGGACTGCCGTGAGCGCATTGCTGTGGCCTTGCGGCGCGGCAAGTTGGACGGCCAGTTGCGTTTTGAGGCGGCAGCCGGAGATGAAACCACACTGGAAGTGGATGAACACCGCGCTCGAGCCGTGGCGGCAGCCGCAGAGCGCCTGAGCGGGTTTCTGAGCCGGTCCGCTCCCATGAATGGGCTTGATTTGATGCGTTGGCCGGGTGTGGTTAAAGAACCTCGAACCGACGTCCGGCAAGTGAGTGTGGATGCATTGCAGCTACTTGACGAGGTGCTTGCAACATTGACCGCGATGCGCGTGAGTGAAGGTCAGCGTATCGTTAATCTGTTGAGTGAACGTGCGCGGCAGATCAACCTGTTGGTGGGTGAAGTGCGCAACAATACCGGTATCGTCCAAGAACAGTTGCGCACAAAGCTGCGGGCGCGTTTTGAAGAGTTGAAACTCAATGTGGATGAGAATCGACTTGAGCAGGAATTGGTGCTGTTGTTGCAGCGACTCGACGTGAGCGAGGAACTGGACCGGCTCGATAGCCATCTGGCGGAATTGACGAATGGCCTGAAAGGTGGTGATACCGTGGGGCGGCGCTTGGATTTTCTCATGCAGGAATTCAATCGCGAGGCCAACACCCTCGGCTCCAAATGTCAGGATGCCGCCATCACCAGGCGAGTGGTGGAACTGAAGGTCCTGATCGAGCAGATGCGCGAGCAGGTGCAGAATCTTGAATAACGCACCCTCGCTCCGGCGCGGCCGGTTATTCCTGATCGCCGCGCCGTCCGGGGCCGGCAAGACCAGTTTGGTGCGGGCCTTGCTTGAACAGCATCCGGATCTGCGGTTTTCGATTTCCTACACCACCCGGCCGCGGCGCCCGAATGAATCCGACGGTCACGATTATCATTTCGTGAGCCAGCCGGAATTCGACCGCATGGCGACAGCCGGCGAGTTCCTGGAACACGCGCGTGTGTTTGACCATTGGTACGGTACCGCACGCCGCAGTGTGGAGGCGGAACTGAGCCGAAGTCATGACCTGCTGCTTGAAATAGATTGGCAGGGTGCACAGCAGGTGCGCCGCGCGATGCCCGAGGCCGTGAGCGTATTCATATTGCCGCCCTCGCTTGACGAACTCAGGTGCCGCCTGCAAAAACGCGCCGAAGAAGAACGCCGACGGCTGATGGGGCCCGAACACGTGGCTACCGAGATCGAGCGGCGGTTTCGCGATGCCGTAACGGATATTTCCCATTGGCGGGAGTTCGATTACGTGGTCGTCAACGATGATTTTGCGCGCGCCCTGGCCGCACTCGCCGACATTATTACCGGTCGGGGCGAGGCTAGCCGCGTCAGCCGCGGGGATTTACGACCGCTGGTCGCTGCGCTTCTGGCGTGAAACAGGTCCCTCAGGTAAACTGAAAGACCATGATTTTTTTAAGTTTTTCTTAAAATTCCGGAGTACCTATGGCGCGCGTCACTGTGGAAGATTGTCTCGACAATGTGGATAACCTGTTCCAATTGGTATTGGTGGCTACCAAGAGGGCACGTCAGCTGTCCCGCGGTATGGAGCCCACCCTGCCTTGGGAGAACGACAAGCCTACTGTGTTGGCCCTACGTGAGGTGGCCGCTGGCAACATCGGGCCGGCCATCCTTGACCAGGTGGAGCCACCGGTAGTCGAAGAACCGGTGGAACAACAGCCGGTGGTGATTATGGACGCGGAGGATCCGCTCTAAACCGCGCTCGCCCCCATGAGTCAGCCCGCTTCCATCTTTGATCGTGTCCGGGGGAAGCGCACGGCGGGCATCGAAATACTGCTTATCAAGCTGCGCAGCTATCTGGCGCAAGCCCAGGTAGATGAGGTTTACCAAGCTTATAAGTTCGGGGCTCAGGCCCACGAAGGTCAGCGCCGCGTATCCGGTGAACCCTATATTTCCCACCCGGTCGCGGTCGCCGCTATCCTCGCCGACCTGCACATGGATCACCACACCATCGAAGCGGCGCTGCTGCACGATGTCATCGAGGACACGCCCACCTTAAAAGAAGAACTGATCACGCGCTTCGGCCAGGAAGTCGCGCAGCTGGTGGACGGCGTGTCCAAACTCACTCAGATCAAGTTCCAGAACCGTGAGCAGGCTCAGGCGGAGAATTTCCGCAAAATGGTGCTGGCCATGGTGGATGACATCCGCGTCATCCTGGTGAAGCTCGCAGACCGTCTGCACAACATGCGCACCCTGGGAGCCATGCCACCACCCAAACGCCGCCGCATTGCCAGCGAGACCCTGGAAATCTATGCACCGATCGCCCATCGCCTGGGTATGAACGCGATGCGCCTGGAGCTGGAGGATCTGGGTTTTGAGGCATTGCATCCGCTGCGTTACAAGGTGCTGATCAAGCACCTCAAACGTTCGCGCGGCCACCAAAAGGAAATGGTGAAAAAGATCAACGAGAGCCTTAGCGGAGCGTTGCAGCGTGAACAGGTTGACGGCAGTGTGGCAGGTCGCGAGAAACATCTCTACAGCATCTACCGCAAGATGCGTTCCAAGAGTCTGTCTCTCAACGAAGTACTGGATGTGTATGGATTCCGCATCATCGTGGACAAGACCGATGCCTGTTATCGCGTGCTCGGCATCGTGCACAACCTCTACAAGCCGGTGCCGGGAAAGTTCAAGGATTACATCGCCATTCCCAAGACTAACGGTTACCAGTCATTGCACACAGTCCTCATCGGGCCCCAGGGCGTGCCGCTGGAAGTGCAGATCCGCACCGCTGACATGGACAAGGTGGCGGGCTCCGGCATCGCCGCCCACTGGCTGTACAAGAGCGGCGATGAGGGCTCAACGCCGACGCTGCGGGCGCGGGAATGGCTCAAAGATATGGTGGAGATGCAGCAGAGCGCCGGCAGCTCCCAGGAGTTTCTGGATAACGTCAGGGTGGACCTGTTTCCCGACGAAGTGTATGTGTTTACGCCCCAAGGCGACATCCATCGCCTGCCGCGTGGGGCCACTACCGTAGATTTTGCCTATGCAGTGCACACTGACGTGGGCAACGCTTGTGTGGCGGCCAAGGTAAACCGGCGGCTGGTCCCGCTGCGCACGCTGCTGGAAAACGGCCAGACAGTCGAGATCATAACCGCCCCCAATGGCCGGCCCAATCCCGCCTGGTTAAATTTCGTAGTGACCGCCAAGGCGCGTGCCAACGTGCGGCATTTCCTCAAAAACCTGCGTCGCGAGGACGCTGTCGAACTCGGCAGGCGCATGCTGGAGGGGGCGCTGACCTCGCTGTCCGTGAAATTGAGCCGGATTCCCGAAGCCCAGCTCCAGGCCATCCTCCGGGAATTCAAAATGCAAGTACCGGATGATCTATTCGAGTCCATCGGCTTGGGGCAGCATCTGGCCCCGCTGGTGGCGCGCCGCCTCTTGCCCTCCCACGCGGCTGAAAGCCAACCAGTGAAGCCCGGTGCACCGCTCGCCATTCGCGGCACCGAGGGCCTGGTGGTCAGTTTTGCGCGCTGTTGCCATCCCATCCCCGGCGATGGCATCGTCGGCGTACTCACCAGCGGCAAGGGTATCGTCATCCATCGGGACGACTGTGGCAATCTGAACGAGTACCGCAATCAACCGGATAAATGGATCGAGGTGCAATGGGAGAAACGCATCAATCGCGATTTTCCGGTGGAAATCCGCGCCGACGTCGCCAACCAGCGCGGTGTGTTGGCGACGGTGGCCGCCGCCATCGCCGAGACCGGTTCCAACATCGAGCACGTGAACCAGCAGGAACGCGACGAACTAACCTCGGTGATTACCTTCGTATTCGGCGTCAAGGACCGTCAGCATCTGGCGCGCATCCTGCGGCGCCTGCGCAGCCTACCGCAGGTGATGCGTATTCAGCGCATTCGCGCTTAGTTCTTTTCTGTTAGAAACGAGTTACTGTTTTGTCCACGATTATTGCAGCATTCCTGCCGGGATGCCGGTATTTGCTTGAGCAGTTCGCGCAATACCATCAACTGTTTGTGGTTCAACATTCGCATGCTGTGGCGTGATGTCCCAGGGTTGATGGATTAGATTCACATCCGTCAAGCAATTGAAGTTGATAGCACCGTATGTTGACCCGCCCCCTGGCACTTCAATAATGCGTTGTGGCAGCAGGTGCAGTGGTTGTTGCCGGCGGAAGCGCCGTGGATTTTGCATACGCGGCAGGATAGGGAATCTTTTGCAATAAACCATGCAATGCCGAACCATTTACACCTGTTTGCAGATAATGTCCCGGCAAAGAATTCAATGTTTCATTCATCACGGCGAATACCTGTGCGTAACAGGCCGAGGTCATACAGGTAGCACCTTCAACTGAGCTTCCTGCAGTTACCGCAGCATCCATGGCGATATGCAAAGCTGCGCGCTGTTGAGACAACACGTGGTTGGTACCGCAAATCAGCCATTGCCTGATATGACTGCTGGCCTGATTCTGAAGGCGGCAGACTACGACATTTGCGAGCTTTGGATCGTTGGAATAGGGTTGCTCCAGCCCGACCTTTATGGCTTGCAGCGTCTTCACAATATTCGCTT
>JADEYI010000389.1_pt1 | contig 64338 bp, 86 predicted proteins | sample 8542331 | NCBI WGS metagenome assembly JADEYI01 (sample SAMN16510988, study PRJNA670497) | mine drainage metagenome | isolation source: biofilm near Copperflume 1 | place: Germany: Marsberg coppermine Kilianstollen | collected 2018-02 | reverse complement strand
AGCCTTCCAGCTCGGCCTATCTTGGCACCTTTTCCACCATGTCAGGGCCAGCCCATTTTCTGAATTCTGAAACTTGCAAAATGCAGTTCGAAGGTGCATTCAGAGAGGACGGCAAAGGCGAGAGTATTTGGGATTTTTTCAGCAACAACCCCGGCGCAACCCCTGCCAAGAAATCAGTTCACGAGAACGCGACTGGTAAAGCACAAATGTCTGTCATTTTGTTTGGACTGCACTTCAATGAACAAAACTTCTGCGTACTTCCCACCATATGACATTGCATTTCAGCTGGAACCCATCCAGCTGAGGCAGACCTAACATGCGCTGTGTCCATGCTTGCAGGCAACATTTCTACTGATTTTTATCACCGTTACAAAGAGGATTTGATCTTGGCTAAGGAGCTTGGGGCTACAGAGATGAGAATGTCAATCTCATGGACGCGCATATTCGCAGACGGCGATGGTGCCGTCATTCAAGCGGGTCTGAAGCACTATATGGAAGTCATTGACTTCTCGCTTGCCATTGGGCTTGAGCCGGTCTTGACTTGCTACCACTGGGACCTGCCTCAGGTAATCACTTGAAGAGATGCACAACATGCCTCCCTTGCGAAAAACGTGCAATTCGAGTTCAATAAGATCAGAGTGAAATCAACACTCTCATGTACAAAATTACACCGAGAGATGGCTTCTACTTGTTGTCCATACTAGTACTATATATATTTTGTATTTTCTAGGGGTGATTACGTGTCTCACTTAATATGCCATCACCCCTAATGTGTCTCACTTAATTTGTTATCACCCCTAATGTTGCACGTGCGCAATAATTCTTTCGCGCAAATAATTAGAGCGTGCGCCAGAATGGCCTTTTACTTCATGCTCATAAAATTTGCATGCATTTAGGCTCTCCAAGATCGCTTTGGCGGGTGGATCAGCGAGGCAATTGTGCCCATCTTTGCAAACTATTCGGCAACATTGTTCAAGGCGTTTGGTGACAGAGTCACATATTGGACCACCATCAATGAACCCAAAACTTTCTGCTGGGAGGGGTATGGCACCGGATACCATGCTCCCGGTATCAACGACATGGTAGGTTCACATAAATCCCACCTTTACCAAACCCTGGGAGTTTGATGTGAGACAATTTGGAAACATATAATGAGCTTTAGAGAAATAGGAGCTTATTCTATTTGTATAAAAATGCACCGCAATATATCTAGATCTTGGCGCTGATAATGAAATTGATCATAGTACTATTTCTTTCGTAGGAACAAACCGCCTTGTGCACCATAAACGTTTTGAAGGCGCATGCGGCGGCGGTGGAAGAGTTCCGCAAGCTGGTTCCCGGTGGCTTGATAGCAATGAATTTGAACGTCGAGACGTCATTGCCCTATGATTCGACGAGCGACCTGGACAAGGTAGTATGACTGCCCATGCTTTTCCACATGTAATCAGCAGAAGATTCATGCAAATTGTGGGATATATGGCACGAGTCTGGAATTGCAAATCCGTCAGCAATTGTGTGAGGATCCAGGGGAACAAGACTAAGGACAGTTGAAACTTTGCATTTCAGATCGGTGCAACAATTGGATGCATGTAGTGGTGGACGAACACATTACAGATGAAAAGCATGTTCTCTCACTTTAGTTGTTGTTTGCATTCGCAGGCTGCCGCGCAGAGAAAAACAGACTTTGAGCTCGGAGTGTTTGCGGACCCAATTTACTTTGGCCAGTTTCCAGACTCCGTAAGGGCACGGCTCCCTCATCTGCCCGAGATCTCCCCGGAGCTGGTATGTCTGTCTAGAATCCGGCACCAAACTTGCCAAGTTGGCATCTGACAATACCTTTGTCATTGTTGGGATCATGTTTTTTTGCCATAGCAAATCATTTGTGACATATTTTACACACAGGCCAATGCTTTAAGAGGATCTATGGACTACTTTGCACTCAATCATTATACCTCTTCGTGCGTCTCTTCTTGTTCGCACCATTCTGAATCTTCAAAGGTGCCTTTCACGTCACATATTTGCCACGACTCACGCGTACTTGCAATGTGCAATTTGACGTGCATTGCAGGTATGTGCGATTCGCACCCAACGCCACATGTCCTTTGGGGAAGTGTGATTATGTTGTTCCAGAAGATCACATCAACAAAGAAGGTTTTGTAATCGGCGAGCAAGGCGCCTCAGGTGAATTTCAAAATAGAGTGTCAAACCCCAAACCTGCCAATTTAATTTTTTAATCTTAGTTCATGCAAGCATGATTGGAGACCCATTTGGTTGTCTTAAACTTGTGATCTACAGGTTGGCTCTTTTTAGCTCCCTTTGGGTTCCGCATGGTACTAAACTACGTCTACGACCGGTAAGTTTCCCCGCTGATGCCTTCCCTTGCAACCTCATGGATAGCACATAGGCGCTCATTTTGAACTCCAGTCATGCATGCACGATATTTACATGGTGCATTTGTAGGTACAAACCCGAATTTATCAGCGTCACCGAGAACGGATTCAACGTTAAAGGGGAAGAGACTATGAAAATGGATGACATCCTCAATGACACCAAGCACGTCGAATATTTCCGCGATTACATCGATCATGCCATTGCTGCAGTTATCTACGACAAGGTGTGTGCTCCTATCTTCATGATGAAGCATGCGCTTAGCATCTGACCAGAGCTCATACTTATGGCGGATGGTGAAAAAGGTGGTACATTGGATCACCTTGCGCTGATGACAAGGAGCGCTCCGGCATGAAAATGTAATGCTTCTTATGCTGACAACGCTGTTTCTCACAATCTTTGCATGCCTGTTAGGTACCCGTCAGGAGCTATGATGCCTGGGCTCTCACGGATAACTTTGAGTGGCAAGACGGTTACAGCAAGAAGTTTGGTGTGGTGCACGTCGATTTTGAGACGCAGAAGCGCACCAAGAAGGCATCCGCCCGATTCCTTGCAGACAAATGGAAGAGTGCCAGGGACTACTAGAGCCCTTGCCATCCAGTGCTACACAATCAGCATAGTTCTCTGGCAAATGACTGGGACCCTGTGTAGAGGTTGCATGGAGACTATCAGCCTGCTGCCCTGCTCTTGTCCATCCAAACAGCGGTTGGCTGCTGCCATGCCATGCCAATGCAAGGCAACATCCCGTTGCTTTTGCACCCCGTGCTTTGGGAGATTATGTTGATCTAACATTTCCCACGTACAGTGAAGCTGCATTTGCAAGAACCCTCTCTAAGGCTGGGGCCGAGTCTGCACAATGTAGACCTCGCTGCCAATCAGAGCCCCCTCCACATCCTGTGGTCCCCCAAAGGCCTCCTCCAGCGCTTTGCCCACCTTTGCCAGCTGCTCCCCAACCTCGGCCCTCTTCTCCTCGCTGGTGGACAGCGCCTGCACCAGTAAAAGCGACAATGAGCTGGCAATACAAACAATCTGAGCTCTGTATCAGCCTAGTAGGTGCTTCTACCAGGCCACATCCCTCATATCAGGCTGAACAAGCCCTTATAAGGCTGACAGTCACATAGGCTGATAGGCACAAGCCCATGGGCCAGATACACCGAATCTTTCACAGCAAACACCAAGCATTCCCTGCGGCGAACAGGAGAGCTGCAAGTCTCTGCATTGTGCACAGAAGCCTTCCCACAGTGCACATAAAATGAAGCCGGCATAAGGCAACATGCTCGGCAAGAGGCATCTTGCTGCAGGTTTTGCATCTTGCTGCAGGCGAGAGCTTTAGTATTGTCCACCAAAATGCTCCAACCAATCCTGGCGAAGCAATGAAGAGGTCAGCGCACCTGTTTGCCGTAGTCGAGGATGACCGGCTTGTAGCCTGATGCGCTGGCAGAGTGGCTCGTCTGCGATGGCGAACCTCCCCCGGCCGCCACCAGCGCCTTTTTAGGCGCGCCTGCTGTCAGCGCAGCGCTGAAATTTGCAAAGGCCAGCGTCTTCACCTCCCCTGTGCAGCATTCTGTAGTGTTAAGTAATGCATACATTTTATTTCCTACTGTATTTGCAACGTACAGGACAAGGTGTCGCAAATTGACTGCTGCGCATCTGCATCACAAAATACCATCACCTGCACTCATTGCAATTCCTTGGGTAAATCTTGCCAGCTTTTCTCTCTCAAGGAATCCTAGAAACAGAGCAGCCCGAAGCACTCAGAAGGCCCTGCCCTGATGCATTTCTTGACCTCAACTCTTTAGACAAGCAGCCTTCAACCTTGTAACTCATGATGCCTATCAAGCTGCGCACACCAGCTGCGCACCAGTCTGCTTGTTAACAGCCAGGCGCCAGGGAGAGCCGCGAGTGCCGGAGGCCAGAGTCTCCCCCAAGCCTGCGGCCAGCTCTGCGTACAGCAGGTTGGGATCCTGCTCGACTGGGCTGCGCGTGTGCAGCACGAAGCTGTACTCGCTTGCCAGCTGCTCCTGGATCAGGATCGCCATCGCTGCGTCCGCCTGCGCCACGCCTGCACACACACACACACAAATGCAGCATGCACCCCTCAGCAACCTTTTCTATCTGCAGTAATCAATGGCGAATAAATCCAGCTACTGCGGCTGGAGGCAATTCAACAGACTCGGCCCAAATGGCAGCAGAATTCTCTAGAAGCAGCATATGCAAGTTTGAAGTCTGTCCACACTTTCCTTAATCTACACCCGGAGACCAAGAAACTGCCAAGGTACAAAAAGATAGAGAAGCATGCCGCACTGCCGGAACCTGTCATCACCTGCTCATGTCCCACAAGATCCTATATCCACCTCGAATACCAATGAACCCCTTCAAGATATAATTAATTTGAATCAATATGATATATCATAAGGAGGGCCCTTGTCATCTTGGTTGTGGTACACCGTTATAATATATTACAATTATTATTAAGAAGAATCAGTAATATTACCCACCTGCGGCGCGGCGGCTGAGCACGGCGCGGCGTGCGTACAGAGACGCCCAGACGCCCTTCACAGCCGTTCCGAGCGCTTCGGGATCGGCCGCGGGGATGCCTGCGAGTGACTCATAGAGCCCTGCCCCGGACATGCCGGCCAGATCCTCCACGTTAGCGGTCGAACGCGCGATCAGCGTTGCGCTGTCAGAAAATGCGCCGCCTGCAGTGCAGCAACACGGAATCTCAAGCAGTGGCTCATTAGTAATGGCTGCTTTCAGCGCAGTCCTACCTTCATAAAACCATGGAAGGACCATGGAGATTTTCTTGGTTTGATCTACCTGACCTTCACAGACACTCCAAAAGGCTGGAAAATTTATTGGTGCGACCCAATCTACACATGTTTCCAAACTTGACACACTGCCAACTCAGGCACAAGCGCCACCAAGGCTCAGGGCCACTAAGGCCCAGTGGCAGTTCCTTTTGCTACTGACAGAGTGGAGTCCGCATATGTTTCAGTGTGGATGGGAAGGCATATTTGCGGGAGGCTCTGTCAAAAGCGGCCTTGCTTTAATGTCCCCGCTTGAACCTTGGGACGCCGAGCTAAACCCAATTCTGACGTTTCGCTGATTCTGTTCTATAACAGAATCAGATTGTTTTAAAGTGCCCGGAAGAGAGGCAGGAGGGGCATACATGCTTCCTTGAGGACGGCTGCAGGAAGCTCAAGGCCCTCCACCAGCGCCTGCAGCTTGGAGCAGACCGCATCGAGCGCCCCGCCATCCAGCTTGGCAGTCTCAACCTCCTTCAGCAATCCCTCAAACTCCGCCGACTTGCCCGCCTCCTTTGACCCCAGCAGAAGTGCAACATTATTAAAAAGCCATCTCATCCGCAATACACAACCCACTTCTACACATCTGCTTCAACATCAGGCAGGTTCAAAACTTCTGCGACGCAGGCTACATTACAGCCCTTGAATGTTATGACAAATGAGTGTCCGATTCAGGTGAGATGCACAGCTTGCTTCAGCTGTCGTTCTTGCCTGAACAAGCAACTCTGTAAGGATCATTGCTCAGTAGCAATGCACAGACTCCTCACACATTCAGAATTGACAAAGCTGCACACCTTGATGGCGGCCTCCATGCTGCCGAAGGGCAGGCAGACTCCAGCGGGTGTGCTGAAGCCGGCCTTGGAGGCTGCCAGTGCCAGCTGCGCGCATGCCGCCGCCTTTGCACCGCAGCTGGCAGCCGTCGCCTTTTCCAACGGCACCACCGTGGCCTTACTCACCTGGTGCAGTGATTAAGCACAGAGTGACCACCCTCGGATTCAGAAGCGCGGAGCATGTGCACTTCTGGTCAGAACAGATTCTTGCAAATTTTCCGCATGCTTTATACAGGGGATTGTGCACCTTCTGTGAGAATGCCACGTATCAGGCAAAGAAAATCACCACAACTATTGCCCAAAATGATTGACATGCCATTGGTGGAGAAAAAGCAAGACACGGAAGGCTGGAAGGGAGTTATTGAGAGGTTGCTGCAACGCACTTAGCTCGAGGGCTGGAATAAGCGTGTAATAACAATAATTATTTTAGCAATTCCCCAGAAAGGGTCCCAGAAAGACACCCAGACAAGGCATGCAGGCCTTGCAAGCAAGTACACTCCGCTTCAGATGCATGGGATCAGACATGCAGCCGTGCGCCATATGTGCATGGTCACTTTTGAACTCTTAGAGAGGGAAGCAAACGGCTGGAACAATGAGCTATCACCTTTTCGACGGCGGCCGGCGCAGTTTTGGCAGCGCCGTTGCTGGCGTCCCCTCCCGCCAGCTTCCCGGACAGCGACTTTATCAGATTTCGAATGCCGCCCTCCTCTTCGGGACCTGCGCCGTTTGTGGACGCAGCCGGCGGCGGCTGTCCGGAAGCTTCCGCGGCAGCTTCCGGGGCGGCTGCTCCGGCTTCCTCGGCCTTTATTGTGACGCCCTCCGTGCTGACTGAGAGCCGCACCGTCGAGCCTGCAGCATGCGCAGACGCCTAATCAGTGCACTGCTTTCTGCATGGGTCGCCATCAAGGCTAACAAAAACTGGGGCTTCACAGGCTTGCCGTTCAGCGAAACGGCACCTTCCTCTTAATCATACTAGCTGCGAATTGGAAGTGGTTTGCGAAGGGCCCCATTGAAATGACCCCGTTCACCGGGATTTCAAACCTGTTCGACGGACACTGCAACGGAAAACGATTCAACATTTCTAGACTTTGACGACGACAGCAACCTTTACTAAACAGAGATGCATATGAAATGCACAGCAAGCGGCGCTTGATTGTGCTGGACCATCTTGGGAAGTCCTGCAAGGATGCAGGGACTCACCCAGCAGAGGCTTGACCTCTGCATCCACGGTGCCCTCATCCTCGCACGTGGCAAAGGGCACCTTCTCCTGCCTCGCCCTTACACCTGTATGCAGCATGCCCTTATTGTTTGAATTGCGTTAGCTGACCATGCTCGCAGTGGTCAGCACTTGTCACAGTTTGTGCTCATAATACTGAAGCATGCTCCTCCCTCTCCCCTAAGCACGGTCTATAGTCCCCTAAGCACAGTCTGCTTCCACCAAACGATGAATCACGCCCCTAGCACTTGAAATCGTGCTTCTGCAGCTCTGAATGCACCAGGGACTGGGGCAAGTTTGGTGTGACAACATGGAGATCTGACAGCACAGCCAACCCAATTCGCAAATATGACCCTAACTTGGAACGTGAAAGCCGACAAAGGGGTACACTGCAGCTTGCCGCAGTGGCGTTTCACTCATCCTTGTCCCTCAGTGTATAAGAACGCTTGTGACTACAGAGCAACACAAGCACGGCTTACCGAGGTGGGACAGGTGTGCCAGAGAACGGTGTAGAATAACGCCCGTGAGATTTGCGCGTCGGCATACAACAAGCACGTCTTCCTTGTTGAGGCCCTCCTCAGAAGCACTGAGACTGCCTAAACCATGCCTGGGATTGAGTACTGACTCTGGCAGAATGGCACTGCGGAGTCACAGAAAAAAAGGCGCACCGAGGTGGGACAGGTGCGGCAGCGACTGGCGTAGGATGACGCCCTTGAGATTAGCGCCTGCCGCGCCGACTTCCTCATCGCCGCTGGCCGAGCGCACCAGCAGCACTACGGGGTCATCGGTTCCCTCGGGAATCGCGCCGGGCTCCAGCCTCTCCACCTCCAACAGCCGACCCACCACCTCACCTGCTCGCAGAAAACGCGCCATTCAAATTCTTGATATAAGGTGCTTTTGCCGGGAGGATATCTGTTGTTTCGTTTTAAACCCCTCAACCCTGAAGCCTAAACAGTAAGCCCATGTGCAGCGTCTAGTCATTGAAACAGCATGCCTGAAGCCTGAAGAGAAATCGGCATGTGAAAGTCAACGAGACCAAACTTGCCCTAGAAGCCTGGCAATTACACTGCGCTGCACCTTTCCAAGAAGACTTGCAGATTCAAGATTTTGCCGCCACGAAGTGTGTCAAGTCCCAAAATCTCACATGCCAATACCATAACAGCAACCTACAATGCAGTTGCATTCAGGCAGGTCAGACCTGCGGCGAGTACTGTTTTTCAGGGGGACTTTGGATAAATGGTCGATGAAGGCTCTAAAATTAAATTAATAAAGAATGCTGTAAATTTATTTTTGCGAAAATAAATATTCATGCGAACAGACAGTGTCCCATGGCTTGGCACTTGGTTGCTTGAATCCTTGATGCCAGCATACCCAAGAAATCTCCCATGCAACTCCAAATTCCTAGCATCTGCAGGGGCACATCAGACATGCAAGAGGACTACAGGCTTCTACAGCAAACATGTAAGCGGGACAAGGCGCTGTCCATTTGGTCACACCTGCGACGAGGGCGTCCCATGAGCCGGCGCCGGTGTTGATGCGGGCGGCCTTCAGCAGCAGCGTCACCAGCTTGCTCAGCTGGAACACCACACTCGCGCGGATCTCAGCCTCCGTAAACACCTGCACGCCCCAACTCAAATTCGAATTTTCTGATTTTGCAAACTTTAGGGTAGGTGAAAGCAAACCCTCAACCCTCATTCTGAAACCCTAATATTGAACAAGAAACCCTCTTGAAAAACGGAGGATTTCTGTTGCATCTACATCAAAACCCAGATTTTATGATAGCCCAAGCCAGCGTTACTGCCTGCATTGCTGCACAGGCTTGCATGTGTACAACACTCTCCTGCGGACGGGGCAGGTGAATTAAAGTGATCCATGGTGGAAATGAATTAAAGTGACCCATGGCTTGGATCTGGCGAGTCCATCAAGGGGTAGGACTTTGGCAGCCTTTACTTGATTTTGGCTGCAAACGCACCCTTGCTTCTGGCAGGAAAAGCGTGTAATAATAATAATAATAATGGTGGAAAGAATGGGGACGCACGGTGACGCGCTCTTGTTCGAGGCCAAGACCGCTGCCAAGTTTGGATGCGCGGTCTGGGAAAATGGCCAGCATGGCATCAGCGTATCCCTGCGTCAGCCGCTGCAGCCGCTCCAGGCTCGCCTTCAGCCTGCACCGATGGGGAAAAAGTTCATTGGTGCCCGCCACAAAACGGTATTCCTTTTTCGTGCATGACTAGCAGGTTTGCAAGAAATTGACATTTGCCTCTCACTTCAGACATACAAGCAGGCCAAGAATCGTGGCCGTTGAAGCCACCAGGCCTATCTGCGAGGACTCATGATCTGCTGCAATGACGTCACAGCAAATGCGCACTCACAGCAACCGCCCCAGCGAGCTGCACTTTTCCTCCAATCTATGCCACTACCATTGTGACAAATTAGGAAATCCTGGTGCAGGATTCTGCCCGAGTCAATTGAATACTTGGCAATCTTGAATGCGCGGAAGAAGTTTCCGGTACATCCGATGCCATGCAGAAGCTACAAGACGCCAGGTTACCATATGCACACCATTCACTAATCACATGAACAGTACCTGGCACCCAGCGCGCTGAAGGGCCCGGCCAAGCCTGCTGTCGTGCAGATTTCTCGATGCCAGGCACCTTTTTTTAGGGTTGCCGTAAAACCTAAGCCTAACCCTAAACCCTAAACCCTAAATATAGGTGCTTGAATGCTACATCAGCAAGTGCACTTCAGGAGTCGAATCACTCACCTGAGCGCGTTGACGGGATCAGCCAGCTTGCCGGCCTGCTGCCAGGCGCCGAGCTCGTTCTCGAGAGCAAAGCATTCTGCGTGCTCCCATCCGCTGAGTCCCAGCTGGCGAACTGCTAAGACTGCGGCGCCCAGCGGCAGCGACCACGCCTTGTCAGCAGATGACTCGCTCAGGCCCTCCGCGCCGCCCTGCGAGAGACTGCATCCTTGGGGCACCGTCCATTGATGCATGGCGTTTGGAGTTACACGGTAGCATGCAGTGTGTAACTTAGTGTCACCGCTAACCCTGCACACGTAGCGTATCATGGCCTAAAATGGTTTAGAATGCACTGCGAATGAGCAGCTGCTAAGCCCTGCCAAGTAGGCACAAATAATCATGCAAACTCTTCCGCCAACCATATGCTGATGCAGTGAAAAACAAATGAACGGCGATAATCTGATGCCTTGGCTGCGTGGACTGCCTTCAAGCCAGATGATGAGCCTTGACCATCCCAGCTGCCTCAACATGGTCATTTAGACAATTTGCATTGCAACTGAAACCACATGCCGATGCACTTGCCACAGAGCGACCATGCCCAGGCAGCCGGCACAGGCAAGTCTGGAGGTCAAGCAGTGACTGCTCGAAGGGATCTTTTGCACCCCTCCCCAGATGCCGATGCAGCTGCCACCAGTGACAACACACGGGCAGCAGATGGAGATCAAAACCTCCAGGAATCAGTGACTATGGTGACTGAAGTGACTTACCCGGGCATCGAGGTGATTGAGGAAGCGGGAGAGGAGCACGAATGCGTAGTCCTCGCAGCGGATCTCCGCCAGCCGCCACCGCTGCCGCATCGCCAGCGAGTCATCCGAAGCATCGTTGCGCGGGCCTGCGGCAGGAGCACATTTTCTTCTTCCAAACAATTGACCCATAAGAAATGGTGGAGTTCATATTACACTCTTCCTTAGAGGGTGTAAATGCTACCTCTTATATTCCCTACGGTGCTCCCACTGCAAAAAGGGACCCCAACTTTGCTGTGGAAAACCCTCTTGCAAGTGGGGTCATTCTGAAGCTTGCACATGTGTATGCATACATCAGGCAAACAAGGCACTGATTCCGTTCCTTTGCCTGCGGAGAGTGACCCTTTCACGCACACCAGCTTATTTTCCTTCTAGTCAGCTCAGCTTAATGAGAGGCTCTGCTTCCGAGAATACCCTTTCACAAGCTGACAAGGAGCTGATGGTCAAACAGCGAGAGTACGGGCCGCGGCGCACCGCTCTGCAGCCCGGAGATGAGCAGCGCGCGGACCGAGGTGAGCGCGTGCAGCGCATCGATCGTCTGGTTCTCCTGATCCTCTGCATTTGCACTTGCGCCCGCGTCCACCTTCCCCTTGGCTTCCAAGAACCTGTCAAGCACCTGGTCAGAACAGGTATCTGTCTCAGTTGCGCCAGAACAGGCTACTACATGATCCGTGCCAATATAGGCAGGTATCTCTGGACGCCAAGAAGAAGAGGCTGTCCAGTTGTCTCAAAACAATTTATTGCAGTATGCCAACAACTCACTGCTCTTCGGCCACCTTTGAGCATTGCATCAGTTGCCCTTCAGGACTCCCAGGTAGCTCAGTATCGTTAATACTGCGCCGAACGCTCCACGTGTGCTTTTGACAATGGCCGCCTCCTTATACTTTCCGTTTGAACAGCAGCTCTCACCGCCTTGCAACCCAAACCGGATGCAGGGCAGCTGACCTTGGCCTGCCTACCCAGTCCTGGCTGTCACCAAAATCTGCCTGCACAGCTCAGCAGACATGGGGATACTGTCCCACCTGGTTCCCCGAGTCATCCATGGACGGCCGCAGCGCGTTCAGCAGATCCCCGAGCGAGCCGGCGTTAAAGAAGTCGCGCAGCTCCCCGGTAAACACCCGGAACTCGTTCACGAAATCCCCCGAGTAGCCGGCGTCGGGCGCGGAAATGCGCGCCAGCATTTCTTCGGTCGCCACCAGATCCTCCGGGCCGGCGTTACGGTGCAGCTTGTTCTGCACGAGGAAGAACAAAGAGGAGTCATGGTTCCTGGGTCTTTATATCTGGGTTTTGGGTTTAGGGTTTTCAAACCCCTGGAAATATCCCTGCAACCCTGAAAATTCTCCGGGTTCGCTTTGTTTTGCTCATGAAGGCTGGCACGAGGTGACGCCTGGGCTCTGACAGGCAGGGCCGGACAATGGAAAGACAGGGTAGCGCATAGTGAGCCCTTTGAATCATAGGATGCACTGCCAGCGGGTTTTCCAGAAACCAATGCGTCTCTTATGTGGTGCCCCACAGAACTGACAGCATGGCCAAATATATGCACCTGGCAGTCACCCTTTTAACATGGCAATATGCAAGCCCCTGCTGGTTTGCACTCCTGATACAAGCAGAATAGTGCACTCGCATGGAAATTAAACCGACAGGAAACAGGGCAGGTCCTTCAGATATTGTGTTCTGTTGAAGCGGACGATACCTAGGAAAATAACAGCAAACAGGGCAGGGGATAAACCCACCTGGATGGTGTGCTTGATCTCCTGCTTGAGGTCGTGGGGAATGTCGTTGCGGTGGGCAATGTCTCGGATTCGAGTCAGCGGCGTGCTGGCTGTGAACTCTGCGTTGAACGAGGGCAGCCTGCAATCACACAATACATGCATCATGCACTTCTTGCCATCACAGACTGCCGGTCACATGCCCCCCACCTCACCAAAAGGAGTCAGCTGAAATTAGGAGCTAGATGAATTCCCCACAATCTGTTTTTGGGTGGTGATTGGACCGCATCTGCCCAAGTTTGCCCAAGTTTGGTCACACTTAGGGCACCTTGCACCAGTCTACCATCTTCTGGCCTACGGATCAACCTCCATCACAAATAAAAGGGACTTGCTCATATGCAGCAGCGTCTCTGTTGGTCCCTGCAGCATGTGATTGTGTCAGTAAACCAAATATCGTACTTTTGGTGCACATGGTGGCAGCGCACTTGGTGTGGGTTTTGCGCGCGAGCAGCTTGGGCTCGCGAGCAGAGGAGGGATCGGCGAGCAGCCGCTCCAGGGCGCGGAAGATGTCTCGTGCCAGCTCAGCGTGCTTGTTGGGGCGGTAGTGGCCGCCGCCCTCCACGCACTCGATCGCCCCTGTTGATATGAACTGCGGTCGCAGCGGGGAAACAGTGAAGAATGACTCTGTACATGCATGATATCAGCGGAGGGGTATTCTGAACAGCACGCAATTTCACAGTTAAGGTCCCCTGCGCTGCCAATTAGAATCATTTGCACCCTTATGGAAGCATGGTGTGCATAAAATATCAACAGCAAAGGGTCCTGCCAGAAGAATGGCATCAAGAATTTGCAGGCCAGCAGCTGCAGAGACAGGACACCCATTGGGGACTTTCGGTGCCACTGCATTACTCACCAACTTCTGTCACATATGTTCTTTTGATTGTGTCTCAGGGAATGTGACATGAGTTAGGCATGCCGCATGTGCTAGGAGCTTGCCTGCAGGTAGATGAAGGCGTTGGCCAGCTCATCAAGACCAGGGCGCTGAGAGGGCGCCTCATCTATGAGCACGCTCTTGGCCACTTGCATCTTCTGCAGCCAGCTGCGCACACTCCACACAATTATCAGGACCAGTCCAAGCAGTAAGTAGATCCTGCACCTGGGCTCTAACAGCAAAAGCTGCTAGCTTGCTTGCTGTGCCCATTCATCACACTTTCCACCTTGATGGTATTATGCGTGCCTGGCTGTGTCCAGCTTCCAAGTCATCCAATGAGTCCATAGATATGCTCAGGTGCCTAATTCATGCCAGTCTATTACAAAAGAGCACCTTCTCAGAGCAAAGTGCAAAACACCACCAATGATCATGTATAGCTCACGCACCTGCCAGACTTTTCGTCGCCTGCCACAATGGATAGCGCAGCGCCTTCGAGCCCCTCTGTGTTCCACACCCCTGACCGATCCCCGCCGTGCTCGTTGGAGCGCATGAAGCGCGTGCTCTTCCCCTGCCACCGCTGATGTGGCAGCCTGTCGTCGCCCGAGCTGGCGCCGTTGTCAGGCGTTCCCTCTGGAGGGCTGCTCTGCTCAGGCTCCTGTGCGGGCGCCTGCTACAAAGGAGAGAATTCAGTCAATGGCAGAGTGACTGATAGTGTACTTATTTTGCATGTTTTGCGGCACCAGTGTCTGATGGTCACTTGAGAAACACCTGACTTGCTGCTGTCTCGGTACAAAATTTGTCAAAGGATTGCCCAAGGGTTCAGATACTGCGCAGCCACTGTTGCATGTCTCCCAAGAATAATTGACACAGCACTGATCTCAAGGGTAGGTATGGATACTGGACGGCCTGACTGTGCCGAGCCCAATGCAAGAGGAAGTTGGCCAACTCTTGTTGGGACAGAGAGGAAGGTTAGAAGAAGTATGTTCAGAGACTCACCGGGCTGTCGGCAGTGCTCTCTGGCGGTGATGCGCCGTTCGCGTGAGCATCCACATGCAGCGAGCCCTCATTGCCCCACTCGAAGCCCACCTTCACCTCCCCTCCTTCAACCTGAACAAACAAGCAAAACCTCACGAGGTAATTCTTGCTGCTACAGTGCCCTTAATTCTGTGAGCAAATATCTGTACTGTCCATTTGGCGGAGAGTACAAAAGTTGACATAAGACGGTGACCAACAGCATGTATGCAGTAAGCATTAAAGTCTGATGTGTGCACTTTGCTTACAAAAACACCGTGCAGGTTCTGAGCAGACCTGGAAGTTTCTGTTGCCGCCGCCCTCCCACTCCATTTGCCCATTACCCACCTTCACACACTGCACACCCACAGCACAAATGCATCAACGTGGATTTCCATTGAATGACTGTCTGGCTTCCAGGATGTAGCAATGCTGCCAAAACTAGGTCTGGGTCCTCTCTACTCTGGGGGCACTTATTTGTATTGTTCTGGTGGCCATCAGCTGTGCTGTGCCACACATCCCTCCAATGGTCACATTTCTCGGACCATGTTCTGCCATTGATTGGGTCTTGTTCAGGTCTGGCGAGTCCAACAAGGGGTAGGATTGTGGCAGCCTTCAACTGCAGCAGGACGGACCCTGCCTTTTGGCAGGAAAAGCGTGTATAATGTCAATAATACTAATAATTCTACCATCCACATGGTGGATAGATCCTTAGCTGCTCCTCAGAAGCTGGACACACCTTGAATTCCAGGCTGCTGCCTGCTGCCACACTGACATCCACGCTCCACACATCCCCATCCGACCACTCCATGGTCGGGGCTGCGTCGACATCCCAGTTGCCTAGGCTAGGATGCCCTCCCACGATTTTGTGCACCTCTCCAAATGCCACCTGGAAGACAACGATTAGCGGATGTTTACTGGCAATGCAATGTGCACTGTTTCACTGTGGACCATCCATCCCATGTGGGAGTGTCACCTATAACGGGCGATTGCACACTGTCAATAATACAGCGTGTAATTCCCAGGGTGTGTATTAAATTTTAAAGGATATCGCAGTGCATGATGGTAGGGAGGATGGGCCACTTGCCCCTCTCTTAGTTGTGAAGCGAACAGCTGCATCGCTCGCCACGCACTGCACGAGCATCAACATGTACCCTTAGAAACAGTATGAATACCCAATGTCTATCGTTGGAGCATTCGTGGACTACCAGCATAGACTTTGCCCCCAAGTGATGGTTATTCCATAAGTCGATGGGGGCCCAGATCTGCACACCTGCAAACGTGACCGCCTAATAGTCGTGACATAGCTGCCACGAACAGCAAAATTTGAGTCTATCCCGCGCCTGTGAAGGCCTGCTCAGTATCGAAGCAAACAGTGAAGCTTGTTAGAGATGCACAGTAATGTGAAAACGAGACATCCACGGACCACTACAAGGCTATAAATCTACCAATACTTACCTCTAAAGTTTCGTAGATTTATTGCATTGCAGTTGGTCTGCATCGTAAGCGTAAGAGCCGGTTGTTGAGTCTCCTTGACTATCGAAGATTTGCAATGGGCATCCAGTCGTGCAAGGTGCTCACTGTCAGGCTTGGAAGAGATAAGACTTTGTTTAGAGCACCAAATTTAATGATATTTGCAGTTATATTCGCAATATGGCGCACAAAGAGTAGGCGCTGCAGGCGCGCCCTATCGAGAAGCAGCGAGTCGCTCCCAGAACCTAATCAGGATCTCATTCATGCAAGTGTGCCATGCAACCAACAGACAGGTTAGCCTCTTGACCCATTGAATTTATTCCAATATTTTGCTTGGAGGTAGATGTTGTCTGTCTTATACTGTGGACTTCCACTACAGCTCAGCCCAGCAACGTTGAGCCAAACACAGGCAGGTTCATGGCAGGTGCCAATTGCCACGAAAGCATTTCGTAAGGAGTACGTCACAGTACCACTCCCACAATTCACCTGTGCGTTGACTGTACAAGACAGTTTTCGTAAGGACGGGTATATATGTTGTGATAAAAGTAGGAGAACTGCGAAGATCGGTGCTTTGTCGGGGAGCAGATTCTGGCAGGTGCCAAGCATAATTTCGGTGCTGCTTCCGAAAGCAATTTTAATGGAATGAACACATCGATCCCTTACATCAGAACTGCATTGGCCATTTATTTCAATTTCAGGACTCTGATCCGTGTCTCATGTTCACAGGTCCTCGTTCAGTTTGCTACCTGGTCCATCCAGCAGCTGCATGCGAGGTCGAAGCGACGGTATTGAGCAAGTCCTTACATACTTGGGATCATCTGTGATCAAATACTTAATGTTCTCTTACAACGAGACACTGACCGCCGCGTGAGAAGCTAACATCCTCTATTGTCTCGTCTGTTACAGGCATGCCTGAAGACACTCTTGAGACAGGGCTGTCCTCGCTGGGGGGTCATAGTCCACAGGCAGCACGTGAGCCTGTATGGAAGAAGGCGGTTAGGACACTCGCGGTCTATGTGGCATCCCTGGTGACCCTCTTGGTCCTTGACATCGTCTGGATGAAGGGCATTGCCCCTGCTCTGGGGGTGGACTATTTCGCTGTCATTCAGGTGAGAAGTGCTCAACGTCTTCTGACCATCTGTTTTACTTCTTTTTCCGGCCCGGTGTGTTTTTCTGCTTCTTTAGCGTCTGGTCCTGTACTGTTAGCAGCTTTCAGTGTTTCCATGATTCTATCTCTTGAGAAGCTTCTCTTCTTCTCTTGGGACACACCTGTTTTTTCCCCTCTTTGTCTTCAGGGTGCAGCGGGTGCTCTGGGGGAAGCTAGGGGCATTCAATGAGGATGGCATGGGTTCATGTCATCTGCAGGCAGTCCAGGGGAGTGATGCAGCGGGTCGGCCTATTGGCCTCATAGCCTACTTGATAATGGGCTACGCAGCGACATTCCTGGCATATACCTGGGCAGAATCCATGCGCCTGGGCTTTGCCATATATGGCATCTTTGACTTCACTTCCACCTACATGTACCACGGATGGACCATCAAGGTGAGAACATGTGTAAGGGAGTACCGGCAACAGCAATGCACATGCGCTGTGCACAGTTCTCTGTCTCTGGTGTCCAAAAAATGAGAGCACTCACAGCATGGCAAAGAGGAGCAATAAACTTTTAAGTGGCATAGAGGAGCAGCCGCTAGTGACGAAGTCAACAATGATAGCCGGCAATTTTGTTTTTTTGGTTGGTTTGCTGGGGAATATCATCTAAAACTTGCTTAGTAAAGACTTTGTGTGACAAATTTTGTGTGCATGTGGACTCAGGTGGCCGTGCTAGATACACTCTGGGGGACCTTCCTTTTTGCGCTGACGGGGCTGGTTCTGCAGCTCCTTCGGCCTCGCCTGCACAGAATTCTTTGACCATGTATCTTTTTATGGCAAGACAATTCAGATCCACAGAGCATGGCGTGCTCAGCATGCCATGGCAAGGCTCTGCAGGAATATCATTTAGATTAGTAATCTCAAACTGCAACAATGTGATGCCCAAGTGAAAATCATTGCTATTGCTTTGGGAAGGAAAAGCAACGTTCAAGTTCTCAGTTATGAATCAATTGCAATTCAAACTCAAGATTTGCATGCAAAACTGAAAGCGCACTGCGCAATGGCATTGTGTATGTACAAACATCATGTATGTACAAACAGCACGATGCCTCTGTAGTAATGCAGGTGCCATTTAACAACTAGATTCAATGCAACGCACAGTCTGGCTCTAGCAGTCCAAGTGATAACGATTCCAAGCTTCAAGACAAAAGCAGGCTTGCAGATGCATCGACATGGAGATCAACACAGTGAGCTAACTTTTGCGCAGCGCTGGAAACGCACAAAGTCTCAGGAGCTGTCAAAAAGCAACGTGATCTCATATCTGACACTAGGTCAACGTTTAGCACACAGTCCTTGTCACAATGCTGCCACTTGGGGCGCTTGCTGAATTCATCAAATTCGAATCCCTCCTGCCCGAGATCTAATGTAAAGGAAAGCCAGTACCCTTGCTGTCAGTACATCAGTGTACTCGGACCACACGCACACACTCTCCGTGCCTTGTCCGATATTCCTGGTGCATGAATGACATCAGGCTCGCGCAGGCTCGCATGCGAGTGATTCCCACCACTGCCAATCTCTACTTCAGACTGCACTTAGAGAGCCTGCTGTTTTGACCTGCCATATTCGCATCCCAGGCATGTACATGTCTCCTCACATCGCATCGCAACACAACCTTGGCAGGCTCAATAAGTCTCTTGGTCCATTGACTTGCAGAACAAGTACTACACTGTGAAAGGCGCCTCTTGCCATTCGAATGAATAGAATTCTTCCACTCAGCAAGCGCTCAGACGCTCTGCTTCATTGCTGCTCAGCTGACCTGGCGACATCAGCCTGACATCAGAAGTGGCCCTCAACCCTCATCCAATCCGTCTTAACTATTTCACGCAGTGCGTTTAGTCCCCGTGTATGCCCTTTCTCCCTGCTGAGGCTCTTGCACAGTCTTCGAGCTTGTCTCCTAGTGTATTTTGGACAGTGCAGCGAGCTGTGTGGTGCCAATCGTGGATATTCTCAGGTGGTGAAGGACCTCCTCGTGAGTTTTTCTTGCATGTCTACGCACACAACGGTGGAAGCGGACTCTTTGGAGGACTAAGGTGTCCTGACTGGTGTGAAGCCACCAGGGATTTTCACAGGTTCTGCTTCAGCACGGGCTTGCCGCAGACTTGGGGCGATAAGGGCTTTTTGGCTGCGGCAGAGAAGACCTGGTGACCGCGCACGAAGGTCGCCTCCACTCTGCCGTGCAAGGCCATGTCGGTGTAGGGCGACAGCTTGTGTCTGTGCTGCAGACTCTCCACAGAAGTGTTCGCTAGCGCCTCTGGGTCCCACACCTGTGCAAAACACACTGCCTAGGGTTTTTTAGGGTTTTTTTCCATATATTTAGGGTTCACCCTATACCCTAAACATGAAAACACTGCTGGTCAGAGTTGATGAAATTGCATCCTGTTGTTCCTGCCTCTGGCAGGTGTGTCTGTAGAAAATCTGCAGGAAAAGTCTGCCAGATATCCTACCCCTTGATTCACTCGCCAGACCCAAAGTACATACTGTACCTATATACAGGCGCTACTGTGGGCACTAAAGGAAGGCTGGCAAGTGAACACAACACAATGGATTGACAGCCTCCACTTTGTCCAACAGCCAAATGAGTCACTCTATGGCAGGTCAGCATGACTTTCTGCTCTCGGCTATTGCTTCTTTCTCGCTGCCATGATACCAACATCGTCTGGCAGAGAGTACAAAACCATCCTGAGGACTCATGAGCTGACTGCTGGAGATTGAGGCCTTTAGCAACAGATAGGTATGCGCACCGTGATGTCTGCATCCAGGCCGGCTTTGAGGGCGCCCTTCCTGTGCTGCAGGCCCGCCAGCTCAGCAGGGAAGCTGCTCCACAGCTTCGCCAGCAGCTCCGGCCCGGCTCCCCTCGATTTCAGCCCCTCCCAAGTGCCAGGCAGCCCATACTGCAGCCCTGCACCATCAAATGGAAGGTCACTTAGTCTTGTTTCATCCTTTTCCACTACATCAAGAGGTCACCCTGAAACCAACTGGCCTCAAAGCCAAAGACAGCCTGCAATTTGCACCTTGCACATGAAAATCATGAGAAGCATGACAGACAAAGGATGACAGCAAAGCCTTCGAGCAGAAGAGCTCCGCTGCACACTAGGAAACTGCCTCAACGGGAACAGGATGCATGGAGCGCGCATGAAATTGGGGTCTGACCCCATTGCCGGAGTTAGAGTATCCCTGCCAGAAGCACTCCCTGCAGCGCGCTGTCCCTTGCAGAACTTGTGAAAAAAGTCGCTAAAGCCAGCCCCAGGCGGTGATACTGTTCAAACTGATTAGTCAACGACCAGTCATGACTCATCAATCAAATTAACCCATGTGCAGTCCACGGGAAGTAGTTCTGAATTCAGGGTGTGAGGTTCAGAGAAGGGTCTTCATGGCAAATCTTTTCCCGGGGAATGCAACGGTAGATGTAGGGTTTATGGTCGATGAAGGGTTGAAAATCTATAGTCATCAAATCATTGAGAGACTAATTTCAGATGGGGTCACCTGAGATGCCGCCCCATGCTTTGCTGAAGTCCCCCTCCTCCAGGTGCTTCAGCTCGACCGGCGAGGGCGAGTGATCGGTCGCGACAGAATTGATCCTGCCATCCATGACAAACTCCCAGAGCTTGTCTTGGTTTGCACGCGGCCGCAGCGGCGGCGCACACTTGTACTGAGTGGCACCTTCCGGTACGTCCTCCGAAGCAAAGACCAGGTAGTGGGGGCATGTCTCCACGCTAATGGGCAGGCCTGAGAACATGCGCAAGTACTTTAGAACCTTTCTGACATCACCGTTCTCCAAAGCGCTTGCGAGGAGACCAGCGAAGTGGATTGACAGGATAGTGATATCTGCACCTGAGAGATCATTCACGTGCACCATCTCAGAAGTTGGGAACATTCAATCTCTCTGTACTGTATGTTGAGCTTCTGTGCTTAATATGCTGGTGCTGCACAATGGATGGGAACGATGATTGCGCCCGCTTCCAAATGATCGCGATGTGGGGACTCAAAAGAAACAAAAAGCAGTGGTGACCGCCTATGCGCATTGTTGGAGTTTGGGTTGATGCACAGATTGCAAGTTTGAAACAAACAAAAGAGGACTAAGCATGTGCGCGCACCCTTCTTTTTGGCGGTCTCGATGTCTGCCATGGAGCCCGAGTCTGCCAGGTGGGCAATGTGAATCCTGAAGCCCGGCTTTGCCTGCGTGGCGTCCTCTTCAAGCGCTCTGATGAGCAGCTTGATTGCGTTGTTCTCCATGGAAGGGGGCCGCGATGCCAACCACGATGCATGCATGCGCGCGTTTGCCTCGTCACCGGAGCACTCGCCCTGCGGACACAGGTGGCTGGTGTTGAGTTATGCAGAAACAAGCAGAAGAGAGCATGGCGCAGAACGCAGGCAAATCGTGGCTCGTTCCAAGTAGTCCTGGTCGTTTCTGAGGGAGCCTGAAAAGAATGGATGCTTGCCTAGCACGGTGCTGATTGGCCCCCAACCAAGATTTTACGGGTAGAAAATCGGATATGGTTGCACTTTCGCAAGATTCACACGTTCAATGCTGCACATGGTGCCCAGGACTAGAAAATTTCTGAGTTCAGACGAGCTTGGAGCATGTGGCGGTGCAGGGGATGACTCACCGGTGAGTCATCTGACGGCATGAGCTCAGCGTGCACGTAGTAGGGAACGCCTGCTGACTTGAGAAAGGGCAGCGCCGCCCTGATGTGCGTCTCATTCACATACGGGAAGTCATCAATCCCTGCGAAATCACAAGGCATGTAAAGATGAATGCAGGGTCAAGCTAGAGCCTTTCTGAGTCGACATGGGGGACCATAAAAGCAGTGTTGTGGTTCGGCAGGGCATTTAGCTGTCTAGGTACTGCACGCAAACAAACACGCCACTGCCACACAGGTCGATTTCAGCTTTGCATTTTAGGTAGTAGCTCAAGTTGGGGATTCGCCGTGCTACTTAATCAACGTGTGCTTCTGCTTTCCTGCTTTCAGAGTGCTGCTTATAAAGAAGTAATTGACAGCGGCGGATGGTGGTACGGTGGACTGGCACACCTGAGGGGACCATGAAAGACTTGAAGCCCAGCGCTCCAGAGTCCAGCATACCCTGCAGGAGAGCGTGGTCCCCGGCGTTGTCTGCCACCAACCCTCCCCACACCCCCACATCCACCCTTATCTCCCCCTGTGCACCAAAACATCAGATTATTCCCCCGACCAACCGTCCAGGACAAAGCCAGGATCAGGGCGGACAGGAGCAACCTCCAGCAAAAGTGCCCCAAGCCCTGGTCTTTGCCATCAGCTAACGGAGAAGGTGAAGCAAATATTATCCACTGGGAAATAACAAAGTGCCCGATAGGCCGAGCCAGGAATGCCATTGTATGCAATTGCAACAGAGCGCTCCCCCACTTGAAGGTCACCTAAGGCCTTCCGGTCCAAAGGGGAGCACATTATAAATGTTTTCAGGACAGCTGTTGAGCCTTCTGAGGAGCATGCGGCCTGTGTTTGCTCTGCTCTGGAGCAGTGATGCTGACTCACCTTAGTGGCGCTGATTTTCTTCTGCAGCAGCTCGACGGTTGTTGTGGTGGGGTCAGAGTTGAGTGGCATGTCCACGACTGTGGTGATGCCTCCGACCGCAGCTGCACTCGTGGCAGTCTCCATGCCTGCACCCACAGCTTCTATTGTCAGTAAATATCCCCCCCCCCCCTTTTTATATATAAAAGCCCTAAAACCCAAAAAAAATAGCCTGGGGCGCCCTCTAGATACGGTAGGACCCTGATCAGTTTCCAGGTTGGAGGCTGGAAGCGCCGAGTGGGACGGAGTGGGATTGTGGCGATCAGTGCAAGAATTTGCAAAGGATGCAATGTCATGAAAACGCATCGAAGGATGTATAGTCGTGAAACAACAGGGCCCGGTGCTGATTGCATCTGGTTTGCACATCAGAGGCTTTGGTGAACTGCCCTGCAGTAAGGTACAGGTACAGCAGATCAAGGCTGGAGATTCATCTGTCTCTGTCAACAAATAGGGGACAGGGGCCGGCCCTCGTCAGCGTTACAGATCTTACAGGACAGGCAGTAAGTCACAGGTACAGCAGCAAGGCATGTCTGCATTTTCCCTTTGAGACTCAACAAGAGCATCTACCAGCACAGCAGAACCTGCAGCAATTTGCCTTGTAGAGTGCTCAAGAAACGCAGGGCAAAAGGCAGGTGGTGATATAGTCTTGTGGGCGAAAGTAAAGGGCATCTGTACCTTCCCAGTGGGAGCGGCCGGGTTGGTTCATGTGGACGTGAGTGTCAATGAGGCCTGGAGACACAACGAGGTCCCCGTAGTCCAGGACCTTTGTGAGGCCGGTCAGCAGGAAGGCTGCATGTGTCAGATTGGCCCTGGAGGCATCCCCGTTGATGGGCTTCACCGCCGCGATATGGCCATCCTTCACTTGTACTGCACACAGAAGAAGAAAGATCTATTAATGACTGACTTCGCTTTACACCCTGATAGCTTTTTCAGAACCATCAGTGTGAGGATGAGCTTGCACAGCAGCAGGGAAGCTCCAGTAGAGGGCATCATACATTTCCGTCTTGCTTAGATGCCTGCAGGACTACCAATGCATTCAAGAACACTAGTGAGTACGTTTCCGCCGGTGCATGCGCCCCTTGGCTGCTACGATGTCTCCTTAGGGTTGAGATGTTGTGGTGCGATCTGGGAGACCATGCTTCGCGCACCTGCAGCAGGTATTACCCCGTCAGGAGTAACTACGCTTCTGCTGACGATGACATACTCATACTCGTCCACATGGCCGCAATTCGTCCGAGCCGCGAGGAATGGTACCCAGCCAGGCACCTCAATGAGCCCCACGTCTTGGAGACGTTCGAGCAGGATCTTCACTGCAAAGAGCTGGAGAACACAAAAGAAAATAATGGTGCTCTTGTTAAATGTGGACTCGGACGGCATATCTGTGCACCGACCAACACCAGATGGTGAGTTTCAGATCTAGGGCCAGACTGATATATGCATAGGAGCGATGTGGCAATGCTACTCTACATGCAAGTGTAGAGTTATCGTGGTGAGAACGCGAACAGATGCTGAACCCTTTGCGCCTCTCTCTGGAAATTTTTGAGCTGATCACATGGGATTGGGGCATTTCCACCTGGCAATGACGTGTCTTACATCATGCTGTTTCTGCACATTTCATTATTCACAGGCAGACCTTGGAATTACTGGACTTCACCGTAGAGATAACGCCTGCTGTTATTCATTTGCTTCTAGAAAAAGAAGTAAATTACTCAGGAGGCACGCATATCATGTATGATACGGCACAGTTGGTGACTTAATTAACAAATAAATACAACCATGTTTGCGCATCACGGCATGCATTGCACAACATATCGTGTCATTGCATCCCTAGTTGCCTGGTGCATCCAAGAATTTGTTGTGCATCCAGCGCGCCGATGCCTTCTTGATGCGCACTTGTGTGAAGCGATCCCAGTACATCACACCGAAATGTTTGGAATAGCCGTCCTTCCATTCGAAATTATCCATCAAAGCCCAAGCAAAATAGCTTCTGATGGGCACCTGTTAGCATGGCAAGCAAGGAGGTCAAGCTTTGGTGCATTTTCAAGTAACCAAGAATTTATGCGTCTTGCCAAAGTACTCATCACAATAAATTTATTGTGTTCACCTCCTTCATTTGACAATTTCCATCGTGTCATGCACATGCTTTGTAGGTGAAAAATAAAGCCACCAAAACCCATCATGGGCCATATGATATGCTTGAACAGGATATACCTTGTCGTAGACGACTGCCGCGATGGCATTGTTGATGTACTCCTCGAAATATTCAATGCGTGCCTTGTCGTTGAGAATTTCGTCCATGGTCATATCATCTTCACCTTTGACCATGAAGCCGTTTTCGGTTACGCTAATGAAGTCCGCTTTGTACCTACAATTTGATACACGGACGTTATAACGTGCCAAGGTTCCATGCAAGGTTCATCATAACTAATTAAGCAAGGTTGGTCAATCGGTACTTCCATCTAAGACACAAGCAATGTTTGCCGGCCAAGTTTCTCAAGTGAGGTATACCTACGTAGAAGCCTTTTTTACTTCAATTATAATAGGACTTGGAAGCGCACCGGTCATTCATGTAGTTGAGTGCCATTCGGAAGCCAAGTGGAAACGAGTAAAGCCACCCTATATCATAAGCTTCCATTCAAGTCAACTCGAAGTCAACTTGAATTGCTACGAAGCAAATTGTAACTTGTCAAAAATCATGTGTCGTTCTACATTTGCAAAGGCATAGCGTTCCCACCTGAGTCTCCTTGTCTGCCGATCACAAAGCCATCTTTATTGATATGATTGTCCGGAACGTCGTAGTCAGACTTGCCCAAAGCACAAGTGGCATTGAATTTGTAACGAGCGAACCTGTAATGTGCACAACCTTCACCCCATGTACAACTTTTAAGGTTTCTTATTCTACAAATGCATTTCGCACAATTTATAAACAACATGTTCAATGCATAAGGCGTACGATGATGTGTAATGGTTCATGGCTATGTAGTCCATGGATCCCTTCAAAGCATCGGCCTGCAAAGGCAAGATGTGACTAAATTAATGGTTAATGTATGCATTTGCATCTGTCACAAAGGACAAACACTCTGAAGCACGTGGCGAGCAATTAATCAATAATGTGGGCATTTGTACTAACCAGCTCCGGTGTGATCTTGGGAAGATATGGAAGTCGAGCCCTGACAGAGTCGGGGAATTGTCCAAAGAAAATCGGGTCCATGTAGACACCCACTTCAAAGTCCATTTTCCTCTGAGCAGCCGCCTGTGCACATTCGTTAACATTACGTAAACGTACACGTGTACATTCATCTAAGGGACAACGACACTGCATGATGTTCATACTGTATTTTGACGTACACAGTCATTTGGTACATACATATATATTGTAACTAAATATATGCATGCATGTCTACAAAGTTGCCGTATGCGTACCTTGTCAGCCTCACTAGTAGAATCGTACGGCAGGGATGTCTCAACGTTGATGTTCATTGATACCAGTCCACCTGGAACCAACTTCCTGAATTCTCTGACGGCAGCTGCATGCGCCCTTAGGACATTGATGGTACAACTGGCAGCTTGTTCCTACACAGATACATCTCGTACTCTGACACGCTACAAGTAAGATATGTTTAAATAGTTGCATTTCAAATTCTTGCCAATTTGATTTGATTCGTTTGAAAACAGTGTCACGTGCCTGAATATTACATAGCGCAATGCCAGTAGGCGTCAGCATGCCAAATTGGTATCACACAGCGAAGCAAGGTGAGGATGGGTTCTTACATGGCTGTGGATGTTAGGGGCATGACCCCCATTCCCATATCCTTCCCAGCAGAAAGTCTTTGGCTCGTTGATGGTGGACCAATACGTGACTTTATCCCCCAAAGCTTTAAACATTGTTGCCGCATACACTGCAAAAACGGGCGCAATTTGCTCGCTATTCCAGCCGCCAAATCGTTCTTGCAAAGCCTATACATGCACATATCCCGTCATTAACAAGAAACTGCGCCATCATGGCGAACAATCACTTCCACAAGTAGGCATTTGGTTCTTGATGGCGGTTGTAAGAATATCACCTCTTGTATATATAGCTTGAGGCACATTTTTGAGGCACAAGTCATGTTGAAAAGATGTCCTCAATCTCACCTGAGGAAGGTCCCAGTGATACAAAGTGACCACTGGTTCCATTCCAATGGAAAGAATGAAGTCCACCATGTCTACATAGTGTTTAAGGCCCACTTGATTGATAGAGCCATCGCCATTGGGGAAGATACGAGCCCATGAAATAGAGAACCTGAACTGTGTCGCGCCAAGCTCTTTGGCCAAAAGGATATCTTCCTTGTACCTGTGGTAGAAATCGTTGGCTACGTTGCCTGCACAGCATGGCAGGCATAGCTTGGAAGACTGACATGGTGTAAGGATTAAAGATTAAAGTATCGCGGTGTCACCCTCACACCTTCAAGGTAAAGTCCTAAGTAGTAAGGCACAAAGATGAGTTCATGCCAATGGCCAATATAGCCCCAGAAACCCTGCAGCAACCCTAGCTAAGCCCATGCAACACTGCAGCTCCCCAGAAACCCTGCAGCAACCCTAATTCAGCAGCTGCAGCGTTGCAATGACCCCAGAAACCCTGCAGCAACCCTAATTCAGCAGCTGCAGCATTGCAGCGACCCCAGAAGCCCTGCAGCAACCCTACCTCAGCAGATAATTATGGGTACCAATAGCATACCCGTGTGATTATCATGAATCCGGTCGCCCTCTGGAAGCAAGCCGGGGTTGTTGGCTTGGACGTCCCAAATGCTCATGCCTTTGCCGTCCTCATTGTAGGCACCTTCAAACTATTGACACAAAGAAATTGGTGAGACACAGAGTACGGTGCACTTGCATATGGGCAACACTGCAAGTCCCTTGCCTTATGAATTTGATTCTTTTGGCATCTCAAAAATCTGAACATCTTTCATGCTGCATCCAGTCAAGATGGCTACAATGGGAGAGCAATCAGAATGCTGCGCTCTGATTGGCTGAAATGCGATCACTTGGCAGGGCACGATTTGCACTCGGCAGCAGATATTATCAAGGCACACTTTCATTGGAAACATCAGCACGCATTTGTTTTAACGAACAAGGACTGTATTATGAGACTGCTACAGTATGATAAGGAGTTTCAATGGGACAGCCTATATTCCTGCTAATCTCAGAGTAGGCCAGGCCTCAGGGATGCAACGATAAAGGAGCAGCCTGTGAAAAGCTCCTCCAGACTGATTGCAACATATACACCGTAGCTTGTGGCGCAGCGCAATGTTTTATATAATAGATACAACTATTCATGCGTGGTACACATTATGCTGGGGTTATCTTGCCTGGTAAGCAGCCGAGGCGAATCCCAAAGGGAAGGGAGGGGTGTCAGGCAGTGGAAGGTCTTTGGCCGCAGGTGCTGCCGGTGCGGGTGGTGAAGAGGGGGCCGGAGGGCTAGGAAGAAGTGGTGGGTCTGTCGGTGGGGGCGTTGGCTGGGGAGGTGGAGGGGATGGGAGGGCGACCGCTTCAGGTAGGCGTGCAAGTGAAGGTGCAGGTGCCGATGCGAATGCATGCGCCTGCGGGGAAAGGCACACAAACTGTCAATCTTCATGCCAATACAAGGTGGAAAGGCACAGTTTGATGGAAAGAGATAATTATGATGCACTAATTAAAGCAGCAGAATTAATCCAGTGAAGTGAAAGCAAGATGGCACCAGAAACAATCTTCACGTTCTTCTACTGTGTGAGCTTCCATTCAGCAATACCTGGGCTTGGCTTGGTCCAGCCGAGAGATCTCCTCCAGGAGCAAGTGCAGTGAATGCAGATTCATGAATCCCTGGCATCATTGCCCCCAAAAGCGCGTTGTTGAGGCGTTGCACCCGTGGAGGGGGCAGCTCCCCTTGCCCTGTACAGAACGATATAACTGTGTAAGGACTTACGAATGCATTCGAGTCAATCAGTGGCCAGCCAACACATATCCTGCAGCCGCAATGTCCTGCGAACCCGCCGACGGAGGCCCACCTGACGACACATGGGCGATGCAGAGGAACAGTAAGATATGGAACGCCATTCCCTTTAAGGGGATACAGCTCCATTTCATTCGAGGAAAAAGCTTCTCACAGCACTCTGCAAGAAAGCAAACCAGAGTTAGACCCGTTTTATGAAGCGAACCGAAAGTATCTTGGCAGCCGCCAGCAATGCTACCGCCAAAATTGACGCCTTTGCGCGGACAATCACAGACATCTATACTCTGCAAATCCGCTGATAATGGCTTCAAGATATGCATTAACTGCAGACTGCTGAGCCAAATGGGGTCTGCGAAGGCGGCTCCCAACAGGCGGTCAGCACATTACGCAATCCAAGCTGGTCAAAGCGAGTTGCAATGTTACCTTGATTTGAGAGGAGGCTGGACAAGCAGAATGGGTTGGAGATGCTGAACGAGGGGGCTGTTGTGCGCCTCGACGGGTCGGCTTGAAAAATTAAATATCCGGAGGAACACTTCTGTTGATTTTATAATCGTGTAGCTGGCTCGTTCGTAAGGGCGTTCCCCTTCTGAAAGGGCGCCTTGTCAAACTTTAGGCCATCCGTCGATCTCAAGTGACCTGTGAGTGATGTACGATGTGATACTAAGAAATATTTATGAGGAATTCAACATCAAGGGATGTGTCAAGTCCTGCCATGTACTGGCACCATCTGAACAACAAATGAATGTTGTCTGGTCTCACCAGCGCTAGCTGCGTTTGACACTGACATGTTGCGACGAGCACTGTTCTGAAAATGGAAGCCCTCGAAAAATTTCCTAGCGTTCTTCCCTGGCTTTGGCTTGCAACTTACTGGCTGGTCGTTTTGAGATCCTTCTGTGCAGGACGAGTTTAAAGCTCCCGAATTAGCCTGCCCTGGACATCGAACCGGATGACTCAGACGTCCTGGGGCACATCTTGAGGCCATATCCCCAGGTATCGCTCCTGTGTCCATCCTGCTGAAATAAGGGCAAGGCAAAGGTCTGGCTTCCTGTCTGTCGGTGCGGTGGCCAATAGACAATCCGCGGACTACAGCTGACCGCCCTTGACTTCACCTTTTGTATCTGATTGCGCCGGCATGGCTGCACTGTACAGGGTCAGTCCCTCTATTTCCGGCCATATGTGCACTGCAGGTGCTCTAATGCTATTGACTGCATCTCAGCGCTTCTACGGCAAGATATGATTTGGGAGACCCCAAGCAGCATTTACTCTGACTGGCTATTGGGCAAATTCTCAGGAACCATTGGCTGCCAATAGCCAAGGTCCGCGCCTGTGCCAAGTGTTCTGCATCCAAACTTTGCCAAAGGTGGGTGCTCCACAGCAGCGCTGGCCTGTTAGAGTTGTGCATCCCCGAGTTGGGAATACTGTGCATTGCTGAGATGCTTATGTGGTTCTGCTTGAGTCAAGATCTGAAGGGCACAAGTGCGAGCACGGCATGACAGGGTCACTTAAACCTCAAACTGTTGCGCACACTTCAGGTTCAAAAGCTGGCTGCCGGGCACTGTGACTCTGAGCCACACTGCGGCATGATTGGTCCAGATTGTGAGTACTTGCCCGGGGCAGTTGCTGCATGATGGCTAGATCTGAGGCACTCAATAGCGCTGAGCTGACATCTTTGAGGATGTGTGTCCGCAAAAAGATAATTTCTTATGCAGCAGACTGCAGGAAGGGAAGAGACACGCATGGGCGGTTGAATAGATAGAGCTGCCAGGGTTCAGTCTGTAAGTGCTGTCAGGTCAGAATGAGGTTATGGACCTGCAGATTGAAATCCTCCAAGTAAATGCAGGAACAACAGCTTTAAAGACAGCAAGGCGTGGAGAAATTTCACTTCGGCACTGTTTTCAAACGACGACATGCAGCACCTGCTGCAAAGCAGAGAGAGCAGCCTTGGCGGGTGTTGTGCACCATGCTGAGACAATTAAGTGCTGTGGATGCAGGAGGAGAAGAAAAAATCGGCTGGTGCATACCATATTAGGGGAACCAGCCTGCTAGCTGCTCAGCACAGTCAGTGTCGCTCCCAGCAAAACAAGGTGATCAAGCTTGCTCAGCAATCCACAGAATCAAATCTGCTGGAGAGTGTTGGATTGCTTGCAAGGTCATGAACACATTTCTGCACGTGGTCAACAGATTCTGTGTTTGGATGGGAAGCCACAAGCAGTAACCTCTCTGTGCTTAATAAATGATATCAGCTACCCATGTTCCAATCAACACTGCATTGCCAGATTATACTTTAAGAATGAAGTGAAGAGAACAAGGCTGACTAATGCTGGTGACCGCCTGGCAGGACAGATCAGCATGTGATGAGCTGGCTGCCCTCGATGCTGAGCTGGCAGCGACAGCGCCACTTGACAATACAATTATCAGAATCATCACACGCTCTACCCGCCAAGAAGCAAGGTGCGTCCGCAGACAAGCTGCAGTTAGAGGCTGCCCCAATCCCACCTTGTTGGACTCGCCAGATCCAAACAAGGCCCAATCAACCATGCACGGTGCTCAGTATTTAGGGACAATTTGATACTGTACAATAAGTCCTCGAGAATATTTTCACAATAGTTTTTAGCGTTGGATTAAGAGAATATGAATATAGGGTTTAGGGTTCAGGGAAGGGACTTATATAATAATAATTTTCACGGGTGGATGCAGTGGGAGATCTAGGGTTTAGGGTCGATGAATATTCAATAAACTAGTATCATCAACATGTTTGTAAGACTATTTCCAGCCCCAACTGCACCATTTTTGGGGGCGGCAGCGCATGCAGAGCGCTTAGTCAGGGCCCCCCTTTATTTCAAATTGTTATGAGCGCCTGACCCAGCAAACAGCGCAGCAGCCGGCAACAAACTTAAACTTCCCCGGTCGCCCTTGAGTGCATCCTGCTGAGCTGCGCAGCATGCAAGGACTTTTGTGATCATGACCACAGAAATTTTGGCCGGCTGGTGTTACAAAGTGGACCGATCTCATTTGGCTTTTCTTTTAGCCTCTAAATGATACGGATCAGAAAGGGAGTCATTGATCACTTTGTCATTTGGTGACTCTGCACGCTTACAGTGCTCTTCCAAATGATTCCTTCTAGTCAAGCATAAATTGTGCGCCTCCTGCTGTCCTGATTTCAGATGACTTGGCAGATGCCAAGGCTTTTACATGAGTTTCCCAGGTAGACCATGTGCTTGACCCTGCTTGTGCCATTTGTGATGCAGGCGGTAGCTGTGAAGGATTTCATAACTCTGGGAGCCATCCGCAGATGCTTGGCAGCACCGCCGCTGCTTTTGCACTCTACATTGCTACAGGACCACTGCTCGACGAGCGTGCATGGACAAGTAATGTATGGCAGGCCAAGGAATTTTTCAAGAAAAGTGCTGCAGTGCTACCAGCGCCGCTTCTCATCAATCACTGCTGCCAGCCTTCACGGAAAGCCAAGTAATGGAGCTTGCGCCTAATCTGGCGCTGGCAATATCTTTTCACAATCCTTGGTCAAAGTTTCTTAAAAGCTTCTGACGCTGCTTTTAGTGTGCAATAGACCTGCTGCTTGCTTGCCATGCCTGCTGCAGCTGACTCATCAAAGCAGCGTATAACCCTGAATCTTGCCAATTACTAATCAGGGAACAGCTCCAGTCAATACTGTGCTCCGTTGTGTTCTGCTGTGCGCTAGGAGTAAGCACTGGAAGTCAACGCACAGCTTGCCATGCGCATGCGCAGCTTGTGAAGCACCTGCCAGTACAGCGAGGACAAATGGACGGCGCAGACATGCGTAGCAGAATAAATTGTTTCCTGATGCCACTACCTCTGTGGACAAGGCTCTGTGCATGTTTGGTGCACATCCCTGTGAGGGGACTAAGGGCAGAGTCAAGTGCATTAATGGCATATTGTATTCGTGAGGGACAGACAAGCCTCTGCAGAGTGGCAGTAGAATAGGCTGAAGGATTGGTACTTGTGCTAACGCTGCTGACAGGTGGTAGCTAGATACATGCAAGAGTAAGGCCACTTAACGGGGATAAATAAGGTCACGATCCCGCAGCGTCAAAATTGAATGCATACTTTTAAGGATTCTTTTGCTGACATGCACAGACCTGCGAACATGTTCTGACTGAAGCACTGCCGAAGTTTGTAAACACTGCAACAGCTGATTAATCGCAGCGCCGTGTCATTTATGAAGCACCTTCGAATCAATCAATTAAATTAATGCACCTGTAGCAATCAGAAGCAGATATGCACTCAAGACAGGCTGCACTCGAAAAAAAAACGAGGAGCTGAGCATGCATGAATGTAGTAAGTGATGACGTGGATTCTCAAAAGTTTAAAATCCAAGGACATCCTGTTTTCTGACTGCTCCGGGCTGCTGTGTTTCTGGGACTCCTGGTGACAGCAAAGCTGGGGAACTTCTGCCAGAGAATCACAATAAGTGCCAGTGTAAGCATGCTGTGATGCGGATGCGCTGCAATAAACTTGGGAAAAATCGTGACGCACTTGTCCTGCACATTTGCGAGTGTTTCAGAAGTGAAATGTATGCAGTACTTGACATCACAGAGTGCTGCACAGGGGAAGTGATGACCCTGGCGCCCAACTTCGGCTCAGCGCTGACAACAGCCGTTCCTAAATAGGCGCTAGTGGCGGCCGGGGAGGTTCGCTATCGCAGACGAGCCCCTCTACCATTGCATCAGGCTACAAGCCGGTCATCCTCGGCTACGGCAAACAGGTGCGCTGATCTCCTCCTTGCCTTGCCATCTCTCTTGTTTAAATGGTTGACTGGAGCATCCGATAGCAACAGCATATGTTTACAGCACCAGAACATCACCGGAACAGTGGCATTATACAGTAATGCTGCGCCTTGCAAGATCACAGGAAATGATCCTGCAACTAGCTATGCAATGGGGCACAAGGTCTCTACACCAATATCAAAACATGACCAGGATAATTTCAAGAAGAGCTAGTCTTTATTTTGCAGCACAACAGGGGCCCTAGTTGTTCCCGGCGTCTTTGAACAGGTTGGCCAGGACGCGGGCTGAGGCCTTCAGGGTCTGCTTCAGAGTGGCTCGGTCCACGTGCACCACGCCAAAATGCTTGGAGTACCCGTCCTGCCACTCGAAATTATCGAGCAGGGACCAGACGAAATAACTGCTGACGGGCACCTGCAAACAATCATTGGGATCACTGTCAAGCAATTGGATCACATGGCGAGCCAAATATAGTGTGCCGTTCCCAAAAATGTCAAAATCAAATTCAAGACAATGCCACGGTGCAGATGCAACACGTGCTAAAGTCAAGTCTGAGATTGAAACTGTTGCGCACCTTGTCGATGACAACCGCCTCGACAGCATTCTTGATGTACTCCTCAAGATACTTGATGCGCGGCTTATCGTTGAGGGCCTGGTCCAGGGGCATGTCATCTTCACCCTTGACTTGGAAGCCATTCTCTGTGACGCTGATCCAATCAGGGCGGTACCTGCATAAGAAATCACACGCTGTATTGATGGAAACACGATTGCGTACAACCTTGAAGTCTCAACATAAAACCCTCTCAAGACACACAAATAAACATTTTTAAACAGGTGCCTTTATTCACCTGTCGTTGACGTAATTCAGGATCATCCTGAATCCGAACGGCACCGAGTAGAGCCACTCTGCATGCGCAACAATATAATAGATGTTCAATTTGGAGAAATGAATATTCAAGGCATGCGCGCTGTTGTACATGAACTGAAGTCATACAGGTCTTGTAAACCAATTTTCTGTGGGAAAAACCCTATATCTTGACAATGCTGCAGACTTTCAAGACATGCTGGGTGATCATGACTAATTTTCTCACCTGAGTCGCCCTCTTCGCCAATCACAAATTCATCCTTGTTCGAGTGACCCACTTCATAGTCAGTGATGCCCAAGACGCAAGTGGCGTTGTGCTTGAAGCGCGCATACCTGCAAGTACATTCTCAGAATCTGATACACGCAATGAATTCCTTCTTGAGCCGCAACGCGCAGCTGCCATTGGGCGTCAACACCTTTTCCAACAATTAAGTGTGCATGGCCTAGAGCTTAACCTAAACTTTGCAAAATTGCAAATCAAAGTGACAGACACCCAGGCACTGGCAACCAGTTTATACTCGTCAGGCAATAGCATATGGGCAAGAGAAGGGCGCACGATGAAGTGTAGCGATTAAGCGCAAAATAATCAAAAGAGCCTTTCAGATCCTTGGCCTGCAAGGGAAAACCCGGATCTTAAACACACAGTGACACCACAGAGGCTTTAAGTGCATTTTGACACTGGTGAGAGTGTTTGAGCTGGCATTAAGCAAGCTACCAGTTCTGGAGAGAGCTCCGGCAGGTAAGGGATGCGAGCTCTGACGGAATCAGGAAACTGCCCAAAGTATATGGGATCAGCGAAAACTCCGAGCTCAAAATCTGTCTTCCGCTGGGCAGCTGCCTGCGTGTACATACACCACACAATGACCGTCTGACAATCTTGTTGGCACTTTACCTTCTGAGGGACATTCTGAAGGATCTGCCAGCCAAGTCTACACTCCAAAACATAGTTCATTATGTGCAGCATCTTGACTGAGTTGTCCTACCTTGTCCATCTCACTGCTGGCATCAAACGGCAATGACGACTCAGCGTTGAGGTTCATCGCTATCATTCCACCGGGTACCACTTTCCGGAAAACTTTCACAGCAGCCGCATGTGCCTTGAGCACATTCACTATGCAGTTTGCCACTTGTTCCTGCGGGACAGAGCACATGCAATTTGCCACGCATGCATATTCCGAGGGTGATGACACATCTTGAAAGGCACAATGTCTACAGCAGCAGTTCTGTAACAACGTTGCAAAATTTTCCTTTGTTTGCACATATGGCAGCATGTGAATTCATACCGGCTCTTTGATGCCGGGGGCATGAATGCCACTGCCGTAGCCCTCCCAGCAGAATGTTTTGGGCTCATTGATGGTGGTCCAGTACTTCACACTCTCCCCGAGGGCTTCAAACAGCGTTGCGGTGTAGTTGGCAAAGATTGGCACAATGTCCTCACTGTTCCAACCCCCAAAGCAGTCTTGCAGTGCCTGCAAACACAACTGTTTGACCAAACATGCCAAGGAACCGTCATCATATTGGTACACAGTGGGGCTCAGTTCTGCTCATAAGTAGTTAGTTCCAATTAAAACGCTTCATGAAAAATAATCAGGTGTTCGGACCTGGGGCAGGTCCCAGTGATAACAGGTGAGGACTGGCTCGATGCCAATTGCGACCATGAAGTCGACCATCTCCTTGTAATAGTCCAGCCCCTTCTGATTCACAACGCCATCTCCCTGTGGATATATGCGCGCCCAGGAGACTGATACACGCCACTGCTTGGCAGACAGCTGCTTTGCCAGCAGCAGAATTTGTTTGTAGTCATGATAAAAATCCACAGCGACGTTGCCTGCGCATGGCACAGCCATGCGATGATTAGAACTGTGCAGGTGAGTGGTTAGTCATGATCACATAATGCAGGTGACACGCATGATCATTTGAACAGATACTAGTACTATTACTATTGCACGCTTGTTCTGGCAAAGGCAAGGTGCGTCTGCAGCACAAGCCGCAGTTGAAGGCTGCCAAATTCCAACCCCTTGTTGGACTCGCCAGATCCAAGCCAGACCCAATCAACAGTGGGCAAGGTGCTCAGTATTTGTACCGCCCCCCGCCAGCCGGGGCAAATACGATGAACAGATACATGTCCTTCTTAAGTTGACGTCAAAGGAAGTTCTGAAACTCACCAGTGTCATTGTTGTGAACTGTACGCCCACCAGGGAACACAGTATGGTCGTTGGTAAAGGTATCCCAAATACTGGCTCCCTTTCCATCCGCGCGATAAGCTCCCTCGAACTGCACATGCCAGGCCACACTGCTTATTTTCTATGTCTCTTACGGGCACCATTGCATTGAATTCTGGAACTCCATGTGACATCAAAGATGTAAATAAAACGCTGGAAAAATTGTAATTTATTGTTTTCATGACACGCCTTTCAAAATCCACGCGGATCATTTGCGTCGCAGCAGCAAATCTGTGACCACTGGTCAGCCAGGTGGCAGCCTTCCAGCTGAAGAGAAGGCTGTCCTCCACCAGGTCAGAGATAAACCAAGAGAATCTAAATCACGTCTAATATACGGTAATCATCCCAGGACTTGACAGGTCTACGGTAGCGTTTTGACAGCCCTTAAGGGCCCCCCAAGGGATTGGCCAAACTGGTCCAGGGCTAGGGGCAGGTTTCATGGCAACCCTGGGAATAGCAGGGATTTGGTAGAATGGCGTCAGGGCAATGCTCCGAAGCCACATGGCTGTGACTCAGGGGCGGCCTGATTTCTGACTGTTCCAAAAAAAAGAGAAAAGAAAAATTGGGGGGATGTATGTAGGGTTGTCATATACGGTTCTGAGTCACGCCTCAGTAGACCGTGGAAAATGTGCAAAACGCAAAGGGCCTAGGTAACTACGAATCTGCAGGGGGAAATTATCTAAGGGCATCCTGAACCCTAATATGTGTCCTAAGATCTCCAAAGACCCCTGTCAAACCGTCGGTCTATGACTATTGCCAGCACTACCCACAACCTAAACAAACACGTTTCAGGCTGTCTGTCCTTTCCCACACGCTGAACAAGCCATCTCAAGCGCCTGTGTCTGTATCTGTGACACAGGGCTCAGCCACTAGGCTAGTGCTGCGCTTACCTAGATTCTCCTTATTATTGCAAAATTAACTTGGAAACCTATCCATAATGAACAATCGGCAAATGGCTCTACAGGCACTTCAATTGGAAGATTTTCAGTCTAGAAGATCACTGAGTCTGGCAGACTCTGGTATGGGCCATGCCTCACATCCCTACATCAGAGTTGACTGGACTGTCACCTAATACCGATTGAATTCATGCCCCTATGTAACCCTACAACTGGATTACGAGTACATGCTCAGATCTGGTTGCTGGATACCTTCTGTGTCCAGCACAGATAGGTCAGTGAGGCGCTGATTAGAGGCTCTGCCTAAGGCAGAACCTAAACAGGCAACCATCTCATCATCGCATGACTCATGAACAGTAACATGCATTGTCTCCACAGAAAATTGTTTCTTATATCTCCCCTGGCCGGATGCAGGGTTGCTGAGGTACCTGATAGGCGGCAGAAGAGAACCCAAGCTCGAAGGGCGGGTTCCTTGGCAAGGGTTCAACTGGAGGCGACGGCGGTGTTGGTGGTTGTGAAGGGGGCGGCGGGCTGGGCAGGACTCTTGGAGGGAGCTTCTCTGTTGGGATTGGGGTTGGCGGGGAAGGCGAGGGTCCAGGCTGTGAAGTGGGTGAAATGGTTGGGGCCGGAGCCGGTGCCTCCAGAAAAGCCTGAGCGGGTGCCTGCATGGGGAGGCAGAAAAACTCTTAGCTACATATTTGGGAATTTGAGAAAAATCCCTAAATACCCCAAATTTGTAACATCAGAAAAGGATAGAAATCTCATCAGTATTCTTCACACTGGCAGCAATTGGGGTAAGCAGTTAAGACGGGCATACAGATTGTCAGGGTTTTGACACGCAACTGCAAGCTGGTGCCTTTTGCAATGCAGAGCAAGACATCTTTAGATCCCAGACTGCAAGTTGGGCTTACCAGTGCCTGCTGTTGTGCAGTCACTTGGGGTACTCCTTGAAGAAAAGTTTCAGCCGGGAGATTCTGCTCCGGCAGCGTTCCAGATGAAAATATTTCGTTCAAGCGTTGCACTCGTGCGGGTGGAAGTATTTGCTGCCCTGCAGACGCAGACAAGTGATTCAGTGACTGTGAATCATCAAAGGGTTAACTCTAAAGGTCAAACCCAAAGGTCGTCAGTCCACACTGAGAAGTATATGGCAGAGGCTGCACTCCAGGCAAGCTGCACTTGCAAGTTATGCTTTGATCAACTGAGATCGTGGCAGCTTTGCTTGTGGCCAAAACGAGGATACACGAAAACCACTTAGCGGCCTGAAGCACCCTGCCATAATAACACAGACGGTCGCAAAGCTTCTGAGATTTTCGACGAAGCGACTCACCTGACACGGTCAGGGCGAAGCACCACAAGAAGACCAAACGTCCTGGCCCCATCGTGGGGCGCTCCTTCGTTTCTGCAAAGAATAGAGGTTTGTCACGTTCACTTCTGTGAGATAAGGACAATAAAACCGTAGAGAATCTTCAAGTGAATACAGAAAAAGCAGCCGCCAGGAGGGGTGCCGCCTTTTTTGAGGCGTTCTGGCTGGCGGAACAACATCAAACGACCACATATTGCAACTATGTGAACGTTTAGGGAACAAGAGCAGCAGACAGAACGTTGTTGTGTGTAAGACGATCGACAAAGGCGGCTGCCGTCAACCTGACGGGCCTTCCAACATTACAGCAGTGGGTTCAAGCACGACAGACCAATATGCTCCTACAAGATCACCTTGAAGTGTTCAGACGGGCGATGCAGGTGCTCGATCCCTCGGTAGAACTCCTTGGAAATGAAGTCTGCTGGGTCCGTCTGCGATTTTTATATTCGTGTGGGCGCCTCGTTCGTTGCGGCGTTCCTGCAGGTTTCTAGAAGAAAACGTGATCGCCGATGACAAACGAGGTCAATTGGTCATATTGGTCATTCGATTCTGCGAGACCTATACTAGGTTAGAACCTCCAACGTCTCCATATGTCTGGCAATGGTTTGTGCACATATCGCACAGTGCTCTGGGCACGCCAGACTGCTCGTCAGAGGTAGCATGATTGATCAAGTGCAAAGCTTGTTCTGTGGACTGAACGTGCAAGCACGCACAAGGGGCCAGACACAGCCTTTCATAACCCTGAGCTGAATATAAAAGAGTCCTGCTGAAAGCAGGATTCACGCACAAGGGCCCAGACACAGCCTTTCATAACCCTGAGCTGAATATAAAAGAGTCCTGCTGAAAGCAGGATCCATACACAATTAAGTGCTGTGTGCCAGCTTTCTTGCGTTGAGAACGACCTCTTGTGTCCTGCAGTGTGGCTGTGCTTCTGATGTCTCCTGCCTGTAGCAGGACCTGGCTTAAAGGGCGCAGCACCAGTCTAGCTGGCAGCTTTATGGTTAAGGAATGTTCATATTTACTGTTGCGCCTGTGCAGCTGGTGAGGACACTTGAGGCTTCAAGCTGCCCTTGATTTTCCTGTGCCACCTGCCGCATCCTGCTGGTTCTGTGGTACAAATAAATGGCCGGAGTAGAAACAAGTCACTGCTACTCAAGAGGAGTGTGCATGTCTCAGGGGAAACTCACTGGCTCAGGGACTCCCCGGCAGTGAATGGGCTCGTCAGGAGAGATAATTTCAGCTTCAATGGCTTCCAGACACACACTGTGTGGCATCCAGATCAGCAAGCCAGATGGACACATTGGCGGTCATACCATGGTGCCATTAATTTGACGCCCCGAAGGGGCCGCACCGTGCGAGCCCTGCCCCTAGATGTGAATCTACTCCTTGTTCCCCCTTCCGCAAAGGCACTACAGCTGCAGAGCATGCAGTCGATGCGCTGGGGCAACAGGTGCTACCACTTCAGACTGCTCGGAAGTTTTTGCTTCGGAGCGGCCTTTGGCAGCTTTGCCACCCTGCTGTCAAGAACATGGTGCCAATGTATCCTTGATGAGAAGTCTCTGCAGCACAAGAATCTTTGACAGTCTGCAAGCACTGGTTGCAATGCTCGTGCCCTGCTGGACATATTGTGGTGACCGGTCTAAATCCCACACCATGTGCGGTAAATGCAGCTTTGTAAAGTGCTGTGTGTATTGGCAGGCCCGGGAAGGAAGGAAGAAGCCGCCGCAGCCGCTGACTGTTGCATACAAGGCCGCAGGCGGGAGCTTGCGCCTGTTTTGTACTATGATAGGGCTATAACAGGTCCGCAAGTGTTGTGCCTGCATGGCTACATCCTCTCTGCTGCTTCTAAGTGCATGCATCTTCAATCTAAAAAGCGTCTGTAAGATATTTTGCTGTCAAGATGTTCTGCACGCGAAGCTGTTGGGCAACGGTTCATAATCACCAAGGTTGCAGCAGGTGTTCCCTCCTGAGGAAGGGGACTCCAATTCTCTCTGAATGCTCAACGATACCGCAGCTAAGTCACATCGAGGAAGTGTGAGTAAGAAGAAGAGACGATTTTTGCTTCTGATCGAGTTTGTTGTGGATCGTTGTAGCAAAGATCAGATCCTCAACCATGCGATCCACCGGTGTTTACTCCCAAGCATTTGGGACCCTGCCTCCCAAGTTACATATCTACAAGACATTTCCACGCTGTAGGCATCAACCGATAAGAGCTTCCTCAGGGTTTGGTTATGAGGATCAGGTGGTCGCAACACCAGGTGATGCCTGTGCCTTACCTGGCCCTGCTCAAAGCCGCTCGCAGATCCAAGGAGTGGGTTGAGCTAAATGATTGTCTGGAGTTTGTTTTTTACTGAAAGGTGCAGAATGAAAGGCTTAAACCACTCCAGGTATGGTGTGACTAAAAGCGATGGTCCTGTGACTTTCGTGCAGCTCTGGGAAATCGTGTGGAGGCGTGGCTCAAAACTCCAGCTGACATCTTGACATTCGGCCCCAGAGCTGCAGTAGGCGCACTCCTGTCGCTACCCCAGCGAGCCCAGACCTTGTGAGCTACCCCTCTGCTGTCTTGAGCACCAAGCAAAATGCTGCCTGCTACCCCTGCAGCAATATTACAGTGTATTCCCTTCCTGCCACACGTCAGCTCGTTGTGAAGTGTGATGTTCGTACTTAAATGATCACACCGCAGACTTGTGACATCTGCACAGGCAGCAGGATCTGGACAGGATCAATATGCTGCTGCAAGATCCGCGGCCACTTGAGGACAAGAGGGATGAGCTAGCAAAGGTGCTGCTCCATCCACCACCTACTCAGTGCAGATTGCTGTGCACTCTTGTTCACCTGACCATCTTGTGGCTGGCCAGTTCTGCTGCGCAGCAGCAGACAAAGTAGCACCGCCTGCAGCCTATTTTACATGATCAGCAGTCATCTCCAAGGGGCACCACACTGAAGCCTGGTCCAAGGAGGCAGGAGCCTCTCTATAAGATCTATCTCAAGAATCAAATGCATTTGTTTCCCCATGACGGATCATACTTCTCACTACTGCATTCCTGGAGTCAGGAGCCGCCATGAGCTGGCATTCGGGTCTGTTGTACGAACATAACGCTTTTTCATTCCCGTGCCGGGTCAAACCCTTCCCGCCAGCGCAAAGCCTCCAGCACCCTTGAGCAGGGGTCTGCGCGCCGCAGGAGGTGGAGGGAACGCTCGTGGAGTTTGTGGAAAAAGGCGCCGGCGTCGAAGCCGATGTCCTCGCCAATCTGACGGCCGCGCTCCCACCGGAGATCAAAGATTCTCTGCCGCAGGAGTTGCGATCGGCGCTCGGCCGCTCTGGCGCGCCGGCCGCGTCGGCGGCGAGCGCGTACGATGCCCCGGTGGTGGAATACGCGCCGATGCCGGCTGCCACGCTGGTGACTAACCAGATCGGTGAGTAACGTCCTTGCATGCATGCGCATGGGCCCAATACCTCACACAAGGTGGCGTGCAGAGTCTTGGCCCTATTCTAAACTTTGCTGATTGCTCCTTGGTGTCTCTTTTTTTAAATCTGTCCGATGTGACTTGGAGCTGGGCAATGAGCCCAAAACTCTGCTGTGCTCTGCTCGAGGTGCCTCAGAAAATGGAGTTCTGTAATTTAAAAACCCACCAGCCATGCTGGGCGCATATAATATCCTACCTTACAGGCTGGCACATGCAAGCTCAGCATGCTGCCACCTGGACTGGCTGATTTCTCCACCCCTGCTGACATCCCATGTGCGGTGCGCTCAGCTGCGGAGATGACGGACCTGCGTGAGGCCGTCAGGGAGCTGAGGGGAGCGATTGATACATTAGCGGTGAACCTCGATCCCGCGCAGGACAAGGTGCTTCGGCTGAACGTGCGCGAGGCTCGCAACAGCGCCGCCCTCCGCCTGCAGCAGCTCTCGCCCGCAACAATGGCGTCCTCGGTGCGGATTTCTTCTTGAATGTGAAGTTAACTTTTTAAAAGTCGAGTTTATATCAAGAAAAGGAGTGCAAATGCGCTCTGCGGATCTTGTCTTAGGGCAGAGCTCGCCTCAGCACTGAGGGCAGCAACTCTCGCCAGAAACCTTGGTTATTGGTGCGCTCGAATTTAAATGGTAAAATGACAGCATCCGAATGCACAGTCAAGCTGCGGAGCCATGGCTGCCGCAGGTGTTGCCAACTGCTATGGCAGCCCTGGTATGACACAAAGTGTAGTTGGATTAGAGTTTGCCATGCAGTGCTCTGCTCATGCACTGCATTGTTTAACAGTGCTGCTGCGCTTGCAGCAGAGACCTCTGGCTTCAACCTTTGTTGCTTGAGAGTTTGTTTCGCTCCAGGTTCTTTCTTGACCCTCCCCTCTCAGGCCATTTGGCTGCCAATACAACCACATGCAATGCGAAACTCAGACGTATGGCAGGCCCACGACCCTGGCGTGGAGTGAAGCCGACAAATGAGCATCCTGTGCAGATGCCATTTCCGATCTTGCATGAAATGTCCAAGACCTTTGAGGCTCTGTAATGTGTAATCAGACAGAGGAAAGAGGCTGAGAGCTCTTTGTGTTTGTATCCACAGGACGAGTCGATAGGGGCAGCCATCAGTGAGGCTGCCGCTCTGTTGGCAGACGTGGACTCTTTGGGAGTCTGATGGCACCAGGGTTCATGTGCCGGATTAAGAGTGCACATAAAACTTGGCATTGTGTGACAGATGTGCTGGGCAGCATGAAATGACTAGGCTCCAAAGGGCGGCTGCACTTGCAGCTTCATAACTGTCCAGCAAATGTTGTCTGGCGTGCGGGTTTTCCGTTGCAATTGCATTGCTGTCTTACACGAATGTGATACAGCGCAATCAATTGTCCTCGAGCAAATTTCTCCAGTTAACTCCTATGCATGCTGAAGCAATGTGGTTGATCAATCGAGAGCTACCCCTACAGACATGAGAGTTCCGATGCGAGCATGCATTGCAATCTGCCTGTCGTACTGTAACATTACTGTGTGCAATTGCACAGCGGCAGTAACTTTCAAGGAGACTGTGGGACCTGTTCGGGTGCACAAATGTCAGCAATGACCCAAACCAACCAGCACGCACACACCAAAGATCCAAGCCTACCATGGACACCATAGAACAAGCTGAATTAATTCCATATACAATTCCATGTTGTTCTACAAAGTTTCCGGCAAGTCACACTCAAGGCGCTCGCTGATCCAAGGGACACTGCAGCATATCGGCAATCAACTGCCTCACATGGTGACAGCATTCCCATTTTTTTCTTGACAAAACGCTTTGACTCTCGCAACAAGCTTGCATCATTCACCTCACCGTCGTTGCCACCTTTAGTTGCCACCTTGGAAATGCCCCACAATGCAGCAGTTGATGAACCTGCCGCACTGCTTTGCACCTCAAATTGTAGACCGAGCTTTACCCGAGCAAGTTCAGGTCACCAAGGCGTTCATTCACTGTTAGCCAGAGGTGCTTATAGAGAGTAACACTCCTTGCTTGCAGCTCCTAAACCCCCAAAACGACATTTGTCGGAAATCCTTCACTCCATTACGGAGTGAGTCTGCATGTCGGCGGGTCAGATTGCCAGTCAGGCGGGCCACTGAGTAGAGTGACGATTCTCCTCAATGTCACGGCCGTGACTCACGGGTGACTGATGCTTAGTCATCGAGGTAGTAGAAGGAGCCGGCAGACTTCTGCTCCTGGTCCTTGACAGAGTTCATCTTGTTGATGCGCGGGCGGTAGTTGGTCGGGTCCCGCCGGAAGGTGATGTCCAGGTTCTTCAAGAATAGGTTCATGCCTGCAGCACACACCGCAGACAATCCTAAGCATGCAGCCAGTCTTGAGTCTTGAGAAACTAGAGAGGACACTCAAAATGCCACTGAACTGCCCTAGACACTTTTGATGGTGTCATCAAATGCCATTAAAAGCCGGTGTGAAATATAGCTGATCTTGCCAAAACACTCCCGAGATCAAAGGGCAGGCGTACGCATTGCAGGACCCAACAGGTTTGTGCATATTCAACCCTGTTCTCATTGAGTTGGCCAAAAAAAAAGTGAAACCCAAGACAGGCCTCGGATATAAAAGTTCCAGAAAGATCTGGGATTCCGGGAAACAACACGAAGCTTCTCTTTAGCCTCTTGAACTCTTCAAGAAGCTTCATGTTGCTTGTCAGAATATCCCAGACCCAGAAAACCATTTTCTTCATTGCAGCATCCGCCTTACTTCAGAGGAGCAAAGGTGAAAAAGAAATGTCACCTGAGAGGAGGGACTGGGGCTTGCGGGCGGTGGCATTCTTGGAGGGCTCTCCCTCGTAGACGATGACTCGGTCTGCCAGGTAGGCGGCCATGATGAAGTCGTGCTCCACTATGAACGCCGTCTTCTTCGAGTGCATTATGAACCGCTTTATCACCTGCGCGCACCGGCAACAACCCACACTCAGGCCATGCACATTGAATTGCAAGCATCTCACATTAAAGTTCACCACTTTGTGTCTTATAGAATTATCAACCCTTCATCCACCCTAAACCCTAAATCAACCTTGCAGTCCCCGTGAAAAATTATTACTATGAGGGCCCTTCCCTAAACCCTAAACCATAATCATAACCCTACATCTATACTCCCTAAACCCTAAGCTAAAGTGGGTGAAGAATAACGTCAGGGAAAGCAAGCGAGCATCTTAGTAATCACTATGAATTCCTGGAGTGGCGCCTGGCATCATCACAGTGCTGCACAAGCAAGCGGCACAGCGCGCACCGACATTACTCTTTCAGCCGTTCCATCTTAGGCATAAGACAGGACTGCAAGCTTGCCATGGAAATATACTGATTCACATCAGGCCACAGGGCAGAGCTGCAATGAAAATTGGGGGTCTAAAAAACATTTTTATGCACATGCAAGTGGTACCGCAGGTCTAGAGCCATCCAGAGAACAACCCTCTTAGTACTTCGACTGAGACATTATCCTTTCCCACCTGCACTGATGATCCAAAAAGCAACGGCAACGCGGCATCACAATCCCCCAGAAGACACGAGCAACCACCATGAGTACAAAGCTGCTTGCAGAATTGGGGGATAAGCCAGGGCCCTGTAATGAATGCAGACATCCTCTGTACATGTGTCCTGTACAGGCACCTTGATAGTACTACAAGTGGATGCCAGGGCACAGACCTTGGCGGCTATGATGCGCTGCTCGGAGTCGAGGTAGGCGGAGGGCTCGTCGATGAGGTAGATGTCGGCAGGGGTTCCCAGCGCCAGAGTAATGGCCACGCGCTGCAGCTCACCTCCACTCAGGTTCTGCACCTGTTCGCACCATTTTGCACGAGCAACTCAGCATTTCTTTAGAGATTGTACACGGTGACAGTGCCGTACTCGGCAGTCAGTATCGACATGCATATACTCTGCTGGGCTGCATGGGATGGAGCTGGAATGGCAAACAACAACTGCACCACTGCAGCGTCCACATCTCATGCCATCAGCAAGGAGCCACTTTGTGTAGGGGAAGATGCAAGTGGCCTGCGGCCAAGCTTGCCCTTCCCCGGTGCACATTACTCATCTAATGCTTATGGGCATGTGAAGCAGAGATTTACAGTAGCAGATGGTGCAAGCAAAAAATAGCATGTGGGCGCAAGTAGCCTGCAGCCAAGCTTGCCCTTCCCCGGTGCACATTACTCACCTAATGCTTATGGGCATGCGAAACAGAGAATGACAGCTGCAAAGGGTGGAAGCAGAAGAGAGCATGTGGGCGCACCTGCTGGTCGATGAGGGCCTCGATGTTGAGGGGCTTGAGCACGTCAGTCCCAAACTGCGGGTTGAGGTACATCTCCCGGATGCGCTTGTGCAGCAGCTCCCGAACCTGCACACACAGATTTTGAATGTCAGCCAACTTGCGGTCATCAGTGCTGCGCCACTTTCCCCTTTGAACTCTCTAAAAGTGCCTCTCGCAGATAGGCACCCAGAACAGTTGAGCACCATCCACCAGCACAAACACATCGAGGTTAAACAACTTTAAGTTAGGTATCTCGCGCTGATCCAGCCATCAAAGCCAAAAACGTTCCACCGAGCGCAGACATGAATCTTATTGTCCCTGCATAACTCTGGCTTATTCCGTCAGAGGTAACCCTGGGTACTGCACCTTCCAGCAACATGACTGCAAGCTGGAAAGTGCGCACAACGATGCATGCATGGCGCAAGGCAATAATAACCCACGCAGTTCAAGACAGGTCAGAGGGGTAGCGAAGTGCCGCACCGTGCCGGGGAACTTGGGCGAGATCTTCTGCGGCTTGTAGGACACCTTGAACTCAGGAACCTCCACGCTTTCGTCGTCCGCTTTCAAACTGCCGTGCAGCATGCGGATGAATGTGGTCTTCCCAGTCCCGTTCTCCCCCAGCATGACTAAGATCTCGCTGTCTGTGAACTCCCCGGCCTCCACGTGCAGCGAGAAGCTGCCCTGCGTCTTAGTCATGGCTGGGTATCCGTAGTGGCTGAACCTCTTCGTGCTGGCGTCCACCTCAGCTGTGGTCTCCGCCACCTGCGCCGTAGATTCGAAATTCAAATTCGAAATTTGAAATTGAAATTGAATCTTGATTTCGAAATTTTTATTCGTGGGTGGTCAAAGACCCAGAAGAGATGCTGGTTCAGTATGCAATCACAACCCATTGATCCCTCAGTGGGGATGAACCAGAAGAGCATGCTTGGCAAAGGGCGGTGGAGAAGGAAACAAAGTATCCAAAACTCTGAGGAGTCCAGCAGGAGACTTGGTTGCATGTCCATGGAACCCCAAATTGCAAGGGGCAGAAGCAATCTACATGGCGTCACAGACCCTGGCAAAAAACGCCATGATGTCACAGGTGACTGAGCCAAAATAAAAGACATTGCAATGTACACGCAAAGCACATGCCTCTTGAACCGGTAGGGATCTTGATCCGAGGTGGATTGAAGATATCTCATGCCCCAATCGACACATGCAAACGCATGCATCGCAATGTTATGCAAGTTTGATGCAAACTCAGCGCACCGCCCAACCCATCGTATTCTTGTTTCACGGTACTGATTCGTGCACCCCCAACACCCTGAACGCTAGACTCTTACTACATCTTAAAGGATCCCAACCTTCAAATCCGGAATGTTAGACACAGCAGGTGATACGTGCCTTGAAGGTGAGGGCCTCATCCCGGAAGCGCAGGTTCTCGGTGGGGACGAAGCCGGCCAGGAAGATGTTGATGCCCTCGCGCACACTGAAGGGCATGGTGACCACTCCGTACGCGCCCGGCTTGCCGTAGAGGCAGCAGATGAAGTCCGAGAGGTAGTCGAGCACCGCCAGGTCGTGCTCCACCACAATCACGTACTTCTTGGGGCCCAGCAGCGACCTGATCACCTGCGCAGCGGCGGCAGGCAAAAACTTAGGGTTCAGGGTTTAGGATTCCCCGGCGGCTGAATGGGGCAAATAATCAGTTATTAGGATGTCTTAGGCACATGTAAAAGGCAAGAAATAGGAAATATAGAGAAAACCTAAATATAGAAAAAGGTGCGGGATATGGGCGTATTGAAACCTTCTCTGTGGTCAGGAACATGCAAGGTGCAGCATAGGATGCCCCGCACGGAACCATTGAGATGTTGATCCTAGTCGGGATCTAATTGAGGAAATGCTTATCCAGAAGTTTTGGCCAGTCATGCGGCCGACCCCATGCCGAAGGAGATGCAAAGTCAGCAGTGAGCTACTCGACCAGTCAGAGAAGAAATGCGACTCAACGCCGGAGAGCCATGCATGTTGTATTTATACATGCAGACTATGACTAAGACAGCTCCGCATGAGCTGCATTACCCTCATGCTGCTGCTGCTTCTGCAGAGCAAATGCTCTTCAATATCAAGGTGAAAACAAACCTGCGCTGCTTTGAGGCGCTGCCTGACGTCGAGGTAGGAGGAGGGCTCATCGATCATGTACACGTCAGCCTCCTGCGCTGCCACCACCGCTATGGCAAACCGCTGCAGCTCGCCTCCCGACAAGTGCTCCACTTCACGGTCCAGCACCTGGGGAAAAACGATGCACGCTGTCAGCCCTGGAATCCGATGGCAGCATGAAAGTACCTGAAGAAGAAGAAGCAGACATGATGAATTGTTGTTATAATTATTACACGCTCTTCCTGCCAAGAGGCAAGGTGCGTCCTGCAGACAAGCTGCAGTTAAAGGCTGCCACAGTCCTACTTGTTGGACTCGCCAGATCCAAGCAAGACCCAATCAACCGTGGGCACCATGATGAATATCGCAGACAAAATACAGTTAATCATGCCAGCTCCTTCGAAAGTGCCCTTTCATGCAAGTATCAGCAGCACTGCAGTTAGAATGTGCACAGATTGGCATCCTCGTTGACTATCCATCAACCCAAAAAAATAAAGGCACAACACTAGCTAGAGCGCCACTTGCACCGCCACAGAATGGAAATGCAGGGTGCAGATGACATGCGATGGTGCAGAAAACTGGCAGGGTGCAAGAAGGTGTGCACCTGTTCCAAGTCCAGGTCTCGCAGGAGCATCTCCTTCACGCCCCTGGCATCCTTCTCATCGATGATGCTCTCCACACTCCCCCTGCAATTGTCCACAGCCAAAGTCATGCATGCACTAAAACATAGTGGTTTCTTTTCATCCTGGCCCATTGCACTGGTGCAGTCGCCGGATGCACTGGCCCGAGGGCAGCCTGAACCTCAGCTGTGAGAATTTTAAAAGAACTATATGATCTCGGCTATGTACCCTTCCTTGGCTGATGTTGAATGGGCCCATGCAATGTGGTTTCTCCTCCCACTAGGCACTCGGAAATGGTCATGGCCACAGGTGTCACACAGCGCAGTAATCAGCCCCTTGCTGGCTGTGTATGTCACAAACCCAGAGCAAAGAGGAGCGACTCACCTGACGGCCTTGGGGATGTGGTCGACGTACTGGGGCTTGATGGTGGCGTGCAGGTCATCCTCCAGGATGCGCGTGAAGTAGTTCTGCAGCTCACTCCCCCGGAAGTGCCCCAGGATCTCCTGCCAGTCGGGGGGCGACTGCACGAATGACAGCACACCATTAGCGCACAGTCAAGCGCGTTTTCTGCAGCCAGCTGCGCTGGCAGCTCTGTTCTGCCATAATGGCCATGTCCAATCTATTGAAGCTCGCGCTGCTAATCATCAAGATTCACAGCGGAGTCTGGCCCCCTGTCAATCCTACCCTGGAATTTTGCGGCGCTGACAAGTTTCCTTCAGAATTCCTGCTGGTTTGCTGGTAGCACGCAACGGGCAGCTTGCGCAAACGAGCAAAAACTGTTGCAGATTTGACCGTGCATCAGGACATGGCAATTGTGAAAGCTCGGGGTTAAAATCAAGCTTACACTGGGTAATTGAGGAGACAGACTAGCTGACAGTGAACTCTCGCACCTCAAAGCGCCCCAGGTTGGGTTTGAGCTTGCCGGCGAGGACTTTTAGGGCGGTGGATTTGCCGATGCCGTTCGTGCCCACCAGCCCCAACACCTGCCCAGGCCTGGGCACCGGCAGCCTACACGCACACAAGCCCTGCTTGAAACTTCAAACAAAAAACGATTACAGCACCAGGAAAAAGTCCACCAGGTGGCCCCCCACTGGTGACACATAACTTGCACATTCAGGTGCTTCCAGAACAATGAAGAGCCAAAAGGGACATGAGAGCCTTCATAATGGACAATTCCCATGCAAACAGGCCAACAACTTGGAGGGGGGCATACCTGTGAAGTTTGAAGGAGTTGGGTCCGTAGCGGTGCGTGGTCTCCCTCTCCAGATTCTTTGGCAGATTGATGATCATGATCGCATCAAACGGACATTTCTGCAAAGAGGCACACCTCAAATCAGCTGGGCAACATGCGGTAGCACACCATGATGTTGCATGAGCGCTGCAAGGCAAAGCAGCCAATAGAGGTGCAGCTGCATTACATCACTGCTGATGAGGAAGCAGCGCAGTAGGAGGATCACCTTTATACAGATACCGCAGCCGATGCAGAGCTCCTCTGAGATCCATGCTGTCTTTGAGTTCGGGGCCACTTCAATGCAGAGCTTGCCTGCAGATTACCCAAGCACGTTGATCGTTTGACACATGTCACAACGTTCCATTGAGATGATCAAGGACACGTCCAGAATCGAGTGCTGATTGAAGGTAGTGCTCACCTATTTTCACCACAGGACAGCTCTTCTTGCACTCCTGCCTGCATTTCTTCGGTTTGCACCTGGATGCACGAAAAAAATTGATCTGAAGAACTAGAGGCAGGGATGCAGAGTAGTCACCAATCCCAGTTATAACTCCAGACTTCACCACATTCAGCAAGTGCAGCTTCCAGTAGCTGCACATCCTCCACCACCAGAGTGCTCCACCTGATCATAAAATGTGCTCAATGGCACCAGCTCAGTCGGATATCTGGAAACTCGAGCAGCAGAAGCAAACCTGTCTGCGCTAACGATTGCGATACGAGTCAGTGTCTCGTTGTCTACTTCCTTCTTCTTGTTCTTGGGAGGCATCTTGCCTGCGGCCTCGTCCCAACCGAGGCCTCAGGTTAAGTTGTTTGTCTTCTAACAAGCCTGTGATCAATGATCAAACGCCCAGTACGGTGCTCTAAAGCTGTGCAGATCGAGGAGGGACACCCCTGATCAGGCACTCCTGCAGAAATCAAGGAATGATGCTGCGCTCTGAGAGCAGGATGAAAGTGCAATGGCAATCGAGTTTCAGCGAAAGTATGCCAAACACTCCAGAGGTGATTTTGAAAGCAATGAGCCGCCTGCATGCATTTAATGGTGCGTCTTCTAGCTGCTTACGATGATTGGACCCTGCCCTATTTGCTCCTGCTTCATGTAAGATGTCCATCATAATAGTGCGATCGGTGGTGCAGCGAAGCCACTGTGCAATTTCATAATGATATAACTAGCTTCCGGCACTGAGAACAGGTGCTCAAATGGGTCGGCACGAGGAAGAGGGCACTGAAGTTAGGAAGGAGAAGAAGGAAAAGAGCAAGCACAAACATAAAGACAAGGACAAGGAGAGAGACAAATCCAGCAAGTACAAAGATAAGAGCATTTCTGACGGAACTGTAGCCAAGGCGGAGCCTGAGCAGAATGGCGACACGTCAAATGGATTTCCCTTACCACCACGATCAGGAGAAAAGAGCGACAGGCAGCCCAGAGAAAAGAGCAGGGACAAAGAATCAGAGGTGGACAAGGAAAGCAGGCGAGACAGGGATAGCAGGAGAGAACGGGACGGGGACAAGGACAGGGAAAAGGACAGACACAGGCACAGGGACAGGGACAGAGATCGGGAAGAAGGCAGCAAGAAGGGTGAGAAGGAACGCAGGAGGGACAGGGACGACGACAGGGATAAGGAGGAGAGGCGAAGGCACGACAAGGATAGGGACAGGGACAGAAAGAAGGTTGACAGGAAGGAGGATGACCATAGGAGCGAGCGCAGGGACAAGGAAGAGCACAGCAGAGGCGAAAAGGCTGCAGACGCTGACAAGGATGACAGGGGCAAAGCTGCAGCGAAGCCCTCTGTTGCAGCTGATCCTGAAGGGGATTTCATGGAGGAGGATCTGCCTGGGCCACCATCAGGACCAATTCCAGTCCCAGAGGAGGCAGCAGCAGCGTCTTCTGTCCCAGAGGAGCTTTTCGTGCTGGACGTCAAGCCTCAGGTGCAGGAGTCCGGCGGAGAGATCTCCATGAGCATCGAAGAGACCAACAGGTCAGTCTGCCATCCCTGTGCCTCCTGCAACTTGGTTCATCGTTGCCAAAGCAATGCTTTCCTATGTCTGCACTCTGCGGCCTCAGCGGCCTCAGGACATGCCCTGCGAGCTTATGGAGAATTCTTTATTGGCAGAATGTTCTTGTATTAAATTTGCGCCTCCTGCACTTGATTGATCGTTGTCAAAGCAATGCTTTCCCAGCTCTGCACCCTGCGGCCTCCTGTGAACTTTCTGGGAGTTCCTGATCAACGTGAACCCTAGAAAAGTGTTAAATGTGAGAGGCTGTACCTGGTACTGAGCTTTGTGTGTGGAAACTGCAGGGTGCGGGTCTCTCTGGGGCTGAAGCCGCTGGTGATGGAGAGCGAAAGGGAGCAGCGGCAGAAGGAGGCGCTGGCCAGGGAGGCCAAGAGGGCCGAGGAGGAGAAGGAGGCCAAGGCTGCTGAGCTGGCTGAGCGCATCAAAGCGTATGCCCCTTACCTGCTGCCCTTTTTTTGTATCAGAGGCATCCACAACTGCAGAGCATACAGTACTTTGAGGAAGTAACATGCGAAAACGAGAAGTGTTACTGATGAGATTAGTGTACGCTTCTATCGTCCTCTTGTACCCAGGATGCCTGTCTGTGGCCAGCTGTTCTTCTGCAACTGTTCAGTCCTGCTGATCGGTGAAAGGCTATGTTTCCTTGGAGCATTTAGTTCGGCAGTTGAGTGCAGGCCTCTTTAGTCCTTGTGCATGATCTGGGTTGGACTTAGGATTTTGCCGGGTGGACTTGTCATACTGTGGACGAGGAACGGCCAGCGGAAGAATGCCCTGTACCCAGGGAACTGATATGGCAACTTTGAATTTGAATCAACATTGAACTTTGGAATATTCCGCCTGAGCAGGCAGCGGGAGAAGCGGCTGGAGGATGAGAAGCTGCGCAAGGTGAAGACGCTGGGAGCGGCGGCCGATGACGTGGACGACCTGGGCGCCTGGGTCAGCAAGAGCCGCGCCCTCGAAGAGAAGGCCAAGGCTGAGGCGCGCGCCAAGGCCCTCAAGCAGGCTCGCGCTCTCGAGGAGCAGGTGCGCTGCTTACTACCGCATTCCTGCCGTGATGGCTACATGAGCATTGACAGGGGATGCTGTTTGATGGGGAGTGTGAATCTGCATGTGACGGGTTGTTTGAGCTCTTTCCGTAAATCCATGGGAGGTTGACACGCCTCGGTGCAGCATGTCAGAGTGTGCCTGATGTTGATGATCCAGGATGGTGGGGGTACAGGAAACCTGGTACGGATTGTTTTTAGATGTCAGATGTGGTTCAGACGTTTTGCTGCTGCGCTGTGCTTCATGGGACTGAGATGTGATATGTATTGTTCAGGATGATGATTTCGAGGATTCGGACGACGAGGACGGCGCGCCGCTGCGCAATGCCAAAGAGCTGGCCGGCATGAAGGTGAATTCTGCCTTTGCAGCCATGCTTCTTTTACTTTCTTGACCGCGTGCACCTGACTTGCACATGAAGTTCTGGCCTGCTGCGGCTTCTGGCAGCTTCCGTCTTACAAGCAGTCTACATCAGTCCCTTCTTGTTTCGCACCTGTGTCTTTAGGTAAGCAGCTGGGGCCTGGAAGGGCTTGACAAGGTGTGGGACTGCTTGTCCGGCACTTACCTGGGAACTCAACAGGGTCTCAACTATGTGAGGGGAGTCTCCTGCTGGGCGGTGGGGACAGGATTGCCGGGAGATGCATGAGACAGGGTCTGGGGTGAAATGGAAGGGGCGCGCATGCAGGTGAAGCACAATGCGGATGAGCTGGCGGAGGGAGAGACGGTGATCCTGACGCTGGCGGACCGCAACATCCTGGACGACAAGGGCGACCTCGACGACGACGCCGACGAGCTCGAAAACGCCCTCGTTGTACGTGTTCCTTCTTCTACTGCCCTTGCGCCCTCTTTCTTTCTCTGCGCTGGGCGTTGCTTCTCCTTTACTGAGCTGCCCAGCAATGCGTGTCCTTAACTGTGTCCCCTGACAGCACCACCCCCTCTCTGCCCATGTCATGTCAACGATGACATTGCTGCTATGCTGTTGAATCATGCGCACTGCCAGCATGAGGTATCTGGGTAAAGTTTAGGCAGCATGCATGCCATCGGGAATGATACGACCCATGCATGACTTGTTGCGTTCGGCACAGCATTCTCATCACAGACTGGAGAACACAGCATATCAGGCAGGCGTGCAGGAGAGGTCATCTCAAAAGAAACTTCAGCATACTTTGACCTGCACAAAAATGGAGGAGGTCTGATGTGCGTGCGTGCGCTGCGCAGATAGAGCAGAAGAAGCGTGAGAAGGCGCGGCGAGCGGCGGGGAAGCAGCACAAGCCGCTGTTCGGCGAGGACGGTGTGCAGCGGGGCATGCTGGACAAGTACGACGAGGAAGAGGAGGATGCAGGCATGGAGATCGACGAGTCTGGGGCGGTGAATGATGAGAAGGCTCGCAAGCAGGCCGAGATCAAGGCCAAGCTGGCCGCAGGTGGGCGCCTGAATGACAGTCCATCGAAAACGAATCGCCAAGCGTACTTTGTAACGTATCAAGATGATTGTGGCAAAGTTTGTGCTGCAGTATCGTTGTAGATGAATCCTAATGCCAGGGGCTGGAAATGGCTGTTATAACTTGAAAGCATGCAGTTTACTGGATTCGTGGACATTCTCAGGCATGCTTTTGGCTTCATGAAATTAAGCAGAAACCATGCCGGAACATGTTCAAGAACCCAGTAAATAAAACTCAGTAATTGTGCAAGCAGTCGCTGACATGAGTTGTGTGCGGATCCTGACGTGGCTTGTGCTATGGTGCAGCCCAGCAAAGCGCAGCAGGGACTGCTGTTGCCGGGTACGACGCGCGCTCCGAATACTTCACCAAGGAGGAGATGGCCGAGCTGTTCAAGCCCAAGAAGAAGAAGGTGCGCCTGGCTTTGATACACTTCAAGGCACTGTGTGTGTTGGCATGCTTGACAGCTTCCACAAAGCATTGCGAGGGGTGCTTTGGCACTTTTTCCAGGATTCACAGTTTCATAGATTGAGATTTTAGAAGTCATATTGGATGCGAAGGCGCATGAAAGTCGCTTCTCTACTGCGAAGATACACCGACACATCATCATCTATGTGTATCGCGGCGCGTGAATGCCGCGAGCTTGCTGTGCAGAGGAACCGTGACGTCGTGAATCATTGTGTGTGACGGTCTGTGAAATCCGTGCTGTGCGGCACAGACAAAGAAGAAGCTTCGCAAGAAGGAAGTGATGGAGGACCTGAGCTTCCTGGAGGCAGAGGCCGAGGTGGCCGCTGCGGCCGGCGTTGCCGACCACGGTTCCCGCGGCAGCCGCACCGGGCCGGCCGAGACGGCCGAGGCGCAGCGCGCGCGCGAAAACGCCATCAAGGATGAGAGGTGTGCGCTTGATTCCGCTTTTCCTTGCTTATAGCACATTCTAAATCCTGCTGCATGCATATCAAACATGCATGTGCGCAGGTGCACTTTAGCAGAAGGGGATTTGGTGTTTAGCGGGCCCGCAATGGTCCGCATGCGTTGCGGTTGAAGGTGCAGATAACTATTCAATGGCGCCGATATTGGCGCAGAGTCTCCTGGAGGGAATGTGTATACACTCAGGCAAACGCATATTACTCGAGAGTGTTGGGATGTCGCTGCGCAGGTACAAGGCGGCGCTGGAGAAGGCAAACTATGCCTCGCTGGCGCTGAAGGAGGAAGCTGGGGAGGAGGAGACGCTGGGAGAGGACGAGGAGGAGCTGCAGGCGGTGCTGGCGCGCGCGCGGCGGGCGGCAGCTGCCAAGAAGGAGGAAGCTGCCGCCGCGGCCGAGGGGCCCGGCGTTGCGCGCATCGCGGAGCAGGCCGCCGCCCGACGCGCCGCTGACGAGGCACAGCGAGCCGCTGATGCTGCCGAAGGTGCTCCATTCTCTTCCTAGGATTGTCTCTTTTATCTTTTGCTCAGAGTTAGCTGCCACCTGTCTCTTGATTGCAGCATGGGCCATCCCCGATATGATGTTGCCAGGGCACTGGTCCCTTGGAAGATGGGAATTGGAGAGCTGATTGTATCTTCCACTCCAATGGGAAAGGCTCTATGCAGCTTGCAGGCACAGCCGGTCTGCTCTATCATGTCGCATGCTACCCTCGTGGATGGCTGTCTATCATTTTCTATGTTGCTGACGGAGAATGGCTACGAGATGGGTCTTCTATGTTGGCCGAAATATGTCTAATAGGCAGTGCAAGGACCATAGTCGCCATTTTAATATGCAATTCTGTGACATGGCGCTACTGCGGCTTCAGGCGAGGACATGGCGTTCACGGAGGCGGCCGAGTTCGCGCGCGGAATCACAGTGGAGGCAGCAAAGGAGCCGGCCAGCGCTAGGGAGTCCGACTCGCACATGGGCATTGGCGATGACGTGACGCAGCCAGAGCCGCTGCCTAAAAAGGTTCCCAAGCTAGAGCCGGCCGCGGCCGGCGGCTGGGTGGCGGCCGGCGCTGACGCTGACGAGGACGCTGACGTGGACATGGCGGATGCTGGCGAGGACGATGACGACGCGGCGGCCGCGCCGGGAGACTCGGTTACTCGGGAGCGCGCCATCGGCACAGGTGGGTCTTTGTGCGATATATTTTGGGTTCGGGGTTTCAGTGTGAAACGGCTGAGCCCTTTTGGGCTATCTGGCTTGGCTCCACACTCACCAGGCTCGTTTGCCATCACCCACAGATGGATATAAGGATAAGCACAGAGGTGCTTAGCTTTTTGGTGGTAGCACAATCATCCAGTTCTCATTTGAGCACGAGGCATGACTGGCTGATCATTACCAGACTTCACTGTGTCTGCTTGCATATTGGGGCTTTCTCTTGTCTGTCAGAGGGGTTTCTGGCACCATGACTTGCATAACTGTCCCTTATGTGTTGATGGCAATACTCAATTTGACTGAAAAGGTTCAGTTGCACAGTGAAAAAGTTTGCATCGGAGCTAATTTCCTTCTGCTCACAGGCTTCGACATACCCCGGAAAATTTCTCTGTGTGCCTGAAATGCCTGGGCAATCTTGGCTCAAGGCGCTTCAGAGTGCCACATTTGGCGATGCATGCAGACCTGGGCCTAGAATCTCAAAATATTGTTTGATTATGTTTTGAACTGCGTGCAGGTCTGGGCGCAACGCTGGCGCTGCTGTCGGAGCGCGGGGAGCTGAACGACACGATCCAGTGGGCAGGCCGCAACAACGACGTCATGGCAGCCCAGCATCTCACGCGCAGCGGCCAGCTCAAGGACGTGTACAGCGGCGGCCGGCAGAGCAGCGCGCTCGAGGAAAAAATCGAGCGCGCGCTGACTCAGCGGGACGAGTTTGGCAACATCATGACGCCCAAGGAGCGCTTCCGCCACCTATGCTACGGGTGCGCTGCGTTCCCTCTCCATTTAATAAGGGTGCTAGATTTGACTGAAATCGGAGACTTACTCGTGTTGCCGTGTTAGCTCTTCCGGCCTCACCCTGGTGAGGCCAGAGTTCAGGCATTTGTTCTTGAGTTTCCGTCACTGCTTGCTGCATGCACACGTACAGTGTGTTGAAGTCTGTGCTGCAAGAGCTTGGTCCCTAGCATGCTCGAGAATCTTGCAATCTGTTGGCCTGGATAGGTTCAAGTCTTCAGCTTCCACAATTTGTGAAACACATTTCAACAGGCTCTTTTTGCGCTCGCTGAAATGTGTATTTGTGCTGAGTGCTCCTGGTCCTTCAATGCCTGGTTTCACAGGCTGTGATTAAGCCCTTTGTTGAGAAAGTGTCTCCATGCATGAGACACATTCTAAACAAAGTACTTCCAATTCGTTGTTTTATTGGCTGTGGGGCTTGCGGTCAGGCGACCACAACCGATGTTCCAGTGTGCATATGTTTCCAGCCATCTAGGGACTGAAAATCAGGGTACCGAAGGGTTCATGAACATTGGAATATTTGTACGGGCAGGTATGAATATGTGCACTGCCATCTGCTTGGTTCTCAATTTTGCCTGATGGGGCGCAGGTTCCACGGCATCAACCCGTCAAAGAACAAGCAGGACAAGCGGTTCAAGAAGATCGCGGAGGAGCGCGAGAAGAAGAAGCGGCTGATGGGCGCCGGGGATGACTCAGACAACCCCACCGCGCGCATGCACGCCGTGCAGGAACAGACCGCCACACCGTACCTGGTGCGGATCCCCTTGTTTTCCTTATCCACCCTTTCTTTGACCCATTACCCTAAATTTCAGCTTTGAGGATATCCTTGTTCCCCAGATGGGCCTGGCCTTTGTGACTTCATTGGTAGTCTTTTGTGCCTGTTGGTGATTGACTGTGGAGATCCTGTTTCACTGCGATCTGAACTCAATCAGTGACTCAACTCCCCTACAGAGGTTATGAGAGCGTTGCGCCTGATTCTCTTGTAGCACATTTTAAAAAGCTGCTAGTCTGGACTTGCTTGCATTGCTTGGACGTGCTGCCCATTCCTGTTTGTGCTTAGAGAACAGAAGAGAAGGGTTGTGCACACTTTTGAAGTGACATCGCAGCGAGGCACAATTCTGTCTTGTTGACATGTGCCGGCATGTGCGCGCAGGTGCTGTCGGGTAAGGTGAAGCCGGGCCAGTCGAGCGACCCCGCCTCCGGCTTTGCCACTGTGGAGAGAGACCCCATCGCCCTCACACCTGTGCTTGGCGGCAGCCAGACACCGCTCACCGGCAACCGAAAGGTGCTGCTAACTTCCTCTGGAATGAACTCAAAATTCAGCACTCTTCTGTATACTGCGCGTAGTCGCCATTTCGGGCAATTACCTTGCCAGTGGAGTCTGTTGCAAAGTGGGAAGTCTACATTGCCTCTATGATTCAGGATCCACTTTGACTGAATCTTGGCACCCCCGTGCTGCCTGGACATGTGCCGTGGCTGGCAACTGCTGCTCTGGTCAGCCAGAGCAGCAGTTGTGAGCGCTGCACACGCCCAGCCAGATGACCGGTAGGCTTCAACTGGCACGGCATGTCTCGTGCAAGTACGCTTTACAATACCAAGCGTGTGTTCTTCCGCCCACATTTGATTGTGTCTTGCTTGGATCTGGCGGGTCCAACAAGGGGTAGGATGTTGGCAGCATAAACTTGCAGCTTGTCTACCAATGCACCTTGCCTCTGGCAGGAAGTTGTCTAATGATAATAGTAATAATAGTAGTCATTCTTCCGCTTGCTGTGCTGTGATGTGAAATGTTTCTGATGGCCTGGCTACAGGTTGAAGCCATGCTGGGGTTGAAGAGGCCGCGCGATGGAGAAGCAAGTATGGCGCCACCGCCGCCGCGGAAGCCCAGGACGTGATCTTGCTCAAGAGTTCTGTTTCAACACTTGAGATTTACTACATTGGTTGATCTCTTATTGGAGGAGAGGCACGCTCCCTTGTGCAGCCTGTTCCAGCTGCTGCCAGTGAAGTAGAGCAAGGTGAAGCTGGAGTGCACCACCAAGTGATGGGCATTGTAGGCGTATGCGTGCTGTGGATGGTTATCTATTGCTACGAGGTCCTCTGTCGTGAACACTGTGCTTGGAAAGCAAGCCTCAAGACATTTTTTGTCAACGATGTTGACTGTCACATGCTCCATGGCCTGGGGCTGCCTGATTCGATCCAAGACTGACTGTACCCACAACATGCATGTACACATATGTGCAGCGAATACCCCGGGTCGATGGACATGTAACTGTATTACGCAATATTCATATGGACAGCATCGTGGGAACAACCACGTTCCTGCACAGAGGAAAACATGTGCTAGACTTCCTCCGACACCTGCACAGGCTCCAAGTCACCGAGTAGGCATGCAGGACTCCAATTCCAGTTGTTGAGACGGGTGCAGAGCGCCGCTTGCATTCACGCGAGAATATTCGTGCGCAGAGATGAGGGCATATGCAACCCGCAGCTTGCAATTGCAACTGACAGGTGTGCAGCAACAGGCGGATCTGTTTCAGATTTTCTCTCCTGCCATTTGACATTGTGAAGGGGCGCATGTGAACGAACAGTAGAGGCGTCTGTCTTACGCCTCAATTGAAATTCCAGTTCGAACGATGACTGATCGATGACGCAGGATGGAGAGCCCAGAGTCGTCGTTTTGAGAGCCTGCAGGCAGACGGTCTGTAGATCAGCACGGCACTTTGCTGGCTTAGTAGTGGCTGGAAAAATGGGAGACGAAATGCTGAGTGCCTGGGAGTTGCTAAATGTGCAGAGGGCATGGAATTGGAGCAAGGCATTGCTGCAACAGGGCGAAGAGATCTCAGCTCTTGGCATCTTCATGAAAATTCTCGCAATTCTACAGGACCGATTTACTGAAGCCGGCAGTACTCGAAGGATATCGTCTCAGAACGCGGTTCGGCCGGGATATGCATTTATCGAGTCAGTGCCTACCTTGTACGCGCAAGCTGCGCTTGCACTGGAGCACATGGTCGAATTGTCACCAGATAACGCTATGAGCGTTGCTTCGGTGCGCTTTGTACTAGGGATGAAAATTTCTCTTTCTTGGGACAAGCCATGGCACCCTGTACTATGGTGTTCCTATCCCACCCTGCAGGCTTGCGAATGGATTTTGAGCTTGCTTCTGGAGGCTCATAATAGACCAGGCGACCAAACAAAGAACGACAGTTTGGTAGCTATGACGAGTGGAGTGCTCTGCACACTCTTCTGCTGCCACAAAGCGAGGGGCAACATCGCTGCAGCATATGTGCTTGTTCGCCAAATGAACATCAACTGCTCGTGGCTTGGATTAGCGGAGAGGTGAGAAGACGCTAGACAACTGGGTTTTCGCTGACTTCCCAGATTATTGCGTTTTTCATGAGTGGCCAACTGCCTCCTTTCTGCATTCCATGCATGTTCATGCGGTGACTATTTGGGCGTTAATGGCTTGCAGTAAGGAAGAGGAGACGTCTGAGGAGGCTCATGCGCGATCCTACGAGAGCAGGCTTTTTGGGGTCTCCATCAATCCGCATCATTTGCCACACCCCACCCCCCTGGTCTACCACCACAGCGCCAAAATGACTGCAGCAGTGCGTTCATCCTCCTCTTCTGTCTATTAGGAAACACCCGCGTGAAGTCCTTGGCAGGGGTCGTATATCTGACTTAAATATGAATAGACATAGATTCCCCCGTCTTTCGGGGCTGTTTGAGTCAGAATCAGTACAGGCAGAGGGTCAAGAATGCTGAGCAACTCATGCTTGAACAACAGCTGAAACGAGCACATGGAGTCACAAAATTCTCCAGTAACCAATAGCATGCATGCCATTGGACAGTTGAAACAAGGGCATGTCTGGCAGTGAACGGAGGCGGCCGAGCTGTCTAATGCAATGTTTCATACTTATCCTGATAGTCTCCTAGGTCCTGATGTGACAACGCTTGCGAGCAGAACATGCCGGCCTGCCTCCGACTCCTACGCCGCTTTGCCAGCCCAAATGATGTACAACGCACATTGCCGGAAATTTTGTTGTTAGAGCAGCTCTGATCTAGAATGTTACTTCCCACAGGCGCTGGATAGTGCGACTGCTGCAACGGCGTGGAAGTGTACAAACATCGTGAATGCTCTGGGGCACGCTGGGTTTGCAACCATACAGTCGGGCGCCGGTGACATAAACGGACTGGACGGGAGCAACATCCGTATCTGGCGCTTTGAGCCTTGGTAAGCCAGGTACCATTTTTTTGGATGTCTTTAATGCCTGTGCATGTGTTGTCTTGTGTAAATACGCACCACTGCTCTTTCAAGTCACACTGCCAGAAACATGGACCATTTTTATGTCACCTCTTTGCCAAAGATACGGGAGGTTGATTTTCGTTCTATTTTGGCTCAGGGGTCCGGCAAATACGGCGGTGAAATTCTTGCAGGAGAGTGCGATGAGCATGGCATATGACGCCGGCACAGTAGTGGGCAATCTCCTGTTCATGGTCGACTTCTGCGAACCCGCCTCGGGAGTGCTGATTGGCTATGACTTTGGCATACCCAATAAGGGCGGCATCTCCATGGTGAGACCCTGGGTGCTACAGGGATACCTTGGGAAGGGCTGTCAAAATCTGATTCCCAGGAATGCATATCAACTTCCAAGCCTCATCTTGTGAGGATTCTCAAGAAGCAGCCTTCCTGTTTGCTTCATGCTGCCAAGCGCAAGTGTTGGGCATGCCAGGAATGGATAGAACTTGTTGCCCCAGTTTCAAATAAGAGTCGATATTTTCCTGTGGACTGCAGAACTGGAAGACTCATGGGGGAATGAAGGACCGCAAAGGGGTCACTATCGTTGCCTGCCGCGACATGGTCATTGCTTTTGGCGGCGTCATTGAGCCTCAAGGTATGTAACAGATCTCACACCCATGGAATGACGCCATTTCTGATGCATGCATGCAATGTGCTCCATATGGGGGCATCCCTTCTCTTCCTATCAATCTTGTGCGTCTTGCAATATTCCAAGACACCGTTTGAAACAAGGTGAACCCATATATTTTCCACTTGTTCAACGTTTCCCCTATTCTTGGATGTCTACTGGAGGTGTGATGTATTTTATTGCCCGACAGGTGCAGAACCGGTGTTGCACAACGAAGTCAGGTTTGTCTCGGCGGCGGCTGGGGGTCCAGTCAACGCGTACACGAAAATCGAGACAAGTGCGCCATTTATCAAAAGCCCAGCACATCCGACACTTCTACTTTAAATTGGCGCGTGTGCAGCATGCCGACTCATTCACCTGTCCCGTGCATGGCTCCTCAGCTGTGCCTAGCTTCATGTCACTTCCTTGCTGCCCCGTTGCCTTGAACTCAGGCGGACGGCTGCTCAATCTTGCGGTTCTCAGGTTGACTCACCGGAATTGCAGTGTTTTTCTGGTCAACCAATGTTTTCGCCCCCTGTCATGAAGCCTTCAGTCCCATGCAGAGTGTCACAATGCTCTGCTGCTAAACCAATAATTGTCTTCTGCACTTGCAACAGAGGGAGTTGCACCACAGCCGCGGTACGGCCACTCTGCGTGGGTGATCGGTGACAAGATGTATATTTTTGGTGGAGTTGCGCGCGAGACAGAGGCGGAGGCGTGGCTTTATCGCAGGGATCGGAAGCGCAGGTGACTCTTAGATCTGCTACAGACCCTAAAACCTCCATTTTATTCGCTCTTTCCCACTGGGACTACCCCGGTGGCAGGGGGTAGTAGAAATACTGAGCACAGTGCCCACAGTTGGTTGGGTCTTGCTTGGATATGGTGAGTCCAACAAGGGGTAGGATTCTGGCAGCCATTAGCTGCAGCTTGTCTGGAGATGCACCTTGCATCTTGTCAGGATGGCCGTGTTTTGATTATAGAAATTTGACACTGCTGCCATGACCCGAATGCAGCTACCCTGCTTGGAGAGGCTGTAAAACTCCTTGCTTGCAGCTCCTAAACCCCCAAAAAGACATTTGTCGGAACTCCTACACTCCATTGTGGAATGAGTCTGCACCACGTGGGACATATGACTGTGTGTTTGAATGCCAGTTTTGTACTTTGGGTCTGCAGGTTGAAGACAGCGAATGACCTGTGGCAGCTGGACAATGTCACATGGACTTGGGAGCAGCTGCAGCCTTTTGGCGTCAAGCCCTGCCCGCGGTCACATGCAGGCAAGCGCATAGATTACCAAAGCTCTACCCGTCCTCTGAAGACAGCAAAGTATAGATTTTTGCCAAGTATTGGGGATTGTAGCAGATCAGGACAGTTTGGTGTGCCCACACCTTACAGATTATGGCATTGGCATACGTGCACATACTGAGGTACAGGTACAAATACTGAGCACCGTGCCCACTGTTGATTGGGTCTTGCTTGGATCTGGCAAGTCCAACAAGGGGTGAGATATGCGCAGCCTTCACATGCAGCTTGTCTGCAGAGGCACCTTGCCTTCGGCAGATAATAATAGTAATAGTAATAATAATAATAATAATAATAATAATAATAATAATAATAATAATAATAATA
>JADEYI010000388.1_pt1 | contig 64641 bp, 108 predicted proteins | sample 8542331 | NCBI WGS metagenome assembly JADEYI01 (sample SAMN16510988, study PRJNA670497) | mine drainage metagenome | isolation source: biofilm near Copperflume 1 | place: Germany: Marsberg coppermine Kilianstollen | collected 2018-02 | reverse complement strand
CGACGGCGCCGAAGACGGCGATGGTGTGGGTGTTGACCGTTACCGTCATCGAACGCCATCTCACCGGAACACGAACGTCGCGTCGACGGTTCCGATGATGCTGGCGATCAGCGTCCCGAAGCCCGCCCCCGGGAGGAAGGACGCGGTGACGAACCCGCCGGGGGCCACGGGCATCACCACGACGGTGCCGGAGCCGTCCATCACGAGCAGGGTCCCCGGCCCGGCGACGAGGCCGGTCCCGCCGGCCGCCGAGTGGATGCCGACGGTCGTGCCCGGAGCGACGGTGTTCATGTCCAAGGCCCGGGTTATCGAACCGCCGGCCGGGCTATGGCCGTCGGCACCGCGCGCCGGCGGCGGGGAAACATCCGCCAGATGAGGCGTGGGAGCCACCGCGCCGCCGAGAACACGAGTTGGCCGACCGGGGTTCCCGTGGCGCCGAAGACGCCGGCGGCGCCCGCCACGGCCGGGCCGCCGGGCGGGTCGACCTCGATGCAGATGCCGCATCCGGTAGTGGAGTCCCCGGTGTCAATCGTGGCGGTAGTCGGCCCGGGGGACGGGATGCTGTCCGACTCGACGTTACCCGCGAGGCTCGCCGAGTCGCTCGCGTTGACCGAGACGTAGGGCGGCGGGAAAGTGACGGCGCCGGTGAGCCGGAGTAGCGCCGTGATGGACAGGACGAGGGCGTTGGCCTTGGTGGTCGTCATGGTGGTGGCGAAGCTGGTAGCGGAGGTAGAGAAGTTCGTCGCCGTTCCGATGGTCCCGAGGGACTGGGCGGCCTGGCCCTGTACGACGACCACGACGACGGTGGTGGACTCGTTGCCGGTGTACGCCACGGTGACGTCGGTGCTGGCGCCGCCCACGACGTTCTCGGCATGCCAGACGTCAAAGGTGGTGACGAAGCCGCTGGGCGACTGGACGGCGCGCGTGTACGTGTTGCCGTTCGTGTCCGTCACCCCCGTGACCGTCGACCCAGTGCCCTGGGCCTGCCCGACCGCGACGTACACGGCGCTGCCGCTCGGGACGTCGAGGGCGGAGACCACGACGGAGGCCTGGCCGTTGGCCGAGGAGTTGCCCCCGGACGTCAGCACCGTGGGCCCCGTCATCCCGTCCCCCCGTCCGGCCCCGTCTCACCGGAACACGAAGGTGGCGTCCACGGAGCCGACGATGCTGCCGATCAGCGTGCCGAAGCCCACGCCCGGGCCGAACGGCGCGGACTGGAACCCGCCGGCGGCCACGGGGACGACGAGGACCGTCGCGACGCCGTCCAGCACGAGCAGCGTGCCGGGACCGGCGACCAGGCCGCTCTCGCCGGCCGCGTTGACCTGGTAGAGCACCCCGGGGCTCCCCTTGACCGTCGCCGACACGCTGGTGAAGAGGTACGAGGCGGGCTGCGACTGGATGGTGCCGCCGAGGACGGTCGTCGGCAGCGTGCCGACGATCTGGACGGTGCCGGAGACGACGGCGACCGACACCGTCCCGAGGACCGCGTCGAGCGTCCCGACGACGTTCACCGTGCCGATCTGCACGACGGCCGTGACCGTGCCGACCGAGATGGTGCCCTGGGAGACCACCGTGCCCTGCACCGTCACGAGCGGGGCGTTGAGGATCGTGCCGACGACGACCGTCCCGGAGCCGGCGGTCGTCACGGTCCCCGAGACCGGCATCACGACGCCGGGGAGGACCGTCGCGAACGCGACGGGGAGGATGATCCGGGAGCCCTGCAGGTTCTCGGAGCCGACGATGAGGAACTCGACCACGGCCTCACCCGGGGGCGTACTTCAGGAGCCAGACCTGCATCGTGCCGACCGACGCCGGGTTCACCGCGAGGTAGTAGACCTTCTGCTTCCGCACCGCGAAGTGCATGAACAGGTTCGCCGCGATGAACGGCGTGTTCTGGTTCGGCGCCTTGTCGAAGTCGATCCGCGTGTCGACGGACGGGTTCAGGATCCACGCGTCGTAGATCGCCGCCGCGTCGTAGGAGCCGCCCGTGGTGTTGATCGGCTCGGGCGCCGTCACGGGCACGACGATGTCGAAGGACCGGTCCCGCTGGCCGACCCGCGCGGCGTACCCGAGGAGGTCGGTGGCGGACGACGGGATGGGCGGAAGTTGGCCGAGGACCTCCTCCAGGCCCCGGTTCAGCAGCACGCGGGACCGGGGGGCCGCGGCCGGCGCCGCCGTGGCCGGCGGCAGGGCGCCGCGCAGCGCGTCCTCGAGCTCCTCGAACCCCTCCCGGAGCCCCGCGACGCGGCCGGCGAGCTGCGCCCGGATCGCCGCGATGCGCGCCAGGTCCTGCGTGGTGGTCGCCATCTACGTGTCCGTTCTCCTGTACCTATGGATACGCGGATACGCATCCGGGCAGGTTCCTGATTCCTTGAGGCGGCGCGAGGTCCTTGCGGACCCTGGAGGCCACCTCTCCACAGGCGTTTAGGCTCTCCGCCGAACTAGCGGCGAGCATCGTAGGCATATCATATCACCTACGTATATCCTCTGCCGTTAGCTGTTGAAGCCCCGCGTGCCGCCGGGTCCTGTCGCCCGGCGGGCCTCACCCGCGCTGGTACAAGGCCCGGTAGACGATCTTCGCCAAGACGGAGCCCGAGTCGACCTGGCCGTAGAGCAGGTTGCCCGGGTCGACGTAGGCGATCGGCGCGTCCCCGTTGCCGTCGATGAACGAGTCCCCGGGCGTGACCGAGAACGGCTCGACCACCGTGCCGAGGACGGTGCCGAAGGGCGAGAAGCCCTGGATCGTGGCGAACTGCATGAGGCGGCCGTTCACGACCGGGCCGCCGACCGTCCCGAAGCCCGCGACGACGACCTCGGTGATCTCGTAGCTCTGCTGGGGCGGCGGTGCGCCGAGGATCGTGGCGGACGACGTCCCGATGAGCGTCGTGACCGACTGCCGGTGCGCGTACGCGAACTCCATCAGCCCACCGTCCTCGTGCCGGCGGTGACCTGGCGCACGGGCGTGACCCCCGCGGTGACCTTGGCCTTGTCGGCGGTGATGGGGAAGCCCGTGATGCCGTAGTACGACGTCGGGTCGTACTGGACCTGCTGGAGGCCGCCGACGGTGTAGATCTTCGCCTTCCCCGGCTCGGTCAGCATGGCGTAGGCGAGCTCCGGGTCCGTCACGACGGCGACGTTGAGGGCGTTGATGTAGAAGTAGAGGAGCGGGTAGGCCGGCTGCGGCTCGATGTTGTCGTAGCCGAGCGCGATCGACAGGCCGGGCAGGACCCACATCTGGGTCTTCTTCGACGGCCGGCGCACGGGGCTCAGGTAGCCGTCCCAGTAGCCCTCCTGCGGGTAGTTCGGCGTGTAGTACACGATGGGCAGCGACCGCTGGTCGACGCGGAATGGCTGCTGAAGGAAGACCCTGAGCCAGGGCGGGTCGATCCCGAGGAACGCCTGGTAGACCCACTCGGGGTAGCGGGTCAGGTCGAAGATGTCGGTCGGCTTCGCGACGACCTTCGAGGAGCCGAGCTGGAGGGCGGTCTGGAAGGTCGTGTTGGTGATCCCGTCGGTCGACGGCGACGCCGCGAGGGGGCCGGCGAGCTGCCCCTCGGCGATGGTGTCGTAGAGGTACGGGACCTCGACCCGCGCGATCACCTGCAGCGGGATGTAGGTCCGCCCGCCGTTGATGCCCATGAGGAGGTAGTCGTTCTCGTGGACGAGGGCGGGCTCGAGGTCCGAGTAGTCGGCACCATTACCGGGCATCGGCCACGCATCGGGCGGCGGGTTGATAAGGCCCGGCGGGTCATCCGGGCCGGTTGTCCCATATGGGTGTGGTGCGGGTCCGGATGGACACGGAGGCGAAGGCCGCCCTCCACGCGCTAGAGGAGTTCGCCATCCTCGGCACGGGCGGCGACGTCGACGCGGGCGGGGCGGTCAAGTTCGTCTGCCGCTTTGTGCGGGAGGTGGACCCCCGCGAGCGCGAGCGCGTCTTCGCCGTGCTGCGGCGGCCCCGGATCCTCGTGCCCGGCCGCTGACTACGACCCGCGGAGCTCGAAGGTCGCGCTGATGGTCGCCAGCGCCGTCCCGAGGAGGGTCCCGATCGCGCTGCCCCCCTGGCCGTAGAAGCCGACGAGGAACTGCTGCGGGGCGAGCGTCGCGGCCTGGGTGCCGCCGATGGTCCCCTGGTCGGGGACGCTCCGGTCGTGCGCGATGATCGACGCCGAGAGCACCTGGACCGTGCCGCCCGCCGCGACGAAGTACGCCTCGCTGACGACGGGCAGCTTGGCCGAGGAGACGACGGCCTGCCCGCCCTTGATGGCGATGACCGGGACGCTCTCGATGACCCACTCGCGGTTGATCTCGCCGGTACGGGGCTGCGACATCGGTTCCTCCTGCCTCCGGTTCCCCGCCGGCTCACTCGTAGGTCAGGTAGGTGCCCGTCGCGAACGTCAGTCCGAACAACTGCGTCGCGTCCTGGCCGCCCGTGCTGGAGGGCTGGACGTTGCCCCGCATGTAGAAGTGGTCGTTCACGGTGATCACGAAGATCCCCTGGAGCTTCGCGTAGAACAGGTCGGTCGACGGCAGCCACGCGATGGGCTGCACCGGGTAGACGACGTTGTCGACGGAGAACTTGACCTCCGAGAGCTGCGGGGCGGGCGACGTGTTGAGCAGCGCGATGACGGCGACCATGACCCGGTTCTGGGTGTTCGTCACCGGGAAGGTGGCGATCCCCGTCGAGGAGAGGTCGATGGGGGACGCCGCGGAGCCGAAGACGTCCGTCCAGCCCGACGCGGTGTAGGTGTGGACCCAGTTGTAGACGGGCGCGACGTTCGCCGAGTTGTTCACCGTGTTGTTCGAGAGCACGGTCGCGGGGCGGATGAGCGACATCCCGATCTCGTTCCCGCTGGCGAGGAGCCCCGAGAAGTGCGGGTTGGTGCCGATCGACCCCTTGGCCAGCGCCGCGACGGCCTGCAGCGCGTCGGCGTCGTCCATCAGGAGCTCGTAGAGGTCCCGCTCGAGGGAGGTGATCGTGGCGATCCGCGAGAGGTCGCGCTTGAACGTCGCGATCTCCGTCGGGTCCAGGTCCACGGAGCTGATCTTCGCGTTGCCGGTGACCAGCTTCGTGTTCGTCCCGGGCGGGGTGGCGGGCGGTACCAGGTAGGCCGGTGTGGCTGCCATTGGGCAACGGATGGCCGCCCAACCCTTATACTGCGACCCGCCGTGTGGTCGGCTCGGTGGTCGCCGGTCTGATGGCGAGGGTGGAGGCGCCGCGGTTCGAGATGGACCCGGACACCGCCGGGCTCTGGGACCAGGTGAAGGGGGACCTCCACCGGCAGTTCGGCGGGCGCCTCGGGAACGGCCGCGCGCTGCGCGTCGTGGCGCGGCTCTACCTCGAGATGTCGCGCCAGGACCGCGCGGGGCTCGCCCGCATGGTCGACCGGCTCAAGCTCGAGGACGCCGGGTACGCGCCGAGATGACGCGGGCCCTGATCACCGGCGTGACGGGACAGGACGGGTCCTACCTCGCCGAGCTGCTGGTCGGGAAGGGCTACGACGTGTCCGGCCTCGTCCGCCGGCTGAGCACGCCGAACCTGTCGAACCTCGGCGCGGTCCGTGGGCGCGTGGCCGTCCTCGACGGGGACCTCCTCGACCAGTCGTCGCTCGACCATGCCGTCCGCGTCGCCCAGCCCGACGAGATCTACAACCTCGCCGCGCAGAGCTTCGTCGGCACGAGCTGGCAGCAGCCGGTCCTCACCTCCGAGGTGACCGGCCTCGGCGCGCTCCGGGTCCTCGAGGCGGCGCGCCGGTTCGCCGACGGCGCGCGGGTGTACCAGGCGGGGTCGAGCGAGATGTTCGGGAACTCGCCGGCGCCCCAGGACGAGTCGACCCCGTTCCTCCCCCGGTCGCCCTACGGCGTGGCAAAGCTGGCCGCTTTCCACTTCGCCCGGACGTACCGGGAGAGCTACGGGATGTTCGTCGCGAACGGGATCCTGTTCAACCACGAGAGCCCCCGGCGCGGGGAGGAGTTCGTCACGCGGAAGGTCGCGGCGTGGGCCGCCCGCGTCGCCCGCGGCGAGCGGCCGGTCCTGCGCCTCGGGAACCCGGACGCCCGGCGCGACTGGGGCTACGCCCCCGAGTACGTCGAGCTGATGTGGCGGGCGCTCCAGCACGACCGTCCCGACGACTTCGTGGGGGCGACCGGCGAGACCCACTCCGTGCTGGAGTTCGTGAGCGAGGCGATGTCGGTCGCGGGTTGCACCGGACCGGTCGAGTGGGGGTCGCCGGAGGTGGCACGGCCGGCGGATGTGTTCGACCTCCGCGGGGACGCGTCGAAGGCCAGGCGGGAACTCGGGTGGGAGCCGCAGACGCGGTTCCGCGGGCTCGTGGGGATCATGGTCCGGGCGGAGATTTCCCGCCCGTACTGACAAGACGCCGGCGAGCGCGGGCCCGCGACCTCAGTCGTGGGGGGACGCCGGGCTCAACTGAACTCGACGCCCCTCGGGAACGCCTGCAGGGCCACGTGGCCGGGCGTGAACCGCGCGCCGAGCGTGTTCAGCACGGCGACGGCGCCGGACTGCGCGCTCGGCGCGGCGCGGAACGCCGACACGCGCGCGGCGAGGTACTGGGACTGCGACGGCGCGAGCGACGCGTAGACCTGGCCGGCGAAGTTCACGATAGGGGCGGTCGGGAATATCGGCATCGCCGTCCCCCCACCCGCTCCGGGCTCTTTATACCATCCGTCCGGCGCAGCGACGGTCTATCTCGACCGGAAGATGGCGACGGCGAGACGAATCATCGAATGGAGAAACAAAAGAGGAAGGGGTTACCAGTTCGTCGCGCCGGTGCTCAACCGAACTCGATTCCGTGGGGCGGGGTGGGCGACGCGAAGATGCGCGCGGCGCTCGAGCCCTGGTAGCGCATCGAGTCGGCCGCCGGGCCGGTCGCGCTCGGCGTCGGGCGCAGTCCCGCGAGCAGCCCGCCCGGGGTGCGGAGCCGCATCCCGAGGGTGCCCGTCAGGGCCTTGATCTTGTCCTGCGGGGTGCCGGCCGCCTGGATCGAGGCCATGCGGGTCTGCAGGGGGCCGACGGCCGTCGAGAGCGCGCCGCCGCCCGAGGTGAGCTTGGACAGGATGCCCCCGCCGGGGGCCGTCTGGAGCAGGTTGAAGCCGAGGATGCCGCCCATGTTCGTTTCCTCCCCCTTCCCCTCGCCTAGCGGCTGCCGACGCCGAGGCCGTGGACGAAGGCCCTGTTGTTCGCACCGAATCTCGTCGCGAGCGCGATCACGGTCGGGACGACCCCCATCTGGCGGAAGTCGGTCGGCAGTTGCTGGGTCACGCTGGCGATCCGCGCCTTGTACTGGAGCTTCGACGTTAGGTCACTGAGGGCCGGCATTTTTCCTCGGACGGGGAATACCGGGGTCTCTCATTAAGGTTCCTTCGGCCCCGGTCGTCCAGGTGCGGCTCACCGGAGCACGAGTCCGATGGCGAGCGCGGCGACGCTGGCCACGGCAACCAGCGTTCCTATGGTCCAACGCTCCCGCCCCGTCCGGTCGTCCTCGACCTTCTGGTGGTCGTCCCTCCAGGTCTCGATCCGCGTGATCCGCTCGCCGTGCACGGCGAGGCCGGTGACGAGCGCGTCAATCTTGCCCTCCATCCTCGACAGGCGGTCCTCGATCCGGTCGAGGTGGTCGTCCATGTGCGAGAACCCGACGTCTTCCGGCATCGGACGCCCTACGGGAGCCGGGTCAGGGGCGTCGTGCTCGCCGCGCCGGTCGGGCCGCGGACCGGCGCGAGGGTGACGCCCGCCTTCCCGGAGAGGCGGTTCTTGAGGTTCGTGACGAGGTGTTGGATCGGGACCACGTACCACCCGATCCTGGTCACGACGGTGCTGACCCCGGGGCTCTGGCCCCAGAACCGGACCGACACGAGCACGGCGTTGCCCGCCTGGTCCGTGCCGACCACGATGTTCAGGACGCGGATCACGACCCACGGAGCGACGAGGCCCGACCGGTTCAGCGGCACGTCGACGGTCGGGTTCCCCCAGGCCGCGAGCGCGCGGGGGTCCCTCCAAAATTGGAGCACGACCTCGGGACCGGCCTCGATCAGTTGTTGGCCCAGCACCCTCGAGGTGACGTCCGGGATCGTGAAGGACATCGTCTTGGAGAGAAAGTCGTACGCGTCGACGACCATGCCGGCCCCATGAGCGGGGAGGAGAAAAAGGTGGGGGGGAAGGGGTTGGCGTCGGTCCCGCCTGGTCGGTCTACCTGACTGCTTCGAACCTCCTGCTCGATCCGTACTTGTAGGCGCAGTAGGCAATTGCTGCTCCAAGGATTGCAACTCCGCCCGAACCCACGGCACCGCTGTTCTGGAAGATGACACCTGTTCCAACGAGTCCCGCAAACCAGCCACCCGCGATGACTAATGCCACGGACAACACTAGCCACCCTTCAACTATCCAACGCGGGACCGTCACAGTGGCTTGGACACTCTCTGACAAGCTCGACCTCCTCCGTTGCTCACTCTGGGATCGCGAAGTCGATCGCGTCGTAAGCTATGTCGCCGTAGTTTACGAAGGTATCCTGATTCCACGTTACACTCAGAGAAATGGAACCACTTCCGCACACTCCCACGTTGACGTTGTACTTTGCGGTGCTTTGTGGAAATGGTGGATAGTCTCCGTATTGTGTGAATGACGGGTCCCAACTGATCGCCTGGTATTCTGCTGCACCACCCGCACAAGTCACAACGGAAAGAGGACTAAGTGTTCCATCATTGTTGGTCAATGTGCAACCCGCCCAGATGTTGAATCCAGACCCGCTCACCGAAGTGTTGAACCAGATCGGGGAGACAAACTGTTCATTTTGTTCATGGAACTGAACAGTGGCACTGAACGACATGGATTGCCAAGCGGCACTGTTGCTTGGCTGTCCACACCCCCAGTCGTTGCTGATTCCCCATTGCCAAGGGGGAAAATGTCCTCCGCCACTAAAGCTGGTGCCCACAGAATACACCGGAGGTGGCCCACCTCCGCCTCCACCACCTCCCCCACCGCAACAGTACATCGCGGTCGCGGCCGGTGTGATGGCCAATCCCGCGAACAAAAACACGCTCGCGGCGAGAAGCGCGGCGATCCTCGTTCGGCTGTGGGCTCTAGACCTTGGGTTCGTTGTCTCCATGCTTCGTTGCCTCCGGCGGGAGGCTTCTTGACCCGGACGGTCGGGGCGGTCGACGGAGAATCATGGACGTTTCTGATCGCCCCCTCCCAAGAGCCAGCGGCCGACCGGGGGGAGCCCTCCCGGCTACTTAACCATACCGTATTTTGATGTGCCATGCGTCTTTATACGGGCGGGCCGTTGGCGGGGCCATGCCCGACGGTCACGGGGGGATCACCGTCTATCTGGACAAGAACGCCCGCGAGGAGCTCAGGAAACTCGCCGAGCGGGAGAAGCGCAGCCTCTCCGCCCAGGCCGCCTATCTGATCGGGCAGGGGTTGGAGAGGGCGAGGAAATAGTGGGGTGGAAGGGGTTGGGACGCTCCGCCGCTCGTCGGGACTACCCGGGGGCCGCCGCGGACGCCTTGGCGCGCCGGGCCTTCGCCGCCGCGCTCTCCTTGGCGAACACGTAGCCGCCGAACGAGGTGATCCCCGTGACGGTCAGGCCCGCCATCAGGCTCGACGCGTTCACGCTGGCCGCGCTCAGGGCGCCGGTGGCCGAGACGCTCGTCAGCACCGTGATGAGGAACCCGAGGAGCACCACGATCTGCATCTCCGTGGCGATTGGGATGTTCGTTCCCTGGTCCTGGTTGAGGTAGCTGACGAACGCCTGGGTGACGACGAGCGCCCACGCGATGAACGCCGAGAGCGTCACGAAGGTCGTCGACGTGGCGACCCCGACGCCGGCCTCGAGGGCGGCGACCGCCGACACGACGACGAACGTCGTGTAGGTGGGCCACCCCGTCGGGAGCTGCTCGGCCATCAGGTCCTGGACGAGGAACGCCAGCAGGGCGAGGACGCCGGTGGTGATCCCCACGTACCCCATGAACGCGGGCAGGACGTGGACCGCGTAGGTGCCGACCACGGTGAGGGCGATCAGGGCGATCGTGGCCAGGTAGGTCACGGGGGTGCTCAGGGCGAGGGTGAGGCTCGCGCGCGCTGTTGATGTTGAATTAACCATTCGCACCACCCCCGACCGACCCGCCACGGGTTCTCCCGGGTCGGGATGAGGCCGACGGGTTTACACGACCGTGCGGGGGCAGGGCCGGCCCGGGGGATGAACCTTCCGGAACAGACGTCAGTGGGCTACCGACGGGAACAAGACCGGGTCCGCCTGCAACAGGTTCCCCTGCGCGGAGTACAGCGCGTCCCCCACCGCCGGCGCGTTGGCGGGCCGCACGACCCTCGCGGCCTCGCCCGTGTAGAACGCGATCAGCGCCTCCGTGTACGAGAGGAGGGCCGGGTACTGGCCGGACGCCTTGAGGTACGACGCCGCGTGCTGGAGGTCGCCGACGGCCTGCTGGACGTGCATCCTCCCCTGGAAGACGCGGCGCGACTTCAGGAGCGAGATCGCGTGCTCGATGCTCTGCCCGGCGAGCTGCACCCGGAAGTGGACCGCCGCCAGGTGGTCCGGGACGGGCACGCCCTACCTCCCGCCGGGCCCGTGGTACTCCGCGTAGTCCAGGCCGAGGAGCGCGCGGCGCCGCTTGATCCGCTGCCGCTTCGCGTCGAGGGAGACCAGCGGCGAGACGCCCGCGTCCTCGCTCGGGTTTAGCAATGGGGGATCCCCGTATTCGATCCTGTGCTGCACCGCCTCGCCGAGGCCCCGGACGTCCCTGCGGAGCTGCTCCGTCCAGGCCCGGACCCGCTCGCCGACCACGGCTCACCTCTTCCGGACGCGCCCGAGGACCGCGTCGACCCGCTCCTCGATGGTCGGGCCGACGACCTCGTCGAGGACGTGGTGGCGCACGGTCTTGCGCGCGTTGTCGAGGAGCTTCCCCGCGAGCGGGAAGTCGTCGACGACGTCGAGGAGGCGCCGGGGACGCTCGGCCATCGGAAGGGGCATGAGGGGGCGGCTAATGTGGGTTTCCTAGATGCGGGGGGCGTGGGCCGGCCTGGTCAGACCGGTGGCGCTCGTCCCCGTGGGCGTCGTGGCGTTCCTGTTCGGCGCGCTCGGCGCCGGCCGTGTTCCCCCGTGGCCCGAGGTGCTGCGACTCGTCCTCTTCGCCGGCCTGCTCGTCTCCGTCTCCCTCGGCGCGGACACCCTGAACCAGGTCGCCGACCTGCACCAGGACGTCCTCAACTGGCAGAACCGGAAGGACCAGCGCCCGATGCCGAGCGGGCTCCTGTCGCCCGTCAACACGCTCTCCGCCGTCGTCACCGGGTGGTTCGTCGTGCTCGTGGTCGGGGCCCTGACGCTCCCGGCGACCACCGTCGTCCTGCTGCTCCTCGTCGTCCTTGCGAGCTGGGGCTACTCGATGCCGCCCATCCGGGCGAAGGACCGGTTCCCGCTGAACCTCGCGTACCTGAGCGCGCCCCGCGGGGCCTTCGGCGTCGCCGCCGCCTGGACGGTGTACGGCGGCCTCCTCGACCCGCACCTCCTGGCGCTGATCGCCGCGCTCGTGCCGTTCATACTCCTGGCCCAGTCCTCGAAGGACATCGGGGACCGCGAGGCCGACCTCGCCACGGGGACCGCCACCGTCGCGACGCTCTGGGGCGAGACCGCCGCCCGGCGCGTCACGATGGCCGGTCTGTGCTGGCCGATCGCGGCGGTGGGACTCCTGTCGATGTGGCGGTGGGACCCGTACCTCCTCCTCCTCGCCGTCCCGGCGGTCGTCGGGCTGTGGGGGTGCCCGCGGTGGGCGCCGCAGCGGGTGTGGGCGCTGTTCTACGCGACCTTGGGCCTCGTGGCCGTCCTGGCGTTCCTGCCGCTGGTCGTGTAGGGTACCCAACTGCCCGCTGGTGGGTACCCATCACGCCGCCTTGCGGAGCGCCTCGACGATGTCGACCGGCGTGACCTGCGCGTAGCGGCTCGTGGTCCGCAGCGAGCTGTGCCCGAGCAGCCGCTGGACGACCGGGAGCGGCACCCCCCGCATCACCAGGTCGAGGGTGTAGCCGTGCCGGAAGAGGTGCGGGTGCACCGCGACGCCGCCGAGGCCGGCGCGGAGCGCCCCCGCGCGGAGCCAGTTGTGCACCTCCCACTGGCGCCTCCAGGGCGCGACGGGCCCCGTCACCGCCCGCGCCTCCGCGAGCGTGCGCTCCGGGTGGCGCCGCCAGAAGGCCGCGGTCGCCCCCTCGATCGCGCGGACGCCGGCCGGCGGGCCGTCCCACGGGACGGCCACGACGCGCAGCTTCCCGCCCTTCCCGGACCGGACGGTCACGAGGCCCTCCTCCATGTCGACGTCCCGCCACCGGAGCGCGAGGAACTCGCCGAGCCGCAGCCCCGTGCCCCGCAGGAAGTCGACGGCGAACACCCGGTCCGGGCCGTCGCACTCCGAGTCCGCGAGCGCCCGGCGGAGAGCCTCGAGCTCGGCGTCGCGCAGCCACGCGACGGCGACCTCGCGCGAGCGCGGGCGCTGCCAGCCCTTCGTGCTGATGTCCATATGCTCGGCGAAGAGCAGGAGCACCTGGGCGTCGAGGGCGATCCCGTTGGGCTGTCGCCCGTCCCTCTTCAGCTTCGCCACGTACGAATCATAACGATTGCGGTCGATCTCCGTGCCGTGGTTCCACTCGACGTACCGGGCCAGCCTCCGGCGATACGTGTCAACGGTGGCGGTCGACCCGCCGGACCGCGAGCGGAGGAACGCCGGGACCGGCCCGTCGCCGGCCTCAGCCGGTGGGGGGCTTCCGGGGGGGCTTGATCTCATTCAGCAGCTCACTCCACACGCGCTTCTCGAACAGCAAGAGGTTGGCGAGCATCGAGGCGTCGCCCTCGGTGAGGATGTGGCCCATGAGCCACGCGCGCCGCGGGGTGAACGGCTCGATGTGCTCGACCGTGCCGTCGGGCAGCCGCTTGTCCATGTAGCCGTCCCGGATCCCGACCAGGACCGGCACGTCCGTCTTGACGCGGCCGTCCCAAGCGTCGCTCCGCTCCACGTGCTCGAGCCGGCCGTCGTTGACCCGGACGAAGTGCGTGAACACCACCTGGGGGACGAACCCCGCCTTGGTGACGTCGCTCTCGAAGGCGTCGAACCGGATGAGCAGGCGCTTGTCGCGCCCGGCCTCGGCCTGCATCTCCCGGATGTCCTCGGCGTGCCGGTTCGCCACGCGCTGCATGTGGGCCACGTACGCGTGGACGATGCCCCGCTTGACGGCCGTCAGCGGGCTCTCCACTTCCCCTCCCACTCCTCCACGCGGTCGGCCATCTCCCCGAAGAGCTCCGACCCGTGGTTCTGCACCGCCCACACGGGGCGCTCCCGGAACACCGGGTGCCACGGCAGGTGGCCGAGGTACGGGACCCCGGTCCGCGCCGCCAGCCCCCGCACCGGCTCCTCGGCGCCGTACGCTATCGCCTCCCCGCAGTTGGGGCACAGCGCCCCGATCATGTTGCCCACCATGCCGAGGGTCGCGACGCCCTCCTCCCGGAGCGCGTTGACCATCCGGTGGCAGTCCTGGAGCGACGAGACGTCCGAGGCCGTGACGACGAACGCCGCGAGGCGGGGCAGCCACCGCCGGGCGGCGGCGATGGAGTCCCCGGGCGCCGGGTCGACGTCCAGGACCAGCCAGCGGAGGTCCGCCGGCCAGTGGGCCGAGACGATCTCGCCGGCGATGGCGGACCGGATCTCCTCGCCCGGCATCGTGATCGGCACGCCGTCCTCGGCCAGGAAGCCGGAGGACATCACGGGCACGGACCGGCCCCCGAGGGCCGCGGGCTTGGTGTAGGGCCGCCCGCCCGCGTCGATCTCGACGTCCCCCGACAGGCCGAGCAGGTAGTGCAGGTTCGGGCTCCGCGTGTCGAGGTCGAGGAGGCCGACCGGCCCGCGGCGGGCGAGCTCGGCGGCCAGGCCGATGCTGAAGAGCGACTTCCCGACGCCCCCTTTCCCGGATGTCACGAGAATCCCGAGGGCGTCAGCGAGAGACAAGGCGCCTCCACGCGGCGACCTCGTCGCGCAGCCGGTCGGCGAACCCGACCAGCCGCTGCAGCTCCGCCTCCGCGCCGCCGCCGAGGAAGCCCACGATCGGCCGGCTGGCCAGGCTGGAGAGGTGCTGGTTCGTCGTCGCCAGCGCCCCGTTGAACTCCTCGAGCGCGGCGGCGACCCGGAACGCCGCGTCCGCCGCGCGGCCGTCGAGCCTCGAGACGTCGACCCGCGGCGCCGCCTCGCGGGCCGCGCGCAGCTCCGCCGTCATGTCCCGGACCGAGTCGGCGAGGACGCGGACGCGGCCGGCCACCTCACGGCCTCCGACGGGCGGGCCCCGGCAGGATCCCGAACGGCCGGGGGACCACGCCCGACAACTCCTGGCGCCACGACCGCGCCACGCCGGCCGCGTCGCCGGGCCGGTAGAGGAGCAGCCCGTCGCGCCCCCGCGCCGGCGCGGGCCCCGGGGCCCCGCCGAGCCGGCGGGCGACCTCGTCGCGCGCCTCGGCCACCTGCCGGGACCTGGTCGACACCTCGCCGGCGTGCGGGTGCCGGAGTCCGGCGGCGACGTACTCGCGCATCAGCGTCTCGAACTCCGCGCTGCGCTCCGCCCAGTCCCGGACGGCGAGGCCGTCCTCGCGGCAGGTGCCGCACAGCGACTCGGCGCGGTAGGCCTCCGCCTCCTCCCGGATCCGGCGCAGGTGGTCGATCGCGCTCATCGGCCCTGCGTCGTCCCGGTCTGTTCCGTCCGGGCCCGCCCGGCGGTCGCCTGGCCGGCGCCCGCGATGCCCTCGAGCTCGGCGGCGGCCCGCTGCAGGTGCTCGGGGCTCTGCTCCACGAGCTCGCCCTGGTTCTCCGGCGCCCCGCCGACCCGCTGCTTGAGCACCTCGCCGGCGATCTGGGGCAGCCTCGCCTCGCGGGCCATCGTCATCAGGGGCTGCTCGCCGACGCGTGCCGCCACCACGTCGTACGCCTTGGCCTTGGCGTTGTTCTGGATCTCGTTCGCCTTGCGCTCGGCCTCCAACTGCACCTGCTCCTCCTCGAGGCGGCCGACCTGCCCGCGCGGCACGAAGCCGCGCCGCACGGCACGGTCGTCCTCCTCGCGGACCTTCCGCTCCGCCGCGTCGACGCTCATGCCGGTCTTCACGAGGTCCTCCATGCGGCCCTGCCAGCCCCTGAGGTCCTCGTCCCGTCGCCGCTCCCGGTCCTCGCGCAGGGCCTTGAGCTCCCGCACGACGTCGGAGTCCTGGGGGTTCCCGGCGCGCAGCGCCTTGACCTCCTCCAGGAGGGGGGACAGCCGGCGGTCGAGCCGCTCCTCCTCCTCGCGGCGCCGGCGCTCCTCGTCCCGCTCGCGGTCCTGCCGCTCGAGGCGGTCCTGTAGTAGCTTGTTCTGGTCCTGCAGGGCTTTCGCCCACGCCGGCACCTCGGCGTCGGCCGCCTGCCCGGGGGGCCTCGCCATGAACGGCTGCCACCTCGGCAGGTCGCTCTCCTTGATGCGCTTCGGCACCGGGACGCCGTTGACGTTGATCATCACCTCGATCGTGCCCTCGTCGCCGGACCCGGCGGCCGCGCCGGGCGCCAGGCCGAGCGACTTCCGCTTCTCCTCGATGGCGAGCTTGACCTCCTGGATGCGGAGCTGCCGCTCCTCCCGGTCCAGCCGGTCGACCTCGCTCTCGGCCCCCGACGCCGCGGGGCGGATCCCGAACCGGCGCTCCAGCTCCTCGAGGCTCGCCGTCCCCGCGTCCGGCGGGGCGGCCCCGCCGTCGAAGAGCGACGTGTTCATCGAGCGGTACGTGTCGACGATGGTCCGGGCCTGCCCGGGCGGGGCGCCGACGCCGATGATGATCTCGTGGAGCTTCTTCAGGTCCGTCGGCTTCGCCTGGTACGCGAAGGCGACCGCGACGCCCTTCGCCTTCTCCGGCTGCAGGCCGAGCAGCTTGCACACCTCCGCGAGCCGGGCGTACATGTCCGGCATCTCGACCGCGCCCGCGAAGACGGAGCGGCCGGAGGGGGCGCCGACGTCGCCCAGGTTCAGCGACTCGAGCTGGGCCTGCATCTGCTGGCGCTGCTCCGGCGGTATGTCGCGGGGCGTCCCCCCTCCCCCGGACGGCGTCTTCGCGGCGGGCGCCGCGGGGTTCCCCCCGCCCGTCATGGTCCCCTCGGGAACCTCGGTGGACTGGGGGGTCTCTCCCCCCTCGTCCACGCCCCTCGTGGGCGTGGGATGTCCCACGCCCACGTCCGGCGTGGACGTATGGGACGTCTCGGCCGGGCCGGTACGGCCCTGTATCACCCACTCGACCGCTGTCGCGGGGGCCCGAACCGTCCGTGCGATATCGGCCATCGGGGTTTTCTCGTAAGTCAGGCGCCAGATCAGCTCCCTCGCCCTCCACGCCTGCTTGGCCTGCCCCTTCGACACTCCCTCGGGCAGGTCCTCGAAGATGCTCTCGTCGACTTGCTCGCCGGTCGCCATCGGAACGGTCAATTACATTTGGGGGAATAAGCCTATGGTTGGCGATGCCCGACTGTCCCGAGGGCCGCGAGACCCTCCTCGAACGCCTTATCAGATGCAAGGAAGCGGAGCTGAGGAAGCAACCGTGCCCAGAAACACCGAAGGAGAAACGCTGACCCACCTGCGGAACTCCGTCGCGGAGGCGCGGGCGGCCGAGGCCTCGCCGAACTGCGACTGGTGCAGGTCCCACATCACGGCGTACCGGATAATCGGCGAGGACCTCGTGCGGATCGCCGAGTTGGGGGAGGACGTCGGGCGCGGCGAGATCACCGCGTTCGCCCGGCGCGTCGGCGAGGTCGCGGAGCGTCTCGGTGCGCTCGGCGCGCTCGGCCGGATCGTCCACCGGGTCAAGGGGCTGGGATGATCCGTCCGCTGCGCGGGGGGGCCCGGACGGTCTCGTTCGGCGACACCCGGTACTACCTCCCGCCGCCCTGGTGGGCGTCGTACCGGTGCGGCTCCTGCGGCGCGATGGTGATGGCCGGCTCCGCGCACACCTGTCCGCCGAGGCCCGTCGGCGAGTGCGCCCGGTGCGGCGGGGCCATCTTCATCGGGTGGACGCACGTCTGCGTCGGTCCGTCGCGCACGGACGACGTGGCGGGGGGCACGTTCTGAGGCCCGACTACGACGTGGTGGTGGTCGGGGCAGGCTACGCCGGCCAGGCCGCCGCCGTGTCGCTCGCCCGCGCGGGGCGCGGCTCGCGGGTCCTGGTGGTCGACCGCCGGGGGCGTAGTGGGTACCCACCGTCTAGCACGAGCGGGATCGCGTCGTACTGGTTGGAGCAGCTCGGCTTCCCACCCACCCCCGACGCCGTCTCCTCACCGATCCGGTCGTTCCGCCTCGTCGTCTCCGGCGACCCGCCCGGCACGGAGCGCGTCCTGAGCGCCGGGAACCCCCTCGCGCCGGAACTCGGGGTCGTCCTGCAGGAGGCGAACTTTCTCGGCAGGATTGAGGCCGAGGCGGCCCGCGCCGGCGTCGCGTTCTGGCACGCGACCCACGCGGAGGACGCCCGGCGGAAGGGGGACGTCTACGAGGTCGACCTGCGGGAGACCCACGGTCGCCATGCCGTCACCGCCTCGTGGGTCCTCGACGCGGGCGGCTACGACTCCCGGATCTCGCGTCGGCTCGGGATCACGCGCGCCCTGCCCGACGAGGACCGGCACAACGGCCTCGAGGTCTCCGTGCCCAACACGGGGCAGCACCCGCCCGACCGGGTGACGCTCTACCTGGGCGACTGGGCGCCGAGCGGGTACGCGTGGGTGTTCCCCAGCTCCGAGGACGGGGTCGCGCACCTGCGCGTCGGGATCGGCACGCCGCTGTCGGTCCGCGACGCGCGGGGCGTCCCGGTCCCGGTGCGGAAGTACTTCGACGGCTTCCTCCGGGACTTCCCGGAGTTCCACCTGCCGGCGCACCACCGCATGGGCGGCGTCATCCCGACCTACCGGCCGGACCGGAAGCTCCACCGGGGCCGCGTCCTGTCCCTCGGCGACGCGGGGCGCATGTGCGACCCCCTGACCGGCGGCGGGATCCACCAGGCACTCGCGTCCGGCGTCGCGGCGGCCTTGGCCGTCGCCGCCGACGACCCGGACGGTTACGAGCGCGGGCTGGCCCCGTTCATCCGCGAGATGCGCCTGCGCTACCGTTGGAAGCAGGTCCTGCTCGGGATGACGACCGACGAGGTCCGGGCCACGATGGACGCCCTGGTCGAGATACGTCTGCCGCCCGGCCGGTTCTCGCCCTACGCGATGCGGCGGGAGGCGCTGCGCCACCTGCGGGCCCGCGGTCTCCGTCCGCTCCGGATACTGTGGCGGTCGAACCGCCTCTGGAAGGCGGTCGCCGGCTGACGTAGTGGCCGCAGGTCACACAGATCCCATAGCCGAGCCTCCGCGCGCTCGAGTCCTTCGGGCGGATCGTCCTCCGGCAGGCGCACCGGCCGCACGGCCTCTCGGACCTGCACCGGTCGCACATCACCAGGAGCTTCTCCGCTCGGGCGGGCGGTACCCGCCGCACCGGCACCCCCTCGCGTAGCAGGGGCCGCCCGGGTAGTGCCCGAGGGCGGAGTGTTCGCAGGGGTCGCGGCATCGCGGGGAGAGGACCGGTTCTATCGGCGGCGGGTGGCGGGCCGGGGTCACTCAGCTCTCCCACTCGCCGTCGGTCTCCTCGAGGTCGTGGCGGAACCTGTCGATCCTGACCTCGACGTCGTGCCGCCCCGCGTCCTCGGAGAGGCCGACCCGCTCGCGGGCCCACTCGAGCTCCCGCGTGGCCTGGGCGAGCTCGCGCTCGATCTCGACCCTGCGCTTGTAGAGCCGCGCGTACCGCTCGACCCTGTCGACGAGATCGCGCGTCTCCTTCGGCTCCTCCACGGGGACCTCGTGGGAGACCTCCACGGAGAGGTGCTCGTACTGGCCCAGGTTCACGAGGCGCCGGATGGTGATGCGGTCGGTCATCGGTCCCCTTCTGGTGGAGGGAGCTGTTTCTGGCCATCGTGGTTCGAGCGGCGCAGCAAAACCCAGCTCGTCTCCGACTTGTGATGAAGCCGCTGCGCGACCCGTACGCCCACGAGCGGTTCAAACCCCGTCACGGGGGCCAGCACGCTCCTCAGAGCCGTGTCATGGTCATTCCACTTGAACGCGACCAACCCATCGTGCTTGAGGATGCGGCGGAACTCCCGGAAGGCATCCACGACGAACTCCCGGATGTACGCCGTCGGGAAGGACCCGTACCGCTGAGCCATCTGAGCTCTCGGCCCGATCGCCATGTGAGGCGGGTCGAAAACGACCAGGTCGAAGGAGCTGCTCGCGAAATCGGTGTGACGGGCGTCGACCATGAGGTTTCCCGGGTGGGTTTCCTTTCGGATGTCGATGAAGGTCGCATCCGGGTAGTCCTTGTCGAACCAGATTCCCCGGTTCCCTGCGGTCGCGTCCAGAATCTTCATTCGGTCATCCGCTCCGTTCCTCCCCCTTACCCGCCACCGGGGCGGGGGGACGGTTTCCCGAGCCGGGTGTTGAATCGGATGGGGTCAGCAGCTCGCGGAGGCGGCGGGCGAGATGTTCACAGTTGAAAATCCCATGATACTCGCCCTCCTCCGCAGCGGTTTCCAATTCCCGCGCCAGCTTCTCGACCCGCTCGCGGAGCTCGTGGTCTTCGATGATCCTCCTGGCGTATGCCTCGTCCTCGAGGACGAACTCGACGAGGGGGAACTCCTCGAGGTCGCCGCACACGACCATCGTGCCGATCCGCTTGGCGTCGGGCTTGTCGCTCGACATGTACCTCTCGGCGTGCCACGGGCCGTCCAGCGTCATTTGTCCCCCAGCAACTCGCGGAGGCGGCGGGCGACATCCCGGTACTCGCAGACGCCAATGAACTCCGGCAAGTGGCCCCCGTGGCGGTATTGGCACGCCGCGTCGTATTCCGCCGCCAGTACCTCCACCTTCGCGTGGAGCTTGAAGTCGGGGTCGGCCTCGATGGCATGGAGCGAGTCCCGGAGACCCGCAACGTATCCGGCTGCTCGCTCCCCGTCCTTCTCGGCATGCACCTTCGACCGTTCCCCGATCTTGGCGGCGGTCTCGGCGAGCGTCATTTCGGCCCCTCCGGCGGGTGGCCGCACGAGTCGCAGATGTTCGAGAGGGTCTCGGCCACCGTCATGATCCGCGGAAAGCCGTCCCGGCCCCAGTTGTGGAAGGACATCCCGCAACCGCAGGTGCAGCTCCGCGCCTCCGCCGGCACGTCGTCGGGCGTCACGGCTAGTCCTTCTTCCCGCGCCCGGGGCGCATGGACTGGTTGCAGGTCAGGTACTCGACCCTGCGGAGCTTCGCCTTCCCGGCCCCGGCGATCGAGATGTTGACGACGTGCCCCCGGTTCGTGTGGCGCCGGAGCCAGCGATGCGGGTCGATCACCGGGCGGGCCCTCACGGCCCCTCCTTCTTGGTGAGCAGGTCCCTCGCCGCGTCCGTGGCGGAGGTGATCTCGACCTTCGCCGAGGCCCGGCAGGGCGGGACCACTATGACGTTCCCGACGTATCTGTCCGGAGTGATCATCTCGCACCCGCAGGCCTTGCACACCATGTGCGAGGCGTGGTCCGCGGAGTCGACCTCGATGGTGACCCAGTCGTGGGCCGCGGGGAACCGCTCGTGGAGCGTCGGCCCGGTCACGGGGAATCCTCCCTCGGCAGCGTGGCGAGGACCGCCTCGGCGCGCCGGTTCCACTCCAGCAGCTCGGCCGACGGGGCGTCGTCGGGGCCCCACACGCGGATCCGCCGGAGGTCGCGCACCAGCCCCTCGAGGTCCGGCGCGGCCTTGTGGAGCGGGTCGGCCTCGATCAGTTCGATAGCCCACCGGAGTCCCCCACGGTATCCCTCCTGGCGCATGGCGTTGAGGTCGTCGATCCGCAGCTCCTTCTCCGACGCCGCGAGCAAGGCCCGCAGCTTGTCGAGGACGCCGGCGGGCGTCACCGGACAATCCCCCGCAGCCGCTCGGCGAACCGTCGGAAGAACCGTCGCCGCGGGGGAACCGTGAGGTCCTCCACGTGGCGCCCGAAGAACTCCGGGCGGACCTGCATCTCCGCCCCGCAGAACTGGCAGTGCATCGACCCGTCCGCCTCGCGCACCGCGCCCATCGGGTAGCCCGAGCCCCCGTGGGTCGAGGGGCACGGCTGGCCGTTCACCATCATGCGGGCCCCGACTCCGCGTCGACGACGTTCTCCCGCTTCCTCGGCGGCTCGAGCGCGAGACGCCCGCCGCCCTGCTCGATCGCCGGCAGGATCAGCTCGCCCGCCGTCGTCTCCCGGCCGCTCGCGTCGCGGACGACCATCTGCGCGAGGAACTCCTCCTCGACCTCGGTGAGGCCGTAGGCGATGGACTCGAGCTTCGTCTTGAGCCAGGCGTGGAGGAGCCGCATCGCGCGAGGCCAGTTCGGGGCCTCGATCGTGACGCTCCGACCCTTCACGGGGTCGTAGCTCGTGTGCTTCTCCTTGAACGCGGCGGGGGTGATCGAGAAGATCGTCGTGCGACCGTCCTCGCGCTGAACGGCGAATCGGAGGTTGACCTCGCCCGTCTGGAAATTGTCGCCCCACACGACCCCCTCGGCCCCGTAGTCGCGGAGCAGCTTGGTGATCTGATTCTTCGATTGGTCGACGCCAACGGACGTGCCGATGTATGGCTTCCTCCCCTTCGGTGGCCGGATCATGGCGCCGGGTCCTCCTACTTCTTCCCCGGCAGCGCCGGCACGGCGCGCGTCTCGACCGCCGGGAGAGCGGGACACCACACAACCTGAATCCGCCCCGCGAGGTCTGGAAATCTGCGTTCGATGTAGTCGATAGAATTGCACGGGCGGCAGAGGACGTTCAAGCCTTGCGAAGAACGAACTCCCCGTCGGATCTCGGCGTACAGCTCTAGCCCGGAGCGCGGTTCCAGCCTCCCACCCCCACCGATGTGATTCACTTCGAGGATGCGGAGGTCGGTCGCTCCGCACCGTACGCAGTGTGCGCCCCCCAACCGTTCCAGTACCTTCCGCTTCTTGCTCGCCCACCACACCGGCCCCCGGAGTTTGTTCAGTTTCTTGGAGGACACGAGACGGGATTCGCGCCACGCGGCGTCGGTCCGCCACTTTTGCCGGCGACGTGCGTTGCTGCGGTCCATGAACACGCGCACCTTCTGCGGGTTGTGCTGCCGCCACATGTCGCAATTGGCCTTCGCACGCTCTGGGTTGGCTCGGTACCATGCCGTGGACTTTGGCACATCCATCGGATCACTCCTCAACGGCGACCTCGCTCGTCTCAAAGACCCCGCTCAGCGTCTCGGGGAACGCGGCCCGGAGAGCCGCCGCGCGGGTCGCCTTCTCGAGCATCCGCTTCGGGCCCTCCCGCCACGACCGGGTCACCGCCCCGTCCTTGCGGTACTTGACCGCCTCGGCGTACTCGAGCGCGACGACCACGGGGTGCTTCTGGTCCTTGCGGTGCACCGTCACCGTGCACCGGGCCGGCCTCCCCTCCTTGTCGACCTCGGTCTTCATCTCCCAGCCGTCGTGCTGCCCCGTCTTGTTAGCGAGCGCCGCCATCCCATCGATGCCGATGAACGGCGACATCGGGCCGTTCTCCTCGAACCGGATGTACTTCACCTGCCCCGAGAACACGTCGAGACCGAGCCGGTGCGCGAAGGCGAGCCCGAAGCGGATCTCGTTCTCCCGGGCGTCCTTCGGGAAGCGCCCCGCGTCGCGCAGGATCGTGATCTGCTCGGCGGTCAGGCCGGCCGCCCGCTCCCAGGACTCCCGCGACCGGACGACGAGCTCCGCCTCGGCCTGCCGCTCGGCCAGCACCTGCGTGCCGGTCCTGAACCCGGGCGGCTCCTGGACGGACGCGGCGGCCGCGGCGAGCGGCGCGGGGGCGCCGGCGGGTTGCGGGGCGGGCGACGGGGCCGCGGAAGAAGAAGCGGACGCGGCCGGTCCCCCCCCCGGGCGGGACGGGGAGTCGCCCGCCTGTCCGCCCGCCGGCGACGGTGATGGTGACCCGCCCGGGGGGACGGTGAAGAGGTCGGCCCTCGCGGTCGCCTTCGCGCCGGTCGCCACGATCGCCTGGTGGTCGCGGAGCTCGGATATCCACGCCGAGGCCTGGGCGCGGGTCAGGCCGACCGGTGCCTCCGTGCACCCGAGGTCCAGGAGGAACTGCTTCTGCCGGCCCGTCGCCTCGTCCCGGTCCGCCATGTCACCGGCCCCCGGCGACGTCGTGGCCGAGCGCGAGCCCGACGGCGTGGAGCACGGCCTCCTTCGTCGACACCCGCCGGTCGAGTTCGTCCCTGAGCTTTCTCTTGAGCCGGTCGATCATCGCCGCCTCCTTGTCGTCCGCCGCGAACGAGACGTAGCGCATGGACAAGACAAACTCGTTCGTGTATATCAACCCGGCCGGGGGGGTCGTGATACGGGGTCCCCCGGTCCGGGCGGGGGGGCGAGGGAGGAGGAGAGGACCGGGCCGGGATCATCCCCGCACAGACTGGACCACTGCGACGGGGCGATGGTTCCGGAAGCTATATAGACCCCTGTCCAATATACGTACCCGGCACGGCGGGACGGTAGCGATCTCGCTTCCGGAAGGTCGGGGGACCGCCCGCCCTGCCATCCCCGTCGACCCCCCACCGTTTCCGATGGAAACTGGAACCGCATGTTCATTAGGGACTCCGCTCATGGCGTCGCCCCCCCGACCAGAGGCGATGATGAGTGTGTCCCTCGACGAGTGACGTCCGCTGCCCCTCGTGCGGTCGCCGCGTCCCGGCCGCCGCCGGCGTCCCCTGCGAGCGCGCATGAGCACGTCCGTCACCGTACGCAAGTACCCCGAGTTCGTCGGAAAGCCGTGTCCCTATTGCGGACACATCATGTCTGGCGAGGATCGGCGGTGGGTCCCCTCGGGGGACCACATGACATCACGTGCCCGCGGTGGCGACGACAACCCAGAGAATCGAACCGTCTGCTGTTCCCGGTGCAACATCGTGAAGGGTACGATGAGTGCGGACGAGTACCGCGAGTTCATGCTCTTGCTTGGTGCCCGGTTCGACTTCTTCGCCGAGCGTCTGATGGAAACCGCCCGCTATAGGGCCCGTGACCGCGCGGCCGCCAAGAAGGAAGCCGGGGTCCCCCAATGACCACCCTCCTCGAGGCCGCACTCTGCTATGCTAAGTCGGGCCTCCCCGTGTTCCCCGTGAAGGCCGACAAGACCCCGCTCACGCCCCACGGTTTCAAGGACTCGACCCGGGACGCGGACACGATCCACAAGTGGTGGGCCGAGAATCCGGGCGCGGGGATCGGCGTCCCGATGGGGTCGGTGTCCGGCCTCGTGGTCCTCGACGTCGACCCGCGCCACGGCGGCGACGACAGCCTCGAGGCCCTGCTGGAGGAGCACGGGCTGCTCCCGCGCGGGCCCGTCGCGAAGACGGGCGGAGGCGGGGAGCACCGGTACTTCGCGCACCCCGGCGGGAACGTGCCGCCGGCCCACGGCTTCCGGCCGGGGCTCGACCTCCAGGGCGACGGCTCGTACGTCGTGGCCCCGCCGAGCCCGCACGCCTCGGGGAACACGTACGAGTGGGTCGTCCCGCTGGTCGGCGGGCCGAGACCGCCGATGCTGCCGGGGTGGCTCCTCCGGGCCGCTCCGGCGCCGGCCGCGCCCCGCCAGTTCGGGACCGACACCGACGGCCGGATCCCGCACGGCCGCCGGCACGACTACCTGATCTCGTTGGCCGCCTCGGTCGTCTCCCGCACTCCGGGGATCACCGAGGCGCAGGCCCTCGCCATCGTCAAGCCGGCCATGTACGCGGCCAGTGACGACGACCGGTGGCCGTCCCGGGACAGGGACATCGAGACTGCGGTCCGGTCCGCGCTCGGGAAGTTCGGCCGGCCCGCGCCCCCATCCAACTCCACCCGCTCGGACACCGGCGCCGACCCGGTTCACACACCCGAGGCAGGAAGTGCGGGTACCCCGCCCGGCCCATCAGCGCCGGCCGATCGGCGGGTGGAGAGCCCGACCACACCACCATCGGACGTCCTGCCGGGCTTCCCCGCCACCGGTCCGTTGATCGGCGAGCCCCCTCCGATGTGGTCCGCCGAGGGCGCGTGGGTCCACGCCGGCGCGGTATGGCGGGTGTTGCAGGAGGAGCACTTCTGCTCCCTCCCCGACACCCGGGAGATCCTCCGGTACGAGAGGGGGGTCTACAACGGGTTCGCCGAGGCGTTCATCGAGTCGTGGGTGGAGCGGCAATTCCAAATCAGGTCGGCCTCGGCGAAGAAGAACCACCGGAACGAGGTGGTCAACGCCGTGCGGGCGGCCACCTTCGTCCACCGGGAGACGTTCAACCGGCCCGGCCTCGTGAACCTGGTCAACGGCGTGTACGATCTCGGCAAGGGGGAACGCCGTGACCACGATCCCGAGAAGGACCGCTTCACGTACCGCATCCCCGTGGCGTACGACAATGACGCCGACCCGGCCCCGTTCCTCGCGTGGCTCGCCGAGGTCCAGCCGGAGCCGGAGAACCGCACGCTCATCCAGGAGATGGTCGGCTACTGCCTCTCGCCGGGGAACGAGCTGCAGACGATGTTCTTCCACGTCGGCGAGGGGGCGAACGGCAAGTCGACGTTCCTGTCGGTACTCGCGGAACTCCTAGGCACCGCGAGCTGCTCCCACGAGCCGCCGCAGACGATCTCCGAGAACCGGTTCTCGGTGGCGGAGCTCTACGGGAAGCTCGCCAACATCGCGGCCGACATCCCGCTCCAGACGCTCACCAAGACGGACAAGCTCAAGAGTCTCACCGGCGGGGACTACGTCCGGGCCGAGAAGAAGAACAAGCAGCCGTTCAAGTTCGTCAACGGCGCCAAGCTGGTGTTCAGCGGCCAGCGTCTCCCCGCCGTCAAGAGGATCGACGGGGCGTTCAAGCGCCGGGTCCTCGTGATCGAGTGGCCGGTCTTCATCCCGCTTGAGCGGCGGGACTCGTTCCTCGTTCCCCGCCTCTGCAAGTCCCTCCCGGGGATCCTCAACTGGGCCCTGGAGGGGCGGCACCGTCTATGGGAACGGGGCCGGTTCGCACCGGGCGAGACGGTGCGGCGGGCGACGGAGGACTGGCTCAAGCGGTCCGCGTCCCTCGAGTGGTTCGTCCAGGAGGAGGTGGTGCGCGACCCCGACGAGTGGGTCCTGAAGGACGAGTTCTACGCGCGGTACGCGGAGTTCTGCGAGGCCAACGGAGTGCCCGAGGCGATGACCAAACAGGAGGTCGGGGCGGAGATCGTGCGGATCGTCCCCGGCATACGCCCCCACCGCCCGCAGGTGGAGGGCCGACGCGAGAAAGCGTGGAGGGGGCTGAGGTTCCGGTACGGGGGTTCGTCGCAGTCCGGGCTACAGGGTCCCGGGACCAGCGACGGACAGAAACGGCTCGACGCCGAAGGGGGGGGTCAACGGACCGACGGCGATCCGGACGGTCCGGGGGGGTCCACTGACGGAGCCCGGCCGGCCCGGCCGGGTCAAAACGCCTCCCCGAAAAACTCGGGAACAGCATCAGGGAGGAACAACGAAAAGCTAGCGCTCGAGCCCGGCCGGGCCGGCCGGACGACGCCGGACCCGGAGGACGTTTTCGCCGGGCGCGCTACACGGGCGGACGGGGCCAGGGCCGCGCTGGAACGGAGCGATGAGGGGGGAGTGGTGGCGGCCCCTCCGGACCTGGAAATCGACGCGGCGTACGCGGACCTGATCCCGATCCTCGACGCGCAGGGCCCGGGGGTCTGGGACCGAGACGTGACACGCACCCGTCTTCGCACCGCCCACTCGGCCGGGGCGGTGAGCGGGGCCTTCGGCCGCTTGATGGGCCTGGGCAAGTCGTACGTCGGCGAGGACGGCCGGGAGCACTACCGGCCCGGGGGCTGGCCGGAGCGGCTACCGTTCCGGGGGCGCGAGTGACCCAGCCCGTGCGAGGAAATCAGAATATATCCGAGAGTGTTACGGGGTCCCGCATGGCAGGCCACCAGAGTTTCAAGATGCTCCCCGACGAGCGGCAGATCGAGTTCGCGGCGAAACTGAGGAAGAGGGGCCAGATTACCGTCGACCATCTGATGCTGGAGACCCTGGGCATCGCAGAGGGCGACGTACTGGTCCTGCGGATAGTCGGGGTACGGGGCGCGCGGTGGGACACACCGAGGGCGAGGAAGCGATGATCCGTCCGCCCCCGCACATCGTCCTACGCGAGAACCAGGAGGAGACGATCCGGCGCGTCCTCGACCGCTTCGCCGGGGGCACGAAGACCGTCTTCCTCGACGCGCCCGTAGGATCGGGCAAGAGCCTGATCCATCTCCTCGCCGCCCGGGGGACCGGCCCGACCTACGTCACGACCCCGCAGACCCTCCTCGTCGACCAGTACGGACGGGACACCGCGCCCGGCGGGAAGTTCGATGGGCTCGGGGCCCGCACGCTCTACGGCCGGGACAACTACCCGTGCCCGCACGTCCGGGGGTTGCCCGGCGGGGACCCAGAGGCGACCGCCGACGGGGCGCCCTGCACGTTCATCAAGTACTGGCCGAGGGGAAAACACGACCATACCGAGGAGGACCCCCGGAGCTGCACCGACCAATGCGTCAATGGATGTCCCAAGCTCCCGGAGTGCCCCTACTACACCGCCAAGGCGGCGGCCCAGATTGCCCGGACCACCGTCACTACCCTGGCCTACATGTTCATCGGCATCCTCCCGGGCTACGGATGGGACCCCCGATCACTCCTCGTCGTCGACGAGGCCCACGGGCTCCCGGAGGACCTGGTCCAGTTCTACGCGATGATGGTCGGGGAGAGGACGCTCCCGGAGTTCGACTTCGACGGGATCGGACTGGCGGAGGACCCGCTGGACTTCCTCCGGGAACACCTGCCGGACTACACTGAGACACAGCGCCGAGGGCTCGAGGCCATGACCGCGGCGGCGGACCCGCACAGCGGGTCGGAGATGAAGGAGGTCAAGCGGCAGGCGGCGTTGGTCCGCCGGTGCGAACGGCTCATGGAGAACCTCTTCCGGGACGACGTCGAGTGGGTCCACACATGGGAGGCGGCGATGAAACGGCACCTCTGGCGCCCGCTCGAGGTGGGCCCGTTCGTGGCCAGGGTCTGGGACCAGTTCGACCACATCCTCCTCGGCTCGGCGACCTTCTTCGGGATCCCGGGCCTCGTGAGGTACCTCGGCCTCCCGGGGGAGTGGGCCACCGTCACCGTCCCGGACACGTTCCCGCCCGCGAACGCGCCGGTCCGCCTCACGGGAACCGTCCGCCTCAACAGGGAGCGGATGGCCTCGGAGCTGCCGCGGGTCGTCTCCGAGCTGGCCCGCATCGCCCGCCTGCACCCGGCGGAGCGCGGGATCATCCACTGCAACTCGTACATGGTGCGGGAGCACGTCGAGGCGCACGCCCCCGCCGGGCTCTCCGCGCGGCTCGTGTTCCACGACCGCGGCGACCGGAACGAGAGCCTCGAGGAGTGGAGGGGCGACGGGCGGCGGGACTCGGTCTTCGTCGGCGTGGCGATGTCGGAGGGCCTCGACCTCGTCGGGGACCAGGCGCGGTGGCAGGTCGTGATCAAGGCGCCGTACCCGAACCTCGGCGACCCGTGGGTGGTCCGCCGCCGGGACCGGCCCGGGGGCCGCCAGTGGTACGAGGAGCAGGCGATTACCGACATGCTCCAGGCCTGCGGCCGGGTGATGCGCTCGAGGGACGACCGCGGGGAGACCTACATCCTCGACGCGAACGCGGACCGGCTCCTGCGACGGTACTGGGCGTCGCTGCCCGGGTGGTTCCGGGCGCGGGCCGACGTGGGGAGGGTGCGTTGACGTCGTGCGGACTAGTCAACTGCGACGGGTGCAACGCCTGCCTGGATCACGACGCCCTGATCGCCGAGATGCGGCAGGACCTCTTCCACCTCGCGGCCGGGGCGCGCAAGGAGCTTCCGCGGTCGTCGGCGACCCGGTTGTTCGCCGAGCGGCTGCTCGCGGCATGGAGGAAGCCGTGATCGGGGCCCGCGTGACGTTCGCCTCCGACCGGGGGCGCCCGGGTGTGTGCCAAAACGTAGTGTGCGGACACGACGAGTTCCACCACGCGCTCGACGGCCCGTGCCGCGACTGCGCGGCGGAGCGCCGGGACGACCGGGGGCCGTTCCTCCAGCGGCGGTGCGAGAGGTACGAGCCGATCCGCTACTTCGCGGAAGAAGCGGAGGAGGCGGCGCGGCCGTGGTGAGTCTCGAGACGAGGCGCGAGGGCACCACCGAGGAGCAGGCCCTGGCGGACGCGCTGTTCGCCGCCGCGTCGGCGGTGACGGTCGGCGAGGTGGTCGGGGTGCTGCTGATCTCCAGGGTCCGCGTGCTGGACCCGTCCGACCCGCCGGCGATGGTCAGGCTCGTGAGTAGTCCGGAATGGAGGGACCGGAACCTGGCCGCGCTGCTCCACTTCCTCCACGACCGGCGCCTCGAGATCCCGACCCGCCCGCCGGAGGCCGGGTGACGATGTCGGCGAGCGCAAGCCCCCCTACTTGTAGGGGGGTTAGCGAGCCTAAGTACTCCCCGCCCCTCCCCTCTGCCGTACCCGGGGGCACCGGGGAATCCACGCGCGTAGAGATCGGGCCTCCACCCCGAGAGGGGCGAGCCCGGTCGGTGAAGCACGAACCGCCCGACGCGGGCCAGACACCCAACGCCGGAGACGGGAACACCCAGGATGGCAACCACCATCCGAACCCGGGGCCTTCGGGCCCCGGGAAGCCCCTTATGTAGGTCGGTGCGATGGGAGAACTGTCTGGCCCGCGCCGAGGAAGCCCCCGTTTTCAAACGGGGGAGGATGTCACCGACACGATGACCCCGGCGCAGCGGTCGGCCCACATGGCGAAGATCGGCACGGGGCTCCGGAAGAACGGGATCGAGCGACGGGTCCACGAGATCCTCAAGGGCGGCCACGTCCGGCACCGGATGTACCCCGGGGTCCGGCCGAGCGCCGACGTCGAGGTGCCCACGATCCGCGGGCCATTGTACGTCGCCGTGGACGGATGCTTCTGGCACGCCTGCGACATCCACTACCGCCGCCCGGAGTCTAGGGTCGGGTTCTGGAAGGCGCACATCGAGGACGCCGAGAAGCGCCGGGCACGTCTACGTGCTCGGGCACCCTTCCCGTGGGTCCGGATCATGGAGCACTGGGTCCGCAACGAGCTGAACGCCCGGGACATGGTCCTCGGGATGGTGTACGCGGCGGTGGAGAAGGTCGAGCGGAGGCGCGTCGAGAGTGGCGAGGTCGAGGTGTTCTGGGACGACGTGACGGCGGTCTGGGCCAGCCACCGTCCGCCGTGGGGGGCGAGGTAGTGTGGCTGATCCCAACGGTTCTGCGCCCAGAATACTCAGCTTGTTCACAGGAGTCTTCGGACTCGACGCAGGCGTCGCCATCGCCTTCCCCGGAGCCCGCGTGGTATGTGCAGTCGAGTGGGACCCATACTGCTGTGCCGTCCTCCTGGCGAGGATGGAGGACGAGACCCTGGAGCCGTTTCCTATTTTCTGCGGCCGTGTCGAAGATTTCCCTGCCGCCGATTGGAGAGGCCGGGTCGACATGGTCACCGCCGGATTCCCGTGCCAGCCGTCGTCCACGGCCGGCAAGCGCGCCGGACCGTCGGACGAACGGTGGTTGTGGCCCGAGGTCGCCCGTGTCGTTGGCGAGGTACGACCCGAGTACGTCTGTTTGGAGAACGTACCGGGCCTTCTCACGGTCTCTGACGGATCAGCCCACGCGGAGGTTCTCGGGGACCTGGTCCGACTCGGGTACGATACGGAATGGTGTGTACTGGCCGCGGCGGACGTCGGAGCGCCCCACCTCAGGCGACGATGGTTCGCGCTCGCCCGCCGCCGGGACGGCGTGGCCGACTCCGAGGGCGTCGGACGGCCCGGGCGAGTCGAGCCACAACCGGACCTGGTCGACGACCGACTACAGTTTGCATACGGCGGTGAGGAACTGGCCGACGCCGAGGGCGGAGGAGCGCCAGCAGGCGAACTCGGCGAACGTCCACGAGGCGCTGTCCAAGGCCGTGACGCGGTGGCCGACGCCCCAAGCGTCGGAGCAGGCGCACGCGGGGCCGAGCGAGGACCGCCGCCGGGGGGACACGTTGACGAGGGCGGCGGAGTTCACGAACGAGGGCTCGACGAACTGGCCGAGCCCGCGCGCGGTCCGGGGGCCGACGTACCGCCGACACGCATCGGACGGCCGGCAGGGTCTTTCCCTCGACGGGTTCGCGGAGCGGTGGCGGACGCCGCGGGCGATCTACGGGGAGCACCGGGGGATGGTGGACAAGGACCACCTCACGGGGCAGGCTATCGAGATGTGGGCGACGCCGGCGGCGCGGGACTTCCGGAGCGGGGAGGCGTCGGCGGCGACGATGGGCAGGAACGCGAGGCCCCTGAACGAGCAGGTATCCCACTCTGGCCTCCCGGCCCGGGCGAGCGGGAGGAGTGGGAGCGGGTCCTCGCCCGGTGGCCCGACCTCGCGCCCGCGACTGTCGAGCCGGTTCGTAGCGTGGCTGATGGGGTTTCCGAGCCCCGTGTGGGCGGAGGCGCGAGAAATGACCAGCTCCGAGCTTACGGCAACTCTTGCTCGCCTCTCCAAGCTGGAGTCGCTCTGCGACTACTACACCGGCGGCTGACGGGGGACTGCCCGTGATCTTCACCCAGCAGAACCTCCTCAAGATCGTCCGGGGGCGGAAGACCGAGACCCGCCGGGTCTGGAAGCGGCCGCACGTCCGCGTCGGCGGCGTCTACCGCACGAGGACCAGCCGGTTCGCCCGGGCGACCCGAAGGTCCGGGTCCTCTCGGTGCGCCGCGAGCCGCTGCACGGGATCACCGACGCCGCCGCCCGCCGGGAGGGGTGCCGGTCCGTCGAGGACTTCATGGACCAGTGGCAGCTCCTTCACGGGGAGTGGGACCCGTTCCTCGAGGTGACCGTCGTCCGGTTCGAGGTGGTCCGGTGACCGACCTCCCGACCGGCCCCGAGCCGCTGGTCCTGCGGGGCGACGTCCTCGACTGGTTGCGGAAGCTCCCCGGCGGATCGGTCCAGTGCGTCGCGACGAGTCCGGCCTTCTGGGGACTGAGGAGGTACGACCTCTGTGTCTGCTCGCAGGACTACGTCCGGGGCGACGAGGAGCACCCCCCGCCGAGGAGGGCCGACGGGGCCGTCCGGAAGAAGGAGCCAGACCCCGACTGCCAGTGGTGCGGGGGGACGGGGAAGATACCCGGCCAGGAGGTGCTCTGGGGCGGTGACCCCCCATGCGCCCACGAGTGGGTGGCGACCCCGCCACGCCGTGCCCGTAAGGAGGCCGACGAGGGCAACCTGCCATCGGCGGGGAACTACGAGGCGATCGGCGGGAGGTTCTGCTCCAGGTGCGACGCGTGGTTCGGCTCCCTCGGCCTGGAGCCGACACCCTCCCTCTACGTGGCGCACATCGTCTCGGTGTGCCGGGAGGTCCGCCGCGTGCTCCGCGAGGACGGGGTGTTCTTCCTCGAGATCGGGGACACGTACTCGACCCACCCGGCCGGCCTGACCGGGCCGAGGCGGTGGGCCGCCTCGACGCTGAGCAACCGGGACCTGACCGGGCACGAGCAGGCCGGGCTGATGGACAAGCGCAACGACGAGCTGAAGGAGAAGGACCTCGCGCTGATACCGTTCCGCGTCGCCCTGGCCCTCCAGGGCGACGGGTGGTACCTCCGGCAGGACAACATCTGGAACCACCAGAACCCCATGCCGGAGTCGACGAAGGACCGCACGACCCGTGCCCACTCGTACGTGTTCCACCTGACGAGGTCGCCGAGGTACTTCTACGACGCCGACGCGGTGCGGGAGCCCCTGTCCGAGGGCACGCACCTGCGCCTGTCGCAGAGGTCCCTGTGGGAGCAGACCGGCGGCCCGAAGGACTACTCCCGCGGGACGAACCCCAGCCGCTCGGCCCGGCGGGCCCTCGAGAACATGGCGCGCAAGCACGCCGGGTCCGGGTCGGGCGTCAAGCAGAACCCGAGCTTCCGGGAGGCGACCGACCTGCCGCTGGAGGCCGGCTCGGGCCGGAACCTCCGCTCCGTCTGGACGATCCCGACGAAGGGGTACAGGGGCGCCCACTTCGCGGTGTTCCCCGAGCGCCTCGCCGAGATATGCCTCCTCGCCGGGACGTCCGAGCGTGGCGCCTGCCCGGAGTGCGGCGCGCCGTGGGAGCGGGTCGTCGGGCTCGGCAATCCCCAGCGGGAGTGGCAGGTCGCCTCGGGCGGCGACGCCGACGGCGAGTACTCGGGGCGGGCGGTCAAGGACTACGAGGGGACCGGCGCGGAGAACGCGTCGGACGTCAAGCGCCGCATCCTCGCCGGCATGTTCGAGAAGATCACCGTCGGCTGGACGCCGACCTGCGGGTGCAGCAAGGACCCTTGCGACAAGTGCGGGGCGTCGTGGACGCACAGGACGGTCCGGAAGCGCGTCTCCACGATGAACATCCGGGTCCGCGACGCGAAGAAGGGCATCCTCGGCCAGAAGTCCGGCCTCGGGGGCGCGGCCGCCGACGCGACCGACGAGGAGGTCGAGGCCTACGGCGGGGCCGGGAAGGCCGTCGAGGAGACGTACAAGATCGTGGAGGCCGACGTGTCGTGGCCCGGGTGCGCGTGCCGGCCGACGGTCCCCTGCGTGGTTTTGGACCCGTTCGCCGGGAGCGGGACTACGCTCGCGGTGGCGAAGCGCCTCGGCCGCCGGTCCATCGGGATCGAGCTGAACCCGGCGTACGTCCCCCTCATCGAACAACGGATCGCCGAGGCGGGCGTGGTCTCGCCCGCGCACGTGGCACAGCTCCGGACGGCGAGCCACCCGGCGCAGGCCCGGCTGACGGAGTTCGCGGGGGCGCCGTGAGGGTCCTGCTAGTCGACCACGACTCGACGATCCCGAACCTCGCGCTGATGCAGCTCGCCGCATGGCACAGGGTCCGGGGCGACTCCGTCGCGCTGTCCTGCGGCATGGCCCGGCCGGAGGTTCCGCTCGACGCGGGGAAGCCGGACCGGGCCTACGTATCGTGCGTGTTCTCGTGGAACCGGCCCACGGCGGAGGCGGTCGCCCGTGGTCTCTCCCGGGCCTGCCCGGACGTCCGTCTGGGCGGGAGCGGGGTCGACTGGGGAAAGCCCGCCGGGGCGTGGTCCACGCTCCCCGCCGATGTCGACGCGACCCTGCCGGACTACGACCTCTACGGCGACGACCGCGCGATCGGGTTCTGCCAGCGGGGCTGTATCCGCGCGTGCGACTTCTGTCTGGTGTCCCGGAAGGAGGGGGCCATGTCCCGGTACCCGTTCCGCCATCCGCGGGACTGGGTCCCGTCCGGCCTCTCGAAAGTGCTCCTCCTCGACAACGAGTTCGCCGCGCATCCCCCGGCGCTGCAGCGTGACGTCATCGGATGGTTCCGCGACTCCGGACGGAGGTACTCTATCACGCAGGGCTACGACGCCCGGATACTGGCGGGTCCTCCGAAGGGGGAGGACCACGGCGAGGAGCTCGCCGGCATCCTCGCCGACCACAAGCCGTGGAGTCTGAAGTTCGACAACCGGAAACTCTACATCGCATGGGACTACATCGGGATCGAGCCGCAGGTGAGGAGGGCCGTCCCCCGCCTTCTGCGGGCCGGGTTCGACCCGAAGGAGATCACCTGTTACATCCTGTCGGGGCACCCGCCCAAGGGCGGGCGGCACCCGACGGGCGATCCGTGCGGCTATGCGGACGGGGGGCACTCGTGCGGCCGGTGCCACGACGAGGTCAGGCTCCGGTTCGACGTCCTGTGGGGCGAGTTCGGGGTCCACCCGTTCGTCATGCGGGACAACATGCGGACCGACGACCCGTGGCTGAACCGTTTCGCCCGGTACGTCAACCGGGGACCGGCGAGTTTCCGGAACCACACGTTCGAGGCGTACCTCGAACGCCACCCGGTCGGCGAGGCGCCGTGAGCGATTTCCGAGCGGACAGGGTCGGTGGTCCTACCCGAGACGGTGGTTCCCGTCCGCTGTCCTTATGGTTTAGAGCACCGTTTCCGAAAGCGACACCGCTTTCACACCCGGAGCGCAGGGCGTGACCGACGACGGCGCGATCCGCTTTGAGGTCCGAGGTTTTCCCGCTCCGCAGGGCGCGCTGAAGGTCGGCATGGCCGGGGGCCGGGCCCACCTCTTCAACCGGTCGTCGGGGCCGCTCCGCGACTGGCGCGGCGCGGTCGCGTCGGCCGCGCAGCCACACGCCCCGACGCCGGTGTGGGACGGCCCGGTCTCCGTGGCGCTCGCCTTCCGCCTGCCCCAGCCGCGGAGCCGGCCGACCACGGTGGGGAGGGGGAAGAAGAAGCGGGCGGTCAGGATCTGGCCGGACCGGAAGCCCGACGTGGACAAACTCGTACGAGCGGTTTTGGACGCACTTTCCGGCGTGGTGTTCATGGACGACTCCCAGGTCGTCCGGCTCACGGCGTCGAAGGACTACGGCGACCCCGGCGTCGTGGTCGAGGTGTCGCGGGTCGCCGACGGCGGCGGCGGGGGCCCGGCCTGATGCCCGCCGTCGTGCGGCTCCCGAAGCTCCGCGAGACGGCCGGGCCCCTCGGGTTCCTGTGCGTGTGCGGCGGGGTGCACCCCCGGGGGACGCGGCCCCACACGCCGCTCGGGCTGCGGGGGCTCCTGCGACGGCGGGGGAGGCCGTGACCGTCGGCCCGCGGGACGCGCTCCGCCTCTTCCGCGCCCAGACCGCCGCCGTCGAGGGGGCCGGGTTCCCCCTCGCGGCGTGGGTCGGCGGGGCGCCGCTGTGGACCCTTCCGGTCTTTGCCCTGCTGGGCGTGCTCTGCCACTTCGCGGGGTTCGGGGAGAACTCCCTCACCGACATCGCGTACGACCGGCTCGACCCGGCGAAGGCCGACCACCCCGTGGTGGCCGGCCGGGTCTCCCTCCGCTCGGGATGGACGCTCGTCGCGGCACTACAAATCGCGGGAATCGTACTGATGATCTCGCTGGTGGGTGTCTCCCGTGCCTGGGTCGCGCTGGCCCCGTTCGCCGGGTACATCCTCCTCGGCCACGCGTACAACTTCCTCGGGAAGCGGAACAAGCCCCTCGCGGTCCTCGAGATCTCGGGCGCCTTCGCGCTGGCCTTCCTCGCGTCCGCGCTCGCGTGGGGCAGGGCCCCAGGCGTGCTCGTGTGGGCGGTCGTGGTCTACGCCTTCGCCATGACGGCGTTCCAGATCGCCGTCGCGGGCGAGACGAAGGAGCTGGCCCAGGCGAACGAGGGGAACATCCTCCGCCGCCTCGGCGCGAGGATCGAGCCGCCGGTGCCGGTCCTCGCGGGGCTCCTCAAGGCGGCCCGGGAGGGGGGCGCCGTGGTGACGGTGACGGAGAGCGGCGCCGGCCTGACGGCCGACTGGCTGTTCCCCGGCGTGCGGGCCTCGCTGTTCGCGTACGGGCTCGCCGGGGGCAAGGCCCTCGCGCTCGGCGTCGTCGCGTGGGCCGTGGCCGGACCGCCGTGGGGGATCGTGGTGGGGTGGGCGTCCTACATCGTGTTCTCGTTCTACGCCCTCCACCTGCTCCGCCCCGGCCCGTTCGACCGGCCGCGCCGGGTGCGGATCATGGGCCTGGGCGAGGCGACGAGCTACCTGCTGCTCGTGCTCGCCCTCGTCCCGGCCCTCTGGCCGTGGCTGTGGGTCGCCTTCATCGTCCTCCCGGTCCTGTGGTTCACCGTGCTAAACCGCGCGCTCTGGTCGACAGGCTCCGCGTGGGCCCCGGGGGTCTAGGATGGCGAAGCTCACACCGGGCCAACTCGGTCTCATCACCGCCGAGATGGTCCACGCGTTGATCGGCGCCTACCTATTCTACCTACTTTCGGCGTACTTCCCCGGCAGCCTCTACGCCGTCGGCGTCGCCTACGGCGGCCTCTTCGCGTTCGAGGTCTGGAAGGAGTTTTGGCTCGACCTCCGGACGGAGCAGGGAGCGACCGTGTGGGGAGGGGTCCTGGACCTCACGATGTACTACGTCGGGGCCGGCCTCGGGCTCCTCGCCCTTGTGCTGACGCACAAGCCCCTGTGAGCCCCGCCCCTCTAAGTACGCGGTCGTCTTTGCTCCCCCGAGGAGCCGCATGTCGTCGAATCTCGACACCCCGGAGGCGAGCCTGATCGCGGAGAGCTACCTGTGGCACGGGACCGCCACGCACGGATACGGGGGCAAGGGCGTCCCCGACGACTACCTCTTCCCCATGCTACCGGCGGGGAGGCTCTACTACCTCGAGTCCGCGGAGATCGTCGACACCGTCCCGGTGGCCGTCCCCTGGAAGCAGGGCTCCTTCGTCTACGACAAGGTCATCAACCAGGCGATCCCGGAGGCGTGGACGCCGAACCTCGACGGCCTCGTCAACGCCGGCGTCAGCGCCGGCCGCACGGGGACCATCTACGGCGGCGGCGGGCCGACGTCGAGCCCCCCGGCCGGGAGTCCCGTCGAACGGTGGACCGCGTGGACGCAGCCGATCCCCGTCACCCCGTCGATCCAGGCGCAGTACGGGGGGAGCCTGGCGGTCGGTTCCTCGGCCGAGATCACGCTCCGCCTCCGGCGGGGCCCCGACGCGGCGGAGGTACGGTTCACGGATAGCGTCAAGAAATCGACGGGCTTCGAGCTCACCTCCAACCCCGTTCCCGACGGGGAGGAGTGGCTCGTCTGCTCCGCCTTCATCAAGGCCGACAAGGCCTACACGGGGGAGATCAGCCGTTCCTCCGACGGCCTCGTCCTCGCGTCGCACGCGGCGGCGCTCGGCGCCACGCAGTCGACCGGCGGGTACTCGCACTCCCAGCCGTCGCATGCGCTGGGCGGCTCCTACATCACCTGGCCCCAGTACGTGCGCCTCAAGGCGACCGACAGCGTCAAGGTGGTCGCCTCGGCGGACGTGGACGCGACCTACGGCTTCCTCGTGATGGCCGCCGAGATCGCCGCCTGAGCCGCTGCCGTCGATGGGCAGAAAACACCGCGAGGAGATCCGCAAGCTCGGGCCCGGCGCTGGGAATCCGAACACGGCCCCGGCCGGCACCTCCATCTCGCTGCCCCCGAGCATCCTGGCCGCGATGCTGGGCCAGTTCCCGCTACGCCGCCGGGTCCCCGTCTCCGACTTCGCCGACGTCGTGGTCGAGACGCCTCGGGATCCCCCGGCCGAGTAGGCCCGGACTACGCGACCCAGCGCACGAGGACCGTCACGCCGACCCCCGGCAGGTCCCACGGCTCAATCCGCCCGACGTGCGTGCGGCCCGCGTGGCCTCGCCGCCGCTTGCAGCGGATCCGTATGCGGCGCTCCCGGGACTCGGCCGGATATTGGGGTGACAGGCGGACGACCGCGGGGCACCGCTTCGCGTCCGGGTAGTCATCGCCGAGGGCTGGGCGGGGGGACTCGGTGGCCGGGCGCGCGTCGACGAGGGCGGCGCGGCCCCCGTGCGTGGGCTCTCCCGCCGAGGTCGAAAAGCCCACGAGGTCGGCGCGCTTCAGGACCATTCACTCGACCAACCCTTGAGCAGTATCCACTCGTGGAAGGGACATCCACTGGCGGCATCGGAGCAGACGACGCTTGGCGTCACCGTACCGTCGCGGTGAATCGTGTGGACGGCCGCCGAGAGGAAGAACGAGTGCCCTTGGGAGCATGTCACTCCGACGGGGTGGGCGCGTGCCGACTCCCGCGACTCTTCCGAGTCGCCGGGGGGCGTCCTACGCCACGTATGCGGGAGGTGCGAGGCGGTGGTGTCGGGCCAGAATGGAACGGTCACCCGAGCTCCACGTTCGGCCCGAGGCCGAGCCGCTCCCGGTACAGGTCGACCTCGCGCTCCATCCCGTCGGCGAGGGCCTTCACGTACTCGTCCCGGGTGACGACGCCCTTCTGGATCAGCAGCTCGGCGAGCGCGCCGGAGTCGACCAGGGCCGAGTTGACGCCGACGCGGAGGTGCTTCGGGGTCGCGTCGTGCGCCCCGTTCCGGGCGTGGTCGAGCGCGACGCCGGACTGCATCGCGTGGGCGGCCCGGCGGTAGCGGTCCTCGTCCTCCTCGGTCACGAGATGTAGGAGCTCCTCGGCCGCACGTCGACGAACCCGTGGGCCGTCAGGTCCTCGCCGGGCGTCCCCTTGACCTCGTTCATCCGGGTCTCCGTCCGCTCGCCCTTCTCGCACCACACGAACTGGTCGAGCGGGAAGTGATCGCCGCACCCGCAGCAGAACGTCGACCCGTAGAACGTGGGATTGGTCGCGTAGGTTCGTACGAGGCCCGCGCCGTTCATCCGGGTCAGGACCCCGCAGGTCAGGTGGATGTACTCGTTCCGCAGCGGCTGGACGAAGTCGGGGTTCGGCTCGCTCGGGTAGTGCTCGTACTGGCCGTCGGCCTTCCGGTGCCCGTAGTCGAACGGTTCGGTCACGCTCAGAGCCCCGCCTCGTGGTCGGACTCCAGGTCGGAGACCCGCCTCTCGAGGTCTTCGACCCGCTGGAGGAGGCCGACCTCCCGTTGGTGGAGCTCGAACAAGCCAGCGGTGGGGAGCGTCGCCCCGCACTTGCAGACGAAGTGGTCCTCCCACTCCTTGACGAGCCCGTGATCCGTCACACGAGCCTCGGGGGCTGCGGGCCCTTCCCGGCGAGCAGCACGACCAGGTCCATCGCCAGCTTACGGGCGCAGGCGCGGTGGAACCGGGCGTGGTCGGCGACGAGCCCGCTGAACGCCTCGAACGGGATCCCACCCTCCAGGAACCAGTCGCCCTTCTCGAGCGTGGACTCCTTTCCGCCGCACCACAGGCACCGCTGACGGGCCTCGCCCTCGAGCCCGGAGATGGTCGTGTAGAGCAATCGCGCCGCGTCCTCGAGATTCCCTCGGGCCTCGGCCGTCGCGGCCTGCGCCCGTAAGGCGCCGACGCGCTCGATCAGCTCTCGGAGATTCTCCTCGGCCATGCTCAGGCCGCCTGGACGGGCCCGTCGTACCGGGGCTTCGGCGGCGGGACCGGGATGAACTCGACGTAGAACGTGTGGGAGAGCTCGGCGTCCATCGCCTTCACGACCTCCAGGTTCACGGTGCGGAGCGTGATCTGCCCGCTCGGGCTCGAGGCCCAGAACGCCTTGTCCTCGGGGTCGTCGCTGCCCCCGGTCACGGCCGAGAACTCGAGGTCCCAGACCGGGACGTACTTGTCCCACTTCCCCGTCTCGGGGTTGTGGACGTTCTGCATGGTCTTCGACATCTTCATCAGCACGAACTTGGCCCTCGTGACCGTCGCCATCGAGACCCCAAACCGCATCCGGATAGATGTTGGTTGGCGCGAGCGAAGGTTCAAGTAGCCGACCCGGGCCGCTACCTACCGCGTCCCGTCGGTCTAGCACTAAAGTCGGCTAGGGGGCGTGCTCGAACTTGGTCCGCAGCCCGGCCTTCGTCCCGGTGCGCCCGGGCCGGTTCGACCAGGACTGCGTCTTGGTCAGCCGTCGGTACACGATCACCCAGTTGTCGGCGCGGTAGGTCACGCCCGAGTGGTTGGACTCGTCAACGTAGGCGATCAGCCGCCGCACGTCCGGCATGTTCTCGCGGATCCAGTGGCGGTTCGCGGCGAGGAACCAGCTCCCCGAGTTCTTGGGGGCCCCCGGCCCGAGGGCCATCCTCGTGTGCTCAAGCGTCGTCACCTGGTCCTCGGCGCGCGCCACCGGTCGTCCCCACGTCGACACCCCGACCACTTCCCCCCCGTGGTAGAGGAAGAACACGACGCGCCAGCTCACCGGCGGCGGGTGCGTCGAGTGCCAGGACCGTACGAGGACCTTCACCAACCGGGCGTTACGCGTACGCGAGATCCGGAGCCCGTGGTCCATGTCCCCTTCGGGGTCTTAGACTCCCGACCCCAAACCCTTGGGTCTAGGGTCCGGGGGTCGGGCTCAGACCTTGTGCAGCTCCGCGTCGAGGTCGGCCTTGAGCTTCTCGAGGTCGTCCTTCACCGCGTGGAGGGCGAACCGGGCGACGCTGATCCCGAGGCTGTCGAGGAGACAGTAGATCCCGTTCTCCACGTCCACGATGCCCTGGGTCGTGTTGCCGGCGAGGAACTCCTCGACGCCCGTCCCGATCTCCTGGAGGCAGGCCGTCGGGTTCGGCGGCGGCGCCGGGCCGGGGCCCGGCGTCCCGGGCGGCGGGTAGGCGCACGCCGCCGCCGGCGCCGGGCAGGCGTTGGCCTGGGCGGGCGTCACGAAGCCCGAGACGAAGAAGGCGTACGGGTAGCCGGGCGGGAAGGCCGACCCGGAGTTGATGTAGTTCCCGCTCGCGTCGAAGTAGTCCCGGTACGAGACGCCGCAATTTCCGCTGCAGGGATCGCTCACCTCGGGGTTGGAGAGGTTGGCCTGAGGGTCGACGGTCATCTCCTCGGTCTCGTGCGCGAGCGCGAAGGCGTAGACGTCCGCCGCGTCGTCGAGCGTGAACCCGGAGCCCATCGCGTTCACGAAGGTGTACATCACCCCGCCAGGGGAGACGTTGTGGTAGCCGAGGACCCCCTGCGATGCCGGCGCGTCGGTGTTCTCGACGCCCGAGGGAGGATTCAGCACGGAGACCGCGTCGCCGGCCGGGATCGCGTGGGCCTGCGCGTACTGGTCGACCCACCCGGCGAGGTCCGCGTCGGAGTAGGTGGTGCCTCCGGGGGGCGTCACGGTGTCGACGCCGACGGCGGGGTCGATGGCGATCGAGTTCGGCCCGTACTGGGTCGCGTAGGCGGTGATCGGCGGGGCGGCGAGCTGGAGGAACTGGAGCGCCACCGCGTGGTCCGCGGCGTCGACGCCCACGGGTCCGCTCGGGGTATCGAAGGTGAGCCGCACCAGGTGGACGGTCCCCGAGAAGAGGGGGGCCGCCGCCTGGGCGCCCGCCCTCGGGGGCTCGACGCCAGGGTGGAGGGCCCGGTGCTTGGCCTCCTTGATCGCTCGGGTCGCGCAGGTCCTCGCCGTCGGGGTCAGGTCGGCCATGCCGGGGCGAAGGACCGCCCCCCATAAAAGGGGGGGCGGCGCGTCACCGCCGGCGAATCCTGGATACCAGCGCGGCGAGCTGCGGGGCGGCGGCCCTCCGCCGGGCCTCGACGACCCTCGGGTCCTCCTCGCGGATCGAGGCCTGGTCCGTGACCCGGACGACGCCGTCCCGGTGGCAGTAGACCGCCCACGGGATCCGGCGCCAGCCCCGGGGCAGCGGCTCCCGGACCCGCCTCCCGCTCCACGCCCCCGATCGGACGACGGGCCGGTCTCCCCCGAGCCGGTAGTAGATCGCCTTCGCCACGCGGAAGCACTCGGGGCAGCGGACCTTCGACACGCGGGCCGCCGCACGGCGCACGGTCCGATAAGGTAGTCCATACTCCGCCGCGCGGGCGCCGGTGCCTCGCCTGGTCCCCCAATCTCGACCTCAGATGCGGATTTCTTTCGAACGAAAAAAACGAATAATTGGGTGGGCAAACGAGGCATTGAAGTAATCAAAAGTAAGTGCTCTTACATGTGGCTCAGCCCGAAAACGAGCAAAAAATGACAAAACATTTAAATAAGAAAATGACGGTTAAGTCGTCAATGATTGCCGCCGAGAAGAAGGAATGTACAGGGACCCCGCCGACGTTGTGCGCTGAGCTCGATGGGGGCACCTTCAAGGCGTGGCTCAAGGTCCTGGCCCCGGTCTGTAAGGCCAACCGCCGGCCGCACGGTAGGTCGGAGCTGGCCCTGGGCGAGCTCCGGATCCGCACAGGGCACGACGGGCTCCGGGTGGTCTTCGTCACCGAGGACCGCACGGCCCTGGCGGACGTAACGCTCGGGCGCCGGGCCTTCGCGGAGTACGAAGCCGGGGAGGGTGACTTCTGTATCGACGGGGGCAAGCTGGCCGACTTCGCCGGGATCGTCCGGCGGGGCGAGCCGGTCCGCCTCGAGTTGGACCGGGACGCCCGGACCCTCAAGCTGGGGGCCGGGGTCGCCGGGCACCTCACCCGGGCATGCAAGCTCCTTGGCGATGGCGAGCTGCGTTCCGACGCGAAGGTCCCGGCGTACGCGCCCAAGGCCCGGGCCGTCGTGGCCGCGGACACGCTCGCGCGGGTCGTGAGGGACGCCTGGTCCATGACGGACCACCTGATACTCGAGGTCGGCGACGGGGAGGTCGTCGCGGTCGCGCGGGGCGAGACCGACTCGAGCGAGACCCCGATCGAGGCCGCCGAGGTCGCCGGGAGCGGCAAGGCCGCGTACCCGCTCGACCGACTGTCCGGGATCGTGCGGGCGTTCGGGAAGAGCGCCGAGCTGGCCCTCGAGTTCTCGACCGACATGCCGCTGCGGGTGGGGTTCGAGCTCGGCGGCAAGGACGCCGGGATCGCCGGGTCCTACCTGCTCGCCCCGCGCGTCGAGGAGTCCGAGCCGGAGCGAACGCCCGAGCCGGTGCCCGAGTCGTCGACCGGACCCGTCGAGACCGACGGGCCGGTCGACGCGCCGGCCGCGCCGGAGCCCGTCGGAACGGGGCCGGAACCGGCCGACCCGACGGCCGAGCAAGCGGAGACGGCCCCGGAGGATGCCCTACCCGTCCCGGTGCCCGTCGAGGGCTGTACGGCCCGTTTCCGTGAGCCGACACCCGTCGGACAAGTGCGGCCGGGGCCCGTCGGGGCGCCGGACTGCGCGGTCTGCCTCGGGCTCGGCCGGGTCTACTCGCGCCGCTCCGATTACCCGTGCCCCGGGTGCGGGCGGACCGAATGGACCGACGGCCCCCGATCGGGGCCGGCCCCGTCCGTCGCCGGGCCCGCCGCGCCGCGCGGGTGGGTCGAGTCGGTGCGGCAGGCCGTCGTCCTGGCGCACGGGAGGGACGGGTCTTGAATCCGACCCGCTGCCACTTCTGCCGGATAGCCCAGACCCGGCACGTCGCGATCAGCCGGGCCCCGTGCGCCGACTGCGGCGGGAACCCCGTTTGGGCCTGCCAGGGGTGCGTCTCGATCGGGCGCAGGGACCACACCGACCCGCGCCCGACGCCACGGTTCACCCCGCTCGAGGCGTTCCTCGGGGGCGGGGCCTGATGGGGCCCGACGAGCTGCGCGAGCTGGACCGGGCCCTGCTCGCGGCCCGCCGGCTGCGGGAGGCCGTCGAGCCGTACGGGATCGCCGGGTCCCTCGACGCCGCCGAGCGGGCGATCGAGGGGCAGATCGTGTCGCGGATCGGCCCCGGCCGGCCGTTCGGGCCAACCCCTTCCGATCCCGACCAGCAGCAGGCGGGGGCGGGCCCCGCGCGGGACCTTCGGCCGGAAGGCCGGGAGAAAGGCGAGAGATGAACGCGAACGAGTCCGCCGCGCAAGCGGCGCGCGACCGTGGAGAGACGAGAGACGACGACGCGGAGTATCTTCGGCAGATGCTACCGCCGGGAACGACTGTCTACACCGTCCTACGGCACATCAGCCGGTCCGGCATGGACCGGGTGATCTCGTGCCACGTCATCCTCAAGGATGACTGTAACAACGCCTCCGTCGGGTGGGTCCCGTCGGGCCGGATCGCCCGCGTGCTGGGCTCCGGCTGGCGGGACGACCCGAAGCGGAACGGGAACCACGTCGGCGGGGTCGGGATGGACATGGGGTGGCACCTCGTGTACACCCTGTCGTTCGCCCTGTACGGGAAGGAGAAGTACGGACAGGAAGCCGACGACGCCGGCCGAGTCCTGACCCAGAGGTGGCTCTGATGCCTCGCCACCGGGTCCACTACCGTTTCAGCGACTACGGGTCCGTGACGGTGGAGGCCCCGAGCCAAATCGAGGCCGAGGCCATAGTGGAAGAGATCGACGGCGGCCTGCTGCCGACCTACCCGGACGACGGAGACTTTGCGATCCGCGAGACGGAGGAGACGACCACGGACGAACTTACGTGGCCCGACGGCCCGCCGACCTACGCCGCCCTCGAGGCCAAAAAGGCAGCGAAGGGGGCGAGCGCGTGAGCCCCACCGTCCGCGTCGTGATCGGGACGCTCGGCCGATCCGAGGCGGTAGTGTACGAGGTCGACCGCGCGCAACTCCTCGGCCACCTCGACACCGAGGAGAGCAGCGGGGCCACCGCGAACTGGATCGCCAAGACGGGCCGCGAGGTCTTCCGAACCCCGTTCTATTGGGCGTATGGCATCGGGGGCGAGGGATGAGCCGCTCGGTCGAGGCGGACTTTCGGGTCCCGGACAGGGACGCCCAGAGCGACGCCGACGGGTGGTTCTGGCGCCTCTCCGCGTGGCCGGGCGTACACGAGGCCCGGCTCGGGGGGTTCAGCATGGGCCGGCCGACCGCGGCGCTCCACGTCCGGGCCTCGGCCCGGGCGATGCGCCGGGTCCGATCGTTCTGCACCCGGCGGGGGTACGAGGAGGAGGGCCCTTGACCGAGACCCGGCTCCAGGAGATCGGCCGGCTCCGCGGCGAGAAGCACAAGCTCGAGGCCGTCGCGCGCGACGGCGCGGCGATCATCCGGCGCCTGGTCCGCCACCACGAGAACCCCTGGGACTGCGACGGCTCGTTCAACCGATGCGACGACCTGAACGCCGAGGCCTCGGAGTTCGTCGGGGCCCACGGCCAACCGATTCTCGCCCCGCGCCCGTCGAAGCGGAGTCGGTCCGGCGGTCGGACCGGCGGGGCCTAGCCCGAGAGGGCGAGAGAAGGAGAGAGAGAAAATGCCGGAACAGAAGGCCGAAGCGCCGAAGCCGAACGAACTCGCGGATGCCATTGTCGGCGCCGTCCACGCGGGCCAGGCCCTGCGCCGGGCCGCGCGCGGCCGGCTGATCTCGGAGGCCAAGACGGTCCTCGAGACGGCCGGCAAGGTCGCGTCCGCGCTGGGGGACCTCTAGACAACCCAGGGGGGATCGAGAGGTCCCCCCGCAGAACACCATGTCGAAGGACTACCCACCCATGAGCGCCGCGCGGCGGAACGTCCAGGCCGACCCGGACGTCGCCGGGCCCAGGCCCGGGGCCGTCGGCGTCTGCAAGCGGTGCGGGCGGTGGGTCCTGCGCCGCAACGTCGACGAGGCGGGGCTCCACAACGCGGTCCTGGTCTACGGGAGGCGGCGCCGGGCCTGCGGCGGCGAGGTGGTCCCGCTCTGGAGGGGGTCGACTGGCCGATGACGCTCGACGAGGCCGCTGGGAAGGCACGGGAGCGAAATCGGGATACCGGGTGTGAGGACACGGTGCATGGTGTCCTGCTCGCGCTCGAGGCCGACACCGAGTGGAAGCTCCCCGAGCGGATCGCGGCGTTCGTGGAGGAGTTGGAAACGGTACAGGCAGCGTCCGACCTCGAAGCCGGTCCGTCCTCGGGCCCGCCGAAGGCCTGGCCCCTGATGATGGCCGGCGACGTCGCCCGCCGCCTCCGCGAGATCCGGGAGGGCAAGCCGTGAGGGCGGGGCGCAAGTACCGCAACGGGCACCTCCGCTGCGGCCGGTGCGGACACGAGTGGCTGCCGAGGAACCCGGCCGTAGAGCCGCAGCTGTGCCCGAGGTGCGGGCGCGCGCTGGCGGCCGAGATCGGGACGGGGGGGCCGTGACCGACCCGGCGGACCCCGTCGCGGAGAACGTCCGGCTCCGGGAGGCCCTGGCCGGGGCGCGGCTGGCGACCCGGCAGGTCCTCGAGGACCTGAGGAGGCTCCGCGAGGCCACCTCCCGGGAGACCCCGCTCGCGTCCGAGGACGGACCCGACGGGCCCGGGCCACCGTCCGCCCCCGGGCCCCGCGACGCGCGACCGGCGGCCGCCCCGGCCGGGGCGCGGACGGAGGACCCCCGGCCCGTCGCCCCCGCGCCGACGGGCGGCCCGCTGGTCCGCGCCTGGTCCGAGGTGGCACAATGGCTGCGGTCGGGGGGGGGCCCGTGAGCGACCCCACGCTCCCGGAGGAGCAGCCGACGGAGGCGTCGGTCCTCGCCTACCTGCACTCGAGGCCGTCGATGGCGCCGCCGATCCGCGACGCGCTCCGGTGGGAGCTGCGCCACCCAGAACGACCCTTTTCCTGGTGGGAGTGCAAGGTGTGGCAGCGGGTCCTCGACCGGCTGACGGTCGACGGGGTCCTCGACCGGCTGGACGGCGCGCGGTACAGGTTCCGCGACCCGCAGGCCGTCCTGCGCGCCCTGGTCCGCTACGACGGCGAGCGGCGCGAGGCGCGCGCCCTCGCAGAAAGACCCGGCGTCGAGCCTCCGAGACCGATCGGTGCGGCCCCGGACTTCCTCGACGAGCTCGTCGGTTACGAGGCGGCGAAGCGGATCACCCTGATGGCGCTCTCCGCGCGCCGCCCGACGCACCTCTTGTACGTCGGCGTCCCGGCCTCCGGGAAATCGCTCTTCATGGAGGCCCTGGCGTCGCTCCCCGGCGCGGTGTACCGCTTCGGCGACGCGGTGACCAGCGCCGGCCTCCGCGCGTTGCTATTCGACCAGAAACCGCCGATCATCTGTCTCGACGAGATCGACAAGATGGCCGACGACCAAGCGTACGCCCTCCTCGAGTTCATGGAACGCCAAAAAGTGAGCCAGCTCAACTACCGCTCGAACCGCGAGGAGCCTGTCGAGATCCGGGTCTTCGCCGCCGCGAACCGACTCAAGTCGATGCTCCCGGAGTTGCTGAGCCGCTTTTGGAAGGTCGAGCTCGCCCCCTACACCTACGAGGAGTTTGTCCGCGTCGTGACCCTGCACCTGACGAAGAAGGGCGTCGACCCGGCGCTCGCCGAGTTCATCGCCACGGGGGTCGGGGAGCGGACCCGGGACGTCCGGGACGCGGTCCGGATCTCCGACATGAGCCGGTCCGCCGAGGACGCGCGGTTCCTCATGTTCCAGCTCGGGAAGGAGACGAACGTATGAGCCCGACGGAGAAACCCGGGGGTGCCCGGGGTTACACCTATGACCCCAACGAGGCGGTGAAGCGTCTCGAACCGGAGTACTACGACGAGGTGTTCAAGGCACTCGCCACGGTCCTCGACGAGAACCACATCGGACCACAGAACCCGGTGAAAATTGCGATGGCCTGTCTTGAGTTCTCCAAGATGGTGCTGGTAAACTGGGAGGACGAGGCGAACCCGGGTCTCGGGCTCGACGCGATCCAAGAGGAGAACGAACGACTAGCCGTCCGGGTGATGCGCGCAATTCCCAAGATTTTTGGGCAGGATAAAAAACGCGGCAGCAGCCTCCAGGTCGTCCTGGCGTTCGTGGAGGCATCGAAGATAAGTCTCGCGGGTGCGGCGGAGATGAGTGGGACATGATCAACTGGCGACCCGAGTTCCGCGCGCGGCCCGGCCGGGGGGCCAGGTCTAGATGATCGGCCGGTGCTCCGCCTGCGGCGCCCTCGGCGAGATCGACCTGGCCCCCGTCCCGAACGGGGCGCAGCGGGTCCTCTGCGCCGCCTGCACGGACGGCCGCGGGCCGCCCCGGCTCCCCGGGCCCGGCCGCTTCCGCGTGCTGGTCGCGCGGCTCCGCGAGGACTCGCTGGTCCCCGCCGAGGCCCGCGACCTGGGCCTCGCGCTCGACGAGCTGGCGCGCGCCGCCGCGGGCGCGGGCGACGTCCGGCGGATGGGCGTCATCGCCGCCCTACGCCTCAAGCTCAGGGGGCCGCCGTGACGTGCGTCCTCCGACACCCCACCTGCCCGGGACGACATCGCGGGACGCGCCCGTTCGATCCCCGACGGCGGTCGCAGACCTGCCTGTTGCGCCCAAGTCATTGCTCGCGACGGGGGTCCCGACGGTGACCGACTGGCGCGCCGAGTTCCGGGCGTGGGTCGAGGGGGCCGGCCTGTCCCCGGCCGAGATCGGGGCCGCCGACGACCTGGTCCGCGAGTTCGGCCCGCCCGAGGGCCCGGTCGCCGGCCACGGCGCCGACGTGGCGGCGGTCGCCGCGCGGCTCGGCCGCCTCCGCGTCGAGGACCGGCACGAGTACAAGCGGGCGGTCCGCAACCTCTACCTCGAGGCGGGGGAGTACCGCCGGGACCACCCGGAGGAGCCGCTCGCCGGGATCCCGGCGGTGGAGGTCCTGCGCGCGGTCGGCGCCCCGGTCACCGACGAGCTGCTGGGCCTGATGGTCCCGTGAGAAAGGGGAAGGAAGGGGTTGGGGCGGGACCGGCCCGGCGGGCCGGCCTACCCGACGCGGCCCAACGCGGACGAGTACTTGCCCGCCTTCCCGGAGACGGCGCTCTGGAAGTCGGACGCGCTCACGGCGCTGATCCCGGCGCCGTAGGCGGCGCAGGCCATCGGCGCGCTGTGCCCGAGGAACTCCTGGAGCCCCGTGCAGTAGCGGCTGGCGGCGCCCGAGTCGAGGGCGGCCTTCCACTTCGCTCCGGCGTTGGCGGTCTTGCGGCTCCACTTCTCTGCGGCGTAGCTGATCGACTTCGGCATGGCCCTACCGACGGCGGCGCCGTACTTGAGGAGTTGTCGGCGCTTGTCCGCCGCCGTCGGGGGGGTCCGCGAGCGGCTTCAGGTTCTCGATCAGCGGCCTCGAGGTGATCTGGCGGAACCCCACGACGCAGCCCCGGACGATGTAGGACTCGCTGACCGGGGGGCTCATCCCGCGCGCCTGGGCCCGGATCCACTCCATCTCGTTCGGGGAGAAGCGGACGGTGATCCGCCGCGAGAGGTAGTGGTCGCCGCGCGACCGGGTGGGCTCGTCGGCCACGGCCTCACCCGCGAGCCGCGCGGGCGGCCCGCGCGTCGAGCACGTCCTGCACGTCGCCGGGAAGGACCCCGTACGGTCGGTCGGGCAGGTCGCCGATGTCCTCCGGGGCGACCCCGATACCGCGCAGGAGCGCGTCGCGGCCCACGCGGTCGAGGGAGTCCCACTCCGCCTCGGCGTCGATGAACGGGTACTCGCCGGGCAGCGCCGCCGCGATCCCCCCGACCGCGGTGAGGTCGACCGCGGGCGGCGCGGGCGGGGGGGCCAGCGCGTCGGGGTGGAGCTCGATGAACTTCTCGGCGATCCGCTGGGACCACTCGCGGGCGGCGGCGAGCTGGGGCCCGCCGTACTCGGTGCGGAACATCGTCTCGATCGTCTCGCGCCCGAGGAGGTGGAGGTTCTGCGGGGCGGTCGCGTCGAGGCAGGGCTTCCGGGGCCTGTTGCCGAGGTAGCCGAGGACGGTGCAGAAGACGTCCCGCTCGGTCGGGACGCGATCGGGGGCGGGCGCCCGGGCCATCAGCGCCTCTGCCCGACGCTCAGGACGTCGACGACGCGGACCCGGCTCCTCCACATGTCGCGGGCCATGTCGGAGAGCCCGAGGCCGGACCGCTCGGCGGGCGGGGGCGCGAGGCCCGTCTCCGCGAGCCGCCGGTCCGCCCTCTCGTTGCCCTCCACGAACGTCCGGGTCGTCGCGTCCTGGGCGGTGGTCAGCTCCAGCACCTTGCCGGAGAGGCTCGAGAACAGGTCGAGATGGTCGACCTCCTCGCCGAGCAGCTCGCGGCAGGCGCCGCACCGCGGGTCGCGGGCCGCCAGGTCCAGGTGCCGGCGGGCCTCGGCGATGTGGAACTCCATCCCCTCGTCGGTCACGGTGGCCGGAGAACCGCTCCTCGGTATAAGGGCGATTCGGCGCTACCCGGACTCGGCGAGTTCCCGTAGGCCGGTCACCCGGAGCGAGGCCTGCCCGTAGGCCTCCTCGGCGCGCACCGTCCGCCGGGCGAGGACCGTGTCGAACGGGCGCTTGTCGGACGCCGCCTTGGCCCTCAGGTACGCGGCCCGCAGCCCGCCGGCCTCGTTCTCGGCGCGCTCGAGTTCCGCCGGGGGCGGCGCCGGCCGGACCGCGTGCTCCGTCCCGCCACCGGTGTAGGGCAGCCCCGTGCCCGGTCTCGGCGCCATCAGCGACTCCCGGTCCATCCAGTTCAGCACGTTGTGGATCGCCGAGAAGGCCTCGCGCGCGTCCTGGTCGCTTCTCGGCGGGTCCCTGATCAGCCCCTCCCCCTCCCGCCACTGGCCGACCCACGAGAGGGCGATGCTGGATTCGCCGCAAGCCGTCGCGTCGGCGACGTCCTTTTCGACCGCTTCGTAACGGTCGCCGTACATCGCCGCGCGGTGTTCGGCCCGCGACTCGGGCGTGTGGGCGCGGCCGGGGCCCGCCGCGATGACCTCCTCGGCGATGTCCGCCAGCTCGCGGAGGTCGCGCCGGGCCCTCGCCCCCGCGGCCCAGCACCGCAGGCGCTCGTCCGCGTCGGCCATCGTCCTACCGGGTGCGGGCCTCGCCCCACTCCACGCCCCGGCGGGAGAGGGCGCTCGACATGCACTCGAGCCGTTGCTCGACCGGCATCCCCTCGCACTCGGACGAGGCCCGCTCGAAGGCGGTGATCCGCCGGGTGATCCCCTCGGGGTGCCGGAGCGGGACGCGCTTAACGCAGAGGTCCTTGACCTGCTCCTGGGTGAGGGTCCCGATCACTCCGCTGTGGAAGCAGAACGGCTCGGTCGCGCCGCTGGCCTTCGTGATGTCGACGCACCGGCACGGGATGTCCCTGTCGTGGGCCCGGGCCGTGTCGATCTCGATCCCGTCGATGCCGACGGAGAAGAACAGGAACTCGTCGACGAGGCCGGCGAGCTCGCCGAAGTCGCGGTCGGGGCCGGACGGGGGCCTCGGCCGGCCGGGCGGCGGGCAGTAGCCGGCGCGGCGCCCGGTCGTGATGCAGGCGTTCACGCGAACCTCACCGTCGTGTCGAAGCCGTAGCCCCTCAAGAACTCGGTGATGCGCCTCGCGCCGCCGTTCCCCCAGGACGCGCACTCGGACTCGACGTGGGCCTTGTTGTTGTCGAGCTCCGCCGAGTCGAAGACGTCGGCGCAGACTACCGTCACCCCCTCGGGGTCGACCTCGAGCCGGACGTGGGCGTCGTATCCCTTGAGGGGCATCCCGGTCTTGTACGGCGCGACGAGGTCCTGGCCCGCCGTCGTGGGGACGATCTCGGGCACCGTCTCACCCTGGCTCCTCGGTGTTCCCGGCGATCTCGTCGACGGCCGACCGGTGGAGGTTCCGGCCGAACTCCGCGACGACCCTGTGAATCTCGTCCGGCCCGCCGCTCCCCACCACCGACTGCACGCCGGCGAACTCGCCGCTGATGTATCCGTTCGCCTCGACCCCGCAGTCCTCGGATCTCCGGAACAGGTCGTCGAGTATCCTCACCTGCGTCTCGATGACGCCCTTGGCCGTCTCACGGTACGACGGCGACCGGGCCCTCGACAGGTTCCTGGCCAGGTCCTCCAGGAACGAGGTCTGCTCCTGGACGCGGACGTCCAGGGCCCAGCAGCGGAGCCGCCGGTCGGACTCCTCCGGCTCCGGCGGCACCTCGAGGCCGCGCTCGAGCGCGATCCGGCGGGCCTCGCGCGGGCCGTAGCTCCGCTCGAGGTCCTCGTAGTACTCGGCCACCTACCTCTTCTCCTGGTCCGGGGACCCGGCGAACCGGCGCACATTCCGTAGGAGGGGCGGGTCGTCCCCGGCGGGGCGGAGAGACCCGAGATAGTCGGAGAGTTCGAGGAGGATGCCACGCTGCCGGTTCAGGTCGCTGGCCGTCCCCGCAGCCTCCAACTCGGTGGCGAAGTGGCCGAGACGTTCGGGGTCCCCGCACTTCTCCGCCGCCTTCCGCAGCCCGCCGATCAGTTCGCCGGCCCTCGTGGCGAAGGTCTCCACCGCTTGCATACGTGCGGGGGCCGTGTAGGGCCACTCGCGGACCTCCCTACTGGCCTCCAGCGCGTCCGTGATGTTGTCGTCGATCTCGGCCCCGAGGATGAAGCACCGGACCCGTTCCTCCGTCTCGTCGTCGGCCACCTACTTCTTCTCCTGGTCCGGGGACCCGGCGGCGCGTCGGACGTTCCGCAGGAGGGGCGGGTCGTACCGCACGGGGGCGTCGCGGACCGCGTTCTCCTCGTCGGCGTGCAGGTCGGCCGTGAGCGGCTGCAGCTCGTGGAACATGTCCTCCGGGTCGGCGCCCGGGCCCATCTCGAGGAGCCGGTGGAGGCGCTCGCCGACGGGGAACTCGGGGTCTAGGCCGCACGCCTTCTTCGCCGCGTCAACGGCGTGGCGCAGCTCCCCGAACTCGCGCCTCAGGATGTTCCGTTGGACCTCGTTGTGGTGCTCCCGCTCGTCCGGGTTCGGGTGCCTCCGCACCGACTCGTGGATCGTGAGGGCGGCGAGGGCGATGTCGTCGACGCGCCGTCCGACGCGGGACCCGACGTGGAAGCACGCGAGGCGGGCGGCCAGCTCGTTCTCGCCAACGTCGGCCATCTACCCAACCTCCGGCCGGCGCGACGGGACCGTGCCCGGCTCGCCGATGCGCTCGACGTCGACCTGGTTCATGTCGAGCAGGTCGTGGACGCGCGCGAGGGCCGCCCGGATCTCCGGGACGTCCCGACTGCCGCCCCAGGTGTCCTCGAAGTCGATCCACCGCTTGACGATGGGGTCGCTGGGCGAGAGCCCGCAGCGGTTCATCGCCACCTTGAACTCGTTGTCGATGCGGGCCACGTAGGCCGACGCGAGCGTGTTGGTGTCCCGCGCGACGGTGGTCTGGGGCGCCGCCACGAGGTCGTCGAGGAGCTGCGAGAGGTCCGCGACGTTGTCGCCCATCTGCTGCCCGATCACGAGACACCGTATCCGCTCGTCGACCGACCGCTCGCGGGCCGAGCGGGACACGGCCGGCCCGGCGGCCATCGGCGTGGCCTCGGCACCGTCGGGCATGGCCCCACCCACTCGCCCGCCGGCCGATAGAGTTTGCTCTATGGGCGGGAGGAAGGCGGGCCCGGCGGAGAACAGGTGGTCGTTCCTCCCGGGGCGGTCCTCCCAGCCGTCGCAGCACCCGCCCGGGTCGATCGTCCCCTCGACCAGCGCGCACGAGCGCGGCCCGCGGAACCAGATGCAGGTGTCGCACCGGAACGGGCCCGATGGGAGGTAGCCGGCCTGCTCCTGCGTCAGCCTGCGCGGCGTCTCCATGCGGGCCTACGGGGGGACGTAGACGTAGTGGATCAGCTCGGCGTGCCGGGGCTCGCCGGGCGCCAGGCTGAGGCGCATCGACCGCAGGAGCCCGTCGCGCTCCGCCGGGGCGACCGGCACCTGGGAGTACGTCACGGGCCGGCGCCGCAGGCCGAGGTTGAACCGGGCGCGCGCCATGAGGACGCGCGTGATCGCGTAGGTGGCGGGCTCGGACCGGACGCCGGCGTGGTGGACCGCCTCGTGGACCACGGTCGACTCCGGGGAGTCCCCGGCGAGGAGGACGAAGTCGGTGCCCATCTCGTGCATCCCGAGGACCCGGAACCGGGACTGGCGGTCCGTCGCCACGCGGTTCAACTGGTGGACGGCGTGGTAGAGGCGCTCGGCGCCGATGTCGCCCCCGGCCAGCTCGAAGATATTCGGCGGGGGCGGCAGGACCGGCAGCCGGGAGTAGAGGTCCTCGATCTGCTCCTTCGTCAGGGCCATTGCCCGGGGAACCGCCGGTCCACTATATCGTGACTCCGTATTGCGTCGAGAGCCACGCGCGGTAAACGTCCCACGTCAGGGCGCCGGACCCGTAGACGTTGTTCGGTGGTCCGTTGGCCGCGACGAGCATCGCCTTCACCTCGGCGCTCGTCAGGGTCTTCCCGAGCAGCTTCGCGTGCGCCTGCCGGGCCAGAACCCCGATTCCCGCCGCCTGGGGCGTCGACATCGACGTGCCCGCGATCGCGTTCGCCTCGTGCGGTCTCTGCGTGTAGCTCACCGCCATCTCCGAGAAGGCCGAGACCCCGGAGTCGATGATCGCCCCGGGCGCGACGCAATCCGGTTTTACCGCGCCCCACGGAGTCGGGCCCCGACTCGAGAAGTTGCAGACCGACCCGGCCGCGCCAAACATCGGGTTGAAAGAATTGCTCAATGCGTTCCACGCGCCGACGGTGACCGGCTGCGGCAACGCGCCGGGCGAGTCCAGGGTCGACGCGCCCGGGCCCGAGTTCCCGGCGGCGGCGAAGACGAGCACCCCGGCGGCGTCGAGCGCGGCCATCGCCGGGTAGAACGGGTCCGCCGCGGGCGTCGCGCCGGAGACGGGGCCCCCCCACGACAGCGAGAGCACGTCCACCTTCTGGGCCAGGGCCATCTCGAGGGCGGAGAGCAGGATCGAGGTCGGGGCGGTGCCGATGACGAAGTCGAGGGCCTTGATCGCCAGCAGGCCGCAGAGCGGGGCCATCCCCTCGCAGAGCACGGGGACGCCGGCGACCTGCGAGAAGGCGTGGTCCTGGTAGAGCGTGCCGCCGAGCGCGGAGAGGCACCATGTGTTGTGAATGGCGGCCATGCCCTCGCGCCCAGCGGCGTAGTTCCCCGTCGACGTTGTGAGGTCGTAGAGGTATCCGTCGAAGTCGACTTCTTCCACCCGCTTGATCCACAGGTGCCCTAGGGTACCCTTCCGTGCCGCTGTACCATTGTCCCATCGGCCCGCATATCGGGTTCGGGCCCGATCAGGATGGAGCACGAGGTGTGGCAGGATGGCGTCGGCAAACGGCCCCACGGAGGATTTGAGGACCGAAACATGCCATCCGTCAACCTTGGCCACGCCCCCGTGTCCATTGTCACGGCCGGCCCTCGTCGCCCGCTTGAGAGAAATGTGGTGCCCCATCGACGACAACAGGGCGGTGAGTTGCTCCGCCAGCCGCCTCGATGACGTGGCTATCCGAATCCCGACCCGCCCCTGGCCGAATGACCCGTCCCCGTCGACGATACCGGCCACGAGCGCCAGCAGGTGTTCTTTGGGCTGCTTCAGGAGCGGCTCAGGTATTGTGACGGTCGTGGCCTTCCGGCCCCCTACCGGAAACCCGAGGCCCACGAGTGCCCGCACGAAAGTTGCGCTGAAGACTTGGACGGCGTTGCGGCCGTGGGGTGTGTGACCGTACCCGAGACGGGTCAGATGGGCCCCGAACACCGGCAACTCGGCTTCCGACAACGAATAGATGAGCCTCGGTAGCGCACGGACGCGGCCGGTCCCGGCGATATGATTGGGCGACAAGAAGCCTTCCGCAATGTAGAGGCCGGCGAGGTAGTTCTCCTCGGGCGAGAGTAGTGCCACGCCGGGGAGATCAGCCACCCCGTCGGGAGACACGATGTAGTGGTTGTTCGCTCCGGCCCACTCGGCCAGTCGATCAGCCCTCCGGTACTCCGTCCGGCCGGTTCGTCGGTCACATGTCAGGAATGGATGCCACGGCGTCGTCGTGTACGTCCGCCCGTTGGAGCCTGTGACCCGGACGAGACGGCCCCGGTGAGGGATCCTATGGATGGCGAGTACCCGTGTTGGCTCCGACCGGCCGGTCGTGGCGTTGAATCCGATAGTCAAAATATCGACTGGCGGCGTCACGGTATCCCCGATCTCGCTGGCGCTCTGGCCCCACAGCGATGAAGCCCGGTCGAACAGCTCCCGCATCGTAGCAACGCCGCAGAATGTGGTCCGGATGTAGGCCTCTCCCTCGATACATCCGTGGCTCACGACGTCGAAATGGTTGCCGGGAATGGCGGTGAGGAAAGTCCCCCGTCGTGTCTGGGGATGGAACTGCCCGCCCCCGGTGTCGACCACGCAGGCCTTGACGCCCTGCCCCGAGAACCCCGCCGCGTTGGCGACGTCGGCGCCGAGGAGCCTCCGCGTCCACTCCGTCGACGTGAAGAACAGGGTCTGGGGGGAGCGGCCGCCAGAGGTCGGCGGCACCTCGAGCGAGTAGGTCCCCTCGGCGGGGACCGACGGGAACTGGCTGATCCGCACCGGACGGTCCTCGTAGATGGCCGCGACGTCGGGGCTCTGGGCGAGGTCGGAGACCGTCACCGCGTCGAGGACGGCGGCGTGCATGTCGAACGCGGGGATGGCGCGGGCCGCGGTGAACGCCGCGGAGGCCCACGGGCGGACCCCCTTGAACGGGCCGAGGCTGAGCACGCGCGTCAGCTCGCGGCCCTGGATCGCCGCGGAGACCTGGGGGAGGCGCCCGGCCCTGGCCTGGACGATCACCGCCGAGAGCGGGCGCACGAAGACCGAGCTCGGCGCGTAGACCGTCGCCATCGGCTCAGTAGATGGCGAGGCCCTGCTGCCCGGTCAGCGTCGGGTTCCGCAGGCACCGGGCGCGGACCGTCCCGGCCCCGGAGTAGTCGTACGTGACGTGGCCGTAGGCGTCCGTCGCGTCGTCGTAGACGCCGGTCACGACCCCGGCGGCGTCCCGGACGGTCTGCTCGATCCGGCAGTTCGAGACCGGGTCGCCCCGGGTGTCGGTCAGGGTCCACATGATCGTCCCGCCGTAGGTCCCGCCCCCGCCGGAGCCGGCGAGCTTCGTGGGCCACCGCCCGAGGACGAACCGGCCGAGCGTGAAGGTGCGCTTGACGGTCCGGGCCGGGGTCACGGGCGTCGCCGGGACGGCGACGGTGATCGTGACCGAGGGCTGGTAGTTGCCGTAGTCCCCGTAGGTGTGGGTGGGCGTGGGCCCGCCCGCCGAGGAGCCGTCCCCGAAGCTCCACGAGAACGAGACGGGCGAGAGGTTCGAGCTCCTCATCAGGGACAGCACCCCGCTGGTCGTGGAGAGCTGCGACCGCAGCGTCGCGATGGTCGAGAGGTCGGCCTGGTGCTGCGACGTGAGGGCGGCGACCCGCGACTGCAGGGCGCCGACCTGGGACCGCAGGGAACCGATCTGGGAGGTCGCCGTGGAGACGCCGGCCTGCGCGGAGGAGACCTGGGCCTGGAGGGAGGACGCCTGGGACCGCAGGCCCGAGAGGGTCGACTGGTCCGACGACAGCCGGGTCTGGAGGGAGGAGAGCGTCGACTGGTCCGACGACAGCCGGGTCTTGAGCGACGCGTTCGCCGACTGGAGCGAGGCCACCTGGGCCTCGGCGGAGGTGACCTGCCCGACCGGGACGTAGCCGAGGGCGGAGGCGAGCCGGCCGCCGAGCGCGGGCCCGGACGACTGCATCCGGGCGTCCGTGCCGGTGCCGGAGGTCAACCCGGAGTAGCCGGGCGCGAACGCGACGGCGAGCCCCGTGACGCCGGGGTCGACGAACCCGGAGTACCCGTTCACCGAGGAGTCGTAGGCCTGGTCCTGGCTGACGAGCCCGTTGTTCTGCAGGGCGCGGGACGGCGACGCCGCGATGGCGGTGAGCCCGTTCAGCGCCGACGCGGCGCCGGAGAGCTGCGACCGGAGCGAGGAGATCAGCGACCCGTCGGAGGCGATCTGGGATTGGAGGGCGGACACCTGGGACTGCAGGGCCGAGATCTGCGAGCGGAGCGACGCGATGGTCGACTGGTCCCCCAGGAGCGTCGACTCGAGGCCGGCGAGCTGCGAGGACAGCGAGGCGATCTGCGACTGGAGCGAGGAGATCCCGGACTCCGCCGTCGAGACCTGCGAGGTGAGGGAGGCGATCCCGGACTCCATCGCCGAGGCCTCCGTGGAGAGGGCCGCGTTCGACGACTGCAGGGACGCCGCCTCGGCGGTGAGGGGCTTGGACTCGGAGGCGGGGACGAAGCCCAGGCGGAAGAGGGCCTGGCCGAGGACCCCGGGGCCGGCGGTGGGCACGGCCTGGTAGGCCGGCGCGGCCCCGGGGGGCCGGACGGCGGGGGGGGACCTCTTCCTCGGTCCTATCTCGGTGACGGACCCGGGCACCGCGACGACGGAGGGGATCATGGGGCCTCGGACCGGGTACGCGGGCCACGTAGATGAACCCGGCGATGGGCTCTAGAAGTGGCGCGGCTGGACCTTTCCGGACGGCGCGGGGCTGGGTGGAGGGAAGGCCGACGCGAACGGGCCCGGGACCACGAGGCCCGGGTGCGCGGCGGCCGCGGCGTCCCGGGCGCGGCGGAACTCCGCGAGCATCCGCTCCCCGGCGCCGATCGCCGAGTCGAGGGCCTGGGCCCGCTTGGCCGGGTCGCCGTGCGTCGCCGACCGCACGACGTGGAAGTTGAGGAGCTTCTGCATCTCGGCGGCCCGCGTCATGATCCGGTGGTACTCCGCGTTCGCGGCGGCCCGCGAGTCGAACCTCGGGGGCGTCAGCGGCGCCGTCGTCGCCCCGCCGTTGCCGCCCGTCGCGTCAGGCACGGTCGACCCTCACCTCGTCCTTGGGGATCGGCTCAATGACTATTTTAAAACCGTACTGGGCGGCGCTCGGGACGACGATCTCGTTCACCCACGACAGGAAGTCGTCCAGGCTGGTCCAGACCATCCGCGGGGTGCCCCCCACCTCCATGCTGAAGCGCGGCACCGTTCAGGCCTCCTGCGGCAGCACGGGGAGGCCCGGCATGTTCCGGCGCAGCTCCCTCCTCGCACTTACCACCTTCGCCCGCTCGTCGGCCGTCAGGTCCTGCGTCTCCAACAGGAACTGCTGGCCTCTCGGATCAACGGGCACGAACCGCTCGATGTACCGCGAGCGCCATCGTTGGAAGAACAAGGCTTCTACCTCGGGGTCCCACACGGACTGCATCTTGCCCGGGTGGTCCACCACCAGCTCGGAGTCGTGGAGCCAGCGGCCCGGGTACCGCTCCTCGATGGAGAAGCCCAGGTCGCTGTCGGCCCGCCAGCCCCGTGGCGTCCGACCGAGGCCCCACGTCTCCTCGAACGGGCGCTCGAGGAACACGTCCCGGCGGACGGCCATGTTCGCGCCGACCCACCACCCCCTGTGATCGAGTAGAATATTCCCGGACCCGAACATGTCGCCCTGGAGAGGGCCGGACACGGCGACGAGGTCCGGCCGCGACTCGAAGTCCTCGACGAGACGGTGGAGATGCGACGGCCGGAGGGTCGCATCGTCATCGACAAACACGAGGACTTCTCCGCGTGCCTGTACCGCACCCCTGTTGCGGGCAAGGTACTCGTTCCCGGCGTCCGCCCGGGCGATGAGTTCCCACGAACGAAGGGTCTGCCGCCGGACCGAGGCGACGAGGGCCGGGTACGACCCGCGAACGAGCGTCGCCACGACGACCGAGAAGCGGACCATCAGGGCCTCGGCGGTTTGTGCACCACGACGTGGAACTCGAGCCCGTGCTCGTTGTCCCCATCCAAGGTGTAGGTGATCCGAAACCGGTCGGTGTAGTGCCGGTTGTCAAACCCCTCCTCGGTCCAGAAGTCAAGGCACCGTTCCTCATAGTGGCTGAGATGACCGGGGTCCCGCCAGGAGTTGAGATCAAGGTATCCTGGCGTGAGAATGAACCAACGCGCCCCCTCCACCGACACGCGCCCAAACTCGTTGATGAGCGCCACCGTGTTGGCGATGTGCTCGTTGAAGTTGTTCGAGTAGATCTCCTCGACGCTGTCGGACTCGAACGGCAGGACGGGCCGCCAGGGATCGACCTCGTAGACCATGTCGACGCCCGGTAGGTCCTGCGCGTCGAGATTGACGTACCCGGGGAGCGGCCGGTTCGCGCAACCCAAGTTCACGCGGAGGCCCATCATTTCCCTCCGTAGAGAGTCTCGTACTTTTCCGCAATCACCCGCACGTCAAACAGCTCCCGGGCCCGCTTGGCGATCCCGGCCCGGCGCGAGGACCACCTCTCCTCGAAGAAGCCCCGCGCGATGGCGAGCGCCTCCGGCCGGCCGGCCTCGAGGTCCTTAAGCGGGACGACGAAGCCACCGTCGCACGCGCGGACAAACTCCTGCGGTGCCCCAACGTCGGTGGTCAGGATCGGGATGCCACGCAGGAGTGCGTTTGCCGCCACCAACGAGAAACTCTCCACCCATCGGTGCAAGTGGAGCAGCCCCGCCGCGCCGTCGAGGAGGGCGTTGAGGTCCGGCGGGTCCGGGACGAAGTCGAACCCGTTGTCACGGCACATCTTCCGGACGGCGAGCGAGAAGTACGCGTCGGCGAACGGGCCGGTGTGCCCGGCCACCGTCAGGGAGACCGGGTTCGGGTTGTGCATGAGGTGTTCCGTGTCGCGTTGCTCCTCGGCGGCTCGGACGGAACGGACCACCCTGATGGCGAGGTCCTGCCCCTTGTACGGGGCGACCCGGCCGAGCGCGACGTACCGACCGGGGACCGGGTCCGCCACGGAGACCCCGTCGAGCGGGATCCCGAGCGGGACCACCGGCGCCTTCGGGTCCTTGAACGAGTCGCGGACGGCCTCCGACGGGTAGATGTTGCGGCCCGGGGGCCCCTGGCCGTCGGAGAACATGGTGGTCGCCCAGTACTGCCTCGTGCGGGCGAGCCTGGCCGCCTTGCCGTGCGAGAGGTCCTGCACGACATCCGCGTCGCGGAGGAGTCCGTACTTGTCGGGGGTGAGCGGGTCGGCCTCGGTCAGGATCCGACGGCCGGCCCATCCCATCGGCGAGGGGCCGTCGTCGACGTTCCCCATGAGGGTCACCTCGTGGCCCCGGCGGGCGAGCTCGGTGGCGAGGTCCTGCGCGGCGATCTCTATGCCCCCGTATCCCTTCACCGGCAGGGGCACCCCGACCGGCGCGACTACGACGACCTTCACCGCTCCGCCGCCATTCTCCGCTTGGCCTCCATGCTGACTCCGTCGGCGCGTAGGATCTCTCCCAGCGCGGCGAACATCTCAAACATACCGCGGTGGTCCGGTAGGCTGTACCACAGGCGGACGAGTTCCCCCGCCTTCTTCCCGAGCCACTCCGGCTCCACCGGGGGGAAGCCGTGTGCATCCGTGAACCCCCGCATCACGATGCTCACGAGGTCGCCGAGCGCCATCATCGCCTCGTACTCGGAAAGGGGTTCGTGCACATTGCCGCACGGACACTTGGCCCAGAACTCATGGCTCTCCCAGCAACGGAGCCACACCCCCTCGAGTATGGCGGGACGGTGCCAAGCCTCCTCGGTCAGAAGGCTGTTCTCCCGCTCCAACGGCGGGAAGGCCCCTGGGTCCACTCCCGCTAGGGAGTCCCTCAGAATCCTCCGACCGCGTTCTTGGGCGCGTCTGTACTCGATGGGATCCTCGGTCACTTCCACCACCCCCGCTCCTTGACGATCTCGACGAACCGCTCGGCGGTCTTCGCCCAGGTGTGGGCGGCGTAGTACGCCCGGCCCGCCGCCGGGTCCGGCCTGAGGTCCCTGAGCTTGAGGAGCTGCTCGGCGAGGTCCGAGACGTCCATCATGCGCTCCCAGTTCGTGGTCCGCGGGAAGGGGAACGTGCGGACCGGCAGCTTGGGCCCCCCGTAGTCGGAGACGACCTCGTTCCGGTTCGGCTCGTCGGGGTAGACCAGCACCCGGCCGAGGGCGGCGGCCTCCGACAGCGGCATGTCCCACCCCTCGCCGGTCCCGGTCGACACGTAGGCGACGGCCCGGCGGTACCTCGACGCGAGGTCCTCCTCGGGGTAGCCGATCCCGGGGTCGTACCCCTTGGGGAAGATCCACCGGCCGTCGACGCCGAGCATCCGCGCGTGCTCCACGAGGTCGAACGCGCCGGCCGCCGTCGTGTGCAGGTAGAAGTCGTAGTCGAGCGTCGGGTCGGTCGACCGGGCCTCCCGGAACGCCCGCATCAGGAGCGGGAAGGCCTTCCGGTCCTGGCCCCCCAGACCGACCGTCATCACGAGAGGGAGGCCCTCGCGCCCGTAGCCGACCGCCGCCGGCCCCCCGGGGTCCGAGTACGCCGGCGACACGCCGAGCGGGAGCGGCTCCATCCGGTCCCGGACGAGGCCGGCGTCGCCGAGCCGGTCGGCCCCGGCCTTGGTGAACGGGAGCACGAGGTCGCTCTCGCGGAGCAGGACCTCGACGTAGTCCCACGGCAGGAACTCGTGCTGGACGGGGCACCACTGGAGGACGGGCTTCCCCCTGGCCGGGGCCTTCACGGAGTACGACCCCGGGAAGAGGCGCGGGACCATCGCGACGGGGTCGCGGACGTGCATGACGACGTCGGGGTCGTGGTCCTCGATCGCCGCCGCGATCCGGTAGGGGGGGGCGCACCCGTACAGCGGGTAGGACCGGCCGTCGTGCTCGTACCGGAGGGGGAGGCCCGCGACCTGCAGCGCCCCGAAGGCCACCTCCACCCCGAGGGAGGAGACGGCGTCGGCGAAGTGCCGGACGGCGTTCCCGTACGACGCCGGGGTCGCGGGGTTGTCGGAGATCAGCAGGAGCTTCAGTTTGCCGGCACCGGCGGCCCCATCGTCGGGCGCCACTTTAACTTACGTGTGGCCGGCGGGCCGGTCACGGGGGAGTGGTCGTGGGGGGGCCTTTCAGGGTGACGTACACGTCCAAACACCGGTCGTAGTAGAAGCCCGGTATCAGCTCCGCCGCGCTCGAGGGCAGGGTCTCGAGGCTCGGCGGGGCGACGATCTGGGCGACGGGCGCGGGGTCCCCGGCGGCGCAGGGCTGGTCGACGAGCTGCGGGAAGGTGGGGCCCGTCGACGTCGGCGTCGACGACGGGTCGAAGGCGACGGCGATGGCGGCCCACGGCGAGCTCGACGCCGGGACGACGGCCGCCGGCGACTGCGCGCCGGCCGCCGACGCCTGCTGCCCGAGCACGGAGAAGGCGCTCGTGACCCCGGAGCCGGCGACGGCGGCCTGCGCGAGGGACCCGGAGAGGGCGGGCCAGACGGTGGACGGTTCCTGGTCGGCGAAGTACGCGAGCAGGAGGGCGTTGGCCTTGGCCACCGTGATCGGGGTCGTCACCGACTGGCTGGCCACGCTGGTGGTGCCGTCCGACCCGGCGCCGGTGGCGTCCAGGGTGAGCGTCCCGCCGGTGGCCGGCACGACGAGGGCGCAGACCAGCTCGGTGTCGGTGTTGTTGACTAGATTCGAGAGCGCGACGGAGACGACGACCTCCGCGCCCGCCGCGACGCCCCGGGCTACCCACACGTCGAAGGCGCCGGAGGAGAACGTCGCGCTGCCCAGTTTGGTGTACGTGTTGCCGGCCGTGTCCGAGATGCCGGTCACGTCGGGGACTGGCGCGACGCCGAACGACGAGAAGAAGACGAGGATCGCGGCCCCGGCCGGCACGTTGGTCAGCCGGAACTTCACCGTCGTGAGAAACGTGGTCCAGTCGTTTCCGAAGGGGGCGGCGCCCGCGAGCGTCGTGCCGGAGAAGCTGCCCGCGCCGCTGATCGGGGGCACGTTGATGAAGACGGTCATCAGCCGAACGGTGCTGGCCGGCTGCGACACCGCGTAGATCGCGTTCATGTTGAACGTCGCGCCGAACCGCGGGTTCGGCTGCGGCCCCGACGCCACGGCCAGCGTGTCCGAGCCCGGGACGGCGCTCTGGACCGCCACCTGGGCGAGGTTGGTGTAGCTCGCGGGCGCGGCGCCGACGTCCCAGAAGGAGCACATGTAGAGGGCCTCGTTCGGGTCGAAGTTCGCGCCGAGGGTGCCGAACCCCTGCGTGGTGCCCGCGAAGCCGTCGCCTCCCGGCGAGGTGTTGTCGACGAGGACGATGCCCGAGCCCCTCACCTCCTGGGCGACGACCGTGAGGTTCGTGTCCGCCGCGGGGAGGCCCACGGTGACCGTCACGTCCCCGCCGGGCACATCCAGGGAGAACCCCTGCCGGCTGTTCCCCACGCCCTTGATCAGGTACGAGTTCCCCTGCGTGTCGGTGATCGTGACGACGGTGTTGTTCACGATGGAGGCGCCGCCGACGGAGACGTGGACGGCGCTGTGCTTCTGGGTCCCCGTCAGGGTGACGCCGAGGCTCGACACGTTGGCGGCCGACGCGTCGGCCTCGGCGCCGAGGGAGATGTCGGCCATCGGCTCCCCGACCGGCCCGCCGGGTTATCAACCCGCCGGGTCACACGAAGACGGCATTGGCGACCGGCGTGTCCGACG
>JADEYI010000387.1_pt1 | contig 64679 bp, 93 predicted proteins | sample 8542331 | NCBI WGS metagenome assembly JADEYI01 (sample SAMN16510988, study PRJNA670497) | mine drainage metagenome | isolation source: biofilm near Copperflume 1 | place: Germany: Marsberg coppermine Kilianstollen | collected 2018-02 | reverse complement strand
GTTTGCCTTGGCATGGTGCCCTTTGAAACATGGCAAACCCCAACCTCCCTAAAATGTCACCCTAAACCCTAAAATACGTGATCAGCACATCGAAATTGCCCAAGATCACCCTTAAAACCGGGGTCCATTTTTGACACCCCAACCCCAAAACACTAGGTGTAAACCCTAAACCCTAAATGCCTTTTGCAGTATTGACATGGCTGCATGCTTCCGAGCCAGAATCAAAATGCATGCGTTTGACATCTGCAATTGCCTTGCCTTTTGCAGTATTGAGAGAATCATGTCGTTGCAGAGGACTGGGGAGATCCTAGCGATTGACCACCATCACAAAATTCTCAAGACCTGCGGAAAATGGGCAAGGGAGGAGCTCATCACTGTTGGCCTCTTAACCGTCATGGATGAGAGAGGCATGTGCTGTGATGCTTACGGCGTGGAGAACATGAGCAGTGAGGCAACGGCCGAAGTGCTGGAGCTTATCAAGCAGCGGTACATGAGCCAGAACTTGCAGGTGTGCCTGAAAAGTGCCACAGTGACCACCACGCTTCTTGTTTTTTTTTTGGTACAAGTGATGATGGTCGGCCGCCCAGCTACTCCAAAGTCATGGCCAGTTGATTTGGTTTTGTACAGGGCCCCAAGGCTATCTACACAGATTGTGTAAGCAAGGATGTGAGGATGCTCCAGAGCGTGTTTCAAACGCTGGGGCAAGGCCTGCCGGAGGGGGACAGTGGCGTGAAACTGGACCTATTTCATGTGTTGTACAACTACCAGAAGTCCTTCACTGAGGGGCACCCTGAGATTGGTAGGCTGCAGCGCTGCCTCTGTGGATGCAATCAAGTGTAATGTTGCCGCTAAGGTGCACCTCTTTTATCAACAAATGCACCGCGGCAATTTTCAGTGATGAGGTTCATGTTATGCAGGCTCTTGTCTCCGGGCACTGTCAGAGGCATTCTTGCCGCGACTGTTGGAGGAGGGACTTGGCTTCTCAGGGCGGCGCGCCACTGGCAAGACCGCCGAGGTCCTGAGAAGGGTGTAGGCTGTGTTCAATGACTTTGTCACATCCGTGGATCCGGTCAAGGCCACCCCTCTGTACTCCGCTGAAACGCATGCCCTCCACCTGCGCACGTTGGACAACATCCGCAATCATCAGCTCACGGGTGTGCTCTCTGTTTTTGCCAAGCTTTCTAGAAAGATGTTTTTGTACAGCTCGCAGATTGGTTATGCTGCTGTGGCATTGTCACTTTGCTGCTTGTGGAAGCTGCATGAAGTCATCAGTGTATGTGTGTTTGTCACAAATCCTGCTGGTGTGGACATGTACGTCAAGTTGCCCAATGGCGACCTCTCAAGCAAGCGGAGCTCTTGCCGCAATGAGACCATACATCGCAACAACAATGAGGAATTCCATGGCTCCAATGTGGGCATGACCCTCTTCCATGACAAGGTAGGGTTTGATGCTGGCATGTACTCTTCAACTTGCACAGTTCAGGCTGCATTATATCCTGCCGCTCCATTTTAGATATATTGGTTGCACATCAATGAACCTCAAGATTTTTGTGTACATTTTTTATAAAGTAAAAAAGGAACACTACGCCCTTCGAAAAGGTGGGGGTGAGGTTGGCCCTAAAATCCCTTAACCCTAGGATCTCGGACATTCTGCTAGGAAGAATGGTCGCCTAGCGTATCTGCAAGGGCCTGAATTAAACAAAGTAGAAAAGTGAAACACAAATAACTCCAAAACTCATATCTCTTCGAGTACGCCACCAAATTGAGCAAACTTAAATGCTCTGGAGTCCTCTAAGCGAGCTCTTTCCGTTGCGACATCGAGCGCCGAAAACGGCGACGTTCGCACGGAGTTGCGCGGTTAGGCTGCAGGCATCGGGAAATCGAACCCTCACAAGTTGGCGAGTACATGTTCATTTTACATGATCCCGGGTGCGATCGATTCGTCTAGACGAGACCTTTCCATCGAGACACCGATCATAGAAAATAACGGCGTGTCGAGTGACCTGTGCGTACCGTGATGTCTGCCCATGGCCGCGAGGGACCCCCCCAAAATGTACACACCCCTAGTGGCCATTTATGGACACCTTCTCTAGTCTTACAGGTGGTGCAAAACACCGACAAGTACAACATCACACGGCAGGCAAAGTTGGATGGTGTGAGGCAGCCTCACATGTTCGACCGGGCGTTGGCTGGAAGTGTCAACCGGCATGCTAAACGGCTGAACATGGTGGCGCCGTACAAGGTGTGCCATGTCATGCTCTCTCTGCAATTGTGGGCTGCTTGTGCGATGGATGCACTGCAACTGGTCAGCGCATTTCTGAAGTTGACATCGGCCCACAGCTTATGTATCTCAGATTTCGGGGGAGTGCATGAGCTAGCACCTGCATAGCTGACATGGCAATCAACATGGAATGCTCAAAACATAGGAGGAGTCACTGGTGCATGTTACCGTCCACCTTCTTATTTTATCTGCAGGAAAATTGCAATGCCTGCACTGACATTATTTGGCTGCAGGGCATGCGGTCACTGAAGGCTGAATTGGTGCGCGGGGAGAGGAAGGGAAGAGGCTCCAGCTTAATGCTGGCTGAGGCGGACAGGACATGCCCGGTGTCCCGGGCATGCAGCAGATTGGCCTGGCTTACCGCCGCGGCTACCGCTCAAAGGCTGCCACTGTGCACGTGGAGAGGGAGGTGGACAATGTGGTCTCGGTGCCGGTGGACCAGTCTGATGAGCTGGCCATCTTCGAGGATACCTCCACCGTGGTGGCTGTCCTGTCTGGTGACCCCCCAGTTTTGAGTGTGCTGCATACTTGTGTGCTTGCGAGTGACATGTGTAGGCTCTCTCTTTTTGGAGGGTTAGACATTGACAAGTGCCTGTGGGGTGCAGAGATGGACATTCTCCCTGGGATGGGCATCACCCCAACCCCACCGGCCTTGAAGAAGGCGAGTCCCAGGAAGAGGAAGTCGCAGGAGGGTGGGGCATCCTCGCCCAAGAAGGCGCGATGTAAGTACTGTGACAGTCCTATAATCAACAGTGTAGTAAAAGGTTGCTCAAGTTGTCATTTTGAGGATTTTCAGCCCTCACAATGTGCAGCAGTGGACTGAATAAACTTGTGCTTATTGTGCCAGTCTCTGCAGCCAAAGGCAGACAGCTCAGGGAGGGTCTTTTGGGCAGCGGCGCGTTTGCATCTGGATGTGCCTCACCTCTTGCGGGTAGGCTACGTGTGCCAAGACCATGGGGTTCAGTCTGACACTTGTGCTCAGAAGAGCTTCCAATGATAATAAGCTTTACCAATGCGTTTATCGCTGACAATCCAGTTTAGGTGCTCTCACAGGCGCTGCAGAGCTCAGCGGCGGCCCAGTGGCGGTGGTAGAGCAAGTTACAAAACCTGCTCTGGAGTCTGAGCCTGAGACGCTCCTGCTGCCCAGTCCGGCGCCCGAGCCCCACACAGTGGCAGCTACCGGGCCACGCTCCATGCAAGGAGGATTCTTGGCAACAGTGGCCAGCGCAGCAGCTGCAAGCCTGATGCGCTTCAGCCCTCGCCGTGCAGGTTTGCCCAATCAGCACTCTACAGCCTACATGCCATTGCATCCTGATTTGGAGAGCACTATATACAGCTGCATCCCTGGGGTTTTTATTGTATAATTCCCCTTCATGACATGCAGCTGCATCGCTGGGGATGCCTGCAATCCCTGCTGGCTCTAGTGGGAATGGCGCTGCAGAGGAGCAGCAATCGCCTGCAGAGGTTGCCAGAGGAGAATGGCCTGCCGCCTTCTTCCATGTCAGCCGCCCCAAGCCAGCTGCCATCAGAACGGGTATGCACATGCAGCCGCTTGGCATTGCAAGATTTTTCGTGATGTGTGGCACAGTGTCTCTCCTCCAAGTCCCCATAGAAATTTGCGCACCGACGACCCCAAGAAACTTGTATCCTAAATGTTCGTTTGATGTGATCATCATGCACTTTCTTCCAAGAACCCCAGAAACACCCAGTTTAGCAATTTTATTGCGGCTCTAATTTGAAGCCAGCTCGTCAGAGAGGCAGCAAAGAGCTGTAATGGCATAAGCTATTCACCATGCGCCAGGTGGTCCTCAACTGCACGCAATAATGATAGTACTGCCATGCTTTTGCAGGGACGCTCAGCTGGCACAACCGACGCGCCATCTCTTCCTAGATCGGGAGCACTCACCCACCTCCCAACCTCCAAGGTAGGCATGCACTGCACTGATTGGATGCCCTGTTCATAAGGCCTTGCATATTGCCAGCGCCCTTAACTTTCAATATCTCAGGCAAGTCCCTATGTCCTTTGTCGTCCTCAAATCCCTGCTTCCTGATTCAGAACAATGCTCCCGGTTGCAGTCGCTCGAGCCCCTCAGTATTTTTGAAGAGCGCTTAGGGTTGCGAGTTTACTATTTACGGTGTTTACGGTCCACCGAAAATACGCCGTAAAACGCACCGTAATTATTGATGGTCACCAAAACAGGCCCTATTTTACGGTCAAACACCCCTGACGTCATGACGGTCAAGGGCCAGATTTTGCCCTTTTGACGGTCCAATTTTGGCCTCTCGACCCTTACAAAGCCCACGCAATTATGAAGGATGCCCCTATAACACTTTGAAGGTACCATTTATATCCGGAATATAGCTTGACGACTTGTTTGGAGTGTTTAAACCGATTTAGGGACCTATTTTAGCCTTGCTTGGTGCTGCCACGCTGGCAAAAGTTGCCTATTTTGGCAAATCTGTCTTACACCGTCAAAAAATCACAACATCGACCGTAAATGACGGTGATTACCAAATGACGTCATTACAGGGGTGTAATTCTGTCGGTCGAGGCCCATGACGGCGTAGATTCGCAACCCTAAGAGCGCTGCGTGGGTGGAAACCGAAAGCCGACATGTGACTTTACGGGTGTCGGAGTTTTGACGGTTTTTGACGGTTTACGGTGGAGAGGGCACGTGCTGGAAGCCGTGTGAGGCGGTTAGTAACAGCGTAACTGGTCTAGCGACAATCGTAAGTCGACCTGGAAGAACAGGAAATGTATGCAAGATGAAGACGATAAAAAGCTGAGGGTCACAGAGTTGAGTGGTCGTACGACGAGGTGCCTGACGAGGTGCCTGACGGTTGCTGGCCGTGAGATGAGACGATGTCCGGCATGGGAAGGGCAGGCGATCGTGTTCAGGAGCAACGTGGTGCGTGAAGTTGTCCGTTGCATGTTGCAGTCTTGATGTTGCAAGCAGTATGTAAGTCCATGTGGGTGCGTTCTGAAGGGGACCTGACACCGCCAAGGAGATCTGTGTTTGGTCCTCGTCCGACAGAACTGCAAGGTAGGTTGATCATGACTGGATGTAAAATGCAAGCCCTAGTCCCTGAGTCAAAATTATGATCCCTGTTTGCAGTTGACTGGATCCCAAAGGAACAAGCCAGCCTGGTTGAGAGAGCAGCCGTCAGCCAGAAGTTTGACAGTCAAAGACGTTTGCAGACCCATTCGCACGCAGGATGAGCAAAGGCTGTTCCATGAGCTGTATCCCCTTTATTGCAGTGAAAAAGGCACTTTCAATGCTGCTGCTATGACAGCAGATTGGAATGTGCAATTGGGAATGTCTTGTGGAGAGCAGCAACCCCGACAGATTTTCATGAAAGATGCCAGTCAATTACTGTTGTATGCAAAGCAGCTAGTGACAGAGATGATGGCACGAGACAGCAGGATCATAAGGGAATGTGCTCAGCAGGCCAGTGATAGCAATTTCAGAGTGGATCACTATGAACAGGTGCCGGTGCTGGTGCGCAACACAGCGCCCGTGGCAGCGCAGCCATTGCTCGGGGTTGGCCAGCAGAAGGAAGCCAAGGGGCGGGGAGGACCTCTCAAGCAGAAGTTCTGCGCCATGTGTGGTGAGGCCATGAGCCAAGGGGGAGAGGGTGGCAAGAGAAGGAATGTGGGGAAGCATGACTGCAAGTAGTGCAGGTACTGCTTTGATGAGCTGAACCCGAAGAAGGGTGACATCATTCCGTTGAAAGCCACCTGCAAGCACTGCCAGTCGTGCTCCACACGCGGAAGGTCTGGCAAGGTGGTCCTGAAGGCCAATTGCAGATGCAATCAGTCATCAGCAGCTTTCTTCAAGCCCCCAGCAATTTAGACTGCCCACTTGGCAATTATGATCGCTTATCAGCAGTATACAAGTTACAATACTTTATAAACGTTTATAATATAGTTATGTTAACATGACTGGGGGAAATGTTTTGGCACAGTGACACAACAGCAGCGCATTTCAGACTCGATTGCCATCGCAGCATAATTTTCTCCAGCTTGTCGTGTCCTGAGTCTAGTTTGATAGATGAACACTTTGTTTTGAAGTGAGCCTGTGAGACAACACCCGGCGGCGTTCTAGCTTTCTTTTCATGCTAGAGAGTCTATGGAATCGTTTTCAGGATGATGACCTGCTCACTGCTCAAATCAAGCATGCATGACAGCCTCATGAGTCAAGAATTTGTCACAACCAAGCTCCAGAACACCAGTGATATTGGTTTTGGTCAAGGACATGCAATTATGAGCAGGCAAGCAGTGCAGCACGTGCTTTTTTAGGTGCCAAATCTTTGCTGGCAGAGCAGGATCTGGTGTGTCATTTCTTCCAATTGTGTAACAAGCATATGCTTATATAACAAGCATACGAAGACAATCATTATATTGGGCATCGCTCCTGATGGTAGAATCTTTGCAAGATAAAAACTGAGAGATGCCGCATCTCTAGCGGCTAGTCACTTGTATCTATGAGCGACACCCAGGTGGCAATAAATCGAACATCTAAAGTTGTACAAATAATGCACTAGAATGTTTTGATGGACACAATAAATTGCCTAGCAAGCGTCGTCTTAATGAACAAAGCAAGATGCGCATCCTCACAATGGGATGCGCAAAGTGCTCTAGGACTTCCGAAACACCAAAAGACCAGACCTCTCCTTCTGTAGAACGAGTCATATGAATCATATAAATACCTTAGCATAGGCGCTCAACTTGGTCATGCGGTCTTTTTAGAACATTCAAAGGCAAAAGGAACATCCATGATGTGATCTGCTCAATGTAGAGCACGAATCGCAAGTCTATTTTGTGTCAACATCTATTTAGAAAATATTTTATAAACCACTAAGGAGCACTAGAACCACTAATAGTAGTCAGCCGAAAGCATTCTACAACCATCCTACGTTACAGATGCGATCAACTTCGGCCAGGAGAGATATTGCGTCAAAAAAAGACTGGCATTCTAATGTAAACGACTTCGAAGGTTACAATTATTCTTTTCCTTGCTATATTCGTCAAAGCTCGCACCAAAATAATGAAAAGGCATCGTCTGTCACGTTTCGAAATTCATATTCCCGCCTCTCTTCAAGCGGGGGATCCCCCTTCGCCTCCCAGAAAAGCATGGAAAAAAGGGCGTGCCGCCGAAGGCGGCGCCCCCTTTACGGAATTGAGCCCTGGCTGGCTCGCTGCTGGCTTTTATGCTCTTATTCTGGTAATCCTTGTCCAAGGTTGTACAAGGTTGTCCAAGGGTGACAGCGCCCTTGGACTGCTGCATCAGCCTAGCAGTCTAGTTAGGCTGCTGACTGGTTCTGGCTGACTGGACTGGATCAGGCTGACTGGATTGGAGACACCCCCTGTATTAGAGATATCTGTGATCTGGATCTGGTCAATTACACAGGGCCTCAATTGACAAGGATGTGTATCCCGGAAGCACAAGCAAAAACTGCATACTGCGATCGCATGTACGAATGCATTCATATCACCGCCTCGTCAAGGAGAGTTACTTTGCCATGCACAAAGAAGTGCCTCAAATTTCAATGGCTAACCACCTTGCATTGCAAGCACTTTTGCCGAGCCATCAAGCCAGTTTGAGCAACCTAGACACGCCCAATCGTCATATGGCGATGCACAACTTCAAGTTATATTTAGGGTTATCCATTAGTTATCTCCTGAAAAAATAGATGCAAGTGCGGACGTTATAGACCCGTAACACGATACAGCCGGCAGAAATGGGATATGTTTGTCCGACGGTCGGTGGAGCATTGTAAGGGCTGGTCGATGTGATTTGGAATTCATGCGACAATGTGCCGTGCACGTGTCAAATGCAAACAAAAAGTTTTGCAACATCTGCCATGAATAGCTGTGTTTTGGCCGCCATGCAAGCCGGGCTGGAGATGACAGGCCTTGCGCCCTGGCAGAGAACACACATAGCAAAAGAATCCGGTAGTAAGTGGGATGCATGCGGCGATTACACTTTGAACATGTTGTTGCTATCTTACAGACTCAGGTCCCAAACCGCATCGAGAAGAAACTTGATCATGTGGTGTGCATGGACCAATTTTCAAAGAAAGTGCGATTAGACGAATCTCACCAAAAATAGTATCTCACCAAAATAGTCCCTCAGATGCTCACTTCAGCTCAACCAAAATTAAATTGCGCACTCATGAAGAAGTACATATTTTATGGAAACCCAGCAAGTCACCATGCAACATATTGCGTAAGCTCTTGGATCTCCATATCGTGATTTGGAAGGTGAATGGCAAGATTATATGTCAAGACAGATTGAAAACTCAAAATTGTTGGCTCCCTTGCAAGAGAGGTATGCAGGTTCACACTCACTCTATCAGGTGGCCCCGGGGGTTTGTGAAGGTTAAAGGCGCTCATCTACTTGAATGTACTTCAAAGTTACTTTCCATCAGAGGCGCTTACACACTCTGCACAATCTTTCCATTCTTGTGCTCAGGCTTGGCAGCAGGGTGTGTTGCAGCAGTGGACTGCTCAGCTGCTAGGGCAGCCTCCTTGTCGGCCTTGCTAGCGCCCGGGAAGGTCCCAAACAGCAGCGCAGCAGCCAGGTTGAAGGCGCCCAGCGTGGTCATTGCTGTGCCGTATGAGTAGTGGTCACTCAGGTAGCCAATCAGGTAAGGGCCGATAATTCCACCTGCCATATCACAGCAGGCTTACCACTTAACTGAAACTTAGACCTGCCGGTCGTAATTTGCTGGTTTCTTTGCACCCAATTAATTAACAATCAGTACCACTCATTCTCTAGACTGCAGCAGCAGACACACGAATGATTAAGACAAGTATGCAAAGCAGCACCTGCGGCGCCACAGGTGTTGAAGAGGGCGATGCCAGAAGCACGGGCAGGGCCATGGAAGATCTCTGCAGGCCAGGACCATGCGGGGCCAAATGTGCACCATGTGCATGCGCCCGCGATGCACAGCACGGCAAAGCCGGCTATCGTCCCGCGCTGCTGGGTGGCAATGGGCACGCAGCTGCACAGACACAAAAAAGGGTCAGGACCTGAACAATTCTCCAGAATGACTACAGTATCATGCAGCAATGAGCAGACAGGGACAGGAGCTAGTATTTTTGACAGAACGTGCATAAAGATACAGCAGCTTCTCGGCAATGGCTTGAAGGAAAGTAATCGCACATGAAGGCGATGCCGGAGCAGAGGAGTGGGATGGCTGTGTGGAGATTCTTCTCGCGGTAGCGCTTGCTGCTCCATGCGATGAGGGTCATGACAATTGCAGCGCTGACGTACAGGATGGCTGAGATGAGTGCCAGCTTGGCGCTGTACCACGCCTGCTCCTTGGGGTTTGCTGCAATAGACAGATCATCTTATCTTAGCGCAAAGTCAGCACAACCCAGCTGATACACAGAGACACCCCACACCTATCTCACCACCAGCATTGCATGGAATATTTCTCTATTGTGAGTCTCACATTCACCGTATCTGGAAGCGCTCAGTCTTCTTTGGCCAAAAAAAGCAGACAGTTGTTCAACAGTATACAGTGAGGTGGTGAAGTGGCGCAGAGGAGTCACCCAGGGTGGTGCTGGTGGATTTGCCGTTGAAGTTGCCGGAGATGATGCCGTCCAGCAGCAGGGGCACCCAGAACAGGATGCCGTAGCGCACAGTCTCCTCCAGCAGCCACGCCAGCGACAGCCACCAGATGCGGAAGTTGAAGAAGCTGCCTGCAGGCGCAGCCAATCACAGTTGATGCATAAAGCTGATGCATTGAAATATGTGTGACACAGTAGACAACCACAAAAGACTGCACTCTGGACACATGTCAGCACACGCCACGTCATTTTGCCGCATAGATCTAGTGCCAGTGTCTTAGAGATGCTGGGCAGCAGGGTGAGCACAGGTTGAAGAATTACAGGGGTCCAAAGACCATTGCAAGAACAAATTAAGCAGTGAGCCGGCAGGACGCACTGAGCATGCTGCCACTGTGGGGATTAGCAGCTGCTCGGATACTGGCTTCGCGCTTCTGGCGATCGTCCAGCCAGACTCGCTCCTCGCGCTTCAGGAAGTATGCCTTGAGGGGCGTCTGCGCCAGGCCAAACTGCAGCAGCAACCATGAACAATCCGCTCATCTCAAATACAGAGCAATACACAAGGGTTGAGATTCTCAGAGATCCAAGATACTGAGTGCCAGTGCATAAGTAAACAAGCAGGAGCAGGGACTTGTCACCAACAGACGGCGTTACAGTGCGTTTTGTTTGGCAGAGGCGTGCAGGTAAGAGGACTCACGTAAAAGATGATGCCAAACAAGATGGTGATGAGGCCCTCGATGAGGAAGAGCCACCTCCAGCCGCGGATGCCCCTCACCCCGTCCATGAGCATCAGGGCTGCACCGATGGGTGCACCGATGACCTGTGACAGGGCTGTGCTGGTGGCCACCAGGGCCAGGGCCGGGCCCGTCTCGCTGGCGTTGAAGAAGGTTGTGATGTGGAACCACATGCCTGCGCATGCACAGCCAGTCAGCATTGTCCTGACCAACTAAGGGGATCAGAGCACTCAATATTCACGGCATTAAAAACCCAAGGCAAGCGTTTGACCGGGAAACCGCAGTTGCTTCCTCTGGCTTGCACTTATTGCAGCTGCTTTGGCATTGACACAGCTGCTGCCTAATAACATACCTGGGAAGGTTCCAGACTCCACAATGCCAAGTATGAGGCGCTGCACAATGTAGCCGTTGGGCGTTGCAATGAGGCAGCCGAGGGCAGACACCAGGCCCCAGCCCACAAGGATTATGGTGAGCCAAGGAGCTCCAATGGCCTTCAGGCACAAGTTTGAGGGCACCTGACCAACGGTGTACCCCACAAAGAAGATACCTGCACAGGCGGCCAGAGGATTAGGCTGGAATTCGGAGATCAGAGTTCTCTACCAGTACTCAAGCAGGTCAGGAAATGCAGTAGTAGAATAAAAGAATGGTACGGATACATGTGAGCAATTTGCAGTAGGCTTCAGCAGCTTACTTGCTCCCAGTCCATACACAGTGTTCGAGAGGTTGATGTCCTTCTTGAATTGGAACGCAGCAAAGGACAGGTTGGAACGGTCGAGGTAGGTGAAGAAGACGAGCATCCACAGCCAAGGGAGGAGGTAGAAGCAGCATTTTCGAATGACTCTGGCGCCCAGCACCTGCGAAGGAATTGAAAGGGATTTCGCTCCAGTGCTTTAAATCATTCCGACATTCGAAGATCTAGCTATACAAAATACGGATTCGCATGCATGTACGCTGAAATTCCATGACGTATCACTAATGTATCTACATGCATTGAAACTTGTACATACTTGAGTGTTCCGCCGACACTGACGTAAGGAGATTGCCCGCTGCACAAAAGCAGTGTCGCAAACGAAGCTCCCAAAATTGGGAACTATCATGATCGCAGGATGTAAGAAAAACTGGTTCACAAATAAGAACTTCTTTTTCTCACCTTATCATCCTCAGCGACTTCATCTGTGGCAGCGACATCCCGCTTTGTGATGCCGGCATCGCCGGGCCTCTGCTCGTCCATGGCAGTGTTTTCTGGTTTCATTGAGCCTTGATCAGGTAATTACTGCACGTAGGACTCACTATACACCAGACTCCAAGATGTTCCACCCCGAATTCCTCACGCCTGCTGCGATCTGCTCTGTGCGTGGCCAAAACCTTGTGGCTGACAGAGGCTAAATACAAGGCTGCCCACTTGATGTTCAGGCAGCTTGACCAAAACTTCCCCAGGAGCAGAACTAATTCTGACAGTAGTATACCTAAATCGTCACGACACCGCGTATCTCCAAATCCGTCCATGAGCAATGGAGGCCTAGTCAACACTGACGTCAATCATGGGGCAGCACGAGGAGCGTTCACGTAATCCAGCCGCGCCTCGGCTCATCTTGGGCTGAAAGGTACTTTTAAGTTTCTGGAATTTGCCACCAATGTTCTACCATCTGAGAGACGAACATTACAGCAAGACAGCATGCATCATAAATCACAACATTTCCAGGTGCCCGCCAGTGTCCCTCTATACATGTGACACTTTCACATGAATAGAGGGACGTGTGTGCCCGGGCACAGCTCGGCGTGTGGTACAAAATGATTGGCACCATTGGCAAAGCAAACCCCGTACAGCTGTAAAGAATTATATCAAGAAAGTCCAATAGCCAGTTAAGCTATATTTTGTATTGTGATTCTACAAATGTCTGCACAAACCTGTCATGACACCTGATCAGAGGAGTCCATGCTCTGCTAGCTCTTCGACTCAGCCCTGCTTGGCTCCTGAACACCAATGGTGCCATACAGTTTGCCATCTTCCAGGACATCAGTGCTGGCTGTTAAGGGTGTCAGGGTTGGTGGGTGCTCAGTGCTGACAGGCGGCTCGATGGGATGCGCAACAGCCCCAGACTTGGATGCGCGTGCGAATGCCGGCGGGACACTGGGATCGTTGTAGGAGGGAGGGAACTGCGAGTTTGCCGGCTTCTCGTCCTCCTCAGGCACAGGTATGTCTGAGGTGGAGGATGGTCGTCTGATGGCCTTGCCCAGGAGCCTGGCAAAGCCTCTCCGGTCCGCAGCTGCACAGACAAGATCCAGCATTGTCAGCGTGGGCAAGGTCAGGGCACTTGACAGATGCACAGAGCACAGTGAAGGACTTGGATGCCCCTACCCGCGTTGCCCTTTCTCTGCATCTGGACAGATGCAGAAAAATTCCATCACAAAAAATCAACCAGAGAGCACACCTGACATTGTGTAGGCAGCAGGCGGGATCCTCCTCATCCCCTTGGACAGCTTCATGCGCTCACTCAGGGTCATGCTGAACACGTTTGCAGGGAAGCCACCGTCCTTTGAACCCCCTGCAGCACAGACCACGCAGTTCCTTTGAAATCAATCCTTGACCACACAGTCCCACATGCAGGTTCTGTACCCTCAAGCTCCATCTAGGCATGTGCACAGAGCTGCCGATGACACAAGAGCAGCAGTAGTGCAAGCTGCAATCAGGCAATCGGGCCTTGCCAGGAAGAGCACTGTGGCTGTGCAAAACAGTCGCGCACCTTCTTCCGGGCGGCGCAGTGCGTCTGCGGTGATGAGGGGTTTGATGATGTCAGTTATCTGCGCATAGGCGTTGTAGAAGTCCACAGAGTCGCCCGTGACTTTGCTGGCGTCCACCAGGTGCACCCCTCGCAGGATGCTCATGACCTCCACTGTCATCTCCACTGTGCCTCGCCGCCCGGACATGACGATCCGCATCCTGCACCATGGCCACCTTTCAACCATCTCGTGAACTACAGACTGTAGGCTGCCGATCAGCAGTCACGTCTGGACGGAGGGACGCCCGTCCTGGTGAGAGCAGTGTTATGCCTGCCGCAGTCCTGCACGGCTCAGGGTGCATATCAAGCATGCATGACACTGGAGGCAGAGGTCAAAGTATGCTGGAAGGTTCTACTTCTGTAGCCCTGTGGAGTGAAAACTGCAAAGCGAAGTACGGCTGCTTGCGCACCGGCTGCTCTCGGGGCGGCGCTTGACGGTACCGCCCAGCTTTGTGACGGCTTCCTCCACGCGCTCCAGGATCTTGTGCGGCGGTGCCTTGGACGTGAAGCGCGTCGCGCGCGAGATGACGTCCTTGCGCGCGTCAAACAACGCGCTGATGTCCAGCGCGGCGTTAATAAGCTGCAGCGCAAGCCACATTCAATCCGTCACTACCCCGATAATCACTGGCATGTCTGTTTGATGCCACAATAAAGAGGATGACAGCAGAGATGCGGTACAAAGCTCTTGATGCCATAGCACTTGCAAATGCAGACGCCACAGTGGAGCACTTGCGGGAGGGAAAGAGAATGCTGGGGAGCCTGACTGGAGATGCCAGGAGGGAAATGAATGGTCCTACATGTGCACAAACCGCACAGAGATCTCAGTGCTTACCTGGAAGGCGTTCATGTGGCTGCCTGGAGTCATGAACCACCGATCCTCTCCCAGCGTGCTCGTCCGTCGCCGCATCATGGACGCCTTCCTGCTCTCCTCCTGCGCACACAGCATACACAGCTAAGCTAAAGCAACGTTAATGTCCCAGTGTCTTGTGTTTGACCGTCAGGTGTACCCAGGATATATTGCAGCCAAGTGCGGCGGCTCACCTTGCTGAGGGCTTTGGGGTCGACGGTCGGCTCAAAGAGATCATTGTCAGTGCCGCTCTTGGGCACAGGGTCGCGCGGCTGGGCCATGACGTAATCCTTGACCACCCATGGGTGCTGCCGCAACTGGTCTATTGTCGGCCTAGGCATACAGCAGCAATTGAAGAAATCATGCTCCAGATCTCACTTAAAACTTGGAGACCGTGAGCAGGGGTGCTGCACTTGTAACCTGCCGCTCTGATCTCCAAATCTAGAATGTGGCTTGAAATTCTCCTGAGAAGGTGGGGAATCCACGAGAGCCTCACCTTTCCTTGGGTTTGGGGGTTAACATGGCATGCAGCAGATGCGCCAACTCCTCAGAGAACCACGCGGGCGTGTGGTAGTCTGCCTTGCTGATCTTGCTGAAGAGCGCCCCCAGGTTTGGCTCATCAAACGGCAGCGCTCCCGCCGTGATCACGTACAGGCACACACCTGCAGCATTGGTCAGAGCGTGACATTACCACTCCTCCAACATGTTCCCTATTGCAGGTGATTCTTGCCAATGTATCGATACAGTCAACACAGGCTCCTTCATGCTCAAATTGAGCCTGTGAAGCTTCATGCAGTTCATTAAAAGGCATGCATGAGTATCTTGCCCACATGAGACATGGTGGCTCACCAAGAGACCAGATGTCGGCTGGCCCGCCAGCGTAGCCCTTCCTGGCCAGAACCTCCGGCGCAACATAGTTGGGTGTGCCGCATGTTGTGCGCAGCATGCCGTCTGCCAGGGAGGACTCCGGCAATGCTCCCAGCCCAAAATCACTCAGTTTTACCTCCCCAGTTGCGCTCAGCAGCACATTCTCCGGCTTCAAGTCTCTGTGGAACGTGGCAAACATGCTGGATCCCACTTAGCTCTGACAACCTCCTTTGAAAATAGCACAGATGAGTTTGCCAGAGCTTGACAAACCCATAAGGATTTGAGTTGATCAAGGATTGAGCTCCCTCAACGAGAGGTAGTGCCCACCTGTGATAGATGCCCAACTTGTGGCAATAATCCAACGCGTCAAGCATCTGCTGGAACACTTTGCGTGCAGCATCTTCCTGCAAATGCAAAGAGGAGACAACTGCTCAACTTATCATACGACATGCATCTTGCCCAGCCCAGCAGCTGCATTCTCTGCTGCTCTCTGCTGGCATGTAAGTCAGGTCCCTTTTGGAACATATTTTCATTCTCAAGTGTGCTCTCGGATGCAGACACAAAGTAAATGAAGACCCACATCCAGTGGGCCCTCTGACACAATCTTGTCGAAGAGCTCCCCGCCGGACATGAACTCCATGACCATGTAGATCTTGTCTTTGGACGCCATGACCTCCTTCAAGTCCACTATGTTGGGGTGGTGCAGGTCCTTCATGATAGCGATCTCACGCTTGATTTGGTCTATCATACCCTCTCTGTACAACTTGTCCTTGTCCAGCACCTGCACACAGTAACCTGCCCCCCCTGACTGGTGTGCATTCTTGTACGCTTGATCATTTCTTGGATCAAGTCGCAGTCACCGTCATTGTTTCATGCGATATGGAGAACAAGGTTCCACTTGCCTTGATGGCCACAATGTCCCCTGTGTCCACATGCTGCCCATATTTGACCTTTGCATACGTTCCCTGTCACGATGGAACGTAAGTTTAGATTTTTTGGGGTGGTTCGATTGCAGCACCAGGAGCTTTGGACGCGCAGTGCCCACAAGGGAAGCTGTGCTGCACTCACCTCTCCAAGGGTCCTGCCCAGGAAATAGTTACCGACGCGCTTCCTGAACAGCTCCTTCATCACAACCAGCTGTTCAAACTGCTTTAAGCATTTCGTACGGCCTTGTCATCTGGCTTTTCAGTCCCTGTGGTGATCAATTCTGCACCAGAAGCCCTGTGCCTCCTGAACGCTCGCGCCCATAACACCCGTGCGCACCATTGGACTGTCTAAATCGCTTCAAGACTCCAGATTACACCTCTGCCCAGGCAGGTTTGGCGCTTGCTTGATTGAGTTTCAATGATTAGGGTAGATCCATTCTTGGACCCTACATTTGCTTAGTATTCCCCTCTTTGAGAGGGTCTTCAACAAGCCCTGAGATTTTGGTCCTCCAGGTCGCCACGTGGCCTCGAGATAAGATTTTGATCTGCGGATATCGGCGCTTTAGTGAGTGGTGTTGGAGCGAGCACCAGAACTTGGGGAATCACAGACAAAGTTTTCCAAGGATCATAGGAAAGGAGAGTTCTCTTGTGGGATCTCCAGCATGCTGCCTGCCATGGAGGGCAGTCTGGGGCTGTGCAATGGGCCCAGCACACTGGCTCACAGCAGGATGCAGCGGAGTATGGGCAGTCTGAGGCCAAGGGTGCAGCCAGATGACCTTCGGTCCACCTGCAGCACGGTATATAAACCATTTAATCTTGCAGATATGGACCCTAACCTGCAGGCTCCAATTTCCAGGTGGTCCTGGACCAGCAAATCCGATGTGTGAGTTTCTCAAGTGATTGCGCACAGGCTGCCAGAGGACAGGCTATGCCAGGCAGATCAGTGTCTGCTGCGTCGAGCAGCAATGCCAGCAGAATGGTAAGGAAGCCATTTCGATTGGTCAAGACCAAAGTTGAGGAGGTTGACAAGTGCAGAGCTTGAGAGCACCATTCGAAGCTGTTGACTGACCTCCTATTGGGTGGTTCAGGTCACTAGCATGATTGCAACTGGACCCAGGCCGCCCCTCAGCTTCAACAGCTCCAATGATGAGTCTCCAGTAAAGCTGGACATCGGTGGTGGCATGGGTGAGCAGACTTCGCTGTGCATGTATCTTCGAACTAAATTGTTCGATGCATTATACTCAATTTGCAAACGCTTTGATGCAGCTTATTTGTGCAGTGCGGAGGTAGGTGGTGAAGTCTAGCGACGTGAAGAGCTGAAACGTGGAGATATTTACGAAGCTCCATGCCCGTGCAGGAGGTGGACTCTTCACTAGCACGAATCCTGAGATCCGGAGAGTTGTCCCAGACAATGTCAATGGACGCACAAAGCTGAAAGTGGTTTACGTCGTGCTGGAGGCGCAGTATCAGTCGGCCTTGAGTGCGGCCGTGCGCAACATCAATGCCACGCGCGACAAGGTCGGCACCTTACCATCAACCTGCGTGTCGGCTTCTTTTTTACATCAAGCTTATGTTCCAGCTGTCAGTATATTGCACGCTTTTAATACACGTCTTACTGCGTGATCCATGCAGGTGTGCGTTGAGATCGTTGGGTACTTGTTGGAGGAGCTACGTGACGCCAAGAACTACGAGCAGTTCCAGAAGGACATTGCCGACGCCAACATCTTCATTGGCAGCTTGATTTTCATTGAGGAGCTGGCAGAGAAGGTGAAGCTAGCTCCCTTGAAGGAGATTGCTGCTTGCCTGTTACACTGTGCAATAGAATATTTCATTGTTAGTGAGAAAGATTGCATCAATACTTCCATCTGGTCTGCAGATTGTTGAGACCGTAGAACCGAGGAGGGAGCAGCTAGATGCATGCCTTGTCTTCCCCTCTATGCCAGCAGTCATGTGCGCCCACTCGTACCACGCATGCCTCTATGTGCCTGACATCACATTCATGCAAATGCATTGGCCAAGTCCCTACGAAACAATGCAATACAGTGTATTGATTATGGCCGCCTGCATTCGATGCACAGGAAGCTGAACAAGCTCGGCACGTTCAATCTGAGCCAGCTGGGCAAGAGCAAGAGCCCGATTGCGGAGTTCATGCGCAACGCGCGCAAGAACAACGACAACTTCGAGGAGAGCCTGCTCAAGCTGGTCAGCCTTACTGTCCTTCCAGACTTAGTCTCGTCACCAGACTTTCTGAAAATTTTGAGGAATGTATCACCTGTAAGCTGCGCAGCTGACAAGGGGATATATGTTTGGTAGGTGCGTACGCTGCCGTCAGTGCTGAAGTACCTGCCCAGCGAGAAGGCGCAGGACGCGCGCAACTTCGTGCAGAGCCTGCAGTACTGGCTTGGAGGGAACGCCGAGAACCTGGAGAACCTGCTGCTCAACACAGCGCAGGCATATGTCCCTTCCCTGAAGGGCGCTCAGTTCGACATCATCGAGCCGCAGCTCTTCCCTGACGTCGGCATCTGGCACCCGCTCGCGCCCAGTGAGTCACCTCAACACATCCTGCATGCATGCCATAACCGGCAGTAGAGCCAGATTTGCGCAAGCTTATCGGCTGATACTTAATTGCTGGAAATGTGCTCCTGTTAATTGAGAAGCCCGTCAGCACCAGAATCGGACTGGAATTGTAGACTGATCCTTTTATTACTATGAAGATATGGCTTCCTAGTGCATGGAATATTTAAGTGCTGTGCTGCATGCACAGCCATGTACGAGGACGTGAAGGAGTACCTGAACTGGTACGACACGCGCAAGGACATGACATTTGCTGCGGACGCGCCCGTCATTGGACTGGTGCTGCAGCGCTCCCACCTGGTCACCGGTGACGAGGGCCACTACTCCGGCGTTGTCTCCGAGATGGAGTCCCTCGGTGCCAAGGTGGGGCCTGCCATGCATGCAACCCAGCCCATGCACACACAGAGCACACATTATGGAAGCAATTCTCTGCGTGTTGTATCACCTCCAGAATTGATCCCGAACTTGCAATTTTATTTTGTTGCACTCCACCAGCAACAGCCTCAGTCAGCTTATTTACGGCATTGCTTTGGATGGACGGCATTTTTCAAGCAAGCATGAAATCAAGCGTTTGTTATTCTGGAGGCTCACAGTTTTATGGCGATGTGCGGCAGGTGGTGCCTGTGTTTGCGGGCGGGCTCGACTTCTCGCTGCCCGTGCGCAAGTTCTTCTACGACCCCCTGGGCTCCGGCAAGGCATTTGTGGACTGCGTCGTGTCACTCACCGGCTTTGCGCTCGTGGGAGGCCCTGCCCGCCAGGATGCCCCCAAGGTGCACATCTGCACCCTGAATTATAATCCTTCTTGTTTCAATACCTTGAGCCTTCTTAAATGGACGTACGTTGACATCTGACATGCCCATTGCTCCCATTAATTCTTTGTCTTTCTCGTGTTGATGTGGTGAGCACCCTGCATGGAAAGTACGAGGTAAAGATGACAGTGGGTTCAATGATGGGGTGGGATTGAAGTGAGCTTGGGTGGCTGTGTAGGCTGTGGAGGCGCTGAAGAAGCTGAATGTGCCCTACCTGGTGTCGCTGCCGCTGGTGTTCCAGACGACCGAGGAGTGGCTCGAGTCCGAGCTGGGCGTGCACCCCGTCCAGGTCGCCCTGCAGGTGCGGCCTTTTGCTCTGCTTGCTCTGAATTTGGCCTTCTTTTGGGTCTTGTGCTCAGGGTAAGCCACAACTGAGCATAAATTGTGTGATGACAGAGGACAGTTGGCCTTCGGGTTGGAGGGAAACATGTGTTGCTGGACATGAGAGGTGATGGTGGGGTGTAGGTGGCCCTGCCAGAGCTGGACGGAGGCCTGGAGCCCATCGTGTTTGCCGGGCGCGACTCCAACACCGGCAAGAGCCACTCGCTGCCAGACCGCATCGACTCCCTCTGCGCGCGCGCCATCAACTGGGCCAAGTGAGTCTGCCTTCTGCAGACGCACAATCTATGTCTGACATATGAAGCAATTTTTTATTACCTGGCCAGTGAAGCCTGCAATGAAAGGAGTTAGGTCTGCATGTGTGATCATTCAGCTACATGTCCCTAGATATGTCAAGAAAGGTGGCATAGGCACTGAACAAGACTCCTGCGGTGCAGTCTGTCAAAGAAGCCCAAGTACGACAAGCGGCTGGCGGTCACTGTGTTCAGCTTCCCGCCAGACAAAGGCAACGTGGGCACGGCTGCCTACCTTAACGTTTTCGGCTCCATCTACCGTGTCCTCCAGGCAAGCCCCTCTTGTGTCTTTTGAGATTTATATTTCTTCAATATCCCCAGGTTGCAGTTGGACGGGATCCTGACTAGCTTGCCAGGAAGTGATGTCAGATCTGTATCTGAGCTGAGCTGCATGTCAGCGATTCAAAGTTTCTGCTCTGGGCGCACTCTGTGCTGATACGGGGTTGTGCGAATGCAGGACCTGAAGAAGGATGGCTATGATGTGGGTGAGCTGCCCGAGAATGAGGGTGACATCATGCAGAGCGTGCTGAACGACCCAGAGGCAAAGTACAACAGCGCCGACCTCAACGTGGCCTACAAGATGAGCGTGGACGAGTACAAGAAGCTCTGCCCCTACGCAGAGGCTCTTGAGGAGAATTGGGGCAAGCCGCCAGGTAATCACCACAAGGAACTTGCCCTTCTTTGGCTGCGCTTTTACGTTTGACGATCCTCACTTGACTCTTGCAGATTGCACTGAGGAATTCTAGTCTGTGCATGGTACCCAATTTTCAGGGAAGTCTGCATAGCCTGTATAGAACAGTATGGCATTTGTACAATCGTGAGAACATTCCACCTGTGTGCGTGCAGGCAAGCTGAACAGCAACGGCAACGAGCTGCTAGTGTTTGGCAAGCAGTTTGGCAAGGTGTTCATCGGCGTGCAGCCCACCTTTGGGTACGAGGGCGACCCGATGCGCCTGCTCTTCAGCCGCTCTGCCTCGCCCCACCACGGCTTTGCCGCCTTCTACACCTACCTCGAGAAGATCTTCAAGGTGATCTTGCTGCCTCTGCTGCTGCCACAAGAGATGCCTGTACTGCTGTGCAGCACATGCATGCATCCAGCTATCTGCCCTGCAAGGTGGAGTACAGAGCTGGTCAAAATTGTGGATGCCCCCGTCAAATGCCAGGCCAGAGAAAAGGCAGTACATTGCACTCGTGCTGGCGGCAAGGCGAGTAATGACTCACTCCTCCGTGCCTGGATGTGTGCAGGCGGACGCGGTGCTGCACTTTGGGACGCACGGATCCCTGGAGTTCATGCCCGGCAAGCAGGTGGGCATGAGCGGGGTGTGCTACCCGGACTCGCTCATCGGCAACATCCCCAACCTGTACTACTACGCGGCCAACAACCCCAGCGAGGCCACCATCGCCAAGCGCCGCTCCTATGCCAACACCATCTCCTACCTCACCCCTCCTGCTGAGAACGCCGGCCTCTACAAGGGCCTCAAGGTGACTGCCTTTCCCACTGTTGTCCTGTCTGGGTGGGGCGCTCGTTGTTTTGAGCTATACTTAGTCAGCTACCAGGCACACTGAGAAGAGGCGATGCTCGCCGGCTCACATGCTCCCGCACAGCTTCATGCAAATGTGTATCTGTGGATCTCAAGCTGTGCACCAGGACAATTTCCTACTGTGGAGTTGCCTGCATGTGACTGCAGAACTTCCTAGGTAATGTCATCCTGACAATTATTTGTGTGTTGAACTGTGCAGGAGCTGAAGGAGCTGATTGCCAGCTACCAGACGCTGCGCGAGGGAGGCCGTGGGCCGGCCATCTGCGCGACCATCGTTCAGACGGCACGCCAGTGCAACCTGGACAAGGACGTGCAGCTGCCGGGCGAGGAAGATGACACCAAGGGCCTCTCCATGGACGAGCGCGACTCCATCGTCGGCAAAGTCTACTCCAAGTGCGCCGCCTCCACTCACCGCCAGCATTGCTGCTTGTGTCAGTATATCCTTTTTGGTGATCTGGTGTATCAAGGGTTCCCAGGGTTATTTGGAAAGCTCACCATTTTTCTATTGCGGGCATGAAGAAAGGGTTTAAGAATTTACACCGCCGCAGACTGAGTGATATTTTTAGACTGAAACTCTGTGGCTGGTGCAGGCTGATGGAGATTGAGTCGCGGCTGCTGCCCTGCGGGCTGCACATTGTGGGCAGCCCGCCCACGGCTGCGGAGGCAATCGCCACGCTGGTCAACATTGCAGAGATCGACCGCCTCGACAACGACCCGCCCGTGTATGGCCTGCCCGGCATCCTGGCGCGCACCATCCAGCGCAACGTTGAGGAGATCTACCTCAACAACAACAAGGTGGGTGGCAGTTTCCAGCCTTGCATCCAGCCCTATGTTGGCACCCTGGTGTTGTCTTTATGTTGTCCAATCACATTGTACTTGCTAGGACACCCCTAGCTTGGTGCCAAGTCAAAGAGTTGAAGACATTGCCCACAAGCCGCTAAGAACATCTGAATCGCCCCTTTTTCAAATGTGAGCTGGTGTGATGCAGGGTCTCTTGGAGGAGGTGAACCTGCTGCAGGAGATCACCGAGGCATGCCGCTCGTGCGTGCGCGCATTTGTGGAGGACCGCACAGACTCGCAGGGGCAGGTGTCCATCGACAGCTTCGCCAACATCGCTCGCAACTTCGGCTTCCAGAAGCAGCCCTGGGAGGAGGCCCTCAAGGTGTGTATGGGAGGCTTGCGCTGCCTCCTCTTCTCCCAATTGACATCGCTTCCAAAATGGCAGCTGCTCTTTTGGACCAGCACCTGATGATTAACCAGAAAGAGATCTTGATCAATGCAGGCGTTCTTGACAAGAGCTTTACAATGTGCAAATGTGCACAGCGGCGATTTAAAAGATATGACATGCGTGTAAGTGTTGTTTCTGTCTTTGGCATGCAGGGCACCAAGTTCTCGGGTGCCAACAAGCAGCAGTTGACGAGCCTGTTCACCTACCTGGAGAACTGCTTGGAGCAGATTGTGAAGGACAACGAGCTCGGCGCCCTCCGCCAGGCCCTCAAGGTATTTCCTGCCCCTGTTGAGAAGCTGTCACCGGACAGCATACACCTCATTGACATGCCCCTGACTGGCTCATTCCATGGGGAACTGAGACTTCTGTAAAGTGGACTATTAGTGCCTGAGCGTTGTGTGTGCTGGGCTACAGGGCGGCTATGTGGAGCCCGGACCGGGAGGCGATCCCATCAGGAACCCGGGCGTGCTGCCCACCGGCAAGAACATCCACGCCCTGGACCCCCAGTCCATCCCCACTCAGGCTGCCGTCAAATCCGCGCGCATCGTGGTGGAGAGGTGCGCCAGACTTGGCTTACCAGAGCAAGGCTTAGTGACACATTTACTAATTGCATTCCAGTAACGTGTTTTTAGATCCATGAAACGCGCATGTGGTATCTGCTGTATATGGCATCGAAGAAGGAGCGTGAGATGGAGCTCTCAAAACAGAAATGATGATGGAGTAACTGCCAAAACAAAGTAATTAAGTTGTGCTGTGGCTATCCAACTGAGTGTGGTAATCATAGGCTCTTGCTTTGGCATGCAGGCTGCTGGAGGCGCAGCGGCAGGAGGCGGGCGGCGCATGGCCCGAGACGGTTGCCGTCGTGCTGTGGGGAACCGACAACATCAAGACCTACGGAGAGTCGCTCGCGCAGGTCTACCCCAATGGCCCCAATCCCTCTCTGCTTCTCTCTGCGCATCGCCTAAGAGCATTGGATTTGATCCTTTTACTTGTACCGCTGCTTGCTCGAGACACTGATGTCAAGCATTTGGCTGGGAACTGCGTACTCCACTCATGCACAGCAGATTGCAAATGCGAGCCACTGGCCTGCATTCTGCTCTCATCCTCCTCCAATGTCAAATGAGTCCAGATTCCTCTGCGCTTCGTTCCCATTTCTGAATGGTCCAGAGCAAGCAGGTCTAGAGACTCCACGCTCACTCTTCTGTTGCCTGACCCGCATGGCGCTTGCTGGCAGGTGATGATGATGGTGGGCATCAACCCGGTGTCGGACGCGCTGGGCCGCGTGAACAAGCTGGAGGTGATCCCTTTGGAGGAGCTGGGCCGCCCGCGCGTCGACGTCGTGGTCAATTGCTCCGGTGTCTTCCGCGACCTCTTCGTCAATCAGATGAACCTGCTGGACCGCGCCATCAAGATGGCCGCCGAGCAGGACGAGCCCGAGGAGATGAACTTCGTGCGCAAGCACGCCCGCCAGCAGGTGCCCTACCTTTGCCCCTTCCCTGCTGCTTTCCTAGATGTGTTTCTAGTGGCTGGTATGGCTGGATAATCATTGACGAGCTCTTGCCCCATCTTGTGATTTACGAGGAAGTGCTGATTAAAAGCTTGAAAAGTCCAAGATAATGTCCTTGCTGGTGACGGCAGTCCTGCCTAATTGAAAAGGAAAATAGAGCAGAAATTTTGAGCTTCTCAGGGGCTGATGTGGCAACTTTGGCAATTGACAGGCAGAGGAGGCGGGGGTGTCCCTGAGAGAGGCAGCGACGCGCGTTTTCAGTAACGCGAGCGGCAGCTACTCCTCAAACGTCAACCTGGCGGTGGAGAACTCCAGCTGGAGCGACGAGCAGCAGCTGCAGGAGATGTACCTCAAGCGCAAGTCCTTCGCCTTCAACTCCGACAGGTGCACATCTCAGACTGCTCCGACTGAACCCTGTGTCATTGTTTTGTTATGCTAAAAGCACTGCAGAAGTAATTGCTGCAGTGGTATTCGTTGGCATATGGTGAAGCTCTTCTGGACAAGCTTGATCATGGTGCGGGTTGTGAGAGCAGTGAAGAAACTTGAGAAGCAGCAATCCCTTCTGTCAGCTTAAGCAGACGTACGTGTCCCTCACTCGCTTAATGGTTGTTGTGACTGCAAACTTGACGCTGAGCGTTGTGGAAATGCTGCAACAGGCCGGGTGCGGGCGGTGAGGCGAACAGAGAGGCGTTTGAGGCGGCCATGAAGACGGTGGACGTGACCTTCCAGAACCTGGACAGCAGCGAGATCAGCCTCACTGATGTGTCCCACTACTTTGACAGCGACCCCACCAAGCTGGTCGCAGGCCTGCGCCAGGACGGCCGCACTCCAAGTGCTTTCATCGCCGACACCACCACCGCCAATGCACAGGTGTGAGGCTTGCACATCCAATGGCGCATCTTTACTCAACTAATTCTCCAGCAAAATCATTGTTTCGGTTGTTGCACGTTGCACGGGAGAGGATTATTGTTTTTCCTAGAAGCCTTTGGAAGCCTGGCAGCTGCTCCCTAATACTGCAGTATGTGCCCACTGTGTTGTTACAAAACGACACTGGTCCAATTTGGGCAAAGGTGCAGTCTACTCTGCAGTCTCCCCAGATATAGACAAACTGTTGGAGCAAGCAATGCTGAGAAAGCTGATTTATCTCCGCATGGCAGGTGCGGACACTGGGCAGCCAGGTGCGTCTGGATGCGCGCACGAAGCTGCTCAACCCCAAATGGTACGAGGGGATGCTGAGCAGCGGCTACGAGGGCGTGCGCGAGATCCAGAAGCGCCTCACCAACACCGTCGGCTGGTCCGCCACCTCAGGCCAGGTCGACAATTGGGTCTACGACGAGGTGACTCATCCTCCTCCAAATTCAATCGCTTCTGTGACTCAGTGCTTGCCTTCTCCTGCAGCTGCACCCTGGAACAGCTGACACCTGTGCATGCGTGCATGGCTGTTGCATGGTGATCTGCGACAGAAAATGTCCTACAGTCAGGATTTTCTGCATTGGCTGCCTTCAAGAAAGGTCGCTCTACTGCATACTGCTAAGGACCTGCATGCATGCTGCAGTGCTGATGGCACAAGGAGCCTATGTCGATAATTAAGAGCATGGTCAGCATTTAAGATTGGAAAAATCTGCGCTGCGCAGGCCAACTCGACGTACATGGAGGACCCGGAGATGGCGGCGCGGCTGATGGAGACCAACCCCAACTCCTTCCGCAAGCTGGTGGCCACCTTCCTGGAGGCCAACGGGCGCGGCTACTGGGACGCAGCCCCCGAGCAGATCGAGCGCCTGCGCGAACTCTACATGGACGTCGAAGACAAGATTGAGGGCGTCGAGTGAGCGCTGCAAATGCGCCTCTCTCGCAGGGCACCAGCTGTCAGCCACTGCCTGAGGAGATTTCTTCTGGAGTGTCACGCATAGTTTCACCTCTAGTGTAAATGTGGCGGTGTGGTTGACAATAAGTTTGGGGACGGCTTGACAATTGCGCGCTGACGTCGTAGTACTTGCTACAGAAGGTACTCAGGAGATATGGAATTCACTAGCCAGAGGTGATGAGCAGGTTGACAGTTGGGTGGGATGTGCGTTGGCACAGTTGCCATGGAGCTGCATTTTATGAAGCCGTCTAGTCGGGAAAGCTGGCTGAGCATAGGATGAGAGGGTTTGGGAGTGTGAGAGTGGGAATCGTCTTTTTCTGCAATTCTTTAGCAGCTGAATGCTGTTGTCCTGGACAGGTCTTCTTCCTATGCTGAGTCTGGGAGTGTTGCGTCACTGAGAGTGGCCTGAACCTCATTCTTCTGCAGAAGAAGCTAGGTGGTATTTGTTTTTACAATCAGTGCATCCGCATCAACCCTGGTTCTGACACATGTTGTGCATTGTTGCTGGTACGTGGGAATGTGTTCTGGAAACATAGGCCCTCGTCTGGATTTCCTAGATCACTGCCCGGCACGGAACGTATGCCGTCTAGAGATAATTGGAGTCCCTTCAATAGCAGGATGTCACCAGAGTCTTTATTGGTGGTGTCTGGTCAATGTTTTTGTAATAGGCTCTTTCACTCACTCTTTCAATCACTGCCTGCTCGAGGCGGGGCATGCGTTAATTTCATTCTATGCGGTCAAATTTGAATTGGTTTAACAATGAGAAAATGCATGATGCATGTTCAGAGCGGAATCAGCGAGTTTCTTGCGCGCGCAAGCATACAGACCTGTCCTTCCTAAGAGCTAAGAGAATTGTCTTGAAGTTGCTGAGTCTGGTGTTGTGAGAAGATGGCGCTATGCATGGAGATAAGGAAATATTCCAAAGTCTGAGGCGCAGCCGAGGATCTATCCTAGGACGTCCAAGGAATCGTGACACTCGTAAGCTGAAAATCTGGTTGTGATCTTGAAACTCGGTTGCGATATATTCCATCTTTTGGGCTCGGAATTCGCTTTGATTGGAGGTGCGTACAGGATATCAAGTGCTTCTCGTTGTTGACGCAATTTAGCACCCGGTACTCCTTGTCCTAGTACACACGCCTGAGGCAAGACAGGAGATCACATCAAGCGACAGCGCTTCTATTACTCTACAACATGCCCTTCATCTTGTCGTTTTCGTTGGCTGTTTGTGATCACGCCCTGTTTGGACGTGCCCACGTCACGGCCCGTGGTTTGCCACTTTTGCAGGCTTTGAAGGAACCCCAGTGCTGAAATGGCGACGACAGCAACCTCTTTCTCGACTGCAGGCAAACAGCAGCCTCAGGAGGGTGAGGTCCTCCTTGCTTAGCTCTGGCAAGTCTGCCCCCCCAAAACCAAAGCTTGGACTTCTGAATTGCAGCTGATGGTACACTTGGTGTGGCAGGCGGTATCTCAGCGCAAGTAGGTGGCTTCATCAACTACATCATCTTCTCATTCTGGTTATTTGTGGCCTTTAGTGGATGGATAGTTGCGCTGTCATCCCTGTCCGCCCTGCAGCACTACGAGAATGATACTGGCATCTCTGCCGGTGAGTCATCCCTCTTCTTGACTGGCCAAGTGCTCTTCTGTCCTGCAGGAGGCAGTTTGCCTTAGCCAATGCACAGCTAGTTGCCAGGCCTTGCTGGATCGCAGTGCAGAAGAATGCAGCAGAGGAGGTGAGATCTGAGCGCAGGTCCCGATGGCTGGGCCATCAAGAGCAACTTCCCCGGCCTGAACTCTGGCCGCGTGTTCCGCCTGGACTGGTTCATCCTGTTCTTCCACTTTGTGGTGTACTTCCTCGTTGTTATCGCCATTGTCTCGCGCGTCCTGCCCCAGGTAACAAATCCCACAAAGAGTTCAACTCCTCAGGGGGATTCCTCCTCAGATGGGGCGTATCACGGGACCAGGTTCTGGTCCGCCCAGAAGACATGCCACATTCCTGCCAAACTGGGCAGATCCTGCATCCCTCAGATTGCCCCCAGACATCAAATACAAAAGAGGCTGTTTGGGCATTCCTTCCCCGCTGTTGAGACCCTGACGCCATGATGTGATACAGCAGAAACAAGCCTTCATGCATTCCAAATAATCTGAGAGCCTCAATGGAGCATATTCACCCCTGGTAATTAAGGAAGAATTTGCCAAGAAAGGGTGCACGATTGACCAAATTTATGTCTTGCTGCAGGCGCGCATTTCTGTGTGCGGCTTCTTGGCGATTGCGGCTGTGCTTGCAGTCATCTCTGCAGACCGCTTCTACAACCTGGCCCACTTCCACGTCAGCACGGCCTACTATGCTTCGTCTCGCGGCGTGTTTGCTGGCTTTGTTATTGCCGCCACGTCTGACTTTGCTCTGCTCTACATGGCCGGAGTTACACCCGCCGCCTGAGACCTGCACCCTTCACTTGTCCATATATTGTACCAAGGTAAGCTGCTTCCATCGAGCACTGTCTATGGTCCCAGCGGCACCTGCCTCCCAAGGTGGCTACAGTGTTCTCTGATATGATGCCCTCACCCATTCCAATCAAAGGTGATTGAAGGGCGACTCCTCTGCACAGGTTTCAGGCTGTCCAGCCTGCCGCTTTTCAGAATTAGATGAACAAAATCTTTGCATAAAGGCCTCGGCAGCTGCCAAAGCCAACAGTGGCGAGGCTGAAATGAGGATGTACAGGACGCAGTCACCTATGCATACCAGTGCGGAGCTGCGCGTACGGGTCTTCAGCAATGCGCTATCATGGAAATTCCGTGCTGCCGATAGTTTTTTACTGTATACCTACCAGCCACCGGCCATGTCAAGGTGATGCCCAGGCGCGCCAGAAAGCTTTGACGTGGGCGCAGCGGCTGCCCGCACAGAATTGGATGGTATTAGGAGGCCAGCTGCAAGGCTGCAAAATTCTGTACTGCACACGCTCCAGCAGGCAGAGGCCACAGTTGATATCTGCAGAGCATGCACAGTACTGTTGATAAGACTGCCAAGCTCCAATACTTTACGTACTTGACAGCCGTGCATGAAGGAACTGGAATGCCGCTGATGTACTACAGACACCGGATGGCACTGTCAATGAACCCAAGAATATTTATGTCTTATGCGGGGGGCATGCTTAGGCGTAAAACGTGAGCATGCATCAGGCACGATGAGTGCATGCTTAAACTCAGAAGTATGGAAGTCTGTATATATGTTGGCACTCAAGGCGCTCAGGCCACTACTGCGGTGCTTCTGGTTACAGCCATCATGACAAATGCTTGCTCAAGGTGTTCAACCATTAAGACCCATATAACAAGGTGCTCCTCTTAAGGGAGCAGGTTGTGTCATCTGTAATCACATCAGAACAAATTTCAGTCCAAATGCTCTCCTATCAAGGCCCTCTGAAATATCTGTGACAAATTCCATGACCATGTGCTGCTAGCCACCAACACAGAAGTGACACTAGCAATGCATGCACAGTACAGTTTCTAATCCGAACCCACATCACCAGGACTGTGTCTGGTCATGTGAGCACGTGAGTCACTCTCGGACACTCACATCTGCGGCCACGTGTAAATGCTGCTGTCTCTGTAACCGAAGCCATCTCAACCGAAGATTCTCAAGGACCTCCAGAGCAGCAGGTCAAATATCAGACATTGAATTCATTGAATGGCTGAAGAGTGTTCCTGTGGGTTTGCAGCGTTTGTCCTCCAAAAGTTTTCATCCGTATCATCCGTTTCGAGGCGCTGCCTGCCCGAAGGTGTTCTCTCAGGGGCCTTGGGTGACATACACAGGGATGCGCGGAGGTGGGTTGCCAGTCAGCGGCCCAACCTGTGACAAGTCACCCACACCAGCCTCAAGAGATTTTATAGGAGATCAAACCCGATGCATGTGCTCAAACTCTATGCATGGGATGGTAGCATTGCTTCGTTCAGGCAGCACATCTCAGGGTAGCATTCTTACAGATGCATTAAATTTGCCCCCAATACGTCCAGTCTGCATGCAAGCATGAGCATGCTTCATGTGACCAGGACTGCAGAAGCAAGGGCCTACCAGGTTGGTGGGGATCAGGGGTCCGCGGATGACATGCAGCCGGCTGTGCGCAGCCACAATGTCGCCCAGGATCACCAGTGCATCGGGGCTGCCGCTGGGGCTGATGAACACACTGGTGCCGCCAAATCCTGCAGGCTGCTTGTTCACCTGTCCAGGCAGTGAATCTTGCCACATGAAAATGAAGTCAGGCATGCTGCACAGACTTTATGCAGCATGGAGGACATCAGCTGCCTTAATGCACATGACAATTTACATGCATGAAGGCTGCACTTCAGTCAGGGTGCATACCGTCAGCTGCTGGTCGTACAGGCTGGTCTGGTAGGCAACGCCATTCTGCAGATCGCTGATGTTGAGGCTGACCTTGGGTATGAACTGGTAGTAGAGCAGCTGCGCACATGCAGTCAGCATATCTTTCATCATGTTGTGCCTTGTATGATTTTCTGAAATTTATGCTGTCTACGTTCTGCCCTCACTCACAGGACTCTTGCCACCGCTGATTCCTTCAGTCATGGCAGCTTTGACACGTCAGCATCGCATGCATGATGTGGCACATGTGAGGAGATCAGTATGTGCATGCTCACCGGTGTCATGACAGGGCTGGTGGCAAGCTGGTCCACAGTCTTGCCGAGGTAGGAGGACAGGGCTGCCCAGGAGGCATCTGTTGCTGCAAAGAGGGTGCAGTTGGTGGCGCTGGAGTAAATGTCACACTGTGTCGGGAACGCCTGCTTCGCACAGAGTCATGCATGAAGGCCTCAGTAAAACTGCAGCAACATCTTCTGGTGTTTCTATGAGGGCAGCCATGCACATGCTGAATGTACAGCATTTCCATAACTTCCAACAATAACTGATTTACGATAAACTTCAAGCATTCATGCAATAATTCCGGAGCTTACATGCAGCAGACTGCGCAGGCTGCTGAGGTATGGCGAAGCGGCCAGTGCGTCATCGATGGTGGCAAAGGAGAGGGTCTGGTTTGGCATGAAGACTCCGGCGCCGGGCGGGGGTGGAGGCGGGGCAGGGAACGCTGAGGGAGGCGGGGACGGTGCTGGAAACTGGTGGGCCAACTGTGTGACTGGCGGGGCAGGCACTGCGCAGCAATCCAGTCACTGTCTTATGGTAGAATTGCAAATTAAGCATCTGTCAAATGCAATGTCTGGATTGATCACTTCACATGACAACTGCGTTTTGGCATGCATGCTTGGCGGCTCATGCCCTGATGTATATAGACAAGCTCATATCAGTGTATCATTCAGCGGATGAGACACCTTGCAATCGTGGAGCAGGAGATGAACACACCTGATGCAGGATCCAGCACAGGAGGGTGCCCAGGCTGGAGAGGCAGAGACTCCGGGGCCGGAGGATGGCCGATAGAGCTGACAGGCCCAGCAGCACTCTACGCGTAGCATGCACGCATTTCAGTTTTCTTCTTGACTTGTGTCATGATTGGAAATTAAATTGTTGCGTTCCAAGTGGGAAAAAGGATGATGCTGTGGGCACCTGACTGCTCTGCTGGTCTTGGATGGCAGTCGCATTGCTAGCTTCTTGTCCAGATGTGCTCTGCTGCTCCTTCATGGATGATGCTGCATCTGCTGCTGGGGCCGGCGCCATTGACTCCCATGTGGGGGCAGATACATTGCTCTGCTGCTGGTCTGCAAAAGCACATCAGTAAGACATGTGACTACTGCTAAATTGCTACATGAGAGACATGCATGACCTTTCCAACGATGAACAGTAGGTTACTGCATGCAGCTGGTGCCCTCTAGCTGACACGATGAGGCACAAGACAAAAGCCAAGCACTTATGCACTGTAGACATGCATCATGCATGCATGCATGCATGCACATGTGCAGCAGCAGCAACATGACATGTCAGCGCAGCTGCACCTGAAATGGTACCCTGATCAGCAGGTGGGGGTGGCGGTGGTGGTGGTGGTGGTGGAGGCGGAGGGGGAGAAGGCGGTGCTGAGAAAGTCGATGAAGGGTCATCTGCGCACATGCATGCCAAGTTTAACATAATAATACTTGCAGACTAGAAAGACAGAGAAATGGACTAGCATGCATCTCAACATGTGGCTGCTGGCATGCATCTCACGCATTACGAAAGCATGCATGTAAATGAGCTGCATGTGGGATCCATGGCAGTCAGGGAACCTCTTGCCAACGAATAAATGATGCAAGCAAAAAAGAACATGTATCATGTAAATGCGTTCATTGTATGCAGACACATGGTGCAGCACCCTGGGCAGGAGCAGCACCTAGGAGGGATCGGTGAGCAGTGTTGAGGGAACCTGCAGCCCCTTGCTGGGCGGGACTGACACTTGCTCCAATCCGGCCCCTGATCCATGTCAGCGCGTCTGTGAACCCAGACTTTACCTGTCATGCATGCTCACCTTCAGTCCAGCACAGCCTCAGTGTGCCAGTGCCATCACAGATCAGCAATGCGTGACAGCAATGCAAGTAAAAGGATGCTTGCTGGTACATCTTCTTCGTCTGCAATTGTGTCGCCTGGGGAAGCATGGTGCAGGGAGTGCTCACATGCATCACCTCGTTCGTGCTCTCCTGTGGTTCTATTATCTGCCAGGCTGAACCAGTCCTGTTGCAACACACTGCAGCTGAGTGTGATGAAGAGCACTGTGACCACCGAGGCTTTCAATATAGATGGGGAGCTGATTACAGGCAAGTGCTTTGCTTCATAGCAACAAGGACACTCAAGAGGCTGCATCAGGCTGTTGAATGCATGAAAGGAAGTGGTGTCACAGCAGATAGATGTGTACCTACCTCAGAGACAAGCCACTGCTTCCGTCTTGCAGTGTGTGAGCCAAGCCTGATGCCTCTTGCTGCAGGCTGAAGGCACCCACTGCTTGAACACAATAACCGCCCTTACTTTCGCTTTACAGGCATCACTGTGAAGCACAGGAAATATTGCAATTACCTTAAAGACGTGACAGGACACTTTCGAAAGGAGCAGCTCACCGACGAGACAGGCGATGGAAAAGGTCAGCAGAGTTCTCAAAAATATGTCGGTTTTGGGACTGTCCATCCTGCCCTGCGCTCGTGCCAATTTTCTGCAAGAGACGTTGGTGTAAGATCAGTGCGGGAGGAGGAGAGTACTGCTGAGCCTCAGGAGCAAAGCCGGCCTGAGATGTCCAAAGGAACGGGAGCTCGTCTTCTTTACCTTCTGGAAAAGATTTACCTCAAGAAAGCATTTGATTGAACGTCGTCATTTGTTGTAGTCTGCGTCCTGAAGAAGGCGGAATTTAGAACCATCAACGATGCGGTCTCGATTCTGCTCTGAGCATGCAGTTGCCCTCTGCTGACTCAGCGCTGACTGCATGTCTCATCAATTGACTAGCATGCTTTTTGAAGTTGACGCAGTACTATGTGATCCACTTCTGAATAGTTTCGATGATTGACGCGCAGCAAATTGACGATCATCCGATGCTCAAGAGTGTCGTGGTGCGGCGAAACTGACAAGTATCAAGGCAATGGAGACTCCTTCCGTTATTCTGCTCAGGGGAGACCTCCAGAGCATCATAGAAATCAGCATTACCCTTGGCAACAGGTGAAGAAACAACAGTGGTCACAAGGCAGCTCAGAAGCTCTTCAGACCCAGCATACCCAAAGGGATGCTGCATCACTGATCAATGCAATACTTTGGTCCCAGGAACCTGGCAAGCCCCATGTAATTCACAAGTCATGCACATGTCATCAAGTACGTTCAAGGGTAACGACAGTAGCCACAACACGACTCAGCAGTGTTCATGCATTACCACTTCCATTCTTTGCCAAGCAGCTCTGCCAGAGCTGCCTCCCAGATGTGCAGGAATTGCTTATCAGGCAGCATCAAACGCGCCCTGTCTCTTTAAGCACGTGTGTGGATGGAATCCAACCAAAGGCACATGATGCTGTGCAGGTCTTGAACGCTTGGGATTGGCCACTTATGGCTCCTGGGCCACTGCTGTCTTGCCCTTGACGGTGCCAGCCTCAACTGACGGGTCCGCCAGCATGGACTGGGTCTTCTGGGGTTCCAGGTACAGAATATCCTGATGCAAGCATGGCACACAGCTTTCAAAAAATGGGCTTTTGCAACATGTGGTCTGCTGTGAAGTGCAGACAAGCATGCTGTCGCTGCCGGTAAGACCACTCCTTCAGAACTTGCTTTGAGCAGTTACTGGTACACACGTCATAACTCATGCATGCCCTCTCAGCTCCAGCATGAGACTGAAAAAATTTGTTCGGCCATATCCTGTCCTGATCCACCTCAGTCAAGGCAACTTGGGACGAGCCCTGCTGTGCAGCTTAAAGAAATCATGAAAGATAGCCCCTAGCAACAGCGGTATGTTGCTGGATCCTGTCGGGGAAAGTTGTGCACCTGATCGCCGACCTTCAGCACATATCGGTCGAACCAGGTGATGAGGTATCCCATGGATGTCTTGGGCAGCTCCTCCTCGCTTGTGGTGTCAATGCACTTCACATCATCAGGGATGTCCACCTGCACGCAGACATATAACAGTCAGCCGAAACTGATCAATGTACTCCACAGCTTTCAAAGTGGACCCTGGCTGTCGAACGCGGTATAATTACTGAGCACTGCGCCCACGGTTGGTTGGGTCTTGCTTGGATCTGGCGAGTCCATGAAGGGGTAGCATTTTGGTACCCTTGTACATGCAGCTTGTCCGCAGACGCACCTTGGCTCTGGCGGGAGAGCGTGTGATGATATTAGTCATGCAATTGACTGGGTGACTACTCGCTCTGAACAGGCATGCCTTCTCTGCAATGAACCGGCATACCATGCTATATTTTGAAGCCCACCAAAAGAGAGAGCACCTCTGCCTTTATTCATGAGTCTTCTTTGCTGAACTACGGCTCATCCACGGGGTTTGTTGGAGCCAAAGGAACTTGCAGGTGCCTCTATAGCACATCCCAAAACACCTTGGAACCTCAGATATTGGTCAGCCACCTAACACCCTTGGATATGAAACGTGAAGGTTTTATGGGCGAACCAGGAGGCCATCTGAGAACCCACAAGGTTGCAGCTTATCCCAGGATAATCAATCATGGGCTGTCAAAAAACCTGGAGCAGGTGTTCTGAGATACTGCGCTGAGACCATGGCTGCAGGGAGACCCTGAATCGCACTTCCTCAATGTTTTAGGGCTTCATGCTGGCAGGCTATGTAGGCTGTACCTTCAGGATTTAGATCACCTCCTCTCTGGATATTATTTAAAAAATTTGCTGTGACTTCTCGACCCCACCGTATAACGCCAAGCATGTGATCTATCAGATCTCCAACAACGAGTGGCCAGCAACCAGAGTGCGTGCCTGCTCGTCGTTGGCGACGCAGTAGACGCGGCCGATGTTGTCATCCACGCGGCGCAAGCGTACCTCCAGCCCTTCACGCAGCACGACAAAGTGGATGTTGTCGTTCCTGAAGGACAGCGTGCCGCGCAGCCGCCGGGTGCCACTCGGTGTCTGCACAGGCAGACAGAGCACCCTTGGTATAGCTTTCAAGTTATTCTTCCAGTTCTTCCAGTATGACTCACAATTACTGCTGCTTTTCTGCCAGCAGAAACCAAGGATAGGCCTGTTGCTGATACGGGGTTTGCTGATGGGACCAGAAAATGTTCTGCTCTTGCCAAAGCGGTAGAAGACATTAAACAGCCCATGAACTAGCAGTACGCTCTTGCAGAAATCGAAGTTTGGCATCTATAAGCTCATCAGATAATCGGGCCTCTTGTTCAGCGTTCTAAAGTCAGGAGTGTCCCTACCTGTGTGGCCATGGCTTAGGAAGGCGGTTGCAAGGTACAGGCCTGCACAGAACGAACAAGATCACATGATCACAGTTCGACTGCTATTTGTCGGTAATAGGGACATGCAACGCATCGACGAGAACGGAAAACGCGCTAGCTCTAAATATAGATCGTGACAATGCATGAGACCCGCTCGAGCTCACCCAAGATCGAGCTGAAGATTCAGAAGGGAACCTGCTTTCAGAATTGCTCTGTGCCTCTATAATCAGCTGCAGCCTTAAGAACGACGTGATCTTTGTTTAGAAACACCTCTTACTCCCGATTTGTCTCTGTCCTATGAGGCCAGCTTGGGCAGGCGCCAAACCCCCAATCCCATGCAAGGGAAAATCTTGGAGCGTTCTGCATGAGAGTGATTCAGACATAGTGCTCTAGGAACTTCTTTTGGAAAATGCAAGCCAGCTCTCAGCTGCTGCGGACTGTTTCATCCTGCTCGTACAAGCAGAAGCAGTATCAGCACCACATAACATTTATGTACACGTGCAACCACAGGTTCCTCTTCTGGGGAGCAAAGGGTCAAAAACAAATTCTCATGCAAGTCTAAAGTAATTGTCGGCCTCAGCACACCCGGCTTACTCATCCACATCACCGCAATTTCACAGTAAGACTGTAATCAATGTCATCAATCCCCATCCACGCATGCACATACTGGAAGTCCTCATCCATTTTCTGGTCATGCAGCACGCTCGAGGTAATTGTAGCATCCCCAAATGCTTGTACAGATACCCGGCTACTGGCATGCTTGTACTGTCCATCGGCGTCATTCTTTCAGCAAAGTTTTAGCGCCACTCTTAGGCAGGACTGTGCAGGGCAGCAAAGCATGCTTCTGCTTTCAGCTTGGCTTCTGTGTGCTCACTGTAGATCACAGCTTGTCTGTGGCTTGACTGCATCCCGATCAGCGCTCTATCAGGCTCTCTGAGCGCTGCGGCTCCATGAACATTATTTCCTGCCAACACACAGGTCCAAATTCACAATACATCTGCGAGTCACTCTAAACATACCACATGTCAGCAGGGATTGCGATCCCCGGTCAAGGACAAAGGGGAAAGACAAACATTAGTGGGGTTCAGGGATGTTGTGAGGGCGCTCGTGGACCTGTTTGAGCCGGCCAAGGGCATTTTCAGTGCATTTCCAAGGCAAACACCAGAACTTTTGTCAGACACATCTGAGTCCTTCAAAAGACAATGCGTTGGTTCAGTCTAGTGGCCATCTATGCTGGTGACATGTCATTTCCAGGTAAGACTCTTTGCTTGCAGCAAAGAATTGAGGCCAACATAGCAGGCCTCGCGCAAAGCAACAATTTTCATTCGCCGGGCCTGCATTGCTGGAGGTGGGAAAGTGGGTTTACGCCCACCTTGCCATCCACCATGACGCTGTAGTTTGTGATCCAGGTGAAGAGGAAGCCCAGCTCTGTGCGTGGCAGGTCCCTGCATCAATTAAGGGCTACTTCAGTAGACCGACAAGGCATGTGCCCATGCATGCTAGCTGCATGCTAGTGCTGTTCATTCTTCAAGGATGAAGTGTGCAGTCATGCCGTGGTTGAGCATCAACAAGTTTTTGCCTTTTCCTTTCATTGTGGCCCCAATGTCGGCTGCGCAAAGCTTGCACCAAATCCTCAATCACATTGAACGATGAGGCGCTGCAGGTTTAGATCATGTCTGCACTCGTGCATCTACTGTGTCTTAACATGTGCACTGTTGGTTGCCTGCATTTGGCACCTTCCCTTGTGTGGGAAGCACAGAGGAACTTCCTTGAAGCTAGAGAGCCTGCCTGTCTGCATTGGGCTCCCTGACATGTATGGCCTTGGGCATCTGGTTGGTGGCCACAAAGTAGAGGCGGCCCACATTGTTGTTGATCCTTTCAACGTGCACCTGCAGCTGGTTCCCCAGGTCTATGACCTTCTCCGTGTCCTTGGTGAGGGAGAAGGTTCCCTTGTGGCTCTGGCAACGTGCCTGCACCAGTTTGCAGGGCGTCAATCTGAAAGGCAGTGTAGTCGAGATTTGCCGGAGGGTGCTGAAGGCAGCGGTGCAGGCGATGCCTGGATTTGACAGGTGAAAGGTACTTGCCGCAGCACGAGCCTTGGGAGACTTGGGGGACTTTGGAGATGCCTTGGACATGGTAGCCGACCAACACAACTCCGGAATTTCGAGCGCCTGAGAGAAGGTCCCGAGACCGACTGCAACAAAAAAGAACACTTGCGAAAATTTGTCAAAATTTATGACGAGAAGTCACTGGCAGAGCTGGATTGCAAGGTTCCTGTGTCCTTTCCAGTTTAAAAGTAATGAGTATCGTTGGATGACAAAGCACGGTGCAAACCCGTCCCTTACAATCGATGCTCACCCGTCGAAGGAGCACACCTGCTTTTTAAAGACGAATGTAACAGGAACAGTGTTAGCAAGGATGCCTGCTCTATCTTGCAAACTGACTTGACAAGGTGAGGCATCGGACTGGATCACCGAAGGGGAGGGCAGGCCAGGATATTGTAACGCCCCTACCCATCTTCGCTCACTCTGGTGACGTCTCCTTGCAGGTCATTGCTGTGTTTTCCAAAAATTTCGGTTAAATTTGCAGCATCTGATGGCAAACAGTGCAGTGTGTGGAGTGAAAAGATGTCTGCTGATAAATAATGTTACAACTCAGTCCCACTGGGATCATGAGCTCATGATCAACTTTGACCAAACACCCAAGGTGCATGCTTAAGCTTCCACCCGCATGGTATACTCAACATGCTCACCAATGGACAAATGTACAGGCAAACACTCATGAGCCAATGCAGCATTGGCAATGATCTTGACAACGCATGTCAGGTGCATGCAACACACAAGGGTGACATGACAAAAGCAACCGCCGCCACACTTGTGGCTCTCAGACTAAGGAGCCCAGCTTATTAAGCTAAGAGGGCTCCTTGCGAGAGGTTTCCACAACAGAATATCCGCCCTGAGGTGGTTGATAACACATGCTGAAATCTAGAGGCTCTTCTAAAGAGCGAACTAAAAAAGTCTTGCATGGAAAAATTTCCAAGCGGCTATCAACTTCAGGGCCACCTATGCTGACATCCTAAAGATTTCTCCCCACGGCCCCGGGATGTCAACATGTTCACTTCGGATGTCAACCGGGGTCAATCCAATCTCATGAAGCCTCTTGACCATGATAAACACCGGAAACTTGACACTTCAATGGTCGGAACGCGCAACAGGTGGTCTTGTGCTGCCTTCATGCCTTGTCTCCTGTGTCAGACGTCACCACACACCAATTGTCCCATCGTATGATCCTGAGAACACCTTGCCCGCGGCCACTGCCAACACGCGCACAGCATCCTCGTGTCCTTCACATTTCCTGCAGTGCACAAATCTCGTTCGGCTCAAATTCACAGCCGCATGCGAGCTTTTCTGGACCCTACTGGGAGCTTAATTTGCCCACCTCCCACTACTACCAGCGCCAAATGAGTGCAAGAGTCCAATCCATGGAACCCTTGAATAAAAAGGATGTGTGCCCTGGCCTATCCTTGCTACAAATTATCTGCTGCAGCTGCGCTGCTGCAGCTGCGCTTGAAACTTCAAAAAGCAAACTCATCTTCAGAGGCTGAAAGTAATATTGTTGCTGACCAATCACAGTCTGCTTCAGCCGCACATTCCTATCTTGGTATTAGGCACAACGCGCTGACACAGCAATCCCAAAAAGCCCAGATCGCCCATAATGTGCAGAGGCCCCAAGGTCCCCTTTCAAGCCCAGCTGGACTCAGCAAAGAACGAATAGAGAAACAGAAAAAAAATTAGGAGATTCTGTGCGCACCTGACGCAGCGGAGGGAGTCAAGGGCCCAGAAGCGAACGGTGGTGTCATAGGAGCCAGACACCAGGAATGAGGGCCCCACGGCCAGCGCCAGCACCGCCTCATTGTGCCCTTCCAGCACCTTCACGCACTCCAGAGACTCCGTGTCCCACACCCTGCGAACACCCAGCACACTCAGCGATGCCTCGTAATAGATATTAGTGGCCAATGATCATAGTCTGATGTTCAAGATTCGTGCCATTCAGTTGAGGAGGAAGGCATGCATGTGACATTGTGTGACTTGAGCTTCAGGCACCAAACCACAGCCTTGACGGCCTGAAGAGAATCCACAGCAGAAGAATTCTGCCTGTGCAGGAGAAACAAGGAGCAGGGCAAAGAGCAGAGCACATGCTGACGTTGCGGTCCAACAGAGAAGGCTTGCAGTCACGTGCGGCCGCAAGACAAGCATTGCTGGTGCATGCAAGGGCAGGGGCGCACCTGATGCTCTTGTCCCATGAGCCGGAGAAGACATAGCGCTCTCCGACTGCCAGCACGCGCACATTGTCCTCATGCCCCTCCAGGGTACGCAGGCACTCCAGCGTTTCGCTGTCCCACACCTGCACACATATCATCACCTTCAATTTTCACCCAAAACACTTTCACGCCCAGAAATAGAAGAATCTTCTTGGCTTCATGCTTGACTGACGGATCCCACGTTTCATACTCACTCAAGCCACTTTCATGCCCAGGCATTCAGAACAGTGGTCTTGTTGAAGCTTGACTAACTAAATGTGCTTTCCACAATTCATGAGCAAAACAGGTCACAGCTGACGGACATGTGCAGACAGCCCGACATGCAAGCCGTCAGAAAGCGTTACGTCAAAACGCTTAAAAGGCAGTGTACCTTACAGCATGCTTACAGCTCCATCACCTAACACACAATGAATTTCCAATAGCAACTCTAAGCAGACTACATGTGGCTCGATGATGGTCTCTGGGTTGCCAGATATCAGGAAAAGAGTGCCGGGGGCTGTCACCTTGATGGTGGTGTCATCACTGCCGGAGAAGACGCGCTTGGAAGAGGCCGCCAGAGCACGCACCGCCCCGCTGTGACCAGTCAGCGTCGACAGGCACTTCAGCGTATCAACATCCCACACCCGTACCTGCGCACCATGCCAGTAACATCCTCAATGGTCCAAAGGGACTATGCAGCTTCACTTCCCAATATTCAAGCATGCACCAGACCCCGCCCATGCAAACTGCCCCGCCCATGCAAACTGCAATCTTCACAGAGGTCAGCTCATGTTGCTCACAGATTGAAGTATGACAAAGGGAAAAAGCTACATGATCGCGGCGTCCTCCTACTGAGGCAGCATGCAGCACAAGCCGTCCATGATGAATAATTGTTTTGTCGCAGGAAAGGCGAAATGGTTGACAATGATGGCATGCAGCCGTCCGTGCAGCATGCAGTACAAGCAAGCCCAAAATGACTTCCTGTCTTGTCATGGGCGCCGGGAGAACATGTGGCTCACCGGCTTGTAATAGAAGCCGGAGAACATATACCATTGCAGATTCAATGGGAGGGCACATGTTCTGCTTTCGGGGCTAGACTTATGACAGCATTGATGACTCACCTTCTTGTCATAGGAGCCGGAGAACATATGGTTGCCATGCATTGCAGAGCAATAGAAAGGGCAGGGGCCCTGCCAAGGGAGGCAGCATGCAAAACGCTGGCAGCTGGCAACTGATAGGCTACATTGACGACATTGGCTAAATTCGTAACTCACCGTCTTGTCATAGGAGCCGGAGAACATGTGGCCGCCAGAGTACACGAGTGTGCGAACTGGCCCCGTGTGCCCCGCCAGCGTTTGAAGGCACTCCATCGTGCGCACATCCCACACCTTCACGGTGCCGTCATAGCTTCCGCTGAACAGTCGCTCGTTCGCCACGGCCAGCGCGCGGACCGCGTCGCTGTGCCCTGCGCAATTTGCAGCTTCCATCAGCTTCCACCACATGGGGCTCATGTGTAATCCTCTGGACCCTAGGTGCTCAAAGAGGATGATAGTAGGGACTGCCTTCACTCGTCACAGATCAGGGCAGCTGCATAACATACAGCACACAACACACAGCAAGCTGGAATTGGATGCACGGGTTAAACAGGCAGCAAAAGCAATTACAAGCCTAGGCAGGTCTTGGGCATGCAGTCAAGGAGTAGGGTCCTGAGAGTACAACCCCTCTTGGGCTCTCTTTATTTGGCTTGAATTTCACAGCTTGTACATGCATGCCCATCATGGGGCTCACCAGTGAGGGTCTTAAGGCGCTGCAGGGTATCGAGGGACCAGACTTTGATGGTGTAGTCATAGGAGCCTGAGAACAGCTTGTTATCTGCGATGGCCAGGGACAGCACCGGCCGCGAATGGTCCTCAAGCACCTGCAATTTGATTTCTGCTTCAATGATCCTCTCAAAACATTCTGAAGTCACATAGTTCCTGTAAACCACACTTAAGTGCTGTCGCAGAAAGCACCAATTCTTTTTGAGGAAGTTGTTCAGTGCACAATTATGGAGACAGGGTCCACTGAAAGCCCAGCGGGTCCACACAAACAACCATTAAAAGAAATTGTATTCTGAGGGTGAGCCACAAATCTGAGCAGAGCAACCACCTGCTCGCAGCGCTTGGAGGCAATGTCCCAGACGCGGATGGTCTTGTCGGCTGAGGCAGAGAACAGGCGCTGGTCATGGATCTCCACGGCCCACACAATCTCATCATGACCCTGCACATGACAACCTCAACTCGCTTAGCTTTGAGGAGCATCTGTCTTTGGTTGTATCGCATGGCAAGGGATGGGAATGTGGCAACGGGCTTATACAGCAGAAAGCGCCAAGGGTCCTTGGGCACCCACGGGCAAACAACAAAATTAGGCCACATTGGGCCCAAACAAGAGCATCAAACATACAAAGCAAGATCTCCATCCCCCCGACACAGCCATTTCTTGGAATGCTGGTCTGCTTCGGAACCCATCTCACCTGCAAGATGTTGTTGGGTGTCTCTTCGTCTCCGCCCTTGTACAGCTGCGAGGCGTTCACACGGTTCTCCTTGTGTGGCACGGTCACCTGGTTGGAGGACGCCCACTCCTGTGCATGCAAACCAAAAGAGGTCAGGTAGCCTGGTAATCCAAGGCACTCTCAAGTCAACTGGGTGCGCAATACGACACCTGACGAGCATTCAAAAAGTTTCACAGAGGGGTGGCGCTGCATACGCAAAATTGATGAGATCGTGCACAAAGAAAATGATAGATCTTAGCACTGTACTGCACGCATCCAACACAGCAAAGCAGCACAAACAGCGCACACATTGCGCAAATGCACCAGCAGGGCAGTCAGTAATTGGAGGCCCCAGGGGGCCACTCTTGAGAAAGCACGCACCATGATAGCATTGCGCAGGGCAAAGTTGGGCGTCAGCTCCAGGTGACGCAGGCGCATGCCCGTGACGGGACAGGTGCGGTTGCCCTGCGCCAGCCACCGCTCGATGCACACGCGGTCGTACGTGTGCCCCGTTGCCACCATCACCGGATCCGCCATCAGCTCCTGCACAGCCACAACGCGCGGACATCACACCGGGTTGTCTGGACATCATTGACATATACACTTGTTGCTGTCTTCATTGCGGATGTGCACCACTGCAAGAGACCAAGAAGCCAGTAATGGGATGATAGGCTTGGCATGGGTGCACATGCCAGAAGCTCAAACCAGTCTCCACTTGTAGCAACATGTTTCAGACTGTATGGTGACTTTGCTGCATGCTGGGCAACCCATTGTACAGCGCAGGTGCGGTAATTTGCACCATGCTGATCGGGCAGTAGAAGCTGGCCGGTGCTCTGGGCCCAACGGCGCCTGAATGTGTCCTGCCCTCCAACGGTGCTGCCATGCTGGGCCTGCAAAGACACCAATCTCATGGTGCCCATTCTTACAGGCAGGAATGGTGCACCCCTCACACGCACGCTGAACACAAGTGACCCAAGCATTTACTGTTCACAAGTGACCCAAGCATTTACTGTCCACCAGAATCCAACAACGATAATACAAAAATGATTGAAGTTCAAAGACAGGTCTGGAACCAACCCTGCGGTGCCGACGGTGTCTGGTTGCGAAGCGGGCACAGGAGCAGGAGGTATTTGGTCCACTTTCACCGGTGGGGGCACTTCAGCGGCCAAATTTGCCGTCTGAGTCCTGGATGGGGAGGGAGTGTCTACTGGGGAGGCTGCTCTGCTGCTTGACTGCCTGCTGGACTCGCTGGTATTACGATTGTGCTGCAGCAGGGCCTTTATTTGCTTCATAGGTCGTACGTATGTATGCCCAAAAACCTTACTCAGGAATGTTGGACACTCAGTCTTACAACTTTATGGGTTGAGACTGATCAACGCACACGCTCGCAGCTATTTGGTAAGTGCCAAGTCTCAGCCTTTGGTGGATGTTTTCCTCCACCCCAACCGTCAAACCTGTCCTGATGAAGTCGTGCGCAGCCAGGAGATTCTCATAAGCGTATAGCAGATCGGACCGCCATTACTTTTAAGATGAACAATTTCCTTGGGCCCCCACAACAAAGAGTACTGCCTTTTTGGCACCCTAGCCCTTTCGGACCCGATACCGCTCCTGCCTGCAAGATGAAGGGTTGAAACCTCAGTCCCTCCGACTAATGGAGCTTGCAGGGATCAGATTGGCCGCTAATTTCCTTTCCCGTGACTGATTCCCGTGATGTTGCAAATGACCGAGATCTGCGGCGGTTCTTCGGCGTTCCATTGCATGCTGACCTGTTCATTTCCTGATTTGCAGGAGCCAAATTTAGTAGGAGCAAGAGCAGCTGTGCCCAGCGGCGGCAATCCGAGACTTCTGAAGCTATCCACTGGTCTTCTCAGCACCAGAGCTCACGTCGCAATTTAGCAGCAGATAGCAGGGCTTATTTACCATGGCTCCCAAGGAAGCTTTCAAGCCCAAGAGCAGTAGCAAGGCCGTTGTGAACGCGGTCCGATCCCTGAATTCTTGATGGGGCAATACTCCATGCGTTATGTTTGCTCTTGCTTTCTGCAGTTATACAACTTTGTTAAAAACTTTCAAAACAATGCTGTGTGAATAGCCTTTGAGTGCATATCCAGTCAGCTCACACTGTGCCATGCTTTGCACAGCCAAAGGGTGGAAAAGCAAAGGACGCGAAGCGTGCCGAGGCAAAAGCTAAGAAGGATGCCAAGTCTGGAGGTGCAGCCTACACTCTTGGAGCTCAGAAAAAGTGATGCGACCGTCGCTGGTGAGTGCAAAAATGGCCACTGCTTGGAAAGTTCGAAAGGCCGATATCTCCTCAGCAACTCAGTTGATCGAGCAGATCTTACGTGGAAAGTGAAAAGTACAGATTTATGTTGATTGCGCTCCGCTCCACTGAACTGTGAATGTCAATTCCTAGAGGTCCCACTCTGTGTGTTCATGTTGGGGAAACTTGCCATGATTTAAAGTTATCCTTCATTCAAGCCCAGTGGTTGGGCAAATTCAATTTTTGAGTTGAAAATTTCGCTGTATCCAGACCGTGTTCTCTGCTAGCAAGATGGTGATGACCACTGATGGCTGACGTCGTGTTGCAGGAACTGTGACTTATGGGGCAAACGCAGACCAGACTCAAGGATGGGAGCTACAGAGCAGCTGCCTTGACTACCTTGTTAGCAAAGGAGCGCACATGCGAGGTTCTTGAAAAGGGTGCCAGCGCTTGGAACACACATTAACCAAGCTCAGCTGGGTTTGAGACTGCGTGTTGTTCAGGTTGTATGCCGAGGCGTCATCCTTGCATGAGCTCTGTGTGACGCAATTAGCAAGATACAAATGTATTACAGATCCAAGGACATGTGCCAGCTTCTGAGGTCAAAAGTACAGTGCAGAACATGGCGGTGCTCAAGAGATCTGATGCCGCATGCGCATCAACAGATGTAACGTCGGTTTGCTACAAGGTATGAGGCTGGCATCTTGACGAGACTGTGCCAGGGGCCCGTCTTGACCAATGAGTTTTCCGGAGGATTGTCCATTACCTGAATACTCCAGTATAGAGCATCTCGGTTTGGCGCTCTTGCACGTGCCCCTGCAGGTCAGCTGATCACCAGCAGAGTGGGTGTTGCCATAGTGCCATGAGCAGCTCTTAGGCCGCAGACCATGCAGATTGCAATCCTTCCATGAACCAGCATGGTCTGTAGCTACTGATGCTCATCATCATCTGCTGCATGCCCTGCAATGCATTTTCTGGCTTGGAGTCTGCACGATCTACTCTGCGCATGCGCACAACACTGGATGAATCCATTAAATGCTTTTCCTCAAAGGAAGTGAGATTCACACGGATGAAGAGAGAAATGCTTCAAGAAATCTTCTCGGAAATTTCAAGCTCTGGCAGCTGCAGGTGACCAGCCCTGCTTAGTCATCTTCTATCTGTCGACAATGAGAAAGCAATGCATATTGGATGCCATTATTACACATGTCAATGTATCCAATGCAGCTGTGCGCCTTGCCTTGACCATCATATCTGGAGATAGGAGCCGTGTCCACCTGTTCGACACTTCAGCACGGTCCCACACCAGCGACTGTGAGCCGATCCACTTTGTGAAGACCTCTAAAGATTGTCATCGCATCACGTTCAGTTTGAAAGTTATCTGGAGTCTTTGCTGATCCTGAGATCTGCAGCTGTGGCGAGGATGGCCCACTGGGTAGAGGGCCAAGGTACATAAAACGATGAAGGATGCTGCCTGAACGTCACTCTGACATAGAGCGGATATTCCTGGTGCTAGGCCTCATCATATCACTGGCATGCCTATATTTCTTGCGACAGGAGGTGAAGGCAGTCGTGATCAGTCTATGGAACACATACCTGCAATCCTTGAAAAGCAGGTGAGCGTGCAGCAGAAACGCAATGGGAATTGTATTCAGATTCCGCTTTCAGAAATTGAAACTAAGTATCACAGTCATCGATCAGAGCAGGGCCAGGATTTTCCTGAGCTTTAGCTGCAGTGGCAAAGTCTGCTGTACTCAGTGCATGTAGCTGCTCATGCGGTGTCCTTCTGACGCAGGCCTCTACTCACCAAATGCTTCACCTCATTGTGCGGCTTTGCACTTGGCGACACGGCGGCACAGAGGCTGCTGGGCAGCAAGAGGTCAGTGTGTGGTCCAGACCTCAACCAAAGGAGCTTCTGGCAGGACTTGCTGTGTTCTTGTGATCCAAGGGCTTGACCTCACGGAGGTCTTCATGTGTACATTTCTTACGACCAGATCATGTTTGCAAACTCGCAGGCAGGATTATTGTAGGACGGGGCGTTTCATGCTGTATGGCTTTCTCATCCATGCTCCAGGATGCCACTACTTTTATCAGCTTCTAGACAGGTACGCACCACGAAGATTTTGCAAGGGCACTTCTGCTGCAGCTCACGATCATTGCAGGATAAGGGTCCTGTATCTGCCTGGTTTCCCGAATCATACCCATCATGAAAATGTTGGTGGACATCACTGCAGATGCTAAGCAAAATGTCCATTGGGAGCGCAGCCAAATTGTGTCTCTTGCCGTGCAGGACTGTGATGCCAGATGAGCCCACTGGCGCGCCAGCGGTCCTGGTCAAGGTTTTCTTGGACAGGGTTCTGTTCACTCCCCTGAACATGCTGGCGCTGTTTCTTTTCACTGGCCTGTTGGAGGGCCTGCCTTGGCAGCGTATACTCTCCACTATCTGGCGCCGCATGCTGCCACTGTGGCTGCTCAGCAATGTGCTGTGGCCGGCGGCGCATGTCATAAACTTTCGATATGTGCCCAGCGAACAGCGCGTGCTTTTTGTGAACCTAGTGTCGCTTCTGTGGAACGTTGTCACTTGCCAGGTGGTGGGGCAGGAGGGAACGGTGCACCACAAAGTGACCTATGGCCTGAAGGGCCTTTCGCATTTTCACCTGGGGCATAGAAGCCCGACAGAAACGGTGTAGATGAGCAACAAGATGTACAACTTGCACTTCATTTACAGCACACACATGTAGGGCGTCTATGATATAACCCACTGACTGTGAGCCATTGGCCGCCAGTGCCCAGCGGGCAAGCTGCGGGCAAGCGTGCCGCACTCGGCGGCCACAGTCACGCGTGACTGCGGCACGGTGCCACGTGCACGTGCGTATGCTTTCCTGTCGTATTGCAATATATGCAGACGAGCTCCATGTGAAAGCTGTCCTATTTCAGTCCCCATGTCTCGTTGGATTTGCTTGCTTTTAGAACACCTTTTTGCTCCAATTCGACATCATTCAAAATGGGACTGTTACATTTTATTCCTCAATATCAAATTTACCCGGTGGGGAGAGAAATGGGGGATGTGGAACGAAGATGCCATGAAGGAGCAACTGCGTAAATACTTGAGCCCATGCGTGACAGAGTTTTTGTTTGCTTGAAGAATGTGAGAGAATCTATGCAGCACAAACTGTTTCTAATCTGGAATTTAATGCAAATACTGATGGAAAATAATGTCCCGCGTTGAATCTGACTGTGAAGCTTTATGTTCACGCAGGTGAACTGCAGAACGGGACCCTCAGTGCACCCTTAAATACAAAGGTGCTACTGAAACTTGAGACAGCAGGCAAACTCGACAGGATCGCACCGCTGTTTTTGTGCTCTGGCTTGCTCACCACAATGGCCTTCTTCACAACGGCCAAATCCTTCTGCGGAAGTGAACCGTTCTCTTCACTGTTGCCTTCACTTCTGCAGAACGATTTGGCCGTTCTGAAGAAGGCCATTGTGGTGAGCAAGCCAGACTACAAACACAGCGGTGCGGTCCTGTAGAGTTTGCCTGCTGTCTCAAATTTTAGTAGCACCTTTGTATTTAAGGGTGCACTGAGGGTCCCTGGCCCAGTTCATATGGCCGCTTCTGCAGTCTTGATCCTTTTGTGCATGTCATGCAGGATACCGAAATGCCCAGTTATCACTATAGTGATTACTTGGTGGTAAGTGGTCTTCGTGCAGTAGTGACCCTTTATTTTGCATCAAACGCAATTCATAGCGTTCCATTCAGAGTTGGTTTATCAATCCGATCAGTGTTGTTTATTGTGTTACAGGATACCGTCGTTCTCAAACGCTGTAGTGTGCAAAGTATACACATCCTCTGCCAATTCCACTGTGAAGATATAGAAAACTCAATAGCGTCATATGCATCCTGTCTTACAACCAAATTGGAACAACTGTTCCACTGACAAGGCACACAACAGCTCTATTTGCACATTCAATTTGTTATGGCGGCCTCAATTGACCATAGGAGTTATCCCTGTGCCATCCTGTTTGGGCGCCTCTCTGCGCTCCGCTGCCACTGCAGCTGGGTCCAGCGCCAAGCATGACCTGTGCATCCCATATAGTCACTCCACAATTAAGAAAGGACTCTGCTGAACCAAGAATCAGAGCGGCATGACAGCTGCTTTCCTGAAATTGACAAGAAGCAGCCTTACTGATGTGCCCAACAGATGCCGATTACAAGACGAGCACCTGCGCAGCTTTTGGCGCAGGGTGTCGTAGACGCGCTGGTCCTTGGCGCTCACGCTCGGCTGCACGCTTTGCATCGCGGCCTCAAAGTGGCGCATGTGCACGCACGCCGTTCCCTCCGCAGCTTCCTCTGGCTTCCTCACCTCCCTCAACGCCTCCTGTGACACAGAGTTGGACCGACTGTGAAAGCTGCCGAGGTGTCTGGTGTGATCACCGCGCCCCAGAAGAGCGGCGGCCACAAGCACTGAGGCTTTCATTGCATCATTGAAATAAGGGAATCTGCCTTGGTGACGGGCTCGCAGCTTGCAGCTTGGCACAGACAACATGCCAAGCTGCATCTTGGCAGAAAGTATATGCAGCAATGGCGCCAACCTCCAAGGCGAGCGTGCCTCCTGGCAGAAACAGCACAAAGACTTTCATATGCAGCGATGACACTGACACAGACCTTGAGGGAGGTCACGGCGGCTTCGCGCACGAGGGCGGCCAGGTCCGCGCCGCTGTAGCCGCCGGTGCTGGGGCTGAGCCCAACGGCGCGCAGGTCGACGTCGGCGGCCAGGGGAGTTGCGCGCGTGAGCGCCTGCAGAATCGCAACGCGGCCCTCCGGCGCCGGCAGCGGCACATAAAGCAGCTTGTCCAGGCGGCCCGGCCTGCCAAAACCATTAGTCATTATTTAAGCATTTCTTCAGCGCAAAATAACGGGGGGTCCATAAGCACTGCTGCTGGTAAGTCACGCAGCAGTGGCTTTCCCGGACAGGCACGCGTGCACGATCAGAGTTTCCAGTGTCAAACCCTTCAAGCCGAAGCACTCCTGCTTCAAGTGCCCAGGCATCATGAGCAGTGCAGACTTATGCTGGGGATGTTGATGTTATCCCCAGGAGCAGTGTATATTGCCCAGGTGTCTGTCTAAAAGACCTGCTACATAGCAGAAGGGCTAGTTTTGTACGACCGATTTGGACGGTGGAAGGGTGAGCGCATTTGGAAGCAGCGCAGGTTGAAGGACCTGAGCAGTGCAGAGTCGATGATGTCTGGACGATTGGTGGCGGCAATCAGGTAAACTCCTGTGCGACCGTCTATGCCGTCCATCTCTGTGAGCAGCTGATTCACCACCCTACAGCAGCCCACGCGCAAATCTCAATCTAAAATTTCATTACAAATTTATTTTTGAATGTTATGGCATTTACATTTCTGAACCTTGCCGCAGCATGTAAGAAATGAAGCCACAGAGTATACCCTGTAATGCATGCACAAACCCCAGGACCCAGACATGCCTCTGAAACATTGCAAGATCCTCCGCATGCTATAAATAACACTGGCATGTGCTGCAAATACCCAGATGCCAGTGATCTGGACAGCAAACATGTACAGCTTCGAGCATGAAGAGGGAGCTGCCAAGTGATGCAATATAACCTAGAAAAAAGTATTTTCACACACCGCTCAGAGGATTGGGAAACGTCCGAGCCGCGGCGCGGCGCGAGAGCATCGAGTTCGTCGAAGAAGAGCACGCATGGCCCGGCTGCCCTTGCGCGCGCAAACAGCTGTCGCACCGCCCGCTCGCTCTCTCCCACATACTTGTTCAGCAGCTCGGGGCCCTGCAAGTTGCACTCTGGCTGTCAATTCTGTGGACTATTACTGCATAGCTGACTGGTGGCTGCCTCCTTCTCTTGTCGGAAATATAGGTTAGAGCCCCTGGACACTCTGAAAATATTTAAGTCTTGTTGCATAGCACAGCATAATGCCTCGCTATGGGAGATGACATGCATTCGATCAGTGTCCAATTCACCTGAGAATCTCTTTGCAGGCCCAATGCACGCACACTTCTTTTAAAAGAGCGATAGAAGCCATGATCTGTGTTGCCTCACAAAATCACATGGACAGTGGTGCACAAGCGGACCTCATAAAAGGTATACAATGGCAACAAAGTTATCAGGAACCAAGAAATTTAAGTCTCATGAGAAGCTGGCCACACCTTAATGGACATGAAGTTGGCCCCACTATCGTTAGCAACCGCCTTGGCGACGAGCGTTTTGCCGCAGCCCGGAGGACCATATAGCAGCACGCCCGTGGGAGCGGCCAGGCCGAGCGCGGCAAAGCGTTCCGGGTACTTTATGGGCTCTGTTATGGAGAACGCCAGCTCCTCGCGCACCTGCACTTGCAGTTCTCAGGTGAGCTTGGGATATCTTCTGCTTTCCGAATTAACCAATGTTTTTATTGGAGATTTAAGGGTCCCCTGCCTTCTGAGTGAAGCCAAACTTGCGGTCACTTTAGGAAGCCTACAAGAGCTGCAGCATGGAAAAACATCATTAGATAGCTCCAGCCTTTAGTAGCTGTGTGCAATGTCTACACCAATGATCGTCCAACTTCGAGCAAGTGTTGACAAATAATTATGCAAGGGGCTGCCTTGTAGTAACTGCACCACAATGGTGCTGCACTTGACAGCAGGCGCAGCCGCACACCTCTGCCAGTGAGCCAACATCGTTCCAAGTGACGTCCGGCGTCGTGGCAAAGCCTTCGCGCCGCACGCTCGGCTGCACCTTCTTGACGGCGGCGTCAAAGTCCGCCGCGCGAATGGCCAGGCCCGACAGCTGCTGCACGCTCAGCGGCTGCGCGCCTGAACTGGCAATCATAGACTGCCCATCCTCAGCCGCACTTCCGGTGAGAGGCGTGCCCTCTGCTGCGCTGGGCTGCGCTGCGCTCTGCACGATCCAACAATTAATCAAGAGCTGATGTGACTCTTTGCTCTGATGAGAGGGGCTTAGAAGCTGAAGACGGGAGATCCAGAAGCACAATGGGCCGGCTCTAATATTGATGAAGTCTTGGGCAAGGACCAGGAAACCTTCATGCGGGCTGGAAGAGTCAACGCGTGTGATGCAAGGCTACTTCATACTTCAAATAAATCTTGGATGGCATTCGCAGCATAAGAGGGATCGCCTGAGGATACCTGCTCCAGCGCCTGCAGCTCGGAGAAGATGCGCGTGACGGCAATGGCGGCCGCCTCCTTTATGAGGGCGGTCAGATCCGCGCCCACAAATCCCGGCGTCTTCACTGCGACCTGTGCAAAGTCAAAGTCGCCGTCCAACCGCAGCCGCCGCGCCAAAACCTGCATGCATGCACCCAATCCTCAATTCTGCTCATTTTCATAGGATATATGGTGAAACAATCTCGTCCACCTAGGCCCTAAACCCTAAAGAGGAATGAAGCCCGTGCAACCGAGCACTAAGTCGGATAACATGTTCACGTGCATTTCATGTTCATGATAACTGGATCTGTACCAGTCACATCAAATTCGGAGAGGGAAGGATAGCTTGGGGATGTCTTCCCAGAAAAGTGGACAAGGGAAACACATACTGCAATTTCTTCACTGCTCCCGGGCTTTGGATGCGGTTTGCTGTTTGCGGCCAAGCAGAATTTTGAATAAGCGAGTGAACCCCAAAGCATGGCAAGGGGGACTCACCTGGAGGATCTTGGCGCGGGCCTCCTGAGAGGGGATGCCCAGTGCAATCTCCCTGTCAAAGCGCCCGGCGCGCCGAAGCGCTGCATCCAAAGAGTCCGGCCGATTTGTAGCGCCTGCGTCAGCACATTATCATGAGTCACTGCATGACCCTCGCCAACACACGTCCTGAAGCTCCCACACCCTTGTACATAATGCGCAATCACAGTAGATCCATTGATGTACACATTGCACAGCCTGAGCGTCCTGATCTGCTGTCTCAATGCAGAATCCGTCATGTCGATTGTGCCAGCAACACGTAGGGTGAAATGCAGTCATCTTCAATTATTGCACACAGCAGTACAGCAATCCTACGCAACAAGGTTCAATGCTGAAATGACAGCTGCACCTATGACGACCACATGCTTAGGAAGGCGGGCAGGATCCCCCCGCTCAGTCCCCCCGTCGGTCCCCCCGGCAAGAGGCTGCTCCGACAGGTCGTCCATGCATGTCAGCATCTGCGCCACGATCCGCCGCTCCATTTCGCGCTGCGCCGTCTCGCGCTTTGCAGCTATTGCATCGATCTCATCTGCCCAGGCACAGTCACTAATCAGTCAGTCAAGCCATAATGCACCATTCAGTCCTGATCTGACACCTGACTTCAATTCTCAAAGCCAGCGTCCAACCTGAAGACTTGCAGATTGAGCTCAGCAAACCCAAAAGATCATCCACAAATCCGCCATGAGCTCACCCGTGATGCAAGCCAAGCTTCATAGGCAGGAGTAGCGGGGCAAAATAAGTCCTTCCTGAAACAATGTAAAGAGTGTGCTGGGGCGCACCTATGAATATTATGCAGGGCGCAAGGGAAGCCGCTTCCTGGAATAGCTGGCGAACCTTTGCCTCTGACTCCCCTGCACAAGTGCGCACCAAACTTCTTTGAGGTGGGGTGTGCTGTCAGCTACCCATTGCATGGCAGATTTCTCCACTAGGCACTTGGAGATGCTAGTCTTGACTGAGGATGGGTATTTAGAAGGTCTTCCATGGGGGTGATTTGTATCTGAACAGCCATGCAAGGGCCAACCTTGTCAAATCGTGTGCCACTCTCAAGCAAACGTCCTTTGATCTGCCTCAGCAAAGGACAAGACCCTTCGCATGCATTGTGAACACTACGTGTGCTGGTGCACAAATGCATGCGTGCTCACCAGATACGCCGGCAACAATCTCCGGGGCGGAGATGCGGAGAAAGGGAACGCCGCATTCGTTTGCGATGGCATTTGCAAGCGCCGTCTTGCCACAACCGGGGGGACCGTGCAGCAAGACCCCCCGTGGTGGCTCCACTCCCAGCCATGCATACACCTGTAAAATGGATGGAATATTTCATTTGTTCACTTATTTGTGCATATGGTTCCAAGACATGCAAGCTTGTCACTACTTGCAATGGACATCCACTGCCGTAGGAAGGCAGCATTCATGATAATTGCAAGTCTGGCCAAGAGCTCGTGGCTGGGCCAACATTCTCTTCGTGCCAAGTTCAAGGAGGGCTGAGAACAACCACTGCAAGCAATCTAAGGTATTGGAGGGAGAGGGCACCTCAGGGTGGCGCAGAGGGTACTCCACGAGCTCTTTGATATCGCTGAGCACCGCCTCGATGCCCCCGAGATCCGCATAGCGCACCGGCCGCGGCTCTGCAAGACCATTAGCACTGTCAGAGGAATCCTTAACACAACACACTACCCCATAGCTTGTGCCTTTCTAAGTCATATGCATGCTTGCACAAGGTACCTGCGCTGGGCGAAGGTTTGGAGCAGGCATGGAGGCGAGCCATCTGCTGTGCAATGTGCGCAAGACAAGTAGTGAGACCGCAGTACGTGTGCTTGATCATACTGAGTCCCTGGTACAGGACTAGAAGACTCACGAGAAACAGCCGACGAAGAGGCCAACGCCATGCGCTTGCGCTTGGCGGCTGCAAAAGGATTGCCAGCTTGGGCGCTGTCCGCCTCCTTTCCTTCCCTCCTCCTCTTCTTATCTCCCCCTGCAGCCCCTTTGCTTGCACTTGCGCCGCCTGCAGCAGCACCTCAAGCCTGCAACTTTGATCACGCTAACATGCACTTTGTACAATATTGGGCAGAACTGTACAATTGTTTTGGGCACAAGACTTTGTTCTGCAGAAGCAGACCTGCTGGATTTGCTTGCAAGGCTGCCACGGCGTTCTCCGGCCGTAAGGAGTTTTCAGCTGGCTTCAGAGGGGTCCCCCCGCTGCCAGCCTTGCCCACAGCTGCAGCCGCCTGCGGAGGGCCCGGCCCCCCGCCCCTCTGCTGCTCCTCAGTGGAAAGTACTGTAGGCCCTGCTGATGTACTCTCTCCTTGCTGCTGCTGCTGCTGTTGCTTTTGTGTTGCAGCTTCTGGCTGCTGCATGCTGGTGTGGGATGTTGTGGGAAAGTTGCCAGGTGGCTGGCCACTAGCGTAGATGGATGTCAGTGCAGTGTTTAGCCGTGAGCGGCCCCCAGACAGCGCTGCAAGGGATGCCTGCTCTATGTCCCGATCCAAATCCGCCCCGTCCTGTGAAGAGCAGTGAATGGCGCTTTCAAATTACTGATTGTACGCATTGTTGCCGCGATGAACCTCCTGGAAAGGTTGACGACAATGGCTGCTGTTTGCATATTGAATGGAAAGATGCATTGCTTGACAACAGGCGACAAATGACAACATGAACACGGCACCTGAAAGTTTCTACCATGCTTGGGAATTAGTCATACTTTATTTGAACAGCTGTGGTTGTGTTCGCAACGCGGCTATTGCAGCAACGGGTACATGCTCTGTGCATCAGCCCTGTGGCTTGCTGTGGGGCACCAGGGGGACGACTCACCTCATCAACATTCATATCAGCTCCGCTGCTGCTGGCAGAGTCCCCACTGCTGTAGCTGGTGCTAGGGCTGGGCTCATCTGGATCCCTTCCATGCTGCCTTTTGCGCAAATGCTGGTGCTCGATTGCCTGTGGCCAAGCCCAAACCTCAGGCCGGCCGATGCATGCATGCAGATGACTGACAAGACATGCTCTTGCAGCATTTATGTATCATTAATGGAGCAATGGTGGTGTCACTGAAGATGTGTGCACAGGAGTCGGCCTCAGGATGTGAATTTGGCCCAGGAATGGGCGTACAACATGCAGGAATCCTGAGCAGCGGGCGCCGACAAGCCCCCAATGTAGATAGGACAGGGGATGGCAATACCTGCAGCTGAGCTTCAGAGTTCACAGTGCTGCTCTTCTGTCTAGCTTGTCCAATTGCGCGTTCCACCTGCTTGATGAAGACAGCCCTTTGCCGCCGCTGATACTCCGGGTATGCAGCCCTCAGGTGATCTGCCACAGATACGATATCCCCTAGCTCGCCGCTCTGCAGATAGATAGAACAGCCTGATGTCAGAGCGTATCCTGCATATTCCTTTGGAAAAACATATGGTATGGAGTAATGTGGTGCAATGACAAGCGTAGGACGGGGTCTGAATAGCACCTTCGCGTAGTCTGTAACCCGCCTCTCTAAAGTGCGGTCTTGTATACCGGTCGATCCTTGTCTTTGCCCGCTTTTGTTGCCCTTTGCTCCGGCCATTCTCATTCACGCAGCCTCCAGATGGCTGACATGCATCTGTGGGCGCATGCAATGCCCATTTTTACAAGGCTTCCATAATTCCCCTCTTATCATCTTTAGAATGCATACAGATCGTGCCCTTAGCTTGGCATAAACCAGCAAAAGGCAAAGCTAGTCGGAGTAAACGTGGGCACAGAGTCCCCATTCAGGTCATATGGTGCCTGAACAATTTTTGAGCTTGTAAAGATCACCAAATGATACAGATCCTTTATTCTAGGTAGTGGTACTCGATCAGAACGACAAATATAAGGTGCCGAACCAAAATTCCGGAAGTCGGTGTCGGAGTTTAGCTCGTCTTTGCCGGCGTTCCTAACGAAGCTTTGGTGGAAAGGACGAGATCACCCATGTTGCCAAAGTTTGGGGCAGCAGGGGAGGCAGTCGTAGTTCCTGCAGCACAGGAAAAGGCAATACCGAACCGAAGGTGTTGTGTGATAGAAGGGCAGAAGGGGCGCTGAAGCCATGTCCAAGTTTGCCCAGGGCCTCTCGAAGTTGAAAGTGGGGGAGGTTCCTGCCTACGTCTCAGACCATGCAGGTTGATCCCGATCTTATATTCTGTCACATTTCTCAGGAGATGTTAAATTCAGTGCTTTGTTTGCCAACTTCGCACTGCTTGCTAGGTCTGAAAGGACATTTCCAAGAGAGTTGCATTCAATTGAGGAGCTAGGAGTCCATCAAGAAAGGCCACAGGAACAGTTAGCACATCTAATCGCTGAAGTGCTCCGCTTTCTCAGCCTTTCTGCAAGTGCTTGCCATGGTAGCTTTAGTTGGGATTAATCTCTTTGGTGAGCGCTTCTCTACGAGCGGTAGTCCTGGACCTCATATTAGAATTGTAAGTTGAATCAACCCTGGTGAACCGATGCAGGAAAGCACTGGACACCGTCAAAGGTGAACCAACGGACCTTTGACTTCCTGCACAAGTACAAGGAGAAGTATATCGACACTGGCAGCATTAAGCCCCTCACAGACGTTATGATCGGCCTCTTCTTTTTCTCGTACGCTGTTGCCTGGCCACAGGTGAGGCAATCTTGTTCTGCATTTGCCAGTAAGGACAGATTTTGTCCTGCGTGTGCTTACATCTCACGCACCAGGAATTTGCTGCACTGAGTTGAGTGACCCCTCCAAGCCACATACGCCATCTTCTCAACCGCGAAAACCCAATATTGTTTAGAGTATGGCATGCATGGTGACGTTCCAGCATGTACCGACTGGCGCTAATTGTGGTGCTGGTATGTGGTGCAGGAGTACAAGCACATGAAGGCTGAGGAGAAGGCTAAGCTAGAGGGTAAGGCAGCTCACTAGTGGAGCACTGAGAGGCACAGCGCTAGTATGTGTGATCTGCTCCATCCAGTGATGAATCACTCCTGTCAAAGATGGCAGACAGAGACCAGAGGATGGATCTTTGAGCAGCAGCAGAGAATGGGCTGTGCTTGGTGTGCTCGGATCATCCCAAGCATTCTGTAAGGAATATTTTCCGAATCAAACATTATATGCTACAGGATCCCTCTGAGGGATGCATCCTACAGTAATAGCTCTTGTGGGACCTTTCAAGCACATGAATTGAAGTCTCATGCCACACTCTGACTCTTCTCTAGGCAAAGTCACATGTGTCTAAAGCTTTCAACAATCAGCTATCCAAGAAAAGCTCACAAACGGGTCCATTCGCCGCCCGATGCCAGACATATGTCTGTCGTTGTATTTGCTCTCGATCAACAACCAAGCATGCACTTTGCAATCAGTAGGCTCCATACCTCGCCACCAAACAAACTCCCAAGCAATGCTTACACCTGTGCTCCCACTGAGACCTCTACGAGGTTGCCTTGAAAAAAACCCAGCCGGTCATGGGCCTTCATTTTATCACACAAGGCTCTGTGAAACAAAATCCGGAGTTTCCCTGACAAGGAATGATCCCGGTATGGAGCTCTCAGCCGGCGCTGCGCACACGCAGATCCAGCAGCTCAACAGTGTAGACCTGCGCGGCTGCGCTTGAGAACGTGGGCAAAGGCGCCTGGCGGCTGATGTGATCCAGCACACCCCCGAGCGCCGCAACCTTCTGGGACACCTTCAGATCATCTGCCACCCGCTCCTGATCAGGCAGCATGACATTGACCCTCAAATTCTTGTCCGATCATCCTTATCCTTGACATAATCGATGCAGAACATTGGCTTTAGCTGCTTCATTTTTTGAATATATATTTTTTGACCTTCCGCACACTTCCTGCTAACGGAAGCAATAAAAGGCAATATGCCAGCAATATGCGAGAACATGCATGGACCAAGCCACACAGTGTGCATTGGATTCGGGGCAACGGTTCAAAATGAGCTTGGCGCCATTAGTAATCCACAGTGATGATTACCTGCAGCGCCAGCAGGGCAGTGAGAGCCTGTTTAGGCTGGCCGGCCAGCGTCACGAAATGCGCGTCGAGTACCGCGGCCGCCCAGCGCAGCGCGTCGCCCAGCGTCGGCAGCGCAACGCCAAGCGGCAGCGTCGACGGTTGACGCGAGACCGCACCTGTGCCAACAAACAAGAGAAAATCGTATGCTGATATCGAAGCAGAGCAAGCGCCAAAATGAAGAAGGAATGGCTGCCTGCCAGTGGAAGTGGAACATGTGAAACATACAAGACGCCTCCGGAACAGGAGCACACTAGACCACCTCCAAAGAGGCGCGTGTTCAGCCATCTTTAAAATGGAAAACAAGCCCATGGTCGTGTCAAAGAACAAAGGGCCAGATCACATGTGCCCTGAGGATCTTCCAGACCACATCCATGTTTGCTGGGAGATTTTGGATCCATGAATTACAGTCTTGCAGCAATTTTCATTTGCTCCCTTGCGCATGCCAAGCACGAGCAGATTTGAATTAAGTGCAGCTTGTGTGTGTCAGGACACGGGAGGTTTGATCAAGCTGGGTTTGCTGTGCATGTATGAATGCATCTGACCAGCAGAAAGGATGAGAAGAAGCTGACCTGGCTGGTGCGTGGCCCATTTGGAGAGGTACGCCGTGAGGCGGAGGACCTGCGGTGCCCTGAGCTTGCGCAGAGCCGCCAGCACGACGGCGTTGTCATGGCCGCCCGCCACCATGGCATGCAAGCATACCTCCTGCACAATTTTTGTATGCATCAATTGCCAGCTCAATTGCAATCGTTTGCTGAATATTTGGTGGCACTCGTGTCCATCCTCTGCTGAGGATAACAATCATGGGCTTGGCAAGCGTTGGCGAACAATCCTATCATTGTTTCCTGCACAGAGAGCACTTCAGACAGGATAGGTAGATGCTGCGGCGCCTCAGTGAGGGCACAAACAAAGGCCCTCACCTTCCCAGAAGCTTGCAAGCAAGCAACACTGTGTGCTTGAGAGCATCAGATTTATACCATCACCAAGGGGCCACAGCAGCCGCCTAAATGCAGTATCCTCTCAAATGCTCTCTGCATAGATACTGAGAAGACTACCGTAAACATGAGACTACAAATATAAAAAACCTCATAAGCAAGATCCTGCTCGATGACCAGTGAAAGACTTTCATGTTACGCACCTGCGGAGTGAAGCCCTCAACAGCTGCGACAACGGCCTGCGCAGATGCCAGGGCTGCCTCGTGGAGCCCCTCCATGCCAATGGATGACTCAGCAGCGGCCACCGCTGACTCAGCCGCCTCGCTAATGTGGCGCTGCCACGCGCACAGCTCCCTCGGGAACCGCGTGCGCTCGGCAAGCAGCGCCTCCAGCGCAGCCGCCACATCAGCAGGTGACAAATCCACAGCCTGCATGCAACGGTAAGATCAGAAGAACTGTGTGATGCTGGATTAGTATGAACCTTGTTTGCTCTGCTGATGTCTGTGTCACAGACTCTGTAGGATGCACATGGCAACTATGACATGCTCCAGGCACTACAGTGATCATCAAAGGACATACTGCTCCTCTCCTGGAATCTACATGTGGCAGCTTTGCCAGGCGTGCTACATAAAAGGCAATGTCTATGTACAAGGAAAACGGCAGGTTGGGTACATTGATGCTCACCTGGCAGAGAGCGCAGGCGAGCAGTTTGTACTGGCCAGACTCAGCCAGGCAGGCAAGTAAGCTGGGACACCGCTCGAAGGCGGCCAGGTTCCTCTGCTCAGCAAGCCCATGGAGCACCTCCCAGTATCCTGCGTCAATACAAGACAATAGTATCATCCTGGGGTCAGTCATTGTTGGGTGCGCACATGGGTGCGTATAGTGAAGACAAACGATGTTCTATATTGCCCTGAATATGCCAATGCCATTCCTGTTCGCATCTGCAGAAATCTGCGTATCACTTCATGGCACAATTTATACCAAAGCTCAGCAGAGCCTTCAAGGATCGTCAGCAGCAAAGAATGGGTCTGAAGTACTGTCTGGACTGTGCTCACCACTCTCTGCACAGCGCTCGACAAGCTTTTGCAGCAGCTGCTGGGAGGGAATCCCGCCGGATGCCGCGGCGCGCTGTACAATGTCCTGAACAAGCTGCGCTGCCACGTCAGCGGTGGGCAGGCTCTCTGGCTGCGCCAGCTGCGCGGCTGCTTCCCTCTCAAACCTGTGGTCCTCCGCAATTGCCGCTGCCGCCCTCTCCCACCTGCAAGTCATCCCAGGTCAGACGCCAGCCACCCTACCCATATGTAAATCTCCCATATGTTTCCAGAACAATACTTTCTGTACCCCAATGTCGGAGTCAGGATGGTCTTTGCATCCCTGCTTGCCATGTTGGGTGCGTCATTTTGGGTGCTTTCATATTGGCAGATCAGGGTGCAGATGCATAATATCATTGCACCCACCAGTGCTCCTGACACATCACCAAGCCAAATTGCCTGTTAAAGTCTTAACTGATGAATATGCCCGCACAAGCTCCCCCACCTCTGAATGTGCTCTAGCTCCAGTGGCACAGCGATGTCACCCACATGCGGCCGCAGCGGCAGCGCCGCAGCCGCCCCAATCCGCGCCCATGCTGGCCGGCTGTGATTGTGCGGCGGCGGCTCCGCGGCAGCTGCCGCGGCAGCTGCTAGCGCGCGGCTCGGCTGCAGGGCAACCGCGTTGTCTGGTGAGAGGGCACCCACCATCGCTGCCAGACTTGGCGCCTCCACCTGCGCAGAGAGCTCCAACTTGTGGGCCCTTTCCTATGACCTGAGGCGCTTGAAGGGGATATTAGAACTTACAGTGTTTTACGTAGCACGGCTTGAATTCACGTAAAGCTGAAGCTAAAGATGGAGAAGAGGACAAACAGTTCAATGCCAGTGTTAGGCTTCATAATCCTCACATTAAATCTGTCACACAAGGACAACATCCTGTACATGTATTGTGAGATTTAGTTCACCTTGGCAAGTGTCTAGATCGCCCGCCTTGACACTCCTAGGCTGTCCGATCTGCTTATGCAAAGATTAGAAAACCATGCAGGGACATCAAAATCTATTCCTCTTGCATAGTAATGCTTAATAAAAGCTATGTATTGTATTGGAAAGGTTTTAAGCAAATCTACCGTGACAACTGCTTAGCTTTGGCTAGCACCAGCCAAGATGTAAGCTGACGCTTAGACTGGCGGCTTCCTGACTGCAGGATGCGTGGTGGCCCTAGCAGATCATATAAGAGAATACACAGCAGACTACGGCAGTCGCTGGGGAGTTGAAATTTCTCTTCGGGTAAAGGGATGGGAATGTTTTATTGGTGGTGGGGGAAGCGTATCCTAGCTCCATCACGCTGCAGCTTCCAGGAAGGCCGAAGTTACGCGCAGCGTTACATGAGGAGCGTTCCGGAATGTGGCATACAATTGCATGGACAGCGGCAATCTTCAAGGCGCTGTCAAAATGCTGAAGAATAAACGGATGAGTGCTGCGGCCATGACACACTACTGCCTGCCGTTCTCATGTACAAAGGAACGAAGCCTGCGGGTACCTCCTCACTTTTATCAAAGGAATTGCGTGCACCGTTTGAGATGCATTCCTATTGAACATGAACATCACCACTTCCTTTGATCTCAATCGATTGCCAATCGTTGTGTTTTTTTATCAGGATTCGTGGCTGACAGTCGAGGGCCAAAAATGTGAGCAAGACGGCACACCGTACAGTAAAATTAATGAAGCAAAGGATACCAACGCTCCCATCATGCCAGAAACGAGTTCACTGTCGCTGGCGTCCTGCTCTGTGTCGGAAGTACCCTCGTCACCGGCGCACAGACTCGTAAGCATCTCGCGAAGATGGGTCATATCCCAAAACGATACTCACGTTTCGAACTCATATTTACTGACCTTCTTGCTTTAAAGGCTCCTGAACACTATTTTATGGGCACTGGTGAACAGTGCTGAAGATACAGCCAAATGCATGCAGGACCCGCTCTCACTGGACATCCCCTACAGCCCGGCTCCAAGGCACAGGCGCAGGAGCCTGCAGAGCCCCCTACGCAGCAGCACCAGCGGCCCACTTGACTTTGCAGCGATCCATCCGTCCTCAGTCTCAGCGGACCTCTTTGAAGTGAATGAGCCGCTAGACTCGGAGCAGAGCAGCAGCTTGTTGCACCTGCGCCGCCCTTGCTCCCCATGCCAGTCTGAGGTGTTCATAAGAGCGAGCCACTCAGACCTGCCAGACAGCAGCACTGAGGAGACCGGACTCTCCTCACACAGTGAAGAGACCGCACAGAGCACAGCAAGAGAGCTGCAGAGGCAGGCTACAGCGGAGACTGGCGGCTGCGGTGAGTCACTGGACAGCCTCACATGCATGTGCCAGGAGTGGCGCAGCTTTGGCGAGTTGACCCCCCTCGGCTGCTACGCACAGCAGCCGCACCCTTTCACTGGGGAGAACAGAAAGTGGCTGCAAGGCGATGAGAGATCCAGTGCGAGTACGCACACCGGCAGCACAGCAAGGCTCCTTGCAAATCACAGCCGGGATGGGTCTGCAGACAAGGGGCCAAGGAGCAGCAATGAGCAGGGTGCAGCAATGCTACCGAGCATCTCAGCGAGCGCGCAGCCGTACAGAGCACAGAGGGGTGCGCAGCACCGGATCAGCAGCTTTCAGACTGACAGCAATAGCAGGAGTGTGCGTCGCGGACAAGGGGTGTCAGGCCGTGGACATGTTACTAGTCTGCCAGTACAGCGCAGAGCACGCGTGCACTCAGCAGGGGACAGCGCCAGAGCAGGCAACCAGGAGAACCTTCCTCACAACATCCCACAGGACAGTGCAAGGCGCAGGCCGCCACACATTGGATCGAATGGCGGTAGCCCACAAGCTGGAGACTCATGGGCCCCTGAGACAGGTAATCTTCACCGTAGCTGCCGTAGCAACTGGCAAGTTTATAGAGAGTGTACTATCTACTGTTAAAGCATTCAAGCATTTGGCTAATAGCTCTCACTAGTGACTCGGTGGCCTCTTTCTGTTGAGGCCCCTTAGAATGTTTGAGTTGGGGCTAGCCGGCATGCAGCTGAATCATTTTTTGGATTCACAGCAACGATTCCATTGCCGCTACATAACCGTCAAAGCATGCATTTGATTGCAGGCTCATCACCAGCCCCGCAGCCGCGCAGCCGCCGCAGCACCCGCAGCGACGGCAGCGGCGGCCGGCGGCTATCCGGGGATGCGCCTGCATACATGCAGAGCACCGCGTCCGTGCGCGCCAAGCAGAGCAGCCGGCGGGAGCAGCCGAATGCCAAGCGCTGGACTGTGGGGTGATCAACAAAATTGCAGAAACAGTATGGGAGTCAAATATTACCTGACCCAATAGATGTTGTAAAGAAGGGTTGATATCGCGACAGAACGCTGAGCGCTGGACTGTGGGGTGATGAACAGTGGTGTTACAGTGTCACAGCACCGGTGAGGGACCAGAGATTGTCCATCTGGGCTGCAATACTGGATGACAGAACCCGGTGGATTTGATGGCTTTGAGCAAGTCCATTAAGGCAAAGGGATGTGGCAATCTTTCCATGCAGCTGGTCTGCAGATGCTTTTCGCCTCTAGAGATCTTGCAGGAACACCATGTAATTATCAATGAAAACCCGTGATTTGGGCACGGAGACTCCCGTCGGGGAGGCTACAGGATCACCGTGCCGGCCTTTTTCAGGACCAAGATCTTGATGGTCCATGTGTAATGCATGATTGGAACACAGCACCGATGACCCAATTGCCGTGACCGGGTACCCAGTGAGCTTTGTGCATTGGTTTCTGTGTTGAAGGGCTAGCTAGTATAGCTACTATATAATATATAGCTACAAAATTTGTATATATAGTATATATAGTAGCGGCCCCGGCTGGCGGGGGGCGGTAGAAATACTGAGCACCGTGCCCACGGTTGATTGGGT